>Ga0315277_10008311_pt1 | contig 13364 bp, 10 predicted proteins | sample YL17G05_15_MG_FD_203695 | JGI IMG/M metagenome (GOLD analysis project Ga0315277, IMG submission 203695) | Sediment microbial communities from Yellowstone Lake, YNP, Wyoming, USA - YL17G05_15 | ecosystem: Environmental > Aquatic > Freshwater > Lake > Sediment | place: USA: Wyoming | collected...
TTATCGAGTACCTCGAACGGATGCGCTCCGCGTTGAGGAAAGGAAGTCTGTCAGCAGAATTTGCGCGGGCCGTTGAAGTGTATGAGAGACTGAAAGCAGACAGTGGTCGGTAGGCGGTGGGATACGAATCTCCGCACTGCCTTGCACGGCTCCTGTGCGCGAAGCAGAACGACCTTGGCAGAAGCTTGCCGGACTGGCTCAGTCGGTTTCCCACGGCTTCAGCGCAGGTTTGGGCGTCACTACCTGCATTGTTGTCCAGCCGGCGAAGTGCTCGGCGTCCCCCGTGATGAAACGGGAGCCTTGCGAAGCATAACGCTCGGCCGCTTCAGTCGTCCCTCGAGACCTTGACGTGGAGTCCGATGCCTGGCAGATAGAACGGTCTATTCAACTGCGGCCTGCCTGCTTCTTTTCCTAGCCGCCGGAGAGGGAGTTGAGGAAGTCGGCGTTGCATTTTGTCTTCGAAAGCTTCTCCAACAGGAGTTCCATGCTTTCGGTAACCGACAACGGCGTGAGCACTTTTCGCAGGATCCAGATGCGATTCAGATCGGACTGAGGCAGCAGCAGCTCTTCTTTCCTCGTGCCTGACTTGGCAATGTCGATGGCAGGGAAGACGCGGCGATCGACCAACTTCCGATCCAGGTGCAACTCCATGTTGCCGGTCCCCTTGAACTCTTCGAAGATGACATCGTCCATGCGGCTGCCGGTATCGATCAGCGCAGTCGCCATTATGGTAAGGCTCCCCCCTTCCTCGATGTTGCGAGCCGCCCCGAAGAATCGCTTCGGGCGCTGAAGCGCGTTGCTGTCTACGCCACCCGAAAGGACCTTCCCGCTGGGAGGTACGATGGTGTTATAGGCGCGAGCGAGGCGCGTGATGCTGTCGAGCAGGATCACGACATCCCGCTTGTGCTCGACAAAGCGCTTCGCTTTTTCAAGAACCATCTCGGCCACTTGAACGTGGCGCGAGGCCGGCTCATCGAAAGTCGAACTGATCACTTCTCCCTTGACCGAACGTTGCATGTCGGTCACTTCCTCAGGCCGCTCATCGATCAGAAGCACGATTAGGACAACCTCGGGATGGTTTCTGGAGATAGAGTTGGCGACGGACTGCAGCAGCATTGTCTTTCCGGCCCTTGGAGGCGAGACAATGAGGCCGCGCTGTCCTTTGCCGATGGGCGCGAGCATATCCATGACTCGTCCCGAGAGGTTCTCCGCTGTGGTCTCGAGCCTCAGTACCTCGTGGGGATACAGCGGGGTCAGGTTGTCGAAGAAGATCTTGTCTTTGGCGACGTCGGGGTGCTCGAAGTTGACGGCTTCGACCTTGATCAGAGCGAAGTAACGTTCTCCGTCCTTGGGCGGGCGGATCTGTCCGGAGACCGTGTCCCCCGTCCGCAGGTCGAACTTGCGGATCTGGGACGGAGAAACGTAGATGTCATCCGGGCCCGGCAGGTAGTTATAGTCCGGTGCACGCAGAAAGCCGAAGCCTTCGGGCAGGCATTCCAGGACTCCTTCGGAGAAGATGAGTCCGCTCGCTTCCGTCTGCGCCTTCAGGATTTGAAAGATCAGCTCCTGCTTGCGCATTCCGGTATAGCCGGGGACGTTCAAGTCCTTAGCGACTTGCGTGAGTGCGGAGATGTTCATCTCCTTCAGCTCGCGTATATTGAGATGGCCGTTTTCCTTTTCTTTTTCGCGGCCATTGTTGGCATCTTTGCGACGTTGCGTCGTTTCAGGCATAAGTAACTCCCTCCCAAGGGGAGAGGTGCGGTAGGTTAATGGTTCACTTCCGGAGATCGTTGGGGGTTTAGCTCTTCTGGATAGCTTCGGTTACCCGCTTCCAGATTTCCTTGCAGCCTGCACCGGTTACCGCGGAGGACAGAATCACCGGTTGCCCCCCAAGGGTATTGGAAATCACGCGCGACTGCACGACCCTTTCGTTGCCGGAAAGCTTGTCGGCCTTGGTCGCAACAACCAAGCGCGGGATGTTCAGGTGGTTCAGCCATTCTGCCAGTTCGAGATCCAGCCCAGTCGGCGGAATCCTTGCGTCGACGAGCTGGATAACGAGGGTGATGGTTTGACGATCCCGAAAGTACTGCTCGACTAATCGTTTCCACTTCTGGCTCTCGGCCTTTCCTGCTCTGGCGTAGCCAAATCCGGGCAAATCCACCAGAAAGAAAGTCCGTTCGAACCGATAAAAATTAATGCTTTGAGTCTTACCCGGTGTGGCACTGATTCGGGCGAGGCCCTTTTTTTCCGCCAGCCGGTTAATCAGGCTGGACTTCCCAACATTAGATCGACCCGCAATAACTACTTCAGGAATTCCTCCACGAGGGAAATCGCGCTCAGCGAAAGCGCTGACAATGAACTCGGCAAGGATCACGGAAGATCCATCGTGAGGGTTTCAAAGCTTTTAATGCGCGATGTTCTCGTTTGGCCGGTTGCCTCTGAGGTCGGAAATTTCCGAAACCTGACTTAGGGGGACCGGGACTCGTTCCAGCGCCACCTGAAGGACCTCGTCCATTGTCTCCACCAGGCTAACACTCATGCTCTCCAGGACGTCCTGCGGAAGATCCTGGAGGTCCTTCTCATTTTCTTTTGGCAAAATGACGTTTTTGATGCCAGCGCGATGTGCCGCAAGGAGTTTTTCCTTGACTCCGCCAATCGGAAGCACCTTGCCGCGCAGCGTGATTTCACCCGTCATGGCGACATCACTGCGTACGGGTATTTTAGTCAGCGCGGAGACAATCGTGGTAGCCATCGTGATGCCCGCGGAGGGCCCGTCCTTCGGAATTGCCCCCTCCGGGATGTGAATGTGGAGATCCATCTTCCGGTGAAAGTCACGGCCGATGCCGTAAGCTGTGGCGCGGCTCCGGACGTAAGACATGGCGGCCCGCGCCGACTCCTGCATCACCTCGCCGAGCTTGCCCGTCAGTGTCAATTGGCCCTTCCCATCCATGAGGGTCACCTCGGTGTAGAGCACCTCACCGCCAACTTCGGTCCAGGCCAGACCCGTAGCCGTGCCGACCTGGTTGCTCTCCAGCACGCCCTGCTGCCGGAACTTCGGCTTGCCGAGCATCTTCTCCACCACTTCCGGCGTGATGATCTTCTGGTTTGCCTCCGAGATGACAATCTGCTTTGCCGTTTTTCGGCAAATGTTGGCGATCTCGCGTTCGAGGTTCCGCACTCCCGACTCGCGCGTGTAGCTGCGGATGAGGCTCTGCAGAGCCTCGTCTGTAAACTGGATTTGCTCGGGCTGGAGACCGTTCGCTTCCACCTGCTTCCTCACCAGAAAGCGCTTGGCGATTTCGAGCTTCTCGTGTTCCGTGTAGCCGGAAAACGGGATCACTTCCATGCGATCCTGAAGAGGCCGCGGGATGGTGTGCAGAACGTTGGCCGTGGCGATGAACATGACCGTAGACAGGTCGAACTCGGTATCCAGGTAATGATCCACGAACATGTGGTTCTGCTCCGGATCGAGCACCTCGAGCAGGGCGGCCGACGGGTCGCCGCGGAAGTCCATGCTCATCTTGTCGACCTCATCGAGCATGAACACCGGGTTTCTGGTTCCGGCCTTCTTGATGTACTGGATGATTTGGCCGGGCAGTGCGCCGATGTAGGTCCGGCGGTGACCGCGGATTTCGGCCTCGTCCCTCACACCGCCAAGGGAAAGGCGGACAAACTTCCTGCCTGTGGCACGCGCGATGGATTTTCCAAGCGAAGTTTTGCCTACACCCGGAGGCCCGACGAAGCACAGGATGGTGCCTTGGGGTTTTTTCACCAGGGAGCGCACCGCGAGGAACTCGAGGATACGCTCTTTGATCTTATCCAGACCGTAATGATCTTCTTCGAGGACCTTCTTGGCGAACTTGATGTCACGGATTTCCTTCGACTTTTTGATCCACGGCATGGCAATCAGCCAGTCCAGGTAGGTCCGCGACACCGTAGATTCGGCCGACATGGGGGGCATCATCTCGAGGCGCTGAACTTCCTTCATCGCCTTCTCGTGGGCATCCTTTGGCATCTTGGCCGCTTCGACCTGTTTCTTCAGCTCGTCGAGCTCGCTCTTCTCGTCCTTGCGCCCCAGCTCTTTCTGGATCGCCTTGATCTTTTCGTTGAGGTAGTACTCTTTCTGCGCGCGCTCCATCTGGCGCTTCACGCGGCCCTGGATGTTGCGGTCGACTTTGACCTTCTCGATCTCGACCTCGATGATTTCGTTTATCTTCTCAATGCGCTCAGCGAGATCGGTCGTTTCGAGGAGCTGCTGTTTTTCCTCGATGCTGATCGGCAGGTTGGCGCAGATATTGTCCGCCAGTTTTGAAGGCTCCAGCGTCTTCATTGCGTTCAGAATCGCATCGTAATTCACGTGATGGCTGAGCTTGGAGAACTGTTCGAAAACGGTCTGGAGTCTCTTGATAAACAGGTTGGTGCGCGCCGTGGCAACGGAGGTTTCTTCGAGCAGCTCCACGTCCGCAACGAAGAATCCGGGCTCGCTGGAGAAGCGCAGGGCTTTCACCCGTTGAACGCCTTCCACCAGGACCTTTATGTTCCCGTCGGAGAGCTTGACGCTTTGAACGATGTTGGCAACCGTTCCAACGCTGTAGATATCCTTCGCCTTCGGCTCGTCCACCGAGGCATCCATCTGCGTAGCGAGAAATACTCGCTTGGTTCCCTCGAGCGCAAATTCCAGAGCACGAACCGAGGAGGGGCGCCCGATGACGAAGGGGATCATCATGTGAGGGAAAACCACCACATCCCGGATCGGGATCATGGGCAGGCGTTCAGTTTTCTTGGGGGATTCTTCGTTTATCATGCTTAAATCTAACCGGCCTTTTCGAGAAGTGCGAATACGATGTCCTTGTTGTCGACCATTTCGCGCGTGACCATACACTCCTTCACCTTTTTCTGCGATGGCAACTGGTACATAACATCCAACATAAGATCTTCGAGTATGATTTTCAATCCCCGGGCCCCCATCTTCCGCTCCAGAGCGAGGTGCGCGACTGCCACCACCGCATCGTCCGTGAACTTTAGTTTGACGTTCTCGAATTCGAAAAGTTTCTGGTATTGGCGGATGAGCGCATTTTTCGGCTTGGTGAGGATGTCCACCAGAGCCGCCTGGTCGAGTTCGGACAACGAACCGATCACCGGCAGTCTGCCGACAAATTCGGGGATCAGGCCGAACTTGATCAAATCTCTGGGCTGGGTCACGTCGAGGATATTCGAGGGTAAGGGCTGTTTGCCCTTCTTTGAATCCTTCTCGCCGCTCAGGAAGCCCAGGGTCTTTTTCCCGACCCTGCGTTCGATAATCTTATCCAGTCCGACGAAGGCTCCACCGGAGATAAAAAGGATGTTCGTGGTGTCGATCTGGATGAACTCCTGGTGAGGATGCTTCCGGCCGCCCTGAGGAGGCACGTTCGCCACGGTGCCTTCCAAGATCTTGAGCAGAGCTTGCTGCACGCCTTCTCCGGAAACGTCTCGTGTTATGGAGGGATTCTCGTCCTTTCGAGCGATCTTGTCGATCTCGTCAATGTAGACGATACCCTGCTGGCACTTGTCCTTGTCGCCACCCGCGTTCTGGAGCAGCTTCAGGATGATGTTTTCGACATCTTCCCCCACGTAGCCTGCTTCGGTTAGCGTAGTGGCATCCACGATGGCGAAAGGCACCGACAGCATTTTTGCCAGCGTCTGGGCCAGGAGCGTCTTTCCGGTCCCCGTCGGTCCAATCAGGAGCACGTTGCTCTTCTGCAGCTCCAGGTCGCTGCGCTTCTTGGAGATCTCCAAACGCTTGTAGTGGTTGTAGACGGCCACGGCCAGCTTTTTCTTGGTGAGCTCCTGGCCGATCACGTACATGTCGAGAAACTCCTTTATTTCCTGAGGCTTAGGAAGTTTCTCTCCGATTGGAGAAGTAACGACATCATCCGCGATGATCTCGTTGCAGACGTCGACGCACTCGTCACAAATATAGACCGTTGGGCCTGCGATCAGCTTCTTGACGTCATTCTGGCTCTTGGAGCAGAACGAGCACCGCAAAACATCATCGCGTTCGTCGTCTTTTCTCAAAGGAAACCTCCGAGGTACGGAGCTGCTGCACTACTCTTTTCTGGAGATCACTTGATCCACTATACCGTATTCCTTCGCCTGATCAGCCGTCATGATGTAATCGCGCTCCACATCCTTTTGAATCCTTTCGATGCCCTGACCGGTGTGGCGGACCAAGATCTGGTTCATGGACTCGCGCAGCCGGAGGATTTCTCTGGCATGAATGTCTATATCTGTTGCCTGGCCGGCAAGACCGCTCATGGACGGCTGATGGATTAGAATTCTGGAGTTTGGCAGTGCGAACCGCTTTCCTGGAGTTCCTGCGGCCAAGATCAGGGCTCCCATGCTGGCAGCTTGGCCGACGCAGATTGTTGTCACGTCGGGACGAATGAACTGCATCGTATCGTAGATGGCCATGCCGGCCGAAATCGATCCGCCGGGAGAGTTGATATAGAGGGATATGTCTTTGTCGGGATCCTCGGCTTCGAGAAAAAGGAGCTGCGCCGTGACCAGGTTCGCAACGCTGTCGTCGATCGGCGTGCCCAAAAAGATAATATTGTCTTTTAGGAGGCGCGAGTATATGTCGTAGGCTCTCTCGCCTCTATTGGTCTGCTCGACCACCATGGGTATTAGCGCCAATGCTTATCACCCCCCGCTAATATTAGCATTGCGATAGATGAAATCAAGCGCCTTGTTCTGACGCAAATGTTCTCTAAAGCCCTGAGTCCGCTTGTCCTTTTCGAACTGCGCACGAACGGCCGCAGACGACTTGTTCATGCCTTCGGCAAGCTTCTGGAACTCGGTCTCAAGCTCCTCCTCGGTTACCTCCAAACCTTCCTGTCGGGCAATGGCATCGAGGACGAGTGAACGACGGACCGCCTGCTCGGCGCGAGGACGTTCTTTCTCAAAGACCTTCTTCCAATCGATGGATGTCTTGTTTACATCAATCCCCTGACGCGCCAGGTCTGTCGCGATTCGGCGAGCGTGCTCTTCCAGCTCGTCTCCCACGAGACTCTCCGGAACGTCGAAAGCATGGCGTTGAATGATAGCGTCCAGCACCGCTTCTCTCGACTTCTTTTCGGCAGTTCGCTTGGCGTTCGTTATTAAATCATCCTTGACCTTGTTGCGCAGCTCCTCCAGGGTCTTAGCGCCCAGGTCTTCGGCGAATTCCTCGTTCAGCTCGGCCAGGTGCTTTTCCTTTATGTCCTTGATAGTTACGGCGTAATGGACCGTCTTGCCGGCGAACCGCTTGCGGTGATAGTCGGCCGGATAGGACACGTCGAAGGAGCGCGCTTCACCCAGCTTCGCTCCTCGGAGATTATCCGAGAAGGTCTGGTTAGTCTGGGAGTCTCCTACCACGCACGTGACGTCATCCTCGTGCAGCGGTTTGCCGCCCCCCTCGAATTCGCCATCGACGGTCAGGGTCACATAGTGCCCGTCCTTTATATCGCTACTCTCGCAGGGCACGAACTGGGCGTGTTGTTCCCGGAGGGCTTCCAGCGCCTTGTCAATGTCGGCATCCTCGATCGGGATTGAGGGAACCGTCACCACAACTCCTTTGTAGTCCTTGACTTCAATCGGCGGCAGGACCTCGAAGCTTACCGTGAACTTCAAGGGGCTCCCGGGCTGCTCCTGGAGGTCCTTCACCGTCGGTTTTGTCAGCGGATGAAGATCGCGTGTCTCCAGAGCCTCTTTCCAGCTGCGCTGGATAATGTCCTGAGTCGCGTCGCCGCGGAGCTCTGATCCGAAGCGCTGTTTGATGATGCTTAGAGGCACTTTGCCAGGACGAAATCCGGGTACCTTTGCCCGCCTGGCATATTCACGGGCCAGTTTGTCAACTTCCTGGTCTATTTCCTCGGCAGGCACCTCGACCACAAGGTTTTTCTGACAGCTGCTTACATCCTTGATCTCAAGGTTCAACTTGGTTTTCTGTTCCATTTGCTCTTTCAAAGCCCAAGAAACTCGGTGACAGGCACCCAACTTGCGGGTGGGGCTGTCGCTTTTACTCCTGTCTCTCCCGCAAATTGGGTGCCTGTCACGGAATTCCCTCTCGGCCGGACGCGTGAGGCTGCTCATGTGGTGCGAAAGGGGGGAGTTGAACCCCCACCCCTTGCGGGACTGGATCCTAAGTCCAGCGCGTCTGCCAATTCCGCCACTTTCGCAGTTGTCCAACCTCGGGGCTATTTTCCGGAATTCCGGCAAAAACTGCAACCGAAAGGCGGGAGCTGTGGAGAGCGAAGATAATTCGGAGCGTTCATCCGCAAACCAAGCCGGGAATGTAGCAAACCCCAATCGCCGTGTCAAGCAACTGTGATCAGTGGCCAGTGAACAGTGGTCAGTCATCAGCTGCCATGGATGAGACCTCTCCTTCGTAGAGAAACGTCTTAACAAAAAATCTCTCTGGCCACTGTTCACTGACCACTGACCACTGGGTGTGATATGTTTTGGGGAAATGGAACCGGTAGAAAGTGAAGCACGGGCGCTCGTGCTCCTCTCGGGGGGCCTGGATTCGGCCGTTACACTGTACTGGGCAGTATCCCGCGGCTGGGAAGTAGCCACGATCGAATTCGAGTACTACCTTCGCCCGGAGCGGGAGCGCCGGGCGTGTCGCAGCCTGCGTGAACACGCCGGCATCCGAAACTCGATCGTCGTCCCACTGGACTTTATCCGTGAAGTAAGCGACCTGCCTGATGAGGTCGTACTGAACACCGCTCTCCGTCTGTCGCCGGAGGGTTACATCCCGTCGCGAAACCTGTTTTTTTATGCTCTGGCCGCCCATTATGCTGAGCTTGGGGGGATGCGATACATAATCGGGGGCCACAACCACACCGACTCGGAGAGCTTCCCGGATGCCAGTGGGGAGTTCTTCGACCATCTGAACGCGCTCATTAAGCTCGGAATGTGGAGCCATGAGAAAGTTCGCGGGCAGGTGATTCTCCCGCTCATCGAGATGGATAAGATTCAGGTGATCCGGTTGGGGCACGCCCTTCGGGTTCCTTTCGAGCTGACCTGGAGCTGCTATCACAATGCCGAAGTGCCCTGCGGGACTTGCGAGTCCTGCCTTGAACGCAGGGATGCCTTTGCCAAGGCAGGAGTCCCGGGATTGAGCCATTGAGCCATCGCCTTTGGACTTATCATTGACGATTGACGATTGGAAAACCAGCAATTGTTTTGAAATCGTCAATCGTCAATTTAAGTTCGATGACTCCTTTCGGGGACACCCAGATGTTACAATGGAAATCCTGCGATTCAGACACTGGCAATGACCCAGTTAGTAGGAGAGGCCCGAAGGGCCGGGAGAGAATAGACCCGCGCGTGAGCGCGGGGTTTGGCACGTCCAGGGTAATGAGGCCTGAAAGGCCGGCACATTTCACCTGATAGGTCCCAGTACCGCGCCTTCGGCGCTCGAGTGCCAAATGTAATCTCATCCCGGCCTAACGGCCGGGCCTATTTCCTGGCGGCCCTTCGGGCCTCTCCCGCAATCCGGGTACTCGCTACTGTCTGAATCGCAGATGGAAATCATAGGGACTGGAGGGGTAGGATGAAACTAGGGGTACTAGAGTATATCGATTGTGCTCATTTTCTGCCGGGACACCAGAAGTGCGGCACGCTGCACGGCCACACTTACAAGGTCGAGGTGATCATCGAGGGGGAAAACAAGTCTGGCATGGTTATCGACTTTGCCGAACTTAAAAACTCGCTGCGTCAAACGCTCGGCCTTTATGACCACCGATCCTTCAATGATTTTCTCGATTACCCTTCCGTCGAAAATATCTGCGAGATGATCAAGCGCAAGCTGGGCGAACGCCTGCCATTTTCTTTCACGCTCCGTGTCTGGGAAGGGCAAGGAAAGTGGGCCGAACTCTGATAATTGCGGATTGCGAATTGCGAATTGCGGATTGAAAACAGATTTAACCACATCCCCAATCCGCAATCCGAAATCCGCAATCCGAAATCACTATGTCCGTTTCCTTTTGGCTGGATCGTCCCTACAAACCAAGTCCTGCATTAAGCGGCAGCTGCACGGCGGATGCTGTTGTTGTTGGTGCGGGCATGACCGGCGTCGGCCTTGCCTGTTTCCTCCGGGAACGAGGCCTGAAGATAGTGATGCTCGAGCGCGGCATGGTTGCCGGCGGAGCCACGGGACGCAACGTCGGTTTCCTTGTCAGCGGTTTGGGAGAGCACTACGCGCGCAGCATTGAGTTCTGGGGACGCGAGCCCGCGGCCGCAATCACCCGGCTGCACCTGAAGAATCACTCCCTCCTTGCCGGCATCGTAGCCCAGCATGGCATCGACTGCGACTATGCCAGAGATGGCGGCCTCGTGATCGCCGCCGATGAGGAGGAAGAAGATTTACTCCGCCGGAGCCATCCCCTGCTGTTGGAGGACGGTTTTCGGTGCGAATTCGTGGAAGCTTCCCAGATCAATAAAACCCTCCGCGCCCTCGGATTCGGCGGCGGCCTGTTCAATCCTTCAGATGGGCACGTGGATCCGGTGGGCCTGATCCGCGGCATGGCAGCTGTCGCTCAAAGCGGTGGTGTGAAGTTCTTCGAGCACACGCCGGTCAGTCAATTCCGGAAGGCTGGTGTTTCCTGGGTAGCCGAGACGGAGCATGGTAGCGTTACTACTGATCTTCTGTTCCTCGCCTCTAACGCGTGGACTCCGAAGCTGCTCCCGGAAATGGAACTCGCGCCGGTGCGGGGGCAGTGCATGGCGATCGGTCCGCTGGGCGAGCCACCGATAACCGTGCCGTGTTATACGAACTATGGTTCGGAGTACTGGCGCGGCGCCGGGCGGTACGCGATTCTTGGAGGAATGCGTCGGGCGGGGAATAATGAGGAAGTCGGGTATGAAGACGGAGTTACCGAAGCTGTTCAATCGGCGTTGGACAGTTTCTGCCGGGATCACTTCCCATATCTCCGGAGTGCCCCGGTGACCCACCGGTGGTCAGGCATCATGTCCTACACGGGCGACGGCCTGCCTCTCGTCGGTGCGGTTCCGCATAAGGGAGGGATGTATCTCGCAGCCGGCTACACCGGGCACGGATTCGGATATGCGTTCCTGGCGGCCCACTGGCTGGTGAGTCTGGCTCTTGATGGATCCAACGAGATTCCGGATCTTTGCCGAATCGATCGAACGATGCGCTACAGCCCATCCCTGAAGGAAATTTAGCGATTGAGCGATCGGGTCATGGAATTGTGTTATTGAGTGATGAAGCCATTGGCGGGCAAACGCGGTCTCGAAAGGATGCAGCCTCCAGCCAGTTATATCCATCAAGTTAGGTTTTCAAATGACTCGATGGCCTGATGGCTCAATTCCAGTGGCCTGTTGGATCCACGTTCCAGCTACTTCTGGGGGACTACCCAGTATTGGCTAATCAGTCTTGCGTCGAGGAGTTTTTTGCTGGCCGCCTCCGCGACCTTGCGGGATTCGTAGCCCTGCAGTCTTATCCTGTACCAGATCCCTTTTTCCTTCAAATCCGCCATCTCGACTCCCGGCGCGAGACCCGCCTTCGTCAGTTTTGCCGCGATCGCCTTTGCTTCCTCTTTGCTGCGGGACGATCCCACCTGGATTTTGAAGTTCCGTCCCTGAGGCGCTGGTGAAGCCTTGTTCATTGCCGGAGGCACACTTTTTTCGCTCGCACCGGCTTTGATTTTCGCTGTGGCCGATTGCGGAGCCAGACCCGAAGGCGCTGCTGCCCGTTGGACTCGCGCTGCGTCCGGTTTTGCCGCCGGCGGGTTTTCTTTTCGGCCTGGTGAAATAGCGATCGATTCGAGCTTTTGAGTGAAGGATCTCGGAGGAGGCGGAATGAAAGCCGCTCCAGGAATGGGCTGCGCGGCAGAAGGGGCTTCCGGTGGGGTGCTCGGGGTCTTGGGGCCTGACTGTTCGGGCTGCGAGAGCGGTGCGGTCTGAACTGGTGCAGGTGGAGTCGAGGGTACAGTGCTCTGAACATAGCTCGATGTTGCTGGAGTGGGCGGCGCCGGCGCCTGGGTTCTGTCCTGGGGGCTGGGCTGGGGCGGCTTTGCGTTGTCCTTACTGGCGGTTGTGGGAGCAGCAGGCCTGCTCGCCTTTGGATCCGAGGCGGGTGTTCCCATGCCGGGATAGAGGCTCGGATTGAAGAGGAGTCGTGCAAGGCGGCTGTCGGTGCGGGCAAGCTCCGTTACAACCTTGCCGAACTTGCCGGGATCGGCAGCGACGAACCATCCATACTCGCGGTCCAGCGCTTCAGCGATTTCTTTCATGGAGTTGGCGTCGAGGGAGCGGCTGTCCCCTTTTGTCATCGGCCTGGCTACCAGGTAGCGCAGGAACTGCTCGAAGGCTTCTTGAAAGCGCCCGCCGAGCGAATCGATGCTTACTTCCTTCTCATAACGAAAGGCAACCAGGGTGGTTTTCGCCGGTATGAAATCCACCGTCATGTGCACTCCGCCCTTTGCAGGTGAGAGTTCTCCTTCGGTAGCCCACTTTGCCGTGAGACGGCTGGCGATGTATGCCGCCACCTCGGCAGTTATGCTGCGCGAAGCTCCCGCTGCTTCAACGGCCGCAGGCATAACTTCCCACAACGGAACCGGCTCAAGATCGGGGGCGCTTTCGCTGACCTTGGCCATCATGACTGGAACCGCCAGAGAGAGCCAGCGCAGGTCGGTATTTTCGCTGGGTATGTTGAGCGGAAGAAACACAATCCGGACGATGGTGGGGGTAACCTGAGGGGCGGCAGTTTTATGCTTTTTGAACAGGCAGGCAGGCTGAATCAGCAGAATCAGGCCAACCATGACTGCGGCCACTCGAAGACCTGCCGCATTTCGAGAGATCCGCTCACCCCTAGCGGAGCTGGCCAATGGTCGGCTGTCGCCGCGCCTTGCAGAACACTTGGACATTTCAGATTGCCTCCATTGTCACTGGCCCCGGAATCCTCTAGGAGCTTCGAGTCCGAGGAGCGCATTTCAAATCCACTGCGCGCCCGCAGCATATTACACCGCAAAGGGGTAACGACGTATCCTTTATCATAAATGCCTGAAAAAGGGGATGGTCACCTTTCACTCTATTGAATCATCGAGCCATCCGGTTATTGAGTGATTGAAATGCCTTACCAAGATGCTCTTTACAGTCCTTCAACGACACGATGACTCGATCACTCAAAGGGGTGTCTGCCCCCATCTCCCAGAAGCTGTGAAAAAATCGGGGACATTCCGAATTTCCAGCTTTCCCCCGCTGAATAGAAAAATCAACCGCTGGTTGATCCGTCCGATTCCGCTGAGCAAGTCGGGAAATTCGGATTGTCCCCGATTTTTTCACAGCTTCTCAGGGGTCAGGGGCTAGGGGTTTGCGAGCCC
>Ga0315277_10008313_pt1 | contig 13363 bp, 11 predicted proteins | sample YL17G05_15_MG_FD_203695 | JGI IMG/M metagenome (GOLD analysis project Ga0315277, IMG submission 203695) | Sediment microbial communities from Yellowstone Lake, YNP, Wyoming, USA - YL17G05_15 | ecosystem: Environmental > Aquatic > Freshwater > Lake > Sediment | place: USA: Wyoming | collected...
TACTGCCCGCCGAGAGCGTCATCGACGTCCGTGAAACCGTTGGACTTGAACACGTCCTTTATGATGTCGGGGACTGTCATGTCCTGGTAGATCCTGCAGTCGGCGGTGCGCGTCAGGAACCACAGCCAGGGGACCATTGTCGCGCTGTACCTCGCGAGGCGCTCCTTGCGGTTTGACAGGACGAACCCCGTCTGGATGAAACGGCTGACGAAGCCGTTGAAAAACCTGGTTTTTTTGTTCGGGAGGTTGAGGCGCACCGTCACGTTCTGCCCGACGATGTCCTTGAAGGCGATGTCGTGCTTCGTGCTCAGCATTTGCAGCTGGTACTGGAACGGCCGGGCCAACTGCTCGGTCCCGGACATGCTCTGAAGCAAGAGCACGTCGTCGCCCAACGGCGTGCCTATCGCGATCTCCCTGTTCTCTTGAGTCAGTGCCATTGTACTTCCCCTGTACAGGAAACTTCAGGACAGAACAAGCCAGGCCGAAAGGCGGCCTCGTGCACCCGCGGCCGGCCGCCTTTCAAGAGGTCGTCTCATTCCTGCTTGCCGACTACTTCTTGCCCCGCTGAAACTCAGCCGCCTGCTGTTCGCGCATCATCCGTTTCACGGGATCGGACTGCAGAGAACGCATGTCCTTCAACGCCCGGATGATATCCTTAATGAAGTGGTCGTCCCAGAGCTGCTTTTCGAGCGGCTGTTCCTGCCGCTTTTTCGCCTCGCGGTCAATCACTGCCTGGACTTCCGGCGGGAACTGGATACTCTCCCCCGCTCCCACTCCCTCCCTTTGCGCCTCTACCACGAGGGAAAGGAGGTTGAAGAGATTGACGACGTCCGGCGATTTGCTGTATGCCTCGAACGCCTTATTGATCATTAGAAGTTGTATCTCGATGATTGCGTCCTGTGCCGTCTTGACGACCGAGTCGGATACTGTTTCTACTTGCTGACGGAAAGCCAGATAGTGATCGAACGTCCGAAAGTACAGCGTCTCGTCAGTAGTGGGGTCATAGAAATTGACCACGTATTCCTTGACCAGATCCCAGTACTTGAAGATGGCCTCCTCAAGCTTCTTCCATGCCTCGGCGGCCTGTGCCGGGTCAGCGTCGCCGAAAATCAAAGGCAAAATCTCCCGTTTGATGTCATCGATCTGCCGCCAGCTCTCGTCAATCTTGCGCCGCAACTCCTCTGCCGGATTGTTGGCCGCGCCGACTGTCTGGTCGTTCATCCCTGCGGGCCCGGGCGTGCACGGCGAAAGGCGAAGGTTATCGGGGGACGCCGAGTCCCTCATGCCCAGGCTGTTGCGCGGCTTAACGTCAGGACTGCAACCCGCGCCTCCTGACCTGATCATCGCTCCAACCCTCCCGGGTCAGCCACCGGTTTATCGTGAGTCCTACTCGAAGGAGTATTTGAACTGGCTGTCGGCGACCCCTACGTGAACGCGCTTTATCTCCTTGCCCTCCATCGTGCGGTTCAAGTATTCGCGGCTTATCTCGGGCAGGAGCGTATGCGTAAGGATGGCGTCCACCATCCTCGCGCCGCTCTCGACCTCCGTGCAGCGGCTGGCCACCAGATCCACGACCGAGTCGTCGCAGGAGAAGGGGATCTTTCGGTTCTCGGCCATGCGCTTCTCGATGCGGCCGAGCTGCAGCCTGATGATCCTCCGCAGGACGTCGTCGCTTATCGGGTAGAAAGGCACCGGAACCAGCCGTCCCAGAAGGGCCGCCGGGAACTGCTTCAACAGCGGTGCCCGGAGCGCCTTGTTCATACCCTCCGCCTCGGGCAGGAGGTGCGGGTCCTTGCACATGTTCATTATCAGCTCGCTGCCCACGTTGCTCGTCAGAATGATTATCGTGTTCTTGAAGTCGATGTAGCGCCCTTCGCCGTCCTCCATCCACCCCTTGTCGAAGACCTGGAAGAAGATCTCATGCACGTCCGGATGGGCCTTTTCCACTTCGTCCAGAAGCACGATGCTGTATGGACGCCTGCGGACCGCTTCAGTCAACACGCCGCCTTCGCCGTAGCCCACGTATCCGGGAGGGGCGCCCTTAAGCGTCGATACCGTGTGCGCCTCCTGGAACTCGCTCATGTTGATGGTTATGAGGTTCTCTTCTCCGCCGTACAGGGCCTCCGCGAGAGCAAGGGCCGCTTCCGTCTTGCCGGTGCCGCTCGGGCCTACGAGCAGGAAGACGCCGACCGGACGGTTCGGATTGTCGAGGCCCGCCCGGCTCGTCGCGATCCTCCTGGCAATAGTCTCGAGAGCGTACCGCTGGCCTATCACCCTCTGTTCAAGAGTGTTCGCGAGTTTCAGCACCGCCGCTATCTCGTTTTTCACCATCCTGCCCACGGGGACGCCGGTCCAGTCGGCCACGACGGACGCCACGCCCTGTGCGTCCACACTGGGCAGTATCAAAGGGCTCTCGCCCTGGATCTCCGCGAGCTCACTCTGCAGGGACTTGAGCTCCTCCAGAAGCGCCGCACGGCCCTTGCCGGGCTTGCCGGTCCCCGGCGAAACGCTTGACGATGACTGGGCGCCCTCGGGGGCAACAGTTCCTCTTGCCTTCGCCGCTCGCTCCCTTCCACCGCCTTTGCCTTCTTCTGCGGGCGCGCCTTCGGCGGACGGCTTCGCGGCCGCCTCTTCCTCTATTTTCCCCCCGCCCTCCCGCAGCTTCCTGCGGACGTCGAGAAGGCGGTCTACGAGTCCCTTTTCCTTCTTCCAGTTGGCGCAGAGCTCCTCCAAGCGTTTGCGCTCAGCCTCGAGTTTCTCCTGGATTTCGGCCAGGCGCTGATCGTGCGAAATGCCTACCGCGGCCTCGCGACCGAGGATCTCAAGTTCCGTTTCAAGGGCTTCGATCCTCCGCTGCGTGTCCTCCACCTGCGGCGGCGTGGCGTGTTGGCTGATCGCCACGCGCGCGCACGTGGTATCCAGCAGGCTGACGCATTTGTCCGGCAGTTGCCGGGCGGGGATATATCGGTGCGAAAGACGAACAGAGGCATCCAGAGCCTCGTCAAGGATTTGAACGCGATGGTGCGTCTCCAGGGCCGAGGCCACAGCACGCATCATCAGGACGGCCCTTTCCTCCGTGGGTTCTTCGACCTTTACGACCTGGAAGCGCCTCGTGAGAGCCGGATCCTTCTCGATGTACTTCTTGTACTCCGCCCACGTCGTCGCGGCGATAGTCCGCAGCGTGCCGCGCGCCAGGGCGGGCTTGAGAAGATTGGCCGCGTCGCCGGTGCCGGCGGAACCCCCCGCGCCGATCAGAGTGTGCGCCTCGTCGATGAAAAGAATGATGGGCTTGGGCGAGGACTGAACTTCTTCTATCACCTGCCGGAGGCGGTTCTCGAACTCCCCCTTCATGCTCGCCCCGGCCTGGAGCAGGCCCACGTCCAAGGTCCGCAGCGTCACGTCTCTGAGCGACGGAGGCACGTCGCCCCTGACAATCCGCAGGGCGAACCCCTCGACCACCGCTGTTTTTCCGACCCCCGCTTCGCCCGTGAGGATGGGATTGTTCTGCCGGCGCCGCATGAGGATGTCGACTATCTGGCGGATTTCCTCGTCTCTTCCGATAACCGGGTCGATTTCGCCCTTTCGCGCCTTGGCAGTCAGGTCGACCGAGAACCTTGCCAGCGCCTCCTGTTTGCCCATCTGAGCCGGCGCCATTGCGGCGCTGGCCTCTCCCGGCGCCGCGCCGCCCCCTACCGCGGTCCCGTCCCTGGCCGCCAGCGTTTCCTCCACGGACGATGAAATTATCCTGGAAAAGTTATCGCTGAGCTCCCCCTCTCTGACCTTCGAGAATTCTTTGGAGATACCGAGCAGGATGTTTCTGAGGCTGGAAGTCTTGAGTATTCCGACCAGAAGATGCCCCGTGCGGATGCTCGATTCGCGGAACAGAAGCGTGCCGTAGACCCATGCCCGTTCGACGGTCTCCTCCAGGTGCGGTGAGAAGTCGATGATGGAGGTTGCGCCGCGGGGCAACTTGTCCAGGGCTGCGGTCAAATCCGCGGCAAGGCGGGACGGGTCGATCTCGAAATGGCGGATTATCCTGTGAAGGTCGCAGTCCTGCAGCTGCAGAATCTGCTGAAACCAGTGCGCAAGTTCCACGTACGGGTTGCCGCGCATCTTGCAGAAAACGGTGGCGCTCTCTATGGACTTGTAGGAAAGACTGTTCAATTTGCCGAACAGGGCGGCGCGTTCTATTTCAGCCATGGTATCCTCACCTTTTCATCCTGCCGCTCGAAAGGGTCCGACGGCCGCTGGGCTGAGCACGAGATCCCCAACGTCGTTCTTTGGCGCCCTGGACGTCAGCCAGGTCGTCCAGCCGAGGTCGCCTTCCCGCCCCAGGCTGATTCGCGGCACTTCATCCGCCTTGAGAACAAGCTGGACGTCCCACTCGAATTCGTCCCCGATGTACAACCGTACCCAGGCCGAAAGCCTCTTGAGGCTCTCGCGCCCGGGAAGGAAACGACGGTATGCCGCAAGCAACAGGGGGCCCGCTACGATCCTGAACCTCTGCTGGCACTCCCACATGCGCCGTCCGACGATGGCGGTCAGGCCAAGCAAACCCGTCCTCCGGGATTCTCCCAGGCGGCACAGGCAATCCGGCGGAAGGCTCATCCACTGCCCAATGAACTGGGACACCGAGACGGGCACTTTGAAGTAGTCCTTGAGAATGGCTTCGATCCCCTCGGCATTCTTGGTCTGACAGGCCAGCCTGCCCGCATAGTAAAGCTTGGCCGCATCGCCAACCATGTCCCGCCGGTGAAGCGAGGGCATCCCCAGTCCGAAAAGGCTGGCTACATAAACGGCGAACCTGTCGTCTTCCCGCTGTCGCTCGTAGCTGACGGCCTGCTGGTTGACAGCCCAAGCCCGGTAGAAAAAGCATATCATTCGGTGGTGGAACATATCCAGGAAGCGGGCCAGCGTCCGGTCGTCGTGGTGCAACTGCCTGTTGCGCACGTATTCCGTGAAGTCAAGCGGCATGGGACCGTTCGGGCCGAGCAGGCCGAAGAAGCTTACGTAGAGCTTGGCCGGGTTGCCTTCCGCCGCACGGACGAAGGACGTCAAAGTCGACGGCGCAAACGCAAGGGACGGCGTCTGGCAGAAACGCAGAGGCTCCTCGACCGGTCGGTCGGAATAACCTATCCGGTGCGCCCCGCCCTCAAGCGCGCATTCCAGCCGCCTTACGGCCTGGAAGAAATCGTGGGAATAAGGCTCGGCGGCCAGTCTGTCGACTACAGGAGTTGTCTCTTGCCGGCCCTCGCTGGCCATCTCATGACCTCTCCGCGGTCCGACTGCACGACCGTTCGCGTGAACGAGTTGACCGAAACGTACTTGCCGAAGAACCGCTCCAGCACTGCCCCCAGCAGGAAGACCCCCGCCCCTTCGAAGGCGGACTCGTCGAAACGAACCGTTACCTCCAGGCCCCGCGCGAATGCGATCGGCCCGGGCGTGTCCAGCCTGCGCGTGACGGGTTTGCTGGCCACGGACTTCACCCCGTCTATCTGTCGGGCGAGTTCGGGACTGGTTGCATCTCCGTACAGCCTCAGGAGGTCGCGCAGCGCCGCCGCCCCCGCCTCCTCGTCGGTGTCCATAAGCGACAGGTAATTGAGTGCCAGGTGGCTGATGACCCGCCATGACAGGTCGCCCTGGGCGTTCGAAGGCTTCGGATAGGTCTTGGCGTTGCTCATGCAGCGCACTGATTCTATCGGGCCGCCGACCTCGGCCGTGAAATCCGTGGTACCCAGGCCTACCGGCATCTGGATCGGCAGGTCGCGGTTCGTGCATAGCGCCCTGACCGCGATCTGACTCAGATCGAAGCTGTAGGGGCTGGACTTGGCGTCCACCAGCGAAATGTAAACGTCGCTTCCCGCGTACGATGATCTTGGGCCCGTGCGCCTTTCCCTCTCGGAAAGGGGCCGCGCCCGGCGGTTCACCACGTAATAGGCTCCGCCGCCCGCCGCCTCCGGCTCAAAGTCGCTCGCGGAGTAGAAGGGCAGAAACTCCCGCTGGTCATACTGCTTCGTCCCGTACCCTACGACTTCCTTGACCTCGTACACTTCGAAGTCCAGCGGGCGCGTGCGGTCCGCAACGACGTGGAATTCCCAGGCGTGTTCCGATACGTGGATGCGATCGCACGTCTTCTCGAAAAGGTTCATGGCAGGCGTGCAGAAAAGCTGGAAGTTCTCGGCATCCATCCTTTTTTCCAGCTCGCCGTCGCGCTTTTTGAGGACGATTATGACGTCCAGCGCGTCCGACTCGAAGCGCCGCGCGCATTCCCCGAGGCCTGCGAGTTCCACAAAGAGGAACCGTTGCGGAAACGTGAAATACTCCCTCAGAATCCTGTAGCCCTGGAACGTCCTCGCATCGCAGGGCAGCAGGGCCTGGCCTTCGTCGTAGCCGACCTGCCTGATGGAGGAGGACGCCAGCACCTGGCGGTTCGAGCGGTTGCCGGCGGCGGGCCGCACGACTACGCCCTGCGAGTGCGCCAGAAGCTGCTCGTACAGTCGGGTCGGCGTATCGCCGCTGCCGCTGAGAAAGACCGGCAGATTGTCAAACCGAAGCTCGTTGAACCGTAGTCCGGCGGTGCACTGGAGCCTCACCCGGATCGCCGCCTCCCCGACGAGGCCCCCCGGCAGGTCGAGCGCGCCGAGGTCCTGCGTGTGATAACGCGCCTCGGACACGCGGATAGGAAGCAGCACCAGGTTGTGAGCCGTCCGAAACTCACACGCCGTCTGCTCACCCTTGCCGATGTCGCTGCGAAGCGCCGTCCCGCGCGGTACCCGAAAACCTTCGGCCAGAGAGCCTTCGCTTAGGTCGGGCTGGAAGCGCACTATTGCCATGGACGGTACAGGAGCGAGGTACTGCGGGTAGACAGCCTGCAGCAAGGACTGTGTGAAGCGCGGGAACTCCGCGTCGAGCTTCAGGTGCACGCGGGCCGCGAGAAACGCAAAACCCTCCAGGAGGCGTTCAACGTACGGGTCCCTGCACTCGATGGCGTCAAGACCCAGGCGCTGCGCAATCTTGGGGTTCTCGCGCGCGAATTCTCCCCCCATCTCGCGCATGTATACGAGTTCGCGTCTGTAATACTCCAGAAGCCGCCTATCCATTTAGCCGCCCCTGGATGTTCACCCTGCCGGTTTCAAGGTCCAGCTCGGTGCGCAGGTAAAGCTGTTCGGGCATGGGCCGGGCCCACAGCTCGCCTTCGATTGCGAAGGAAAGCGCGTTGCCGGTCATGTCTTCCGGACGTACGCTGGCCTTGACGGCGAGGGTGTCCCTGTCGATTCTGGGTTCGAAATGGGCAATCACGGCCGTAACTTCCCGCTCAAGCTGTTCAATGCTGACGCCCGAAACGCTCAGCCCGCAGAGGTTGGGACTGCCATAATTGACTACGGAACCCGCAACCTCGGCGAACTCCGCGATCTCATCTCGCGAAAGGCACCGCGTCGTATTAAGCAGCGCCTGGAGGTCCCGCAGCACCGATTCCCTGTAACGCTTGAGGGAAACTACGCGCTGTTCGCGGCTTTCCTTCTGCGAGGACGGATCGTCATCGCTGAGTCTTTCGAGAAGACATGGCAGCAGCCGATCCTGCGTCGACGAATCAGACATCTCTCGCCTCGGCAGAAGGGCGATCGGATTCCGGACCGCCGACAGTGATGCGGCGGACGTCAAGCAGCGCGTACTCCCCGTCATCGGTGACCAACTGCCGCTGTCCCATGCCCTGATAAACGTCTTTTTCGAGCTTGATCCAGTCGGTCTTGCGGGCCATGCGAACGGAGTCATCCGCGCTTTCGTGAGAGCCCGGATACCTGGCGGGGATAAACCCCGCCGAGGTCCCGCCGTTATCCCAGGCAAAATCGGCCGGCAGCCAGACGACGTCGCGCAGGTCCACCGGAGACGCTATCGCGACCTCGCGGATTCGGAAGAACGGCACCCAGTAATACTTGCCGTCAATGATCGCCTCCAACACGGGGCCGAAGCGAGAGTCCGCGTCTGCGATCCATTCGAAGGGCTTGCCGTCGATCGCGCCTGGCGTGGCGGGGGCCATCTCGAAGGCGCGTCCGGTGAGTTCCTGCGAGGCCTTGTACCGGCCCTTGGCGAAAAGATGGTTCGCCTGCACGAGCAGTGAAATCCACTCCTGCGGCTCCCCCAGGACAAGCGGCGTGCGATCCCCTGAGAAGACCTGCTCGCGAAAGGCTTCGCACTGCAGCGCCATCTGGCAGACCTGGGCCATCAGCAGGTTTTTCGGGTCCAGGTCCGCAGCGACGCGCACCTGCGTGAGGGCTTTCTCCCACCTTCCCATCACGCTCAAGAGCTGAAACAGGTAAACTCTCAGTTTAGGGTCCGCCGGATTCTTTCGAATCTGTGCCTCGAGGTTCGTTAGGGTATCTTCCAGCCGTTCTCCTTGCATACAGCCTCCTGACGCGTCGATGGCCCCTTACCATCGAAACGGTTTCCCTGGCCTCCCCGACCGGAGAAAACCAGGGCTGCCCCGTTCGCCTAGTGCATGACTCAGTGCTGGGCTCGGCAACTACACGGTCTTGTTCTGCTGCGCGTCCCACGCGGCCTTGACGGCTGCTCCTTTCTTGCCGCTGGGATCGGTCGGAGTATACTCCCAACGGATTATGCCGTAACGGAAATCCACTCGCTCGAAAGGCAGCGGATCCTCCGGATCTCGCGATCCCTGCGGCTCCACCGTCGTTACCATGGCGTTTTCCAGCGTGTACACCATGTAGGTGGCCTTGTCGCCTAACGCCCTGCACAGCTCCAGCTTCATTTTCGGGATGGCCTTTCCCGTGCAGACGTACTGCGCCAGCAGTGGCGTCGACAGGTCAAGCCTCTTTGAAATGGAGAAGTCTCCGTGCTCGGCCTTTCCGCCGCTGTGTCCGCCGCGGCCGCTGGCAACCGCCCCCGAGGGCTGGTGAATCTTGTGCCCGAAGGACTCCACCTCGATCCAGTCCTTGTGCGCAGAATCGGTGCTGTCGCCCTTTATCCCCTCAATTTGCAGGTACATATCCGCGCCCATCATAACCTCCCTTCCAGTAGCCGTTGACCCCCGTACCGGTACCAAACACCACAAACGCCCGTCCGCCGCTGGCGCCAGGTTCGCCCATGGAACAAACGCCTCTGCGTCACTTCGCGCCTTTGCCCGACGGCAGTTTTGACACTAACCTCAGTGACGCCGTCAGCCCCTCGAGTTGATAGTGGGGACGCAGGTAGAACACGGCCGAGTAATAACCCGGATTTCCCTCCACCTCCGAAACCGTGACTTCCGCTGCAGCCAGGGGACGCCTTGCCTTCTCTTCTTCGCTGGCGTGGGCCGGGTCCGGCTCGACGTACTGCATGATCCAGTTGTTGAGGAACTTCTCCATGTCCTCCCGTTCCTTGAACGAACCGATCTTGTCGCGCACGATGCACTTCAGGTAGTGCGCGAAGCGGCACGTCGCGAAAAGGTAGGGGAGGCTCGCGCCGAGCTTGGCGTTGGACGTGGCGTCGGCATCCTGGAACTCCTGCGGCTTGTTCACCGACTGCGCCCCGAAGAACACGGCGTAATCGGTGTTCTTGTAATGGCACAACGGTATCAGGCCGTTCTTCGCCAGTTCCGCTTCGCGCCGGTCGGTGATGGCTATCTCCGTGGGGCACTTCATGTCGACGCCGCCGTCGTCCGTGGGGAACGTGTGCGTCGGAAGGCCTGCGACCAGACCGCCGCTCTCGGTCCCGCGTATCTGAGTGCACCATCCGAATTGCTTGAACGAGCGGGTGATGTTCGTGCCCATCGAGTACGCGGCATTCGACCACACGTATTTGGAATGGTCGGCCCCCTCGCAGTCTTCCTCGAAGTCGAACTGTTCCACGGGGTTCGTCTTGGCGCTGTACGGCAGCCTGGCCAGGAAACGCGGAAGGGTCAGGCCCACGTACTTCGAATCGTCCGATTCCCTGAAAGACCGCCATGCCGCGTAATCCGGCGTCTGGAAACGCTTGGTTATGTCCGCCGGGTCTCCTAATTCCTGCCAGGTTTCCATGTTGAGGAGGCTCGGAGCGGCCGCGGCAATTAACGGAGCGTGGGCCGCCGCGGCGATCTGGGCCATCTCGCCCAAAAGTTCCACGTCCTGCGGGCCGTTGTCAAAGTAGTAATCGCCTATGAGGCAGGCGTACGGCTGTCCGCCCGCAAGACCGTATTCCGATTCGTACACCTTCTTGAAGATCGGACTCTGGTCCCAGGCGGTACCCTTGTACTTCTTGAGGGTCTTGGAGAGGTCCTTCTTCGAGGTGTTGAAGACGCGGATCTTCAGCATCTCGTCAGTTTCGGTGTTGCTCACGAGGTAGTAGAGCCCCCGCCACGTCCCCTCCAGGGCCTTGAACGCCTCGTTGTGCATGATGAGGTTAACCTGCTCAGAGAGCTTCTTGTCGATCTCCGCGACGATCGAGCTGATCGTTTTGACCACGTCGGCGGAGATGAGGGCCGTTTCCGCGAGCGCCTGCTCCGCGAGCGTGCGCACCGCCGTTATCACGGCCTCTTTTGCCTGGTCCGACTTCGGCTTGAACTCCTTGGTGAGCAGCGATTCGAACTCGCTCACCTGCTTAGCTACTGGGGCTTTTTCCTGCGATTCACGTGCGCTTTCGGTCATTGTGCTACTCCTGTTTGGCGCCGCTCTCGCCTACTCCCTCTGGCTTGGGCGCCGACGCCAGAGACTGAAGGAGTGCGGGATCGTTGAGGACCTTGCCGAGAAGATCCTCCGCGCCGCTCTTCCCGTCCATGTAGGTTAAGAGGTTGGACAGCTGCGTGCGCGCGTCCAACAGCTTCTTGAGCGCGTCCACCTTGTGGGCAACCGCCGCCGGCGAGAAATCATCCATGCTTTCAAAGGCAATGTCAACGCTGAGATTGCCCTCGCCGGTGAGGGTGTTAGGCACCTGGAAGGCGACCCGCGGCTTCGAAGCCTTCAGCACGCCGTCGAAGTTCTCGACGTCTATGTCCTGAAACTTCCGGTCGCCGGCCGCCGCCAGGGCCTCGGCGGGCTGGCCCGACAGGTCCGCCATCACTCCCATTACGAAGGGCAGTTCGATTTTCTTCTCTGAACCGTACACCTCCAGGTCATACTCGACCTGCACGCGTGGAGCACGGTTACGGGCGATGAATTTCTGACTACTCGCTTTCTTTGCCATAGCCTTCCCTTTCGATTGCATGACCCGACATGGGTGACACTCCCAGTCTACCCTGTGTCTATTGTCCCTCCTTCGTCTGACCTTCCTTGACCCCGACGATCACGTCCAGTTGTCCCATCGTGTCCGGAGAAAGGTCCTTGATGATCTCCATGAAGTTCTTGGAAACCAGCCGCTGCGCACGCCGCAGCAGCAACGGCACGGGACTGGACGGTTCGCTCTTCTCGTAGTACCGGCAGATCTTGTCAATGGCGACCAGCACGTCTTGAGTCGAACGGATTTCGCCGGACGGCGTCGCCGCGGCCGCCTCCCTGCCGTGCCCGCCGCTCTCGCCGGGCTGCGCTGCTCGGCCGGGCCCCTCGGCTTTCGCGTAGCCGCGCCGGTCCAACTGCTCCTGGAGGCACTGCGAGACCCTGTCGGCGACCGCCACGAACCCCGAGAGGTCGGGGCTTTTCTCCGCGCCTACCCGCTCGCCCAGAACGGCTTCGATTGCGCGAATATGCTCCTTAGTTTCCGACAGGGCCCGCGCGTTCGCCAGGAGTTCCTCCACGCTGGTCTCGTCGAATGCTCCGTTAATAATGGCTTGATCGGCCGGCGGCTGGCCGCCGTCCCCGCCGGCCGCGATCTCCCCCCTGGCAATGCACACGTCCCGGTAGCTGAAGTTACGCCGCAAGCGGCGCGACGTGCACAGAGGGGCCTCCCGCAGCCGCGGCCCGAATTTCATGTCGTCCACCATCCCGCGCGGCGATAGCCAGCTGATGATGTTGAGCCGCATCAGGGGATCGTTGCCTTCATCCGGATCCAGCTGAGGGTGCACGGTCTCCCAGAACCTTTCCAGCACGCCCCTCAGAAGCCCCAAGCCGTCGCGCAGGCCCGTGATGCCTTCCAGCCTCAGCATCGCAACCGTCAGCCACATCACGACCCGCAGGTCCTTGGTTCGGCCGAGCAACTCCAGGCTCTTGGCGCGCACCTCCCCCCAGCTCGGCTCCTCGGCCGGGTGCTTCTCGTCACCTGCCTGCACCTCCGGTTTTCCCGGGATAAGCCGTTCAGTCTCCATGAAAGCCGCGTCGTAGCTGAGGTCCGCGCCGCACGGGGCCTCCGGCAAAAGCGGCTCCAGCAGTTTCTCGATTTCCGTCAGTGCCGTACTACTCTCTCCGTCTTTGGTACGCAATGCCTCGTTGCCGGCTCCCTGTTCCCGGGACGCCGGGGCCGGCGTCCTTAGTTTACCGGCTCTCTATTGCATTCACCAGCTCAGCTTGGCTCAGGCCATTGAGCTTCAGGTCGCCCAGGATCGCTTCCATCGCGAAGCCGTACTCTATCTGCGTGAAACCGAGCTTCCTTATCTGGCCGGACAGACTCTCCATGTCCCTGATTATCGCAAGAGCGTCTTCCTCTCCCGCCTGAGATTCCACGTACTTCCTGAAATCTCGCCCCGCCACCTCGCTCACGTTATTTGCGCTCATGTAGCGGTCGATCGACCCTTGGAGTGTACCCGCAACCGCGGCGGACTTCCCTTCGGGCTCCAGGAAAAGCTTCGCGTATGCCCTTACGGCCTCCTGAGCCATGTCCGCGGGTGCCTCGCCGTAGCCGCCCGCGGGCGCGCCCTTCGCCCCGTAACCGATACGCGCGAGGAACCCGAGCACGCCGAGCCGGGTCCCTTCCATCAGCCGCTGGACTTCCGCGCGCCTCATGCCGATCAGGCTGAAATCGCGCAGTAGGGTGTCCCTCGACACGGCGTATTCGGCCTCGGTCAGGCCCAGCATCCGCACCTGACCGAGAAGCTTGTTCATCTGCTCGACGACCTGTCTGGCGCCGGCTTCCTCGGGCTCCGATGCCAACCACGCCCAGAACTCTGCAGCGCCTACGTCCGTGACACTGTTCTTCTCCATGTAACGGTCAAGCGCTGCCTGCAGGATTGCAGCCCGCTCCGAAATCTGAGACTCCCATCTCGGTTTGCCGTCCTCCCCCATCGCCTGCTTGCCCGTGGCAGGGTCTATTCTGGGACGCAGGAAAAGCGCCGTGTACGTATCCACGGCTTCTTTCGCCCACCCGCCGGGCAGGCGGCCGGACGAGACCTTGTAGTCCCAGGGACGAGGAGAAAGCGTCTTCGGCATGTTCTCATAGAACGCGTGCCCTGTCAGGAACTCGATCGCCTCCCTGCTGCTCTCGTCGATGACGTATATCCCGAGCCTCGCCAGGAATTCCTTTACGG
>Ga0315277_10008314_pt1 | contig 13361 bp, 10 predicted proteins | sample YL17G05_15_MG_FD_203695 | JGI IMG/M metagenome (GOLD analysis project Ga0315277, IMG submission 203695) | Sediment microbial communities from Yellowstone Lake, YNP, Wyoming, USA - YL17G05_15 | ecosystem: Environmental > Aquatic > Freshwater > Lake > Sediment | place: USA: Wyoming | collected...
ACGACATGCCGGGAGGATTCCCCTCGACCGAAAGCGGGGTCGAACTCCGTATCCTCCGCCGTCTTTTTACTCCTGAGGAAGCTAGCTTGGCGCTCTCCTTGACGCTTCTTCCGGAGGAGCCGGCCCATGTGGCCAGAAGAATTCACCTTCCCGAAGAGGAAGCGGCGCGGCGGCTGGAAGAAATGGCCAAAAAGGGGCTGATCTACCGTATCCAGCAGAAAGACGGTCCTCCCCGATACCTAGCCTGGCAGTTTGCGATCGGCATCTGGGAATTCCACGTCAATTCCCTTGACGCGGGCCTCGTCGACGACATGGCGGAGTACATCCCGCGGTTGCTCAATTTCGAAACCTGGAAAAAAGCTCCCCAGCTGCGCACCATCCCCGTCTCCCAGAGCATTCCGGTCGAGCACAAGGTCATGTCCTATGAGAGCGCCGAGTCGCTCGTGCGTTCCCATCGAAGAATCCTGGTCGCGCCCTGCATCTGCCGCCGGGAAAAACGGCTGGCCGGAGAAGGCTGCGACAGACCGGAAGAATCTTGCTTGGTCTTTGGCCAGGGAACCGACTACTATCTGAGAAACGGGCTCGGAAGGCTGATTGACCAGGAGGAAGCGCTCCGCATCCTCAAAGAAGCGGACAGGGCGGGCCTGGTTTTGTCGCCGAGCAATTCTCAGAAGATCTCCAACATCTGCTGTTGCTGCGGCTGCTGCTGCGGAGTCCTGCGAACGATGAAGACGCATCCTGAGCCGGCCAAGATCATTTCCTCTCCCTTTCGTGTGTCTGTCTACGTCGAATCATGCGACGGGTGCGGCATCTGCTTGGACCGCTGCCAGATGGAGGCGTTGCATCTAGACGACGGCTACGTGGCCGCCGACCTGGGCCGCTGCATCGGCTGCGGGCTCTGTGTCTCCACCTGCCCGACGAAAGCGCTGAGTTTAGAGCGCAAGCCATCTTCCGAACAGCCCGACGTGCCGGAGACGATGATGAAAAGCTACCTCAAGCTGGCCCGGGCCAGGGGGAAGCTGAAGCCGGCCCGCCTGCTCGGGATGTGGCTGAAATCAAGGCTCTAGACACACCTGCGCTAGGAGGGCGGTATCGTCATCAGGGCGCCTGGGAACGGGTCTGGCCAGAGGGAAGTCCGTTCGTTCTGAGTTCCCCGGCGAGTGCTTGACAGGGGAGTGCCCTCGCGTTATAATTAGGAATCATTCCGAATTAGAAACCATGGACAGACAAGAAATAAAGAGACGGATCATCGAGGGGATGAAAGAAAAGGGGCTCAAACTGACCCGCCAGCGGCTCGAAATCATTGACATCATCGCTCGCGAAAAAAGCCACCCCAGCGCGTCCTCCATATTTATGGAGGCGAGGAAGAAAACGCCCTCGATCAGTTTATCGACGGTCTATTACACGCTGGACATCATGAAGAGGGCGGGGTTGATCAAGGAGTTGGAGTTTGATGACCGGGATAGCCGGTATGAGGGGGACGTCTCCGACCATCTCAACCTGGTCTGTAAGGGCTGTGGCAAGATCGAAGACTTCCAAGCGGCCGCGCCCGTGTCCCCGGAAACAGTCGAAAAAAAGACCGGATTCAGGTCGGACTGCGCGCGCTTCGAATATTATGGCTTGTGCAGGAAATGCCGCCGAGAGAGCGGTTGATTTTTTTTAGTCACCAAATAGGAATTATTCCTGTTTAGAGTTAATAAAAAAAGGAGATATCCGTGAGTAATAACAAGAAAACGCTGACCAACAATTTCGGCGCGCCGGTGGACGACGACCAGAATTCTTTGACCGCCGGCAACCCCGGGCCCGTCCTGATGCAGGACGTCCATCTCCTGGAGAAGCTGTCCCATTTTGACCGGGAGCGCATTCCGGAGCGCGTCGTGCATGCGAAGGGGGCGGGTGCCTACGGGTATTTCGCCGTTACGGCCGACGTGACCAAGTACACCCGGGCCAAGTTCCTCTCCGCTGTGGGGAAACGCACCGAGGTCTTTCTGCGCTTTTCTACTGTCGGAGGAGAAAAAGGGTCGGCCGATGCGGAACGGGACCCGCGCGGGTTCGCCCTGAAGTTCTACACCGAGGAAGGCAACTACGACCTCGTGGGGAACAACACTCCCGTCTTCTTTATCCGCGACCCCTTGAAATTCTCCGATTTCATCCATACCCAGAAGAAGAACCCGGCCACCAACCTCAAGGACCCCGACATGTTCTGGGATTTCCTTTCCTTGACGCCGGAGTCCATCCATCAGGTGACCATTCTCTTCTCCGATCGCGGCACGCCCAGGAACTACCGCCACATGAACGGCTACAGCAGCCATACCTACAGGTGGTATAGCGACAAGGGCGAATACTTCTGGGTCAAGTACCATTTCAAGACCGAGCAGGGGATTCAGAACTTAACCCGGCAGGAGGCAGAGGTCATGAAGGGCAAGGACCCGGACCACGCGACTCGCGACCTCCATCAATCCATCCTGCGGGGCGAGTATCCATCCTGGCGACTCGAGATGCAGATCATGACGCCCGAGCAGGCCGCCAAATACCGGTTTGATCCCTTCGACATCACCAAGGTCTGGCCCCATGCGGACTTTCCTCCCATCGTCATCGGCCGGCTGGTGCTGAACAAAAACCCGGAAAACTACTTCGCAGAAGTGGAGCAGTCGGCTTTCTCCCCCGCCAACTTTGTCCCCGGCATCGCCGCGTCCCCCGACAAAATGCTCCAGGGACGCCTGTTCAGCTATCACGACACGCATCGGCACCGTCTCGGACCCAATTATCACCTTCTGCCGGTGAACGCCCCCAAAGCCTCTCAGGTTGACAACTACCAGAGGGACGGGTCCATGCGCTTCGACGGCAACTTCGGCGGAAGCCCGAACTACTATCCCAATAGTTTCGGAGGTCCCGAGCCAAGACTGGAGATAGCCGAGCCTTCCTTCGATGTCTCTGGGAAGGCGGCTCGCCAAAAGTATGTCCACCCCAACGATGATTTCGTCCAGGCCGGAACCCTCTACAGGAAAGTCATGACGGATGCCGACCGCGACCGCCTTGTGGGCAACATCGTCGACCACCTGGGCGGCGCCCGGAAGCGAATCCAGTATCGTCAGTGCGCTGTCTTCTATAGAGCGGAGCAGGACTATGGCCGGCGAGCGGCCCAGGGACTGAACCTGGATCTCAAGGAAGTGGCCCGCTTAGCCGGTCTATCTACGGAGGACCGGGCCAAAGAGACAGTGCCGGGAGCCTACGAGAAATAGCCGCTCTCAGCCGGAATCCTGGTGCGTCGTCTGGCCGGGCATCCGTATCCAGGTTAGGGGCAATGATTGGCTTTGTCAATCTCTTCCCTGGAATCCCGTTCGGTTGCCTTTGACCGGCCGACCCTTCTATAATTCCGGCGTGATTCTTATTGTTTCCCTTTGAAAGGAGATCTACGTGAGACGAACGCTTTCCCGCCTATCCCTCGTCCTAGGCTTGGCCCTCCTTTTTCCGGCCTTAGCCTCACCCAACGAAGCCCGCGACCGCTGGGAGATGCGAAACCAGATTCGGCGCGACAAGTTCGACCTCGTTCTTCCCCAGGCCATGAGGGAGAACGGAATCGATATGTGGATCACCGTTATGAAGGAAGGGAACTTCGACCCCCTCTATCGGGAATTGGGGCAGGGCTATGTCTCGTCCCTCGGTTTCATCATTTTTACCGACGTCGGCAAGGAGCGTATCGAGCGGGCCGCCCTCGGAATCGACGGCCCCGAGATCGAAAACTGCGGCGCTTATGACATCTTCGGTTCCGCCTCCGACCTCAAGAAGTTCGTCGCCGAGAGGAAGCCGAAGCGCATCGGGGTGAACATGTCCGACCGCCTGGGCCGGGCTGACGGAATCTCGCGGGCAGGCTACGATTATTTGGCTAAGACGCTTGGTCCGCCCTACGACACTCGGCTCGTGTCGGCCGACAAACTGATTTCCGATTTCCTCTATCACCGGGTTGCCTCCGAGATCGCCGTCTTTGCGGAAGCGGGGAGAATATCCCGGGAGCTGGCCGAGCGGGCTCTCTCCAACGAAGTCATCGTCCCCGGCGAAACCAGGCTCGAGGACGTCGCCTGGTGGCTCCAGGATCAGCTCGAAGCGCGGCGGCTCGAATCGTCCTTCGGCCTTCCTAGTGTTTACATCACCGGGCCGGAAGGGATCGAGGCCACCTCCAACCAGCGGATCATCCAGCCGGGCGACCTGCTGATGATCGACTGGGGAGTGGGTTTGACGGGCTTCTACACGGATATGAAGCGCATCGCCTATGTTCTTAAGGACGGCGAGACGCAGGCGCCCGTGGGCATCCAGAAGGCCTTTGACCGAGCCGTCAGCGTGCGCGAAGTCGTCCGCCGGGCCATCAAGCCGGGCCGAACCGGCTCGGAGACGGTGGCGGCGATCAACGCAGCGCTCGAGGCGGCCGGGTTTGCCGTCATGAAGGAATTCAACAAGCCGACTGGCACGGAGAAAACAGAAGTTATCACCGGCTGTCACTCTGTGGGCGACTGGGGCCACGGCATCGGCCCCTCAGCGGCTTTTTTCCAGACCGGCCAGCTGGGTTTCCAAATCTATCCCACCACGCTTCTGGCTATCGAGTTTTTCGCCTATACGCCCGCGCCGGAGTGGGGAGGGAAGAAGGTCCGCATCCCGCTCGAGGACGACGCGGTCGTCACCGAGAGGGGCGTGGAGTGGCTCTACCCGGTGAACAATCGTATCCTGCTGGTCCGGTAGGCGGGGAATCCTAAACCTGGGTTTTCCCGGGGCAACCTTTTAGTTCGGCCGGGAGTTATAGAACTCGGGAAGGCCCGAGAAGATACTTTTAAAATAATGCTAAAAAAACAGCATCCCCACTTGACAACTGCTGGTCGGGATGCTAATATTTTAGCATGCTGAAAATTTAGCACCCAGGAAATGGGCCAATGGAAAGGAAAGCCATGAAGGGACAGAAGAACCTGAGCCGGAGGGAGCGGCAGATCATGGACGTCATCTATTCGCTCCAGGAGGCGACCGTGAACCAGGTGCTGGAGAGGCTGCCCAGTCCGCCCAGTTACTCCGCGGTGAGGGCCCTGCTCCGCGTACTGGAGCAAAAAGGCCACCTCGTCCATCGTCAGGACGGGCCCCGCTACATGTATTCCCCGACTTGGCCGAGGGAAAGGGCCAGGCGCAGCGCCCTGAAACATCTGCTGCAGACGTTCTTCGACGACTCCACCGAAGATGTCGTGGCCGCGCTCCTCGATATCTCCGAGGATAACCTCACTTCGGAGGACTATCGCCGGCTGCTGGAACTCATCCAGAAAGCCCGCAAAGAAGGACGGTGATCATGGCTTGGCCCGTGGACTTCGGCTGGCTCTCGCTTTTTGCCGAGTACCTGATTAAGAGCACACTCGCGCTTACTCTCGCCCTCATCCTCGTTGTGCTATTTCGAAAGCGGTCGGCCTCCCTCAGACACTTCGTGCTCTCCCTTTCCCTCGCCGGGCTCCTGCTGCTTCCGGTTCTTCCGTATCTCGGCATTGGTTGGGAGACATCTCTTCTGCCGGCAAGGACAAGCGCAGCTTCCGTCTCTCTGACAGCGCCCACAAACGAAATACCGGACAGAAAAACGTCCGGAAGGATGGTCCGAGGGGACGTTTTCCTTTTGCCCCCCGGTTCTTCCGGTGCGCTAGAAATGCCAGCTTATAGCGGACAGCTGGAGAACGTATCAGCTCCCTTCATTAAAGCCGCCCTTCCTTTTGTCTGGTCTGCAGGGCTGATCATTCTTCTGCTGCGGCTGGCGGCTGGGCTTCTCGGGGCCTTCCGGTTGACCCGGGAGGGGGAGACCGTCCGGGACCCCAGCTGGCGGGTTCTCCTGGAGCGCTTTCTGGCCACAATCGATCTTCAAAGGAAGGTCCGCCTCAAGAGTCACCACGACGTTCTCATTCCCCTCACCTGGGGATTCATTAAGCCCGTTGTCCTGATCCCCGACGGCCACGAGGCCTGGACGGAAGAACAGCGTTCTTCAGCCCTCATCCACGAGCTCTCCCACGTCAAGAGGGCAGATTTTCTGGTCATGGTGCTCGTCCGGTTGAGCCTGGCCGTGTTCTGGTTCAACCCCCTGAGCTGGGTCGTCTTCAGGAGGCTGAAGAACGAGCAGGAAGAAGCCTGCGATGAGCTGGTCCTCAGGACGGGGGTCAAACCGTCAACATACGCCGCCAACCTTCTTTTCTTCAAGAGCGCCGCGGGCTCCCGCCTGAGCTACTTCGCTGCGCTTCTCGGGTTGTTCGGGTACGGAAAATCAGCCTTCAACGAAAGGCTGGCAGCTATCCTCAAGCAAAAATGGACATTCCAGGAGGTCAAAATGAAAACCAAGATCCTGCTTTTCTGTGCGGTCATCCTGGCCGTGGCGCTGATCGGTCTGGCCCATCCGTCCACACCCGTGGCGGAGCAGACCGAGGCAGCCATGGGCTCCTTCACTACCGCGGGGCCTAACGTCTTTGAAAAGAATTGTCCCCCGGCGAGCCCGGAGATGCAAACGGCCGAACAAGGCCAGGAACAGAGGCAGACCGAGGAGAAAAAAGATAAGGAAAAGAAACAGGAAGAACAGGCGCAAGCGCAGGAAGAGCAAAAGCAGAAAGAGGAAAAGAAACAACCCGTCGTCGTGACTATCAAGGAAGGGGGCAAGCATCGGCACAAGATCATCATAACTGAGGGGGACAAGGTTAAGACGATTATGGTTGACAAGCCCATCATTATAAAAGAAGGCCCAGAAGGGAGAGTGTTTATCGTCACTCTCGACGGAAAAGAGTTGAAAGTCCTGGGAGAGCCGGCGCATCTGGAGTTCAAAGCGGATAAACTGGAGTTCATCAAAGAGGGGAATATCCTCAAGGTTGACAAGGACGGCGGTGCCGTCTATGTCATCGCCAAGCCGGCTGTTGATGCCAGCGAAGCCGTCACTGCTATTGATGTCAGCGAGGCCGTCAAGGCCGTTGACGTGGCGATGCCCCAGATAACCTGGGTTGCCAAGGCCCAGGGGAGCGAGGTCCGGGAAAAACTGAAAAGGGTCAAAGAGGAAAAACTCGACCTCAAAGAAGTGGAGGAAGCGTTGGCCGAACTCGAAGCGGAGCTGGATAAAGCGGGCAAGGAAATTTCCGCTGTCGCGCTGAAAGTCAAGGACAAGCCGGAAGTTTTCACCGTCGTTCAGACAAAGGGTGATGAAGAGGCCGTCGCGGAAATCAAGGTGGATATCGCGGAAAGCCCCCGGAAGGACAGCATCACGGTTGTCGCAGACAAAAAGGGATCGTTCGCGTTTTACTGCAATATAGGCGCCGGCGAAAAAGGCCGCGAAGCCTACGAAAAGATCGTGGCCAGGGTGAAGAAGGATCTGCCTGAAGGCTTTACTCTCGACCCCGAGTTCGAGGAAGAATCGGGCCTTATCACGCTAAAAATCAGCGGGCCCATCGACAAAGGAGCGCCCGTGGATCTCGTCAAGAAGATCTCTGGAAGTATTCGGGACGAGATGAAGGAAAAAAAGCAATAGCCTCAGGTTGGCGATATACCGCTAACGCAGCCATTATCTTTCAGGCACCTTTTTGCTAACCGCCCATTTATCTACTCCCGTTCTCTAAGTACCCAGCGATAACAGATGTTTATTCTCTGCCTAAAGAATTGGTATAATGTCCCGGCGATCCCGTGTTCCGATGCCTGCGATCCCATTTTAGCCTGACAAGGAGATAGCCATATGAAGACGACGAGAAGGGAATTCCTGAAGCATTCGGCGGCCCTTGCCGGAGGGACTGTCCTGATGGGACGCGCCGGATGGCCCTGGCACGCGCCCGGACCGGCGCCGGAGAGCCGTGTCGTTTCGGTCGCGGCTTCGGACATGCTTTTCGAGATGAAATACAACCCGGACGCCGTGAAAAGGGCCTTTGAGGCGGGGCTGAAGGACCTGACCGGCCAGAAGACGGCAACGAATGCCTGGGCCTCCCTCTTTGGTCCTAACGATGTTGTCGGAATCAAGATCAACTGCGTCGGCGCCCCCAGGATCTCCTCTTCCCTGGCCTCCATCAATGCCACGATCGCCGGCCTGAAGAGCGCCGGAGTCAAGGAGAACAACATCATCATCTGGGACCGTGTCGACCGGGAGTTCCAGAAGACCGGCCTGACGATCAATAAAGGCTCCACGGGCGTGCGCGTCATGGGGGCCTCGACCGTCTCGGAAGCGATCCTGCCCTGGGTCGAGGGTTACGACCGGAACGTCTATGTCTCCTATGAGGACGGAACCCTCAAGAGATTCCGGGAGCTCATCCGGCGCGGTTTAACCAAGGAGGGAACGCACCGCGATATCTTCAACTCGGTGACCTGGCTCTGGACGCTGTGCCGTCAGGGGAATGAAAAGGCCATCAAGTACGAGTCGGAGATGCGGCGGCTCTACATGGACTACGAAGACCGCGAAGGGATCAAGCGGATCGCCGAGGAGGTCGCCGACCAGTTCAACGACGTGACCATCGAGGACGAAGAGAAGTCGTTCCTCGCCAACATTGTGACCAAAGACATCACCAAGCTCGTCAACATCGCCGTCCTCAAGCATAATGAAGACAGCGGTGTGACCTGGGCGGCCAAGAACATCGCCCTGGGTGTGACCACGAACAAGGTCCGTTTCCACATCGACTTTTGCGCCCGGGCCATCCCCGACATACTGGCGATGCCATGCCTGAAGGACAAGATGGTGCTTCACATCGGCGAGGCGGCCAAGATCTCGACCGTCAGCGTGGCCGGAGCGCAGATCGCCACCGACAACCGGATCTTCTTCAGCCGGGATCCCGTGGCCATGGACCGGATCGGGCTCGACGTCCTCGAGGAGAAACGGCGGGAGCAGGGGCTGGAATCGATCCGCTCGATCTCCACTCATGTGGCGGCCTGCGCCGCCAAGGGCCTCGGCACCGACGACCTCTCCCGGATCGACCTCCGGCCTCTCAAGGTTTGAGGAAAGCGCGGCCCACAGGGACCTAGGACATGAAGACAGGCGAAAGAAAGAGATGCTGGGGCGACGGCGACGAGTTGATGGCTGCCTATCACGACCTGGAGTGGGGGGTGCCGCTCCATGACGACGCCAAGATCTTCGAGTTCCTGATCCTCGAAGGGATGCAGGCGGGGCTGAGCTGGAGGACGGTCCTCTATAAGAGGGAAAACTTCCGCCGGGCGTTCCATGGTTTTGACGTGGCCAGGGTAGCACTGTACGGGGAACGGGACCTGAAGCGCCTGCTCGCCGATGCGGGGATCATCCGGAACCGGCTGAAGATCCAGGGGGCGGTCAACAACGCCCGGCGTTTCCTCGAGGTGCAGAAGCAGTTCGGGACATTCGACCGCTACATCTGGGGGTTCGTGGACGGGAAGCCGGTCCGCAACCGTCTCCGGTCCTTCCGGGATATGCCTGCGCACACGCCGTTGTCCGACCTGATCAGCGCCGACCTTAAGGGGCGGGGGTTTAAGTTCGTTGGGTCGACCGTGATCTATGCCCATATGCAGGCGACGGGCCTGGTCAACGACCATCTGGCCCATTGCTACCGCTATAGCGAGATCAACCGGATTCTGTCGAATCAGACCTGTTGATTCTTTCCCGGATGTGTTATGATGAGGGCGGAATCATGAGGAGGACCTTTGGTAAAAAGCAGTCGGGCTTATAAGAGCGCAAAGCGAAGCAAGGAGTTGGATCGCCTGCGCAAGCAGGAGGCGAAACGGCTCCGCCGTCAGGGCAAGATAAAGTCAGAGACGGAACCTGGCGTCGAGCCGGCCTCCGGCGAAAGTTCTTCCGGCGAAGGCCCCGCCTCCGGCGTCTGAGCGCCTAACTCGTCTCGAACTCGGTCCTTTCTGGCTAATCTCTCCCGCCTTTTTATTTCCTTAACATCTCAGAAAATTTGCTACAACGGCTTGATTTGAGCGGTCTCCTGATAAAGAATAAGCCGTGGAGAAGGCGCTCCAAGCCCGGACCGGAGGTCAGCCATGCTGAGACACTATCAGATCGTCAACAACAAGATTGAAGAGACCGCTGACGAGAAGAGCCCGATCTTGATGTCCGTCAACCCCGACGAGAAAGAGAAGCGCTTCCTGATCGATACTTACTGCCTGGACGAGCATACCCTCAATTCGGCCCTCGACCCCGATGAGCCCGCCCGCCTCGAATGCGAGCCCAACCATATCGCCATCGTCTTCAAGCGGCCCAAGAATTACTCCGGGGCGGACCAGCTTCTCTTCAAGGCGACGACGGTGGGCGTCTTCTTCTTCGGCGAATTTCTGATCATCGTGCTGGGCGAAGACACGAACCTCTTCGAGGGAAAACCATTCTCCAAGGTGAGCTCGGCCCGGGAAGTCCTGCTCAAGCTCATCTACCGGTCGATCTTCCATTTCCTCGAACATCTCAAAATCATCAACCTGCTCTCGGACGAGGTCGAGCAGAAGATCCACCGGGCCATGGAGAATCGCTTCCTGATCAATCTGTTCACGCTTCAGAAGAGCCTGGTCTACTACCAAAATGCCATCAATTCCAACAGCGGTCTCATCGAGAAGGTCCGGCACAACGCTGGCCGGATCGGCTTCACTACCGAAGAGACAGAGCTCCTCGAGGATGTCGTCATCGAGAACAACCAGTGCTACCGCCAGGCCGAAGTCTACTCCAACATCCTGGCCAGCCTGATGGATGCCCGGGCTTCGATCGTCAGCAACAACCTCAATGTGCTGATGAAGACGCTCAACATCATCACCATCTCCATCATGGTACCGACGCTCGTCGTTTCGATCTTTTCGATGAACGTCAAGATCCCGATGGCCCACCTTCCCTTTGCCTTCTGGGTGATCATGGGACTCGCGGGCGTGGCGATGTTCGCCTTCCTGGTCTTCTGGAAATACCGTAGGTGGTAGCCGGTCCCAAGCTATCCGGCGAGAAGCTCTAGGGCCTGGCGCAATCTTCGGGCATGTCCTGGGAGGTCTGTCCTATCCCCTTTCGTCTCGGGGTGAGGATAGACCCAGATGTGAGCATGGGGCACTTCGTCACCCATAACCGTACACCAAACGGCCTCAGTGGCGAAAGCCCGTTTCTGGGCACGGGCGATGCGGCGGACAAGAAGCCAGTACTCGGCTTGAGGCTCCACGTCCCAAACCCATCGTTCATGTTTCTTGGGAATGATGAGCGTGTGCCCAGGGGAGCGCGGCCGGATGTCCAGGAAAGCGAGGAAATGGTCGTCCTCATAGACCTTTTCTGCCGGGGTTCGGCCGGCGACGATTTCGCAGAATACGCAGACCCTCATCAGATACGTCCCTTCATGAAGTCTATTCCTCCCCCCTGGTGGGGGAGGATGAAGGAGAGGGGGTTCATTGAAGATTGTTCCTCGACAAATCGGCGGTAGGCGGTGGTCACGCCTCCCGCGACGGCGTCGCCGCGATGGACATAGATCCGATAGCGGAGGATGACCGGTTCGCCGGGTTTGAGGACAACAGATGCGAGCCCCGGCCAGGAAACGTTGATGAGGCCGGCATAGCTGTTACGGATCATCCATTTCGTGGGGAAATCCGGATGGTCGGGGGAGACGAAAATGGCGATACCGAGCTCTTGGTTGGAAATGTCTGCCCACTGGAAGGGAGTGTGGACGGCGTCCTCTTTGAGCGGGCCCTCATCCGTTGTCATGACTGCGCCCGTGAACATCGGCGCGCCGCGGAAGCATAGTCCGCCATAGCCTTTTTTCTGGTCAGGCGTGCCCTGTAGCTCAAGAACACCTCCGAAGGCTTCGATCGTGAGTTCGAGATCGATCGCCCTGCCCAGCTTGTCGGCAGGATGAATATGCAGGGTGACATTTTCCTTGGCCACTATCTCCTTGCCTTCAAGCAGCCAGCTGTTTTCGACGCTGAGCAGGGCCGCTCTTCCTTCAACCTCCTGCTTCAGCCAACGGACAAAGTGCTGCCGGAGGCGCGGCACTTTGGGTTCCCAAGTTGACGTGCTTAGTCCTCGAGTCCGGACGACCGGCCAGGTCCAGAACAGGCCGTGATGGTGGAGATGATCGGCGGGTGAGTCATCCGTTAGCGCCTGGCCGTCGGGCGAGAAGAGGGGATGGACGTAACAGGATTGGGTAAACTTGGAATCGACCCCGGGTTTGAGCTGGTCGCCGTAGCGATAGGTCAGAACCTCAATTTGTCCGTCGCGGATGGTCAGCGTGCCTTTTGCCGCATCCTCGATAAAGGCCATTTGGGCGGAGCCGGCCGACGCCAGAAAACCCACCATGAAGATTGCGAGAAACTCTTGTTTCATGTTCAACCTCCTGCTTCCATCAGGATCGGAGGAGCCTGTCGCCGCGGCCGCCCAAGGCATGATCGATCTTGGCCTGGCCCTTAAACGGTCATCGGTTCCCGGTGCGGATAGTCCAGCCGGCTGTTGGCCTCATCGTCATCGAGGAAGCGCTCGGCCTGGGGATCCCAGCGCAGCTTCCGTCGGAGTTTCATGGCGATGTGGGCCAGGATGCAGATCGAGTTCGACCGGTGTCCGACCTCGACCGGAGCCACGGGATCTTTGCGGCTGCGCATACACTCCAGAAAGTTTTTCATATGGTTGCGGCTGCGGTAGAGCCGAATTTCGTTCTCCCCGGCTTCCCGCTTAAGGATCGCCGGATCGGAGGCGGTGATCTCTTCACGGGTGACGAAGATCCAACCCTTGTCGCCTTCGAAACGAACACCCGGAGGGTCGCCCGTCTCCATGACGAGGCGGACTCCGTTTGCATAGATGGCTTCTGCATGAAAAGTCGTGTGGACATCGAAAAGGCCCCGGTCCGGAAATTCCGCCTTGCCCTCGATCTCAACCGGCCCGGAGTCGTCGCTCCCGTTTCCCCACTGGGCGATGTCGTTCATATGGGAGCCCCAGCCAGTTATCATGCCGTGGCAGTATTGCCCGATCTGGAGCCAGCCGGGCCGCTCGTAGCTCATCTGGGGATGCACCCTGTCTTGGCTGAAAGGCGCAACGGGTGCCGGGCCCAGCCAGGAATCGTAGTCGAGGTTTTTGGGTATGGGCATTTCCGTCCCATCGCCCGTGCCCTGGTCCTCGGGCAGCCAGACGCGCATCGATTGAAGTTTGCCGATCCGCTGGTTGCGCGTCAGCTCGCAGGCGAGGCGGAAATAAGTGGACGAACGCTGCTGAGACCCGACTTGAAGGATGCGATTGTTCTGACGCACGGCCCCGATGAGCTTGCGGCCTTCGACAATCGAATAGGTGAGGGGTTTTTCGAGATAGATGTCCTTTCCGGCCCTGGCCGCGGCGATCCCGTGGAGGGCGTGCCAATGGTCCGGACTGACGATTAGGACGCCGTCGATCTCCGGCCGGGCCAGGAGCTCGCGGAAGTCGTGGT
>Ga0315277_10008315_pt1 | contig 13360 bp, 10 predicted proteins | sample YL17G05_15_MG_FD_203695 | JGI IMG/M metagenome (GOLD analysis project Ga0315277, IMG submission 203695) | Sediment microbial communities from Yellowstone Lake, YNP, Wyoming, USA - YL17G05_15 | ecosystem: Environmental > Aquatic > Freshwater > Lake > Sediment | place: USA: Wyoming | collected...
CGGTCTTCCCCGGTGAGGGCCTTGAGCGCCTCGGGCCACGGCTGGCTCTTGCCCATCTCCAGCACCTGCCTGAGTTTTGCTCCGGCGGCCGCGTTGGCGGACTCTGTCTAGGCAGAAGGCGCGGGGGCCGGAAATACCCCCGGACACGGGCCGCCTTCCGGCAGTGTTGATGGCGGCCTCCCCAGAAAAAACAGAAACCCCTTGACATGTCTTCTCTATAGGTGTAAATACATGTACTGACGTGTAATGAGGCCGGAACACCACATCAAAAAGAAAACGAAGCGACGGGGAAAGGCATTCATGCTGTACCTGAGCAAGGACCAAGCCGGGCGGCTGGACCTGGTCTCGCGAGAACGGCATGTGCCAAAGGCGGAGGTGGTGCGGCTCGCTCTCAGCCGTCTGCTGAAGCAGCTCAGCGACGGTGAGGCGGATCTGCGGTTGGGGATCTAGAGGCACTCGCCATGACATCACCCGAGGTTAAAATCGCAAACCCAAAACCGCAGGCTGGCTTCTCGTTTTCGGGACACGAGACATTCGTCTTCCGCTATGGCTGGCTGAAAAAGGCAGTGGATGAGGTCCGTCAAGACCCTTGCATCTTTTCCTCGGCAGAAGCCATGGTCAAGCTCGGCGTGGGCAAGAACATGGTGCGGTCAATCCGACACTGGGCGCTGGCTACCAGGGTGCTTGCGGAAGAGCCCCATACGCGCGGGCTGGAATTGAAGCCGACGCCGCTTGGCGATTTCATATTTGGCCCCGGGGGGGTTGATCCGTACCTGGAGGACGCGAACTCGCTCTGGCTCCTGCACTGGAACCTGGTGACAAATGAGCAGCGGAGTACGACTTGGTCTTGGGCTTTCAACCTCCTTCTCGCGAACGAATTCAGCCGCGACTCTCTGACCGCCGTAATCCGATCAGAACTGCAAAAGCGTGGTGCCAAGCTGCCGAGCGAGAACTCGCTGCGGCGGGACATCGACTGCTTCGTACGAAGCTACGTCAAGGCACGCGCCAAGGCGCTTGTGCCTGAGGACTCGCTGGATTGCCCGCTCGTTGAATTAGAACTGATCGAAGACGACGACGGGGCTAATCTTTTTCATTTCAAGCGGGGCATCCGGCCTTCCCTGAGCGATGCGGTGTTCGTTTTTGCTTTGCTGGACTTCTGGGACAAAACGGCGCCGAATCGGGAGGCGCTGCCGTTTAGTGAAATCGCCTATGGCTTTGGAAGCCCCAGCTGCGGGTTCAAGCTGGACGAGAGTAGTCTTGTCGAACGGCTGGATCGGCTGGAATCGGTTACCAAGGGCGTCCTCGCGTATACAGAAACGGCCGGCCTGAAGCAGGTCTACCGCCGAGGACCGGTCCCCGGTTTCCAGTTGCTCGAACGATATTATCGGACGAGCTTCGTCACGGTTCCGGTGGGAGCTTGAACGTGGCACAATACAAAGATTTCATCACCATAGCTCCGCGTTTCACTCGGGCGATCAACCTCGAACGGGACGCTGATCTGGCCGAGGCTGTCGACGGGTACGTGGTCGCCGCGTCTGCCAGGAACTTCCTGCCCCGTTTGAGGCGCGCGCTTGCCGGGCCAGCCGGCCACCGCGCGTGGACACTCACGGGGCCATATGGTTCAGGCAAGTCTGCATTTGCTCTTTTCATTGCAAACCTATTCGGTCCGCCTGAAACTGCGAGCGGCACACTGGCACGTACGCTCTTGCGATCACAACACCCCGAGGCATATCGCGAGTTTTTCGACCAGCGTCGAACTGGCAGTCTACTGCCTGGAGGCTTCTGCCCGATCCTCGTCAGCGGAACAGCAGAACCGCTGCTGCCGGCCCTGTTGAACGCCTGCTGTCGAGACATTCGCAGATACTGGCCTGGCGGGCGCACGCCAAAGGCCCTTCAAGAATTGGACGGCCTGCGGCGCAAGCTGCAGGAACACGAGGCGATCACATCAACTGCCGTCGTTGAGACCCTGGTTCGCATCGCAACGAAAGTGCAGCAATCCAGCAATTCTCAAGGCATCTTGCTCGTGATTGATGAACTGGGTAAATTTCTGGAATTCGCTGGACGCGAACCGGAAAACAACGATATCTATATATTGCAGCAACTCGCCGAAGCTACCGCCCGACTCACTCCGCCGGGTCTATTCTTGGTGACCATCTTGCATCAGGCATTCGAGCGGTATGCGAGCAGCCTCCGCCCGAGCATCCGCGATGAGTGGTCAAAGGTTCAGGGCCGATTTGAGGATGTCGCTTTCCAAGAACCTGCGGAGGAGGTAGTGAACCTTCTCGGCCACGCCGTTCGGCATTCGCCATCTCCCTTGACCGACGCCTTACGACAGCGGGCCCGCAAACTGGCCGAGAGGACATTTGACTTGGGCCTCTGCCCGCGCGGCTGGAAGAAGCCGGATTTCATTCAGGGCATGATCGCTTGTGCCCCGCTGCACCCACTCACGGTGCTTACACTTGCACGGCTTTGCCAGAAGTTCGGCCAGAACCAACGGTCGCTGTTTGCATTTCTTATCTCGCATGAACCGTACGGATTGGAGAGCTTCCTCGCCCAGGAGGTCACGAAGACCGACCTGCCATTCTATTGCTTGGACCGCTTGTACGACTACGTCGCCCAGGCGCTGGGAAACGGCCTCAGCGTTGGGGAAGGCGCAACCCGGTGGGCGGAGATCCACGCCGGGTTGGAGCGTTGCGCCACGTTTCCGGAGAACGAAATCCGGGTGATCAAGAGCGTGGGAATCCTCTCGGCAGTCGGTGCCCACGGAGAGTTGAAACCCTCGCGTGAAATTGTGAGGTTTGTTTTCGATCACGATTCCCGGCCCACGAATCGCGCAATTCAGCGGTTGCTCGAATCTTCCGTCCTGGTATATCGGAAACACAGCCACTCGCTGGCCCTTTGGCAAGGCAGCGATGTTGACATCGAAGCTCGGTTGCGGGAGGCCGGTAGACAGCTTCAAGAGACGGCCAGCCTGGCACGCAAGCTCTCAGAGCTCTGGAAGCCGCGGCCCGTGGTAGCGAAACGCCATTCATTTGAAACAGGAACGCTACGGTACTTCCCGGTGCGCTTCACCGACCCGGCAGCGTTCGGCAAGAGCCTTGCGACGGATGCGGACGCGGACGGCTTGCTGCTCTACGGTCTGCCGGCGACCGTCGCGGAACGCGAGCAACTGCTTGAACTGGCGCAGAGTTTGGCAGTCCGGGAACGGCCCGATATCCTTTTCGCAATTCCACGAAACGTCACAGCGCTCAGCGAAGCAGTCCGTGAACTTGAACTCCTCCGTTGGGTGGAAGCCAACACGCCGGAATTGCGCGGCGATGCGGTTGCACGCCGCGAAGTGCGGGCTCGCGTGGCTTTAGCGCAAAAGCAGGTCGCGGCGGAAATTGAACGGCTCTTTTCGCCGGATACCACGACATCGCCTAATACCGAATGGTTTCATCGCGGTATCCGCCAGGCCGTGCCGAGCAACCGATCTTTAGCCCAATTGGTCTCCTGCATCTGCGATGCCGTCTACAAGCAAACGCCGCACCTGCGCAACGAGCTTTTGAACCGGCGCGCACTTTCCTCAGCAGCCGCAGCGGCTCGCCGAAACCTGATTGAGGCGATGATCACCAAGGCAGGCGAGCCGCGGCTCGGGATCGCAGGTACCCCACCCGAAATGAGTATGTACTGCTCGGTGCTCGAAGCAACCAACATTCACCACTTCGACGGCGGCGGCTACATTTTGGGCGCTCCGCAAGGCGACCCAGCGCTGCTCGAAGTGTGGAAAGCCATCGAAAGCTTCTTCTCCGGTTGCGAGTTGCAGCGCCGTTCGGTTTCAGAATTGTTCGCTCTTCTACGAAAGCCGCCTTTTGGACTAAAGAATGGAATCATCCCGGTCCTGTTTTGCGCAACTGCCCTCGCGCACGACACCGAAATCGCCTTCTATGAGAACGGCGCGTTCATACCGGAATTGACGGTCGAGGTTGTCGAGCGGCTGCTCCGCTCGCCCGACAGGTTCGAGTTGAGGCGGTACCGGGTCCTCGGAGTGCGGAGGGAGGTATTCCGCCAGTTTGCTGAACTGCTGGGGGCGACTCCAAAAAGTGGAAGTGCTGACCTTGTGGCCGTCGTGAGGCCGCTTTACCGATTCTTCAACCGGTTGCCGCAATACACCAGGCAGACAAAGACGTTGTCTGACCGGGCTCTCGCCACCAGAGAAGCACTGATGGCCGCGAAAGAACCGGACGATGTTCTTTTTGAGGACCTGCCTCGCGCCTGCGGCGTCGCACCATTTCAGTCGACCGCCGCGCCGAACGAGATTGCCGTTTTCTTCGATCGGCTGCGCGGCGTCTTCTCCGAGCTTCAGCGCGCCTATCATGACCTGCTTTCGGAACTTCAAGAAATGCTCTTCCGTGCGCTCAATGTTGAAGGGAACAGAGCACGCGAGATTGTCCGATTTCGGGCAGATGCCTTGGTTGAACATGCTGTCGAGCCCAGTTTCCGGGCGTTCATTCATCACCTAGCCGATGAGCAACTGGATGATGTCCCCTGGATAGAAGCGATAGCGACACTGCTGGCAGATCGGCCTCCCAAGACATGGAGTGACGCGGATCGTGCTCGATACCAGGTTAAGCTGAGCGAACTCGCCCGGACCTTCCGGCATATCGAGGCTTTGTCTGGCGAGATATTGGACCGTGCAAAGAGCGGGCTCCCGCTTGGGGAGGTCTTGCGGATTGGGGTGACGGATCGGTATTCAAAGGATATGGAAGGCGTGGTTGTAGTCGAAACGAAGGACCAGGATGCCGTCACTCGTGCTGTGATTGGAATCGAAGAAGTTCTGGATCTTGCCAATCTGACGGAAACACCAGCACTCGCTTTGGCTGCACTGGCAACGACAGCCCGCCGCTTCTTGGCAGAAATGGAAACGGCGGAAGTTCCAAAACAACCGTCCAAGACCGCGGAGGCACGACATGGGTGAATCGGTCCGCCACATTCTGGGTCTCTCGGGCGGCAAGGACAGCACCGCACTCGCCGTTTTCATGCGGAACCGCGCGCCCGAAATGGAATACGTGTTCTGCGACACCCAGAAAGAACTTCCAGAGACGTACGCCTATCTTGATCGGCTGCAAGCATTCCTTGGCAAGCCGATCACCCGGTTGAATGCGAGCCGGGGATTCGACCATTGGCTTGAGCTCTATGGTGGTTATCTACCGTCTTCGCGAATGCGATGGTGCACGAAGATGTTGAAGCTCAAGCCGTTTGAAGCATTCGTGGGCGACAACGCGGTGCTCAGCTACATCGCCATTCGAGCCGATGAGGATCGCGAGGGTTACATCTCGAAGAAGCCGAACATCCGGCCAGTCTACCCTTTCAAGGAGGCGGGCATCGTCGAAGCGGACGTGACGCGAATCTTGGAAGAGGCGGGACTTCGGCTTCCGGAATATTATCGCTGGCGGACCCGTTCCGGTTGTTATTTTTGTTTCTTTCAGCGCAGAGCGGAGTGGGTGGGCTTGCTGGAAAACCACCCCGATCTTTTCAAGAAGGCAATGGAGTACGAAAAGATTGATGACGCCAATGGGATTCACTACACATGGAATGAAAGGGAAAGCCTGGTTCAGCTTGCCGATCCGAAGAGAATCGAGGAAATAAAGAGAAACCACTGTGAAGCGATGAAGGAAGAGGCAGCCTCGCGCCGTGGACAGCGCTTATATCAGATTTTCGGCGCGGCGCTAGATGAGGAAGACGACACTGAACCGTGTTTGATTTGCCACTTGTAGGTCCTGGGCGCCGTCACTTCTGGCTCGGAGGTTCTGAAGCAAGGTGCGACGATCACCGAAGCCCTACCACTTAGTTGATCTGGTCCGGGATGCGAAACTGCATCAGCACTCCCTGATTCTCTGGCCGGCGCGATGGAAAGAATATCGGAGCGCAAGCCTGCTCAAATGGAAGACACGCGTCTTTGCCCCTAAAGCGCGAAAAGGAATTCCAGACAAACCGGGCGTTTACGCCTTCCTGATCCAGCCCCGGACCGCCGGAATCAACGTATCGTGCTTGATGTACATAGGCAAGACTGACCGGTCTCTCAAGACGAGGTTTGGCGAGTATTTGAGCGAAGCTGAGAGCGCCGCTGGGCGTCCGGCATTGTCGGTGGTCCTGAAGCTGTACGCGGGATATCTTCGTTTCTCGTATGCGCCGGTCATGCGAACCGGCATGGCTGGGGAGGTGGAAGAACGCCTGATTCAGGCATTTCTTCCACCGCTCAATCGCCAGTATCCAGCCAAAGTCCGAAGGGTTATGGCCGCATTTCGATGAGAGGACAACATGCCGGGACAGCTAAAAGTGCCTGGTTTAAGGGCACGGATGGGTGATTGGGTCTACTACATCACCTTCCTTAAAATGCGGGATATCGCTGAACGGGTCTTTTTGGCAACCGAGATCCACCGGAGTCAAGTGCTTCGCGAACTCATTCAGCGTCAGGTTGACGAGTCTTCGCACTCCACTTCAATAACTCAATACCTCCTTCACCAGAGACAGCGCTTTTTCAATGCGCTGGTGATCGGTGTGTACGGCGGCTCGCCGGCCTGGCTCGAACTATCAGTGGAACAGAGCAAGCAGCTCGGGCTGGACAAACTGCCTCGCTACATCGAAGGCGCACTGGGCATCCTCGTTTTCGATGGCTCCGAAAAGCTGTTTGCCATTGATGGCCAACACAGAGTGGTGGGCATCAAGAATGCGCTTGCGCAGAAGCCGGACCTCGGTGAGGAAGAACAGAGTGTGATTTTTCTCGCTCATGAAAGAAGCACCAAGGGGATGCAACGGACACGGCGCCTGTTCACGACGTTGAACAGGTACGCGAAGCCGGTAAGCAAGATGGAGATCATTGCGCTTGACGAGGACGATGTTCTTGCGATTGTCACGCGGCGCTTGCTGGAGCACTACCCTCTTTTCAGAAACTGGACCGCCATAACAAAAGGGAAGAACATCCCGATTGGCGATCGGAAGAAACTCACGACGATTGTGGCCCTCTACGATGCGCTCGACAGTTACTTCGCTACCGAACCACGGGCGTGGAAGGAGTTTCGCAAGCTTCGCCCGAGCGACACAGGGATCGATTCCTATTATGAACGGGCGAAAGAGCTCTGGGACGCGATGCTTGATCGCTTCCCGCCCTTGCAGCGATTGGTAGACAGCAAGCCGGACGACGAGGTGGCCGCTGAATATCGAAACGAGAATGGCGGCCACTTGCTGTTTCGTCCCGTGGGTCTTGTCCTGGTCGTTGCTGTTATTCGAGCATTCATGGACGAAGGACACAAGCTGAAGCGGATTGTGCGCGCCCTTTCCGAAGCCCCAATGACGCTAGCGGAAGTGCCGTGGAGCGGCCTTCTTTGGGATCCTGCAAATCGGCGCATGACTATTTCGGGGGAACGGCAGAGAGTGGCGCTCAGGGTTCTCTTCTGCGGGCTAGGGGGTGACTTGAAGCGGTTCAAAACGACACCCGGAGATTTAAGAGCCGAACTAGCTGGATTGCTTGTGAAGGATATTTCCGATGTGCGACTGCCCAGGTTCGCCCACGTAGCCACCTAAAAAAGCAGCCAGGCAGGAAACAAGGATGCCTCCTGCCTCGCTGTTTGCAACACCCAACCCCCTCCTTTACAGGTCGGTGTCGGGCACCCGCTGCACCATCTGGGAGAGGAACAGCCCCCACTGAGTGCGAAGCACGGAGTACAGCTCCTGGTTTTTGTCGTCGTCATCCATGGCCTCGGCTTTCGCGTAGGCGACAATGAGCAGGTCGAGGCCGATTTGAACGATCCGGGCCATTTCCGCCAGTCTCTCGGGTTTGATTCCGCTGTCGGCGGATTCGGAGTCGGCATGGAGACCGGCGGCGGCAAGCACTTTGCTGTAGATTTTGGCGAAGAACGGGTGCTTGTTGTTGTACGTTACGATGGTGTTCTCGCCGAGGTGTTCGGTCGAGAAGAACTCATTGCCCGGCCATTGGTCGTCGATGATCGAGAAGGGCACCGCCTTAAAGCGCTGCCGGAATTCTCCGGCGGTCGGTTGGGAACCTGGTGTCTCTCCTTGCTCCGTTGCAGCCTTGGCGCTGGCCTCTGCCGCTTTCTGCGCCAGTTCGTCGATCTTGCTTTCCCGCTCCTGGGGAGTCATGTCCCGGCCCGCGCGGGCCTTCACCGAGGTTTCTTCCGCCTGGGCAGCGATTTCCTCGGCCGCATTGTGGACGCCCCTCGTCTGCTTCTCGGCGTTTGCTGTCTCACGCCACACCTTGCGGACGCGCTCGACCAACGTTGACATCACCGGCTGGACGATCTTCCGCAGCTCATGGCGCAGTTCTTCTACAGGCTCGACACCCCGCTTAACATTGCGAACCTGGAAGGCCTCATCCAGAACCGGATCGAACGCGATTTCGATGCCGATCCAGCGTGCGATTTCACGTACACCGTCCGGGTAGAATCGCGGAATGATGTCGAAGAAAATCTCACGGTTGGCCCGGATGATGGACAATGGTTCGTTTTCGATGACTCGGCGCTCGCGGTTAAACGTTGTTTCAGCGCCGGAACCCATTCGCGGCCGCCATCCTTCCGAAAGCAGTGTCATTCTAATGTGGATGGGGGCGGTCGTTTCGGGATCAGCGGCTAGCGGCCACTGCAATTCGTGAGTGAATTCGAGAGTCGCTTTCGGATCGCCGGGAAACCGCGAATCGAGCAGATACAGCGGGTCATGCGCAGCGACACGCACGCCATTGATTTCGATGACCCTTCCGTTGGCCAGGAAGTACCGGTAAGTCCGAGCAACCCACTTGATGAGGTCGGTCTGAATCCGCTCCAGGCTCCGCAGGTCCTTAGCCTTGGCGGCCTTGCGTGCATTGGCGCGAGGGGCGACAGAAAGCCGGTCACACTTTGACCACACCACCAGTGTCCCCGACGTCTTTGGATTCAGCAGGTCCGCGAACTGCTCGGGAACCGGCCGCGCTTCGGGTTTGTTCATGAATCTCTGCTTCCCCTCGGCGATGTCGTCGAGATCGATATAGGAGTAGAGGTACGGGTGATTGGCTTTGGCCCGGCTCCAGACCTCGATTCGGCGGCACTGGCTGATCGCTCCAAGGGTTCCACCCACGCCGAATCGACCCATGCCCTTTCGACTGTCGTAGCGAGTGGATTCCCCGAGCACCAGGCACCTTTCCAGGATTTCCGGCGGCATGCCATCGCCATCGTCAGCAATTGCGATCTGGTCAACAACCTTGATGGTTTCTTCTTTCTTGCCGCGCCGAATTGCCTGCGTTCCCTCCGTCAGACGGAGGCGCACCTGATTCGCGCGGGCTTCAAGAGCGTTGTCAATCGGCTCGCCGACCGCAGCTTCCAACGTGTAGCCGGAAGAGCGCAGCGAGTTGAGGGCGGTGTCCACTCTGATGAGCGGAACCGGTTCAACAACAGTCACAGTTGCCATTCTTTCCTCCTTCGTATGTTCAGGCACCGTCCCAGACGGTCCGGCCGAGCAGCGGAGATCCCACCTGGGCCTTACGCCCAGTAGCGCTCCGCTTTGAGCCGAATGCGTTTCACCATTCTGCTCACGGACGGGTCGGACACGCCCCATGCGCGTGCGACCTGCGCTTGAGAGAACCCGAGCGAAAAGACCGCGACGAGCATGCGCTCACGCGATGTCAGGAGTTTTGTGAGGAATTCTTGCGCAAGAAAAACGCGTTCAAGGACCGACATTGCTTCCTCCCGTTTGTCCCGCTCGCCTGCGGCTGAGTCGGGACGGTCAGAACTCACTGGAGAGCCGTTCCGGGGACCACCCCCGGAGAACTCCCCTAAATACATTCTTAGAATACCACAGGTGAGCGCGTCGAGTTAACCCTCCCTGCAGAGACTCCCCAACATCCATCAAGCGGGAGTCGATGGCGATCGCAGGGCGCGCCGTCGCCGACAGTAACCGGTCGCTCTCCCCCAATCGTTCCAATAACTTAGCGAGATCAGTGAGACAGCCGACGATTCCATTCCAGGCTTCAGAGCGACGCCCGGGCAATCGGTCTGTTACCACCTGCAGCCTGTCACCTGCCACCTGCGCGGTTCTGCTCGTCCAGCCATTTCTTGAGCGGCGCGAAATAATCCAGGATGGCGGTGGCATCCATGCGGTCTTCCCCGGTGAGGGCCTTGAGCGCCTCGGGCCACGGCTGGCTCTTGCCCATCTCCAGCACCTGCCTGAGTTTTGCTCCGGCGGCCGCGTTGGCGTAAATCGAGCAGCGGTGCAGCGGCCCCTGGTGGCCGGCCGCGCGGCACAGCCCGCGGTGGAACTGGAACTGGAGAATGTCGGCCAGGAAGTAGCGGGTGTAGGGCACGTTGGCCGGAACGTGATACTTCGCTCCGGGGTCGAAATCCGCCTCGCTGCGCTCCAGCGGCGGCGCGACTCCCTGGTATTTCTTTCGCAGTTCCCACCAAGTCTTGTTGTAGTCGGCCGGCTTGATCTGGCCGGAGAACACTTTCCATCGCCACTGGTCGATCAGCAGGCCGAAGGGCAGGAACGCGACCTTGTCCAAGGCCCTCATCATCAGCTCGCCCAGCTCGCTTCCTTCCTTCGGCGCCTGGGCCAGCAACCCGATCTTGTTGAGGTAGGCGGGCGTCACCGACAGGGCGATGGTGTCGCCGATGGCTTCGTGGAAGCCGTCGTTGGCGCTGTCGCGATACAGCGGGGGCAGCATACTGTAGGCGCGCTGGTAAAAGTTGTGGCCCAGTTCGTGATGGACGGTGACCAGGTCCTCGCCCTTGATCTCGATGCACATCTTCAGCCGCAGGTCCTCGACCTGGTCCACGTCCCAGGCACTGGCGTGGCAGACCACGTCGCGGTCGCGCGGCTTGGTGAACATCGAGCGTTCCCAGAAGCCCTTCGGCAGGGGATCGAAGCCCAGCGAGGTGAAGAAGCGCTCGCCGTAGCGCACCATCTCGAGGGGGGTGACGTTCTTGGCCTTCAGCAACTCGGTCAGGTCATAGCCGGCGGCGCTGCCGGGCGGCTCCACCAGCGGGTAGATGTTGTCCCATTGCTGGGCCCACATGTTGCCCAGCAGGTGGGCGGGGATCAGGCCGTCGGGCCGCTCCGCCGCCTTGCCGTACTTGCGGATGAGCCGGGCGCGCACGTAAGTGTGCAGCGCCTCGTACAGCGGCCGCACCTGCTGCCACAGCCGCTCCACCTCGGCCGAGAACTGCTCCGGCGGCATGTCGTACTTCGAGCGCCAGAGCGCGCCCATGTCGCCGAAGCCCAGGGTGCGCGCGCCCTCGTTGGCCAACTCCACGAAGCGCTGGTAGCGCTGGCGCATGGGCGGCGAGATGCTGTGCCAGCCGCGCCAGGCCATCAGCAACTGGTCGGGGTCGCGGCTGGCGGCCATGATGTTCTCCAGGTCGTTCAGCGAATAACACTTGCCCTGCGGCCCCTCGGGGCAGTACTTGCCCTTGCCGTAGTCGCCCTCGAGCGACGCGGCGATGCGCGTCAACTCCGCCTGTTTCCGCGGGTCCGCCGGCGCCGGCAGCGTGAGGGCAAGCTTCAGCAATTCCAGCTTGCGCGCCGTTCCGGCGGGCAGCTTCAGGCCATCGAAGCGGCGGGCGTCCAGCGCCAGATCGGTCGCCGCCGCGATCACGTCTTTCTGCGCCTCGGCCGCGATCTGTTCGGTGTCGTCGGTGATGTAGGTGCTCTGCACCCAGGAAGCGCGGTCGGCCTTGGCCCACAGCTCCAGCAACCGCGCCTCGGCCCTGGTGATAAAGGCCTGCGCTTCAGCCGGCGTGGCCTTCGCGGCTTGTGCTTTCTGCGCTTGTACGGCGTAGGCCGCGGCTGCCACTCCGACGACCGCCAAAACACCAATCAGCAGCGAGTGACGTTTCATATAGAGATTTGACCACAAAAAGCAGGGAAGACAGAAGCCGGGACAAAAAAGACCGTGGCATCCTTTGTCGGGCCTGCCGCTTTGTGGTATTGTCGAACTAAAGGAGAGTCGGTAGCCGATGGCTTACGTGATCGCTGAACCTTGCATAAACGTGAAAGACACGGCGTGCGTGGACGCCTGCCCGGTCGATTGCATCCATCCCAGGAAAGACGAATCGACATTCGAGGGCGAGACCATGCTGGACATTGATCCCATCGAGTGCATCGATTGCGGCGCCTGCGTGCCGGTCTGCCCGGTCTCGGCGATCTTCGCGCTGGACGACCTGCCGGAGAAGTGGAAGCACTTCGCCGAGATCAACACCAACTGGTACCAGAAAAAATAATCTTCCCTTAAGATTGCGCCCCGCATGCTGTTTTATCCGCGGCGCTGCTGTGGTACTTTGTCACCAGAGCCGTGGCCACATCACAGCAGATTCCGGTTCGGCAACGCCCGTTCGGCCTGCGCCTGGTGGCCGCGGCCGTCGTGCTCGGCTTTCTTTACCTGGCCAGTTCCTTCGTGATGACCCTCGTGGTGTCGCTCCTGCTTTTCTTTCTTTGCGACCCGGTGGTGAGCTGGCTGGGCCGCCGCGGCCTGCCCCGCGTGGTGGGCTCTCTGCTGATGGTGATTGCCCTGCTGGCCATCGCCTACGGAGCGTTTTACGTGTTCTACGCCCAGGCCCAGGCCTTCGTGAATGATTATCCCAGCTATTCGGAGAAGCTGCGGCGCCACGTGCTCCGCTTCCGCCAGAAAGCCGAGCAGCTCCAGGAGCAGACCGACACGGTGATGGCGGTGGAGAAGAGCGCGCGGCGCCCGGTGCGCGCCGCCGCCCCGCAGACCGACTGGACCACCTACCTGGGCGCCGGCCTTCGTTCAGCCACCGAGATCGTGTTCATGGTCAGCTTCATTCCTTTCCTGATCTACTTCCTGCTGGCCTGGAAAGACCACTTGCGGCGCAACTCGGTGACCTTGTTCGCGGCCGGAAACCGCATGGCGGCCGAGAAGACGCTGGATGGCATCACCATGATGATCCGCGGGTTCATCTTCGGCAACGTGATCATCGGAGCGATTCTGTCGGCGGCCTCCGCGCTCCTGTTCGTAATGATGGGGCTGCCGTACGCGGCACTGATGGCGCCCATCAGCGGCTTTCTGAGCGTGGTTCCCTACCTCGGCGCGCTGCTGGCCATGATCCCGCCCATCCTGGCCGGCGCCACCAAATACGATACGCTGGCGCCGCTGATCGGCATCGCTTCCGGCGTGGCCGGGTTCCACATCATCGCGCTCAACGTGCTGTACCCGAAGCTGATCGGGGCGCGGCTGCATCTGAACCCCGTGGTGGTGACGGTCGCTTTGATGTTCTGGGGCTGGCTCTGGGGGGCGATGGGCTTGCTGCTGGCCATTCCCATCACCGCGGCGATGAAGGCCATTTTCGACAACGTGCCGGAATGGCGCCGCTACGGCCGC
>Ga0315277_10008316_pt1 | contig 13359 bp, 7 predicted proteins | sample YL17G05_15_MG_FD_203695 | JGI IMG/M metagenome (GOLD analysis project Ga0315277, IMG submission 203695) | Sediment microbial communities from Yellowstone Lake, YNP, Wyoming, USA - YL17G05_15 | ecosystem: Environmental > Aquatic > Freshwater > Lake > Sediment | place: USA: Wyoming | collected...
CTTTCGGCAAAAGGATCGCCGGAAAGTGTCCATGATGATCTTGCCGCCAGGGTGGACAGCGCCAACGCCCATAGCGAGGCGGTCTTTTTCCTTTCCCTGCACCATAATGACCTGGGTGTGCCCAATAAGCGCTACAATGCAACCGAGACATATTACAAGATGGGTGACGAAGGGCCGTCGCTCGACCTCGCCCGCTACCTCCACCGTCGGCTAATGGCCAATATCGGGCTTACCAGGCAGGCGATCCGCCCCGGGAACTATTATGTCCTGCGCAATAACCGCGGCCCTGCGATTCTCGGTGAAGCGAGCTACCTCAGCCATCAGGGCACGGAGAGAAAACTGCACGGCCAGGCTGCCCGCCAGGTCGAGGCTTATTCCTACCTCCTCGGGATAATCGACTATCTGAGCGGCGGGATCCCGGTCATCGAGAATCTCCAGGTCCCCGGCCCCTCTCCGCTCCAGGACCCGTATCCGCAGGTGGTCGCCCGCATATACGATGAAAAAACAGGCCTGGGTATCGATCCCCAGAGGCTCGAGGTGGCTCTCGACGGCGTTACCCTGCCGGCGGGATATGATCAGTCTACAGGATTTCTGGGGGCGAGAACTCTCCAGCCTCTGGCCAATGGCACCCACCGGGCATCTGTAAGGGTAAGGAACCTGAAAGGCAATGCGGCCCGCGAAGCTGTGCTCGATTTCCAGGTTGCCGTGCCCCCGGCCTATATCAGGATAGTTTCGAGCCTCAGTCAGCTTCCCCTGGATGGCCGGACACCGGTAGAGTTGACCGCAGTGGCCGGGGACATGTGGGGCAGGCCGGTTGTCGACAGCACCGAGGTGCTTTTCGAGTTCTCCGATCCCAACCTACCATCCCAGGCTGTCTCCACCAGCGGGGGCAAAGCCAGTGTGTCCGTGATCCCGGCTGTCAACCGCCCGCTCACCGTGCGGGCCTCAATTGGCGATGTTTCTACAGAGGTTGTCTTACCTCTGGGACAACTGGAAAAAGGTCTCCTGGTGCTCCAGACCATGGATAAAAAAGAGGGCCGGATTCTTGGCTGGGTCAGGATCAATATCCCCGGCGTGGGCTTTTACACCACTGGGGAGGATGGTTTTTTGATCCTGAACGGACTGGATGAGGGAACCTACGGCGTGGAAATGGAGCGGGACGGTTACCGGGCTGCCCAGGAAAAGGTAACTGTCTCCAACTCGCGCACCGCAGTCCTCAACGCTTCTCTTGAACCCTTGCTGGGCGGAGCGCTGCTAGGCAAAAAGGTGGTTATCGATCCTCAGGGCGGCCTGGATGATCCCGGGGAGCTCGGCGGCTTAGGAACCAGAGAGGCGGATATCAATTTCGCAGTGGCGGCCTACCTCAAAAATTACCTGGAGCGCGCCGGGGCAGAGGTGTTCCTTACCCGCACGGTCGAGGAATCGCCTGGGGTCTGGGAGCGGGTAATCCGGGCTGAAAACTTCCAGGGGGATGTCCTCGTCGCATTAGCTCATGAGGGGAGAGTGGCCAAAGGTATATTGCCGGCCACCGCAGTATATCACTACTCATCCAGCACCAATGGAGCCTCTATGGCCGGGCTTGTCGGCGGTTCGCTCCGTGGCTTTGCCGGAAGGCCATTCCGCGGGGCAATGCCCGGCTACCAGAGAATACTCCAGCAGGTGAGCTGCCCGGCAATCTGGGTGCGGGCGGCCTCAGTGGCCGACCCGGCTGCTGAAAAGCTGCTCAGCGATCCGGCGCAGCTCCGCGGTGAGGCTTACGCCATTTTCAACGGTCTCGCCGTCTATTTCGGCTGGAAAGCGGAAGGAGAGAATCAAAACATAGTGGGCCGCCTGAGCGACAGCAGCGGTGTGGCGATGAAATCAGCCCTGGTTATGCTGGATGGCTGGTGCCCGGTACAGAGCGATAACGAGGGCCGATTCCTTTTCCGTGATGTCGAAAGCGGCGAGCACCAAATTGATATTTATTACCGGGGCAAGACTTATGGCCCTTACCGAACCGGCCCAGGCCGCAGGCTCGAGCTGGTGCTCGAGAATAAATAGGAGAGAGAATAGCAGAAATCCCGATCACTGGAGGTAAAATGTTTCGCCTGGCTATTATAGCGCTGGCTCTTGCAGTATCCCAGACCCTGGCCGAAAGTGACAGCGAAAGCCTGCTCTGGCGCCAGGGAGTGAGCCTTATCCCCTACCCTCAGGAGGTATTGCCAGGGGGCGAGGATTTTTATTTTGCCCCTAAGGTGAGTATTGTCCTTGATCAGGGGGCGGATGAACAGGATCGTTTTTACGCTCAGGAGCTGGCGACCCGGCTTGCGGAAGATTGGCAGGTCAAGGTTTCCTCAGGCCAGCCGGCCGGAGGTAAATCGATTATTCTGACGAGAAATGGTGCTCCGGAAAAAGTGGGGAACCAGGGTTATCTACTGGAAACTGCGGGCGACCGGATAACTGTCCGGGCCAACACCGGCCAGGGGCTTTATTACGGTGTCCAGACCCTGCTCGGGATAATCCAGGAGAGCAGCTTGGGGCCATGTGTCAGAGGAGCCCGGATCGTGGACTGGCCGGATATCGCGCTTCGCGCCGTGCATTATGACTGCAAACACTTCCAGGAGAAGCGCGACTATGTGGAGAATTTTATCCGCACTCTCTCCCGCTACAAGATCAATATGCTTATCTGGGAATGGGAGGACAAATTCGCCTACACGAGCCACCCGGAGATCGGCGCTCCCGGGGCTTTCACTCCCGCGGAGGTCAGGGAGATCACCGCTTTTGCCCGCCGGTATCATATCCAGATAGTGCCCCTGATCCAGGGCCTGGGCCATGTGAGCTATATTCTCAAATGGCCGCAGTACAAAGATTTACGCGAAATAGCCTCCTCCAACTGGCAGTTCTGTCCGCTCAAGGAGGGAGTCTACAGCCTCATGTTTAATCTCTGGGATGAGGCCATAGCCGCCACTCCCGGCTCGGAATATATCCATATCGGCACTGATGAAACCTGGGAGCTTGGTCAAGGCACGAGTTGCGGTTGCCGGGAGAAGGCAAAGGAGATCGGCAGGTACGGCCTGATGCAGGTTTTTATCCGGCGCTCTTTCGAACACCTGAGCAAAATGGGCCGCAAGGTGATGAGCTGGGGGGGCGATTACCAGCCCCGGCAGAAGATAAAACCGCCGCAGGGATTGATCACTTTCGGCCTGGGTCTTGAGAACGACAAAATCTCCAGGGATGCCGGATACCCGGTATTTTTATACGATCCGAATCCGGGTATCGAACATCTTTTCCTGCCTTATTTCTACCGCCTGAGCGAGGATAACCAGGAGGTGCCGGGGTGCCTGGAAGCGTCCTATAAGGCAGTTTCCACTGGAGCGCTTTCCGGTATCTATGACGGCATGGTAGCGACATCGTGGAACTGCTCCGGAGTCCACAACCAGGGCTGGATGCTGCGCTATATCGTGGCCGCGGAATACTCCTGGAGCGGCAAAGCGCCGTCTTTCGCCGAGTTCAGGGAAAAGTATTTCAAGAACTACTACGGCCCGCGAGCTGTCGATATGCCCGAGCTTTTTCTTCTCCTTTCCCAGGGCAGCTATTTTTACATGGAAAGCTTCGAGCGCCGGGTCTGGCACTGGGGCGAAGTCGGGAAGACCAATTTGCCTGACCTTCCCCGAGACGATATCGAGTATGATCCGTTCTGGAACACCAGGTACAAAGACAGGGTGGAAAAATCACAGGAGATACTTCCTAAAATGGAGCGGGCGCTGAATATCTGTCGCACTAACCAGGCTCTGGGAGTGAAAAACAGCTATGATTTCGAGCTTTTCACTTGTCTTGCCGAGCTGTTCAGCCACACTGCCCGGACTTACTTCACCCTCTCCAGGCTTGAGGAGGCTATTGGCCAGGCCCACCAAGAGCATTTTGCCAGTCACGAGGCGGCATACCAGGCCATGGAGCATGGAGCGAAGGTTATCGAGGAGAGCCTCTCCGAGCGCGCGGCTCTTTTTGCCAAAATAAAGGCCACCTGGGAGAAGACACAGTTCCCTAAGGGCATGTCCACACCGGAGAAAAAGTATCTCCATGCCCGCGACCGTCAGCACAACTTCGCCAACCGCCGCCCGGACTTGTCTTTCATGATCTATGACGAGGAGAAGCTGGGAATCGAGGATTACTTGGTGAAGCTTAAGAAGTACATGGAGTGGTATAAGGAGAAATATCTTAAATAATCATATTATCCTTAATCATTTGGTATTCCAGTCAATCCTGAAATTCTATTGCGGAAATCATCAAACTCTGGCCCGACTCCAGATTCAAGCTGAGACAAACGGTAAAAAATATTTGTAGATGGGGATTCTTGCTTGGCATTATCTATATCAATACGATCTATATTTACGACAGTCCAGCATTCAACAAAACCCATTTTACGGGCTTTTTGATGACTTTTTTCGGCTTCACCCAACCTATTGTGAATATTTGAGAAATCAGTTCCTCCTTTGACTTCTATCGCAATAATATTTCTGTAATTATTCGGAGCCATTTCTTCTCTGATTATTATATCAGGATCAGGTGAAAATTCAATCAATACCTTCCGTCCTGCTGCATTTTGAATTTCAATGTTACTTTGACTCGATTTCAGAATAAAATTAACTACTATTTGGTGAATCACTTTAAAAAGTCTTCGAATACTATTTATGCCAATACGAACGTTTTCCCCTCCTCGCAGTTGAGGTCCAAGCGTCAAGAGCGTCAAATCATCCAGGAAATATTGACTAATGCGTTCAGGGCCGATACCATCCAGCAATTTGCATTCACTATCTATTAGTGCTGTGCATAGTTGAGGTAGAATACCAGTATTAGATTTTGTCAGAATTCCTTTTTTCTCCATATTTACAAATGAAGATATCCCATTTACAGTTGTATAAAAGGATTTTTGACTAAAACCTAAGAGTAGGCGATAATAACCTAAAAGTTTTGGATTCTTAATAAGTACACAGGGAACAGAGAAAACAAGTTCACCGCGCAAACCTCTTCGGGCAAGCAAAGAAAGCGATTTTGACGGAACCATCGAGGAAAGTTGGTTATCAATATCAGAAATGGGCATATTTGCCACTGTTTCACTTAAAGCTTCTTGTAAATACAAGTGACGAATTTGTTCTAAAGCATAAGAAAAATCTATTTGTAACTCAGGTAAAGGAATATGAATTATTTTCTGATTATTCATTGATTACCTACAATTTTAACTACATTATTATTAGAGAGGTCATAATTATATGTATTTAGACGTTTGGCGGCTAAATCGACATATTGGGGATTCAGCTCAATTCCTATATATCTTCGATTGTTTTTTTGAGCCACAATACCAACTGTTCCTGATCCAAAAAACGGATCAAGAATATAATCACCCTCCCTGCTTCCTGCAAACATACATGGTTCCACAAGAGTCGTCGGAAAAGTAGCAAAATGAGCTTCAAGGAATGGCTGGGTATTTATGCTCCAGACACTTCTTTTATTGCGTTTATTATTGTTAGATGTTTCCATTATTGATTCATAATCGTAATAATAACGATCAGATTTTGAAAACAAAAAAAGATACTCATGAGCGCGAGAGGGTCTATCTTTTACACTTTCTGGCATTGCATTGGGTTTATGCCAGACAATATCACTTCTTAAGTACCATCCGTCTTCCTGAAGTGCAAAAGCTGTCCTCCAAGGTATTCCGATTAAATCTTTTGGCTTTAATCCATCCGGAGTGTCAGGTCTGATTTCCATAGCCCGTGCGGGATTTTTTTTATCAGGAGCACGCCATCCCCGATTTCCACTTGTATAGCTGTCTCCTATATTGATCCAGAGAACTCCATCATTTTTTAAAACTCTTTTTAGTTCTGAAAATATGGCGACTAAACGGTTAATATATTGCTGGGGTGTTTCCTCAAGGCCTATTTGGCCTTTAATTCCATAATCTCTCAAGCCCCAATAAGGCGGTGATGTTATGACACATTGGACTGATTCTGAGGGCAATAAACTCAACGCAATTAATGCGTCGCCTTCAAAAATGACCGATTCGTTCAAATCAAATAATGTCGATTGTTCAATCTTGGCAATTTTCATTTTGTATTTACTCAGGTCGATATAAAAGTAGAAAATTTCGTCGCCAAGCTTAAAAATTATAAAGTTAACCAAAAGTCCTCAAAGGTATAACTGATTTAATATAGAGTTCTATCCTCTTTTGGGCAATTATTAATTTTTTTTGGGGGATTCACAAAGGCTCTTATATAATCACTCCTTCCCCTCCAGCCTCAAGAGCGCCTCGAGATAGTAAAAATCCCCCCAGATATTGGCCTGGTTTACACTGCTGTTTTTCTCGTAGAAATAAGTTCCTCCAGTGAGCACACCATCGTTGCTGCCAGGCAGGTTTTTGGTAAGGTAGTTAATAGTGAGCGAGGCCATAATTTTTTCCGCTGCCTCGCGGTATTTCTGCCGGTCTTTGGAGTTTTCGGCCATTGCGGCCAGCTCGAGAAGTCCAGAAGCGGCCATTGATCCTGCGGAGCTGTCTCTGGCGTCATCCGGGATTTTCGGGGCCTGGAAGTCCCAGTAGGGGACATAGTCCGGCGGCAGGTGGTCTATAAACCAGTCGGCCATGCGCATGGCGCCAAGAAGGAACTCGCGCTGGCCCGTGTTCTTATAGACCCGGGAAAAGCCGTAAATGCCCCAGGATTGCCCCCTGGACCAGGTCGATTGATCGGAATAGCCCTGTTTCTTCAAGCCGCGGAGCATATTGCCTGTCTCCGGATCGAACTCCACCACCTGGTAGCTCGAGTTGTCGGGGCGCACATGGCTTTCCAGGGTTTTTCGGGCGTGGCTTGCTGCGGCCCGGGCCATGGATGTGTCGCCAGTCTCGCGGCTCGCCCAGAAAAGATGGTCCAAATTTATAAGGCAGTCGATAATTACGAACCCTGCCTGTTCTTTCTCGCCGAGTGTTCCCCAGTTCTGGAAATATCCTCCGCGCTCGTTATACCGTTTCATCATCGTGCGCGCGCCGGTTATACCGGTCTCACGGTAGCCTCTGTCTCCGGTGAGCCTGTAGCCCAGGTCGAATGAGGGCCAGAAAAGGATGCCGATATCGATATTGTCGACATCATCCTTGTTCTTTTCAAGAAGGTCGGTATAACGGCGGGCCTCGGGGAGCCAGATGCTATTGCCGGTCGCCTGATACATCATCCAGAGCATGCCGGCGAAATAGCCTCCTGTCCAGCCGCCGTTATCTTTTAACCATACTCCTTTTTCCGTGGCCACAGGAAAGCTATCGCCCACCTCGGCTACGGTGCGGCGCAGGGATTGGGCAATATAGTCCAGGGCGGTTTTCCTGAGCTCCGGGGTCATGGCCAGGGGAGCGCCTTTGATGTCCTTTTCAGTTTTCGGTGCGGCAGTTGCAGCGGCTGAGAATAAAAATACGGCGGCGAGGGAAAACAAAAGCCAGGCTGTCCAGAGACTGAGACTTGATTTTATTTTACCATCCATTCTGTTTTTTGCAGGAATGGGAAATGGAGACATGGTTTGAGGCTCCTTTTCGGGAGTTATTCTATGTTGTATTAAAACATTTACTACTCAGGGCATAAAATTGTTTGCATTTATCCGTAAAGATAAATTTTAAACTTCTTTTGCTGGCAAAAGACAGTAGTGTCCGGATAAAATAGAAACAAAGCGGGCTAAGCCCCATTCTTATTAGATTTGAAGCGCCAACAACAAATCATAATAAGAAAACGGAGGTTAGCCCGATGACAAGAAATACAGTATTTGGTCAGGTTATGCAATTGTTTTCTCGCTCTGGCTTCAAGCAGTGTGTCGACCGTTACTCCGGAGACCGCTATACCAAGAGTTTCAACTGCTGGCAGCAACTGGTGGTGATGCTTTACGCCCAGGCCCGTGGCCTTAAAAGTCTAAGAGACTTGGAGATCAGCCTGCGCAGCCAGCGGCGCAAATGGTATCACCTGGGCTTGGAAAGCGTGGCTCGCAGCACTGTTTCTGACGCGAACAACACTCGCAAGGCCGAGATATTCCAGGACCTCTATTATGACATTTTCCGCCGCTGTCAGAGCTTGGCTCCGGGCCATAAGTTCAGGTTCAAAAATCCACTCTACACGATGGATTCGTCCCTGATCAGTTTGTGCCTGTCGACATTCCCCTGGGCCAGTTACCGGCAACGCAAGGGAGCTTTGAAACTTCATGCACTGTTGGACCACCGCGGTTACCTGCCAGCGTTCATCACGGTAACCAGTGGCCGCTGCCACGACGTAAAAGTTGTTAAGGACGATAACTATGGCTTTCCAACGCTTCAACCGGACAGCATCCTCACCGTGGACCGGGGCTATTATGATTTCAAGTGGTTCTATTCTTTGAAGTTGAACCGCGTCTCTTTTATCACCAGGGCGAAAAAGAACCTCGCCTTCGAACTTGTCGGACAGCAGGACGCCCCTAAAAAAAAAGGCGTGATCTCGGACCGGATCATCCGCCTGACTGGCACACGGGAGAAGAAGGTTTATCCGATAACTTTACGGCTGATCTGCTTTCATGACAAAGAAACCAACCGTGAACTGGTCTTTCTGACCAACAACTTCAATCTGGCGGCCTCCACTATCGCCGAGCTGTATAAGCATCGCTGGCAGATAGAGATATTCTTCAAATGGATCAAGCAAAACCTCAAAATCAAAACGTTCCTCGGAACCAGCGAGAACGCCGTGATGACTCAAATCTGGATTGCTTTGATTTACTATCTGTTACTGGCCTTTATCAAGTTCCAGACCCGTTATGCTTTCTCGCTGCACGAGTTCATGCGCGTCATCGGCGAGGTGCTGCTGGAATACGTTGATATCATTGAAGTTCTAAAACTCAAGACGGACAACCTCAAACTGCTCAAACCGGACATCGGGCAGTTGGGATTACAGCTCAATTTTTAACCGGACAGCACTGGGCAAAAGAAGCAAAACCAGTTCCTTTGCAACCAAAGGAACCGAAAGTTAATCCTGGCTTTAACGCTCTTACTCCGCTTCGCCGAGGGCGCCTCGCGCGGGGATGCCCGCGCGAAAGGCCTGCCTGCTGTTGTAAATATATCAAAACGTCAATGGGAATTACTTGTCTTCTACACGCTCCAAAAAGAGGATTTTTAGGCTTCAGGACTTTTCGCAGCCTCTGGTATAACAACTATAGAAACTGATCCTTAGTAAATCATTCATGCTTCCTAAACTTTGGTGAATATTCAAGGCCGAATCATTTACACAACAATATAAATGTAAACTATTTTAAACTCTTTGTATTAAAAGCATATATTGTTTTTTTGATACCCGGATAAATTATCTAACTGCTTAGGATAAAAGTAATTATTCCCCCTTAGAAAAGGGGGACACAGGGGGTTGTCATTCAATCCTTCTAAACGCTATTTCCTCGGTATAGCCACTGAGGTCTGGTAATTGCTCCTGTTGGAGAGGGGCAGCTTGTACATGGGCACTATGTTTTTCGGCTGCGGGACATTGTCGCCCTGGGTATAGATCCAGAGGCTTTTCGTGTCCCAGAGCACTATCTCATCGCGGCTGTCCCCGGTGATATCGATAGCATCACAGCAGAGTACCGGGTGGCCAGGCTCGGTGAACCGCACCACCCTCCTTCCGTACCCGTCAACCAGACCACCCAGCTTCTCATCGCCGGAGAAAAGAAGGAGAGCAGTACCATCTCCGACCCAGTCCACGGCGCCCACGGTGACCCCCAGGTAGCTGGGCTGCCACTCCAGGAGCTTCCGGCCATCCGCGGCATGGATCGAGACAATGCCCGGGTTGCCCCAGAAAGTGCACTGGGCTATTTCGCACCCGGGAACATCCGGGCAATAGTCGGCGATTGAAACCCGCTGAACATGCCCCAAAATTTCCTTGCTGTATACTTTTCCTTTAAGGTCGGTCACTATGATCCCTTCCTCGCCGGAGCCGAAATAGCAGTGGAGGCCGGGGAAGCAGGGGCCGCCGGTCTCTCCCACGAACACGCAGTCCGAGTGATCCTGCATTTCCAGGTCGAATATCCGCCTGCCGTCATGGTCGAACAGACAGTAGCCGCAGAGCACCTCATCCAGCCCGTCCCTGTCGATATCCGCAGTATAGGGATAATGGCCGGCGTTGAGGTTCGCTCTCCACAACACTTTAAAATCCCGCGAGCAGGCCCAGATATTGTTGTAGTCATCCTTGATAATATAGTCACCGGGTGAGCCGCGGCCGGTGAGGTCGCAGAAATTGAGTACGCCGGAGGGAATTCTCTCGTATTTGTCCTCAGGGTAGAAGCTGTCCGGGTGCTTGGGGCCGTGCAAGGGGGTAGGCCCTGAGGTAATTGTCTTTCCAGTCCTGCCGTCCAGTACCTCGACCTTGAAGTCATAGCTGAGGATCACCTCTGTCCGGCGGTCGGAGCCGATATCGCAGACCTGGAAGGGCAGGTCGGTGGGGATAATTTCCGGGACAGTGTCTGTTTCCCCCCACTGCCAGAGGATTTTTCCATCCAGGTTCATGGCAATGAGGCCGGAGATCGAGCGGCGGAGCACGCCGGAGACTCCCCTGGGACGCTGGGCGATAACCAGTTCAAGACGGCCATCCGAGTCAAGGTCGCCCCAGCGGATCTGGCGGCCGTTTATGCACAGGCCCTGGAGATTGACCTTTTTCCACAGCCTGGGCTGGGGATACTTTGCGGAAAGCTCGAGCTCTTCCTTTTCCTGTGACTTTTTCCGGCTCTGGAATTCCTCCCAGGCTTTTTTGCTCATCACCACCCGCACCATTCGGAAATCGCAGGGGCTGTTGGCGATCAGCCCCACTTTACCTGACCTGTGGTGGTGGTCGCGGCGGACAATGTCTATCTGCCTGCCGTCAACATAAAAAGCATGATTCTGGCCCTCGACTTCAACCCTCAGGGTGTGGTGCTCGCCGATCCGGTAAGGGAGAATCCTGATTTTGAGCTTGACCCATTCATCCTGGATCCGGCGGGTCCAGACCCACTTATGGCCCTCTTCGAGGGAGAGCATGAAAAACTGTCGGGAGTCCTCGGCACGGTAAATAATACCCACCGGATTCTCATGGGAGAGGGGAGCCAGCTCCACCTCCAGAGCGTAATCGGTCCAGAGGTCATCCCCGGTGATCACCATGGGATTATTGTCTTCTGCCAGGACCTCGTTCTTCTGGTGAAGCACTTTCCGGCTGTCGCGCCGGATTATGTGCCAGGCAGGGCCAGCCCACGAATGCCAGTGAGTGGCCTCGTTCCACAGGCCCCAGGCTCCTTTCTTGGGCACCCAGTGGTATTCCTGCACGGCAGTGTACTCCTCGGAAAGGGTCCCTTCCGGAAAGGATGAAAAATCATCTTCGAAGACAACAATGGAATCCGATCCGGCTTTTTCCCTGGGCGCTGCGGGCAGGTTCGGCGTGAAAAGGGCACTTGAGATCAGGATCATCGAGAGTGAAAAAGGGGCGATTCGCATGTCCCGAGGCTCCTTTTTGGAGTAAAAGCTGAAGAGGTTCCTTCAAGGTGAAGCGAACCGGGAAGCAACGCGGATTCGCGCAGAGAAGATAAAAGCGGCTCAGGCCTGATCAATGCGAATTACAGTCATCGACTGATTTTGAGCATGACTTTGACAATGTCCGGAACCTCGCGGTCGACAAGGCGGAAAGCCTCGGCAGCCTGGGCCAGCGGGTACTCGCCGCTCACCATAAGCCCGGTGCGGAACTTCCCCTGAGCCATCATGGCCACTACCCTGGGGAACTCGCCGCGGGTAACCCGGCTGGTCCGGATTGTCGCCTCTTTCCAGACCAGCTTTTTCCAGAACACGCCGTAGCGTCCCAGCCCCTGGCCGAGGAGCGTGATCCTGCCCGCGCTCCGGACCATCTCCACTGCCTGGGCTACAGGCGCCTCGCCGCCGACCACATCTAGGTTCGCCTCGCCGACACATTCGATCACGCAGTCCGCGCCATGGCCCCCGGTGAACCTGGCTACGGCATCAATCGCATCAACACTGGCGCTGTTGATCGTTTCCTGTACGCCCAGGCTCCGGGCAATATCGAGTTTACTGTCGCTTACATCCACTGCGGCGATCTTTTCGCAGGAGGCCAGCATGAGGTTGCTCAACACGGCAAGCCCCACCCGGCCTGTGCCGAGCACTACCACCTTGTCCCCGGGTTCGATACGGCTCATCGTGACCGCGTGCATGCCGATAGAGAATATTTCCACCAGGGCGGCATCGCGGTCGGACACGGAATCCGGGACTTTGAAGCATTGTTCTTTATCAGCGGCGACATACTCGGCGAACCCGCCGTCAAGGTCAATTCCCAGGAGCTTAAGCTCCCCGCAGGCGTTATAGGCCCCGGACAGGCAGGCCGGACACCGACGGCAGCTCATTATCGGATCTACACACACCCTGTCTCCGGCCTCGAAGGTCTTGACATCCCGGCCCTTTTCCGCCACCACTCCGGCGAACTCGTGGCCCTGGATCACCGGGAAAGTGACTCGCGGCGCGAACTCGCCGCGGTAGACATGGATGTCGCTGCCGCAGATGCCCGCGTAGTGGACCGCTATCTTAACCTGGGATGGTTTGAGATCAGGTTCAGGCACATCGGCATACTCTATTTTCTTTTCGCTGACTGTCAGGGCTGCTTTCATGATCGGGAAATCCTGCTGGATTGTTTTGGTATTTGACTACTCCAAGATGTTTATTCTACTATGAAAATACACTATTCCATCATAGTCGCCAGCCTCCGGTCTCTTATTTTCTTCTCTTTCCGGGCGGCTCTTTAGCGCCATGAATGGCTGACTTAAGTATTTCAGGTGATTGTTACTTTTTTTAAATTACCAGCTTGATTGCTGGAAAATCTCAATTGACCTTAAGCGGCTTGTACTTGGTGAGTGCTCCAAGAATACAAAGGTCTGGCCTGGAGTACCTCGATATAGCCAAAGATAGTTTTCTCCCTCCACGGGCGCAAGTGGCGAGTATGAATGCCTGGTGCTATCTTTTTCGTAATATTTCGATGTGTTTTTGGAACTTAATGGATAATCAAGGCCATAAATCATATTTTGGCGAAAAAGCTTATTTTAATGAAAAAAAAGAAAAAAGGTGTGTTTTGTATTTTCGCTTGCCAAACACTCTTTTTTGGTGTAGAATTTAAAAGAAAAATGAAATCAGTATGGGGCGGAAAGAGTTCTGGTAAAGAACCGGTTTTTCAGGAGTCGACTAATGGATCAAGCTAAGGCTGAACAGATAATTAGCGAGCTTCAGTGCGTAACCCGGATTATTTATACCGGACAGATTATGGAGTTAAAACCATCGGCCACTTTATTGGAAAAAAGGATCAAGCCCTCGGATGCACTGCC
>Ga0315277_10008317_pt1 | contig 13359 bp, 14 predicted proteins | sample YL17G05_15_MG_FD_203695 | JGI IMG/M metagenome (GOLD analysis project Ga0315277, IMG submission 203695) | Sediment microbial communities from Yellowstone Lake, YNP, Wyoming, USA - YL17G05_15 | ecosystem: Environmental > Aquatic > Freshwater > Lake > Sediment | place: USA: Wyoming | collected...
GCATAGTACTCAACGTTTGGGCTCTTCGGCACCCCGTCCATGAGCGAGGACAGGTAGGAGGCGCCCCCCACCTCGTCCAGGGTTCCCGACCTCTGCAGCTCTTCGCTGAGCGAGAGGAGGTCGACCGGCAGGCCTTTGTCCACGAGGACGACGATCCTCTCGATGATGTTGCGGTTCGAGTCTTTGTAGAAATCCTCGGGCGAGATGATGGAGAGGACCGTGCTGAGGTTCTCGTTATTGACCAGGATCCCTCCGAGCACTGTCTTCTCCGCCTCCAGGCTATGGGGCGGAGTCTTCTTCAAAAACATGAGGTCGAGTTCCATGGTCAACCTCTCCTCCGGAGCGAAGGGGCCGGCCCCGCTGCTCCTTTCATCCCTTAGTCCTTGTTTTTAGCGGCCTCGCCTTCGCCGGCCGCCCCTTCTTCCTTCCGGACTTCGACCCGCAGGGTGGCCTTGTCGTCCTGGAATACCTTGACCGGGATGGTGTAATTTCCCAGCCTCCTAATCGGCTCGTCGAGGCCGATCTTTTTCTTCTCGACCTCGAACCCCAGCCGGTCCAGGGCTTCCTTGACGTCGGCGGCGCTGACGCTGCCGAAGATCATGTCTTTCTCCCCCGCCTTTCTGGAAAAGGTCAGGGTCACCTCGTTGAGCCGCTGGATCAGGCCCTGGAAGGACTCCCGTTCCTTCTCCACCTTCTTTTTCAGGGCCTGCCGCTCGATCTCGATCATCTTCAGGTTCGAGGACTGGACCTCGAGCGCCAGCTTCCGGGGGATGAGATAGTTGCGGCCGTAACCCGGGGAGACATTGACGATGTCCCCCTTCCGGCCCACGTTCTCCACGTCATGTTTCAGGATGAGCTTCATCGTTCCTCCCGCGATCTCCCCCGGAATCAGTCTTCTAAGTAGGGGAGCATCGCCATCAGGCGCGCCCGCTTGATCGCCGTGGCCAGCTTGCGCTGATGATAGGCGCATGTTCCCGTCACCCGCCGGGGAGCGATCTTGCCGCGTTCAGGGACGTATTTCCTCAGGATGTCAACATTCTTGTAGTCGATATCCCGAATGTTCCTTTGGCAGAAGCGGCAGAACTTCCTCTTGGGCGGAAAGAACTTCCGGTAGGACGGTTTCTCCATTCGCTCTTCTCTGGCCATTTTACTTCACCTCTTCTCCCGATTCCTGGCCGGCCGGTCGCGGCTCGGCGGCGGCCTCTTTGGGCTCCGGTGGGGCATTTTTCTTCCGCTTCCGGCGGGTTGACTCCTGGGCTTCCTTCTGCAGGGTCAGGTAGCGCAGGACGGCGTCGGTCTGCTTGAACCGCCTCTCGAGTTCGAGGGGGATATCGGGCCGGCCTTCATAATGCAAAAAAACATAGAAGGCCTCGCTCCACCGTTTGATCGAATAGGCCATCCGGTGCCTTCCCCACCTCTCCTGCTTGATGAGCTTGCCCTCTCTCTGGGAAATGACATCGGCCATCTGGGTGATGAGCTTTTCGGTGTCGTCTTCGGAGAGGTTGGGGGCGAGTAAAAACCCTGTTTCGTAAATCTTCATGCGACCTCCTTATGGATATTAAAGCTCCCTCTTCTTGTGAGAAGGAACAAGGAGCGTGTTTCCCGTTAAGTCTTTCCTCTCTGGTTGAACGTGTTCATGGCCGCCTCGATCCGGCCGTCGAGGATCATATCCAGGGCCTCCTCGGCCTTGGCCAGAGCCTCCTCAACGACGGGAAGTTCCTCCCGGGAGAAGGGCGACAGCACGAACTCCACGGCCTCCTCGCGTTCGGCAAGGGGCCCGATCCCGACCCGCAGGCGGGGAATCGAGGACGTCCCCATCTCGGCGACGACGGAGCGCAGTCCCTTGTGAGTGCCCGCGCTGCCGCCTTTGCGGACCCGGATCTGGCCGAGCGGGATATCCAGGTCGTCGCTGACGACGACGATGTTCGGCGCCGGGACTCGGTACCCGTCCGCGATCTGTCTTACGGCCACTCCGCTCATGTTCATGTATGTCTGGGGCTGGGCCAGGACCAGCCGTTCCTCATTCCGCGTCACTTCCGCAACCTTGGCCGCGAATTTCCGCCGCCGGAGCTTCACGCCCCAGCGCCGGGCCAGCCGCTGGATGACGGCGAAGCCGACGTTGTGCCGCGTCCCGGCATAGCGCCGACCGGGATTCCCCAGGCCGACCACGACCCACAACGACTACTCCTTCTTCTCCTTCTTTTCTTTCTTCTCCGGCTTTTCTTTCTTCTCCGGCTTTTCTTCCTCTTCCGGCTTTTCCGCCCGCTCCTTCTTGATCACCTCGGGCTCGATGGGCTCGACGGCCACGACGCCTTCCTCGACCGGCTTGACGACCTCTTCCTCCTTGTGCGGTACGCTGATGAGTACGACAACTGAGGAAGGATCGCTGATCAGCCGGACGCCATCCGGGGCGGCGATATCGCTGATTTTGAAGGACTGGTGCAGGTGAAGCGGGCTGATATCGATCTTGATGTTTTCGGGGATGTCCTTGGGCAGGCATTCGACCTCGATTTCTCGGGTCATGAAATCGACGAACCCGCCTTCGGTCTTGACGCCAATCGGATCTCCCTGGAGCAGCACAGGCACGTTCACGCGGATGGCTTTGTCCATGGAGATCTGGATGAGGTCGGCATGGATAAGCTCGTCTGTGCTGGAGTCGACCTGAACGTCCTTGAACATCGCATCCTGGGATTTGGAGTCAAAGGCCACCTTGAAGATCGTGTTCTCCCCGGTATCCGATTTCAAGATCAGGATCACGTCTTTTTTCGCCAGGACAAGGGGCACAGAGGTCATCCCCTCACCGTACAGGACGGCGGGGATCAGGCCCTGTTTCCTCAGTCTCCGGCAGGCATTCTTGCCGAAGGCGTCCCGATTTTCTGCTTTGACGGTGAAGCTCATCATGTCCTCCTTAGACAAACAGGGAGCTCACCGAGCTCCCCTCGTTGATCCTGCGGATCGCCTCGCCGAAGAGCTCGGCCACCGATAGGACGACGATCTTCCGGCAGGCCTGAGCGGCGGCGTTGAGCGGGATAGTGTTGGTGACAAGCACCTGTTCGATGGGCGATTTTTCGATCTTCTCGATGGCCAGGCCGGAGAGAACGGGATGGGTGCAGGCGGCCAGAATCCTCCGGGCGCCCTCTTTCTTCAGGGCCTGGGCGCTCAGGGCGAGGGTCCCCGCCGTGTCCACCATGTCGTCGAAGATGACGACATCGCGGCCCTGGACATCGCCGATGACGTGGAGGACCTGGGCAACGTTGGGGGCCGGCCTCCGCTTGTCGATGATGGCCAGGCCCGCCTGCATACGCCGGGCGAAGACCCTGGCTCGACCGACGCCTCCCGCATCCGGCGAGACGATACTCAGCTTATCCAGCTTGAGGCCGCCTAAGTGACGCGCCAGGGCCGGCATGGACGTTAGGTTATCCATGGGAACAGAGAAGAATCCCTGGATCTGGGGCGAGTGGAGGTCCATGGCCAGAATCCTATCGGCGCCGGATTTCTCCAGGAGGTCGGCGACCAGGCGGGCCGAGATCGGCACTCGGGGCCGGTCCTTCCAATCCTGCCGCGCGTAGCAGTAATAAGGGATGACCGCGGTGATCCGCTCCGCGGAGGCGCGCTTGGCGGCATCGATCATCAGGAAGAGTTCCATCAGATGGAAGTTCGCATCGGCCGAGCCCGTCTGGATGATGAAAACATGCTCCCCGCGGACGTTCTCGTCGATATAGATGTGGATCTCTCCGTCACTGAACCGGCTGAGGACGATGTTCCCCAGCCCGATCCCGAGGTAAAAGGCAATCTCCCGGGCGAGCGCCTGGTTCGACGATCCGGCAAATACTTTCATCGGCCTTTCCTTATCCGCACTCCATTCAGCATTAAACTGGGGCGGGAGGATTCGAACCTCCGGATGACGGATCCAAAGTCCGTTGCCTTACCGCTTGGCTACACCCCAGCCGTGGCTCTTTTCCAATAGCGCTCCCTGGACAGGGTTTCCACGAGAAGCGCTTCTTCTGTCCTCCCCATGTCGGCGAGGGCCCGAGCGGCTTTCTTTCGGTCCTCGAACAGCCCGAACACCGCCGACCCCGTCCCGCTTACCAGGGAAAGGACAGCTTCTTTGTCAAGAAAAGAACTCTTTATCGCTTTTAATCGAGGATACAGGCTAAAGACGGTTTCTTCGAGTTTATTCTCTAGTAGCCCGAACTCTCTTCGCGCTAGAAACCGGTTCATTTTACTGTCTTCAGACGGTGAAGTCAAGCTCAGCCGGCCGTAGATATCGGAGGTCAGTATGGGGAAGGAGGGCAGGACGAGGACGCAGCAATAGACGGGAAGATCGGGCAGGGAGGTGATCACATCGCCGCGGCCCTCCCCCAGGCAGAGCCCGCCGGCCAGGAAATAGGGGACGTCGGCGCCGAGCCGGCGGCCGTACTCCTGGAGACGGGTCTGCTCCAGGCCGAGCTCCCAAAGTCCGTTCAGAGCAGAGAGGGTCATCGCGGCGTTGCTGCTCCCGCCGCCCAGGCCTTTGCCCGCCGGGACGTTCTTGGTAACCAGGACTTCGACTCCGCCGGCCTTCGGGAAGTCCTGCTGCAGCAGCCGCGCCGCTCGGTGAATGAGGTTTCTATCGTCCCAGGGAATGGAGGCGTCGGTCCCGCTGAGGCGGATCTCACGATCGGCCAGGGGACGGAACTCGAGGATGTCGCCGAACTCGATGGACTGGAAAAGGGTTCGGATCTCGTGGTAGCCATCCTCCCGCTTCCCCAGGACTTCGATGCCCAGGTTGATCTTGGCAAAAGATCGGAATTTCATCGCTCGGCCGTCTCCCTGAGCCATTTCTCGACATCGTTCCAATCGGCCGGCCGGTAGCCGCCCTCGTCGAGAAAGAAATGATGAAAGGCCTTGGCTTTCAAAGGCTGGTTGAAACTCAGCCGCAGGATCCTCAGACTCCCCTTGTCTTCGGCCCGGGCGAGGACGAGAAGCCGGGGAAGTGGGCTTGGCTCGAAGAACTGCCGGACTTCGAACCACAGGTCCTCGCGGCGGCCGCGAATGACCCGGCCCTGGCTGTCCTTTTCCAGGCTCCAGCCGTTCAGGCGGTCCGCCCGCCCCGTCAAAATATGGGTCAGCTCCTCGGGTCCCAGGGCGAAACCCAGCAACTTGGTCATGACCTCATCGCGGCCGGACTTCCAATAGGCGCGCCGGGCCGGCAGGACGAGATAGGCCTCTTCATCATCCAGGAAGAGAAGGGAAGCCGTCCGGCCGAGGGGATCGAGGACCTCGATCCGGCCTTGGCCGGGGAGCCGGAAGAGGAAAGAGAGCTTGGATTTGGCCGTCCCTCCTTCCCTGGCGAGCCGGAAGGTGGCAAAGCCCTCCACCGACTCCACAGTCGGGGGAAGGGGAGCGACAGCGGGACGAGAGGGCAGACATGAGAAAAGCGCCAAGGCTGATAAAAAGAGAAGAGCGGGCGCGCTCCTCCTCATTTCCCCTCCTCCTCTTTTCGCCTTCCCGGGACGGGCGTTCGCCTATTGGTCCAGCCGGAACCCGTAATCGTCTGTCTTCTTGACCGCCCGCTTCCTCTCCTCGGCCGCCTTGGCCGCGTCTTTGGCCTCTCCTTCCGCCAGACGAAACCCGTAGTCCTCGGCCGGCGGCGCAGCCTTCTTCCGGCTCTTTTTTCGGAGGAGAGGATAGAACGGCGACCGGATGCGTTTGCCGAAGCACGACATCCTGGGGTTGAAGATCACCAACAGGACGAAGAGGCCGAAAGCGATCAAGATCCCGTACGTTCCCCAGTTCATGGTCTGTCCTTCGTTCTGATTTTTTCTATTATAGGCCTCCAACTATGAAGAATCAATTATTCATCAGCCAGACGGGATAGACATCGGGGAAAAATTCCGGGGACACTAACCCTAATTCATGATTATGGGACCTTTGGCCCTAAACCTAATTCTCGGCAATGGATGAACAGTCCCATGAATTAAGGTTAGTGTCCCCGGAAAAGAGGAGCGGGCCTCAGATGTGCGCTTCGGTGTCTTCTTGGAAATTCGGGATCTTGGCCTTTTCCTTCGTCTTGCCGAACTGAAGGCCCACAAAAAAGGCGGAAACAATTGCGGCTATAACGAGAATGCCTTTAAAGAAATCTTTCATCGGTCAATGCCTCGCAGTGCGACTGTATTCTCCCTCAAGCAAGATAAAATGTCAACCCTATCTTAGTGTTTATATAGGAATAGTAATGTATGGGTTCGGCGGTTGCTTTTTGGGGAGCCGCCCAGTATATTCTTGGGGGGTGGAGAAATGAACAAAAGGACTTTCGTCTCTCTCCTGGTCATCGGCTGCGCCGCCGCGGTTGGCCTGTGGGCCCAAGAGGTCCGCAAGCCCGTGTTCGCGGGGGCTTTCTACGACGCGGACAAAGCTCTCCTGGCCGCCCGCATCGACGCCTATCTGGGCGCTGTCAAGGACCTCCCGGCGGTCTCCGGCGACGTCCTGGCGCTGGTGTGTCCCCATGCCGGATACGTTTACTCCGGGCAGACGGCGGCCTATGCCTACAAGCTCGTCCAGGGCAAACCCTACGAGACGGTGGTCATCGTCGGGACATCGCACCATTATGGGTTCGACGGCTGCTCGATCTACCTCAAAGGCGGGTTCGAAACGCCGCTCGGCGTCGTTCCGGTTGACGAGGAGCTGGCCGCCCGCATCGCCAAGGCCTCTGGTTTTTCCTACGTCGCCGAAGCGCACGCCAAGGAGCATTCTGTAGAGGTCCAGGTCCCGTTCATCCAGAGAGCGCTTCCCAGCGCCAAGATTGTCCCCATCGTCGTGGGCTACCCGACCCGGCGAAACGTCTATTCACTGGCCGAAGGGATCGCCAAGGCCTGCGGCGAGAAAAAAGTATTGATTGTCGCTTCCACAGACCTCTCCCATTTTCTTTCCAAGTCGGACGCCAACTCCCTGGACGCCAAGACAATCTCGCTCCTCCAGAACATCAACGCCGATACGCTCATTACCAAATGCGCGAACGGCGAAAACATCATGTGCGGGGGAGGAGGGGTAGCGGCGGTGCTCATCGCCTTGAAAAAAGCCGGACAGCCACGGGTCGAAGTCCTCCGCTACTCCGATTCTTCCGAGAGCTCCGGAGACGAAGGCCGGGTAGTCGGCTATCTGGCGGCCGCGATCACGGTCGGGCAGCCGGCTCCCGAGTTTTCACTCTCGGCCGACGAGAAAAAAGAGCTCATCCGGCTCGCCCGCCAGGCCGTGGAGCTGTACGTCGCCGAGAAAAGGGTCATCGCCTCCACCACCGAGGACCCGAACCTGCTCGCCGAAAGGGGGGCGTTCGTCACCCTCAAGAAAAAAGGGGAACTCCGTGGCTGCATAGGGTTCATCGAGCCGGTGGCCTCGCTCTGGGAAACGGTCATCCAAACGGCCATCTATGCCGCCAGCGAGGACAACCGGTTTACTCCCGTCACGCCGGAAGAGTTGAGCGACCTGGAGGTCGAGATCTCCGTCCTCACGCCCCTGAAAAAAATCGACAACCCCCGCGTCGTCCAGGTCGGCAAGCACGGCTTGGTCATCGCCATGGGGAGAAACCGGGGTCTTCTGCTCCCCCAGGTGCCCGTCGAAAACAACTGGGACCGGGAGACGTTTCTCTGCCAGGCTTGTGTCAAGGCCGGCCTCCCGCCCGATGCCTGGAAGAAGGGCGCCGAGATCTCCGTGTTCGAGGCCATCGTTTTCCGTTGATTTTTTTTGCGCGGCTCTTCGATCACGGCGCAATTTCGGTTGACTAACCGCCCACCCCTTGGTATTCTTCCATCATCCTGCCCGAGACGGGAGGCGGCATGTCCAATAAATGCCCCAAATGCGAGTTTGACAATCCCGACGACACGATTTATTGCGGGCATTGCGCCGCGCCGATCAAACCATCCGCCAAGAGTCCCTTCGTCCTGACTGAAACCCTCCGGGCGCCGCGGGAGGAGCTGACCACCGGATCGACCTTCGCCGGGAAGTATCAGATTATCGAAGAGCTGGGAAAGGGGGGCATGGGCCGGGTTTACAAGGCGCTCGACACCGAAGTGAACGAAAAGGTCGCCTTGAAGCTCATCAAGCCGGAGGTCGCCCTCGACAGGGAAACGATCGAACGCTTTCGCAATGAACTGAAACTCGCCCGCAAGATCCGCCATAAGAACGTCTGCCAGATGTTCGACCTGAATAGTCAAGAAGGCATCCATTACATCACGATGGAGTACATCTCAGGCCAGGACCTGAAGGGGTTGATCCGTCAATCAGGAAGGCTGGCCGTCGAAACCGCAGTGTCCATCGCCAAACAGATCTGCAATGGCCTGGAGGAAGCCCACGGGCTGGGCATCGTCCACAGGGACCTCAAGCCCGGGAACATCATGGTCGACAGGGATGGACAGGCCCGGATCATGGATTTCGGGATCGCCCGGTCACTCACGGCCAAGGGCATCACGGGCGCGGGAATGATGATCGGAACTCCCGAATACATGTCTCCGGAGCAGGTCGAGGGCAAGGAGGTCGACGCCCGGTCGGACATCTATTCCCTCGGTGTTATCCTTTATGAAATGGTGGCCGGACGGGTGCCGTTCGAAGGCGACACGCCCTTCACCGTCGGCGTGAAACACAAGAGCGAAGTCCCCAGGCCGCCGAAAGAGATCAATGTCCAGATTCCAGAGGACCTCAACCGGGTAATCATGAAATGCCTGGAAAAGGATAAAGGCCGGCGGTATCAGAGCGCCGGGGAACTGAGCTCGGAGCTGAGCCGTATAGAGGAAGGGATGCCGACAGCGGCACGGATCATTCCGAAGAAGACGGCCTTCACCTTAAAAGAGATCACCCTGACTGTGGGGGTGAAAAAGCTGGTCGTTCCCGCAATTGCCCTGGTCGCTCTCGCGGCTGTCGCCATCGTTCTCTGGCGGGTCATCCCGAAAAGGAAGGCGGCTCCGGTTCCCACCGATAAACCCTCGGTCGCCATCATGTATTTCAAGAACAATACGGGCGATGCGGGGCTGGACCACTGGAGGACCATGCTCTCCAATCTGCTCGTAACGGACCTCACCCAATCGAAACACATCCGGGTCCTGAGCGAGGAGAAGCTCTTCCAGATACTTACCCAGCTCGGTCAAGAGGACAGCCAAACATACTCTGCCGATGTCCTCCGCCAGGTGGCCGCCGAAGGCAGAGTCAACCACATCCTCCAGGGGGCCTATGCCAGAGCCGGAGACGAATTCCGGATTAACGTCACGCTCCAGGAGGCTGGCTCGGGCGAGCTCCTCGGGTCGGAGTCGGTGGCCGGAAAAGGGGAGGCGAGTATTTTCTCCATGGTGGACGAGTTGACCCGGCGGGTCAAGGCGAATTTCAAGCTTTCGCCGCAGGACATCGCCTCCGACATCGACAAGGACGCGGGAATCGTCACCACGAGCTCGCCCGAGGCCTACAAATATTACGTCGAGGGAATCCGGCACGACGTCAAGGGCGAATACCGCCAGGTCATCGAATCCATGGAAAAGGCAGTGGCCATCGATCCAAAGTTTGCCTCCGCTTACCTGGCTATGTCCTGGTCTTATGGAAACCAATACTACTTTGCTGAACAAAAGCAATACCTGGAGAAAGCTCTGTCATTGAGCGACAGGCTGACCGACAGGGAGAAATACAATATCCAAGGTCATTATTACGTGGAGTCGGAAAAGACTTACAAACAAGCCGCCGGAGCGCTCGAGAAATTGATAGCCTTGTATCCGGACGACATATCGGGCGGCAATATGCTGGCCATCGTTTACAGCCGCATGGGAGAGATGCAAAAAGCAATCGAGCGGTATAGTGCTTGCATTCAGGCCGGAACCGAGGATGTGGTCGTCTATGCAAACCTGGCCGGGGCCTATGAGGACATCGGCGCCTACGAAAAGTCGATCGGAGTCCAGGAGTCCTTTCTCAAGAAGTTCCAGGACAGCGCCGTTATTCATCGCCGCCTGGCCAATACCTATATCAAGCTGGGCAAACATGACCTGGCTATGGCCGAGCTGGACAAAGCTGTTGTCCTGGGTCCGACAGACTGGGAGAACATCTGGACGAGGGGCGACATCTATATTCATATGGATAACCTAAGCGGAGCCGAAGAAGAATATAAAAAGCTCCTGCAGAGCAATAAACCGGAGAGTCGGGGTTGGAGTTTGATAAGACTCGCGGCCCTGCACACTCTCCAGGGCAGGTTTGGAGAAGCGAAAAAGCTGACTCAAGCATTTATCGAACTGGGGAAAAAGCTCGGTCAAGCCCGTTGGGTGAGGAACTTTCTTATTAATTTATCATATCTTGAGCGAATTTCGGGCCACCCGGAAGCAGCCGGGCCGGAGCTAGATAATGCCTGGACGAGCGCAGTCGCTGATGAGGACTTAGGGAATCAAAGAGATATTCTGCTCGGAAAGGGCCTGATGCATCTAGGGATGAAATCCATCAGCCAGGCCCAGGATTTCGCAGGCAAGCTGAAGGCGGCGGTTGATACGGCGCCTGATAAAAAGCTCGTCAAATCCTATCACTATCTGATGGGGATGATCGAGCTGGAAAAAAAGAACTATGCCAAGGCCGTTGTGTTATTCAACCTGGGACAGCCCTTATTGAATGCTGACGCCGATGAACATTTCCTCTTTGCCGACGCCTTGGGTACAGCCTTCTGTCAACTCGGGGATCTGAACAGCGCGCGCCAGGAATATGAAAAAATCATCTCTCTGGGAACCGGCAGGCTGAGCTATGGCGACGTCTATGCCAAGGCCCATTATCAACTCGGAAAAATAAGCGAACAGCAAGGAAAAACGCCCGAAGCTGCGGAGCATTACCGGAAATTCCTCGATCTCTGGAAGAACGCCGATCCAGGCCGGCCCGAGGTCGAAGACGCCCGCAAGCGCCTGGCCGCCATTTCCAGCCTGGGTCAGTAAAATAATTGCCCGCATTTTCATGCCTAAAGGATCTTCTTTTGTCATTTGGATTATTCATGGGATATGCCGATAGCTGAGGCAACTAATTCCCTCTCCCTGGAAGGGAGAGGGTCGGGGAGAGAGTGATTAAAGAATGTACCCCCCTCTCCTTCATCCTCTCCCGCCGGGGGAGAGGAAGCTTCTATTGCGGAAAAGAGAAGGGCGCGGAGATCTCCATTTTCGAGGCCATCGACTTTAAATTCCGGGGACACTAACCTTAATTCATGGGATTGTACATCCATGATTACGAATTAAAGTTAGTGTCCCCGGAATTAAGTCCGCAACCGATATTGAATATCCGCTCCGCTCTGCTATAATGAATATTCATTTATATAGAAAGGTTTACATGCCTATTTATGAATACGAATGCACCCAGTGCGGGTGCCGTACCGAGGTCGTCCAGAAGGTGAGCGACCCGCCCCAAAAGAAATGCAAAAAGTGCGGCGGCGCGCTCAAGAAGCTGGTTTCCTCGTCGTCCATCCAGTTCAAAGGGAGCGGCTGGTACATCACCGACTACGCAAAGAAAACAGCCCCTCAGGAGGAGGCCGGGAAGAAAGACAAAGCGCCGGCCAAAGAGCCTTGCACTCCTGACACCCCCCCTGACTCCAAACCCAAGAGCGACAAGAAACCTTCCGTTACCGCAAAAGACTAGCCGATCTCAATGGGCGCCAGATAATTTCCTCTTGTTGTACGTCTCTGGCGAAGCACGAACCCCCCTCCTCCCAACCTCCTCCCACCAGGCGAGGAGGACATATGAAGTGGGCATCCGATTCCTCCCCCCTCCCGTGGGGGAGGATAAAGGAGAGGGCGAATTTTTATGTAACATCTCATTCTTGCAGGGAAGGGCTGACGAACCTGAACCCGAGGCTATTTTGACAACGTCCCTTGGCAGGGCCTACAATGAAGGCGATGAAAATCCTTATCCGTGTCCCCAACTGGATCGGCGATTCCGTCCTCGCCCAGCCGGCGATCGAGAGCGTCGCGGACAGCTTCCCCGAAGCCGAGCTATGGCTGAGCGCCGCAGAATGGGTCAAGGATCTGTTTCCCTCCAAGGGGGCGATCGCGGGTGTCCTGCCTCTTTCCCCCGCCAACGGCCTCCAGAGCGTCCGTGCGGCTGCCCGGAAGATCAGAGCAAAGAGCTTCGACATCGGGATTCTATTCACTAATTCCTTCGGGTCGGCCCTGCTCTTCTTCCTCGCCGGAATCCCCCAAAGATGGGGATTTACCAGCGACGGCCGGCGGCTGCTTCTGACCAAAGCCGTCCGAAGCACAGACCGGGACGCGCCCCGCCACCAGGTCCAGTACTATCTCGACTTGGTCACAGGACTGGGCCTCAAGTCCCGCCCGCCCGGACTGCTTCTGACCGTGCCGGAGGAAGAAAAGGATCGGGCGCGGCGCTTTCTGGAAGGGCTGGGGGTTGATCCGCGGCGGCCGCTCCTCATCCTCAGCCCGGGCGCTGGCTACGGCCCGGCAAAAAGGTGGCCCGCCTCCCGGTTTGCGGCGCTGGCCTCCCTGTTCCAGGAACGAAAAGAGGCCGCGGTCGTCGTCATCGGCTCGGACGCGGAATCCGACATCGCCGCCGCAATCTCCTCTTCCCTGAATAAAAAGCCCTTGGTCCTTACGGGAAAGACGACCTTGTCCCAACTCAAGGGCCTGATCAGCCTGGCTCATCTCTTCGTCTCCAATGACTCCGGCCCGATGCATCTCGCCAATGCCCTGCATGTCCCTGTCGTCGGGATCTTCGGCCCCACCGACCCGGCCGTGACCGGGCCCGTTGAGCCGCCGGCGGCCGTCGTCAAGAAGGACGTTCCCTGCTGGCCCTGCTCTTACCGCAAGTGCCCGTACGACCATCGCTGCATGATGCGGATCGATCCAGAGGAGGTATACCGGGCGGGCGAGGCGTTGTGGAGATGAAGAGAAAGGCCGTTTTTCTCGACCGCGATGGAACGCTCAACGTCGATTCGGCCTATCCATCCCGGTACGAGGAGATTGCCATTTACCCGGAAAGCTTCGAGGCCGTGAAGAAGCTCAACCAGGCGGGATTGCTGGCCGTAGTCGTCACCAACCAGTCGGCGGTCGGCCGGGGACTGCTGACCGAGGACGACCTAAACGATATCCACGCCCGGCTGAGGGCTTCATTTGTCAGCCACGGGGCCCGCCTCGACGCCATCCACTTCTGCCCTCATTACGCCCTCTCCGCTGATCCCCGGTATCGCAAGGAGTGCGACTGCCGGAAGCCGAATCCCGGCCTCGCCCTGCGAGCGGCGGCCGACCTCGGGATTGACCTCGGCAGCTCCTACATGATCGGCGACAAGGCCGAGGACATCATCTTCGGGATGAACATCCGGGCCGTCCCGGTGCTCGTCCTGACGGGCTCCGGCCGGGAGTCGCTGGCGAAACT
>Ga0315277_10008320_pt1 | contig 13351 bp, 10 predicted proteins | sample YL17G05_15_MG_FD_203695 | JGI IMG/M metagenome (GOLD analysis project Ga0315277, IMG submission 203695) | Sediment microbial communities from Yellowstone Lake, YNP, Wyoming, USA - YL17G05_15 | ecosystem: Environmental > Aquatic > Freshwater > Lake > Sediment | place: USA: Wyoming | collected...
ACAGGGCGGGCCCGGCGGCAGAGGTCCGCAGGGAGGGGCGGCGGCCGGCCCGGGACTGCCTCCGTGGCAGGGGCAGCAGCCTGGACTTGGGTCCGCAGTGATCGCACTGCAGACGGCGAAGGCGCAACTCGACCGCGTGGAGGAGGAGCTGAGCAAGGCGCAGGTCAAGGCGCCGGCGGACGGCGTGATCGTCCTCGAGCAGGACTCGGAGGGGCGCGGGACGCAGCAGAGAGAGCTTCAGCCCGGAGACCGGGTGTGGGAGGGGAGGACGGTCGCCACTATCGCCGATCTCTCGCAGATGCGCGTGGAGATCGAGCTGGACGCCGGGCCAGCTCGGCAGGTGAAGCGAAAGCAGCGCGCCATCGTGACAGCGGATGCCATGCCGCGGTCGGCCTTCGAGGGCGAGGTGAGCGAGATCTCGCAGACGGCGAACGAGTCGACCTTGCCCGGGACCGGGATGCCCAGCGGCGAGCGGACGTTCCAGGCGAAGGTCGCGATCAAGGACCTGAAGAAGGCGAAGCTGCGGCCGGGGATGACGGCGCAGGTCCGCATCATCACCGAGACGATCAAGAGCGCGGTCAGGGTGCCGCTGGAGTGCGTGTTCGAGAAAGACGAGCGCCGCGTCGTGTACGTGAAGCAGGGCGGGGGCTTCCGCGAGGTAGAGGTGGAGCTGGGGCCGCAGAGCTCGGACATGGTTGTGGTCGCGAAGGGGCTGAGCGGGAGCGAGAGAGTGTCTCTGCGTGACGTCGGGCGCGCGAGCGCGCAAGGGGGGACGGAGGGGAGTGCGCCGCCGCGGCCGCCAGCGACGCCAGTGGGGGCGGGCAGGTGAAGCTGTGGGCCGCGATCGTCACCGGACTGGGGGAGCTGCTTGCGCACAAGCTCCGGTCGTTCCTGACCATGCTCGGGGTGATCTTCGGGATCGCCTCCGTGATCTCGATGGTGTCCATCGGCGCGGGCGCGCGGCAAGAGGCGCTGGAGCAGATCAAGCTGATGGGGATCAATGTCATCCAGGTGAACCGGCGCTCGCTGACAGGCGATCTGGCGATAGAGGCCCAGCGCGCGTCTCCCCAGGGGGTCACGTACGGCGATGCCGAGGCGATCAGGGAGCTGTACAGTGAAGCAGAGCGCGTGGTGCCCGTGTGCCGCGTCTTCGGCGAGGTTCGCCGAGGCGGCCTGGCCGTTCCCGCGAAGGTCTCGGGGACGACGCCGGACTACCGGGCGGTCTCGAGGATCGAGGTCGCGTCGGGGCGGTTTCTCGATGGCAGCGACGTGGCGCGGCGCGCCAACGTCTGCGTGATCGGCGCCGACGTGAAGCGGACCGCGTTCCTGACGGAGGACCCGGTTGGCCAGAGGCTGAGGATCGGCAGCCAGGAGTTCCAGGTGGTCGGCGTGATGGCGGAGCGAGCCGTTCGGTCCGGGCGCAGCGTGTTCGCGCTTCCTGACATCAACGAGGACATCTACATTCCCATCAGCGTGGCCATGGACAACTTCCAGATCCACGTCGAGCAGGCGATCCCGGTGGATGTCCCGGGCCTTCTGAGGCTGTTCACGAAGCTCTTCGCCAAGCCGCCGCTCCAGGAGCGTCCGGTGACTCGGATCATCGTGCAGACGAAGGATGAGAGCCAGACGTGGGAGGCCGCGCGCGTGGCCGAACGGATCCTCCAGAGCCGGCACCAGCGGATTCCCGACTTCGAGATCATGATTCCCGCGGAACTGCTGCGCCAGAGCCAGCAGACCCAGCGGATCTTCAATATCGTCATGGGGGCGATTGCGAGCATTTCGCTGGTCGTCGGCGGCATCGGGATCATGAACATCATGCTGGCGACCGTCACCCAGCGGGCGCGCGAGATCGGCACTCGCCGGTGCATCGGCGCGAGCCAGTCGGACATCGCGCGCCAGTTCCTGCTCGAAGCGCTGGTCATCACCAGCATCGGGGGCCTGCTGGGGATCATCCTCGGGGTCGAGATGGCGCGGCTGATCTCTGACTACGCGGGGTGGCGGACGATCGTCTCCGGTCAGGCTGTCGCGCTGTCGCTGCTTGTCGCGATGGTCACTGGGGTGGTCTTCGGCCTCTACCCGGCCGTGCGCGCCGCCAGCATCCAGCCGATGGAGGCGCTGCGCGCGGAGTAGGGGCCTCCGGACCGGGGGGACGCATGATGACCAAGGCTGGGAGGAGGGCGAGCTGATGAGACCATGGCGCGGGGTCATGCTGGTCACGTTTGCGCTGATGGTGCTGGCATGGGCCACACTGTCCGGCGGCTGCCGCGCCGATGAGGGCGCCCCAGGCGGGGGCCCCGCCGAGGCCAGCCAGGTCGGCGAGCAGGGCGCATCGCCCGCGCAAGCCTCGGAGGCGAGCAAGGCCCCGGCCGAAGCTCCGAAGCCCCTGAGCATGCCGCTGATCTGCCTCTGGCAGCACGAGCCGGAAGTGGACAGCGCGCCGGTGGTGAAGGAGCTGGGGTTCAACACCGTCTGGACGGATGATCCTCAGTATGACGGCCAGGGGTGGGAGGAAACCCAGATGTACCGGGCGCTTCAGGTGCCCGGGATCGCCTACGTGATCCCCAAGATCGATCGCGTCGCGTGGGGATGGACTCACGAGGGGTCGCTCAAGACCGCGCGATGGATCGCAGAGCTGTCGCTGAAGCATAAGGAGATCATCGGCCTCTACCTGAACGACTTCTACGACGAGATCGAGGAAGGCCGCCGGACGATGGAGCAGTGGCGCGAGATCGTCGCGGCAGCCAAGGCCATCAACCCCGATCTCGGCATCTGGGTTCCGCATTACCCGCACCGGGGCAACGAGGAGCGCTCATACGATATCGACTACGAGGGGGTGACCTTCAACGTGTGGGATCCCCGGAACATCGAACAGGGCGAGCGCTACCTCACGCAAGCCGAGGCCCAGCACAAGGGGAAGATCGTGCTGGGGGGGCTGTACCTGAACAGCGGGTCCCGCCGCGGGCACTGGCTGACGGAGGAGGAGTTCAAGACACTGCTGCGGCTCTACGTCGAGCACATCAATGCCGGGAAACTGTCGGGCCTGAGGATGTACTGCGCGTGCCAGCTCGTCGAGAGGCCGGAGTACGTGCGCTGGGCGAAGGAGATCATGAAGGATCTGAAGCGGCCCCAGTAAGCCGCGGCAGGGGCCAGCACCCGAGTGCGGTTCCGGTGAGGGTCACCCGTGCGCGAGACGGCAGGCGGCGGTGACGCGGCCGCCAGACCGGTTCCACCGGGCCCCGACATGGACGCACGGATCTCAGCAGGGAGATGACCGAGGATGACTGCCAGAGAACGGGTGGAGGCCGCGCTCTCGTTCGAGCCAGTCGATCGCGTACCACTCTATGACCTGATCCAGCACCCCGAGCTCCTGGAGCACTGCACGGGGCGAGCACCGACGGTCGAGAACAGCCTGGAGCTGCTGTGTGAGACAATCGCCGCCAGTCTCGACGCGACGCGGGGCGTGGCCGGCTTCGGGCGCTCGGGAAGCTGGCGGGACGAGGAGGGGTTTCTGTACGAAGGCGAGTGGTGGACCTCCTGGATTGTGGAACGGCCGTTCCGCGAGGTGACAGAGGCGCTTGCCTTCGTCCGGAGCGCGATTGACCGGCTGGACTCACTGCCGACGGAGGCTGTCTACACGTTTTTTGGGCCGGGCAACGTCACGACGGGGGCGGAGCCATACGATGCTCGGGATGCGTTCCTCGCCCTGCGGAAACGGCTCGGGGGAGCTGTGCTGTTCCATATGGAGAGCCCGGTGGGGCTCGATACCGCGTTCCACCGGCTGGGCCTGGACACGTTCTGCTACGCGTACGCGGAAGACCCGGGGCTGCTGTCTGAATGGCTCGAAGCGCTGAACAGGCACGAGGTCGCCCGGGTGCGGGCCCTGCGAGGGGCACTGGAGATGAGTCCCGCGGCGCTCGTCTACTCCGATATCGCGGACTCGAAGGCGACCATCTTCTCCCCCGCCTTCCTGCGCAAGGAGCTGATGCCCCGCTTGGAGAGGCTCGTTGCGGCCTGGCACGAGCAGGGGGTGCGAGTGATCTTCCATTCCGACGGGAACCTGTGGGATGTGCTGGACGATCTGGTGGCCACCGGGATTGATGGACTCAATCCGCTGGAGCCGCTGTCGACAATGGATGCCGTGCAGGTGCGCGCGAGGTACCCGAAGCTCGTGCTTGCCGGGGGGATCGATGCGAGCCAACTCCTGTGCTATGGAACACCGGCGCAGGTGCGTCTGGAGGTGGAGCGAGTGCTGGACGCCACGCAAGGTCGAGGCATTCTCCTTGGCTCCAGCACCGAGATCCATCCTGCCTGCGCGCTGGGCAATGTCCTGGCGATGTGGGAGGCAGCCCACGCCTGGAGGCCGAGGGGGAGCACCGGCTGAGCATCGGGGCTCGCCCGGCGCACGGTCGGCATCGGTGCAGCGCCGGAGAGCGCTATCCGAGCGTTCTGAGGCGTTCTTCCCCGGTTCCGCGCCGCCGGCATCCGAGGCGGCGTCCCCCCGACCCTCCTCCTCCCAGAACCGCGGATAGCGGGGCCAAATAGCAGTGACAGACCCCCTTGACAGGCCAGCGGAAGTGTGGTATGTAATATGACGATACGTAATATTACTTGGCGATACAGGCGACCAGATGGCAGAGGAACGGTTCACAACCCTCGAGTACGCTCTCCTCGGGCTGGTCGGGATGTCTCCGATGACCGGCTACGACCTCCACAAGGCGTTCGCCACGACGCCGCTCGCTCATTTCAGCTCCAGCCCCGGGGGCATCTACCCGGCCCTCCGCCGCCTGGTGCGCCGAGGCCTGCTCGGCGCCCGGCTGGACACGACGACAGAGGCGCGGCCTCGGCGCGTCCACTCGCTGACCAGGGCGGGCAAGGCCGCGCTGGACGCGTTCGTGCGCCAGCTGGTGACCAGGGACGAGCTCATCCGCGGCTTGGGAGCCCCTATCCTACGCTTCGCCCTTGCCGAGGGCCGGCTGTCGCAGGAGGAGGTGCTCGCCTACCTCGCGAGCTACCGGGAGGCGCTGGAATCGTACCTGGAGGAGCTCGACGGGCACAAGAGGCGAATGCCGGCCGACGCGCGGCTCCACCCACGCCTCGCACTCGAGCAGGGGATTCGCGGCTACCAGGGCGAGCTGGAGTGGGTCAGGTGGGCCGCCACGAAGATCCGGAGCGCAGCTCGCGGCTCCCGCAAGCGGCGGGCGTCGCGTTGACGACCCGAAGGTACAGGAGGCCATGATGTCACACCGGATGTTGCGAAGCACGCTGAGCATCTGCATCGCGCTGGTGCTGGTCGCCGCGATGGCGGCGGCGGCCGCGGAGAAGGGCGCGCCGGCCGGGCCGCAGGGGCCGGAGGGCCGGTCGAAGATCTGGGGCTGGTGGCCGGTGGTGCCCTGGGACGATCGGCCGGTGACCGCGTCGGCCTGGGCTGATGTCCTCAACCAGCCGCTCGACCTCACCCGCAAGGGGAAGGCCGGGGACCGGCATCGCTACCAGATCAAGCGCATCAACCTCACGGTGGACCGACGGGGGAAGGTGGCGGGCCGCATGGTTGCCGAGGGACAGATCGCCCGCACGCTAGTCCGCGAGGCCGAGCCCGGGCTGTGGGTGGAGCAGTGTGAGTGGGAGCGCTTCGCGGCGGCCCAGGGCATGGGCCCGAACGACTACCCCACCCCTCAGGAGCGGCCAGGCGCCCGGGGCATCTCCTACGAGTTCTCACCTCGCACGTTCGACTACGTCAACCCTCCCGCTGACTTCGCCCGCGTGGGGGACGAGATGAGCGGCTACCTGCTCAAGGTGCTCACCATGGACGCTATGGGTTGGGACTCGATTCTGCTCTCCCTCCGCGACGAGTCTGGGGGCAAGGTCCAGATCGCCGATGGCTCGCGCCAGAGCGAGTGGGAGCCATGGGATATCACGCGCGTCGGCGGGGAGGGGGTCGTCGGCCGGTACCACGTGGGTGAGATGCAGGTCAGCGTGGTCGGCCTGACTCGCTTCCGCGGCGAGCCGTGCGTGCTCATCTGGGTCTCGATGGAGGGGAACGAGGTGAGCCAGAAGATAGACACGCCGCAGTTCGCCATGGACATGCAGAGCACCGAGTACTTCCGCGGGGAGATCGCCGCCTCGCTTCTCGACGGCCGCGTGGTGGCGATGGAGCTTTGGGGGCCCCTGCCCTGCGTCATGAAGATGGGCTTCGGCGGCCAGCCGGCCACGGAGCAGCCCATAGGCGCCTTCATCCAGCAGGTCAGCATGTGGGAGGTCCCGGTGGACCCGCAGGCGAAGACATCTGGCCCGTAGGACGATATCGTGACACGGCGGAGGCCGCGGGCCTGCGGCCTCCGCCACTCAGTCTACTGGAGACCTGAGATGGAAGGCAAGTCCGTCGTCGAGGTGCAGGACCTGCGCAAGACGTATGGCTCGCTCGTGGCCGTGGACGGGGTCTCGTTTCAGGTGCGCGAGGGCGAGATCTTCGGCATGGTCGGTCCGAACGGCGCCGGGAAGACGACGATCATCGAGTGCATCGAGGGACTTCGCCGGCCTGACGGAGGGACGCTGCGGGTGCTGGGCCTGGACCCCCAGCGCGAGGGCCGTGCTCTCCAACCTTTCATGGGCGTGCAGCTGCAGGAGTCGGCGCTGCAGGACCGCATCCGCGTCTGGGAGGCGGTTGACCTGTTCGCGCGGTTCTACCGACGCGCGGTGGAGTGGGGGCCCCTGCTGGAGCAGCTCGGGCTGTCCGAGGCCCGGAACACGGCGTTCGCGAAGCTATCTGGCGGGCAGAAGCAGCGGCTGTTCGTCGCCCTGGCGCTGGTCAATGACCCGGATCTCGTCTTCCTGGATGAGCTGACGACCGGACTGGACCCCCAGGCGCGCCGCGGCGTGTGGGACCTGATCGGCAGCATCCGCAACCGGGGCAAGACCGTGTTCCTCACGACGCACTTCATGGAGGAGGCGGAGCGGCTCTGCGACCGGGTCGCGATCATCGATCACGGCCGGATCGTCGCCCTCGACTCGCCTGAGGGCCTTATCCGCAACATCGGGGCGGAGAGCCGAGTCGTCTTCATCGCCGCCGCGGGCTTCGATCCCGGAACGCTGCAGGGGCTCGGCTCGGTGAGTCGCGTCGAGGTGATCGGCGACCGCGTCATCGTCAGCGGCCGCGAGGACCGGCTCATCGTCGACGTGGTCAACGCGCTCAACGGGAGGGGCTGGCGCTTCCGGGACTTCCGCACGGAGCAGCCGACACTCGAGGATGTCTTCCTTGCCCTTACCGGTCGGGCGATGCGAGAGTGAGCGAGGTGGAGCGATGCGGGGATTCTGCCAGCTGACCTGGGTGGAACTGAAGCTCGTTCTGCGGGAGCCGATGCTCGGTATCTTCACTGTCGTGTTCCCGCTCATGATGCTCTTCGTGTTTGGTGGTGTCTACGGCAACAAACCCTCGGACTACTTCGGCGGCTACGGCATGGTGGACGTCTCGGTCCCCGCCTGGACGGGCCTCATCATCGCCACCACGGGGTTTCTCTCACTCGCCATCAGCGTCGCCACCTATCGGGAGCGCGGCGTCCTGCGCCGCCTGCGCCTTACGCCGGTTCGCCCCCAGGCCATCCTCGGCGCCCAGATCGCGGTCCTCCTCTTCATGAATGGGATGGGTATGTGCTTGCTCGTCATCGCCGCGAAGCTCCTCTTCGGCCTTCGATTCCAGGGCAACATCCTCTCCGTCGCCGGCGGGTTCGCCCTCGGCTCCCTCAGCATCTTTGCCATCGGCTTCTTCCTCGCCGGCATCGCCCCCAGCGCCCGCGCCGCCCAGGCCATCGGGATGATCCTCTTCTACCCCATGATCTTCCTCTCGGGAGCCACGATCCCACTCGAAGCCATGACTGGCGCCATCCGCCAGTACGCCAAGGTCCTCCCCCTCACCCACGTGGTGACCCTCCTGCGCGGCCTGTGGATCGGCGACAGCTGGGGGCAGCACCTCACCGAGGTGGCCGTGCTGAGTGGGGTTCTCGTCGTCGGCGTCGCCCTCTCCGCGTGGGTGTTCCGCTGGGAGTGACGCAGACTGCGGACATCAGGAGGCCCCACCGAGGAGTGTCTGCAGAGGCCGACCGAGAGGCGCGGGCGCGCACTGCCTGAGCGTCAATGGCTTGGGGCGCCTACCAGAACTCATGGAGTCTCTTGTCTCAAGGTTATCCCGCAGCTCGCCACAGAATGCCTTGCGTGACGTCTGTGTGCCATCTCTTGCATTACCGGCGTTACGGTAATGCAAGAGATGCTGTAGTTGCGGGCTGTGTCAAAGCCGACCGGAGGTCGGCTGCGGCGCGCCCATCGGGTCCCGACACAGCTTCTTACTGCGCGCTGCCTGCACGCAGGGGCTTGGGGCGATGCTGCGCGGGCAGACGGTCGTGCATGCCTTTGCCGCGGCCGATGCCGCGGTAGCTGAAGTTCACGAGGAGGCGGCCGAGGAACTTCCTGCGTACGGTGAAGCTGCGCTTGAGGATCGACGGTATCGAGTAGAAATGGCCGTAGGCGTACTGCTGTCCTTGCCGCAGCTCAAGCTCCGTCATGTGCCGGGGGCGGAACACCACGTTGCTCATGGTGTAGTGCGACCAGTCGTGATCCACGATCCGCCCCTCGCGCTCGAGCTGCCGACGCGTCTCGGTGCCCGGGAAGGGGGTGAGCACGGCGAACTGGGCGGCGGCCAGCTTGTGCCGCTGTGCGAACTCGACGGTCCTCGCGAAGACGGTGCGATCATCTCCGTCCAACCCCAGGACGAACGACCCGATGATCTCAATGCCGGCCTTGTGGATCGTCGTGATGGCCGCGCCCATATCGGTCCCGACGTTCGGGGACTTGTGGGCGGCTCGCAGGTTCTCTTGCGAGAGGGATTCCAGGCCCACGAACATGGCCTGGCAACCACTGCGGGCGGCGAGGGAGAGCAGCTCCGGGTCCTTGGCCATATTCAGATCCGCCTGGCCGATCCAGCGGGTACGAAGTGGGATCAGCGCCTCGAACAGCTCCTTCGCCCGCCGCGGGTGGCCCGTGATGTTGTCGTCAACGAACCCGATCCATCCGCCGAGGGAGCGGACCTCCTCAATCACCTCGCCAGTGGGCCGGAAGCGGTAACGTCTCCCCGACACGGTGCTCACCGTGCAGAAGGAGCACGCATTCGGGCATCCGCGCGCGGTCTGCACGACATTGGTGGTGAGGTACCGCTCGACCTGGAGCAGCTCGCGGCGAGGGCGAGGAAGGCCCACGAGATCGGAGTAGCCGGCATGCTCGTACCGCGGCCTGAGGCGATCGGCGGCCAGGTCGGCCACCACCTCCCGCCAGACCGGTTCGGCCTCGCCGATCACAACTGCGTCAGCGTGAGCGGCGGCCTCATCGGGCAGGACCGTCGGATGGATGCCGCCCATGACGACCGGTATCCCTCGCTGCCGGAAGGCGTCGGCGATGACATACGCGCGCGGGGCTGAGGCAGTCATGCAGGTGATCGCCACCCAATCGGCGGCAGCGTTGACGTCGACCGGCTCCACGTTCTCGTCGACCAGCCGCACGTCCACGTCGGCTGGCGTCAGACCTGCCAGCAGCGGCAGGACCAACGGGGGCGCGAGCACCTTGCCGCCACCCCACCAGCCCTGCGACCACGCGGGCGCAATGATGAGCAGCCTTGGCCTGTTTCCTGTCACACTCATCTCGCAATCAGCCTCCCAGTCCTGCCCTGGCGGCAGGCGATGAGACGAGGGGTCGTCTCACCGGCCTTACAGGCCAGGCAGCGCGTACATCCGCGGCACCCGCTCGACCCGCGGGGCCGCCACCAGGCCCACTCGTGATGCGCGGTCGTCGGCCGGGGGCGTCGGCCGTCTCAGCAGAGGACCGACCGGCGCGAAGGCGCGAGCGGACCCGAGACCGTCAGCGCGACCGCTGGCCTCAATCCGAGGTCAGGAGCGCGGCATTCCGGGCGAGGTCATAATACCTCATTCGGGACACGCCGTGAAGCATGTGTGGCGGCAGCACCCCTGACCTGGGCAGTTGCTATTGGATCAGCGGCCAAAGCGCCTCCTGCGGGGACGCTTTGCGGCGCGTTTGGCGGCCCCTGCTGCACGGCGACGCTGGAGGCAAGGCCGACAGGCGCGAGGCGGCGGATAGCCCGCGCGGTCGTCGGCGGCCTGTTCCGCAGTCGAGTAGACGAAGGTCTCCGCACACACTTCGCAAGTTAGCTCCCGGTCGGGCATGACTACCAGCGACGCGTGCCACCGCTACGGCCGCCCCCGCCGCCAAAGCCGCCAGTACGACGACGATCGCCGCCGCCGCTGCGCTCACCCCGCGGGCGGGCCTCGTTGACGGTGATGGCTCGACCTTCCACCTCACGGCCGTTCATGGCAGCGATGGCGTCGGCGGCCTTCTCCGCCGGGACATCCACGAAGCCGAAGCCCTTGTCGCCGATCAGCCGGACCTCGCTGGGCTCGTACTCCGCGAACAGCTCTCGAAGTGCGCTCTCCGTCACGGAGTAGCTCAGGTTACCAACGTACAGACTCTTGCTGGCCATCTTGGCCTCCTTGTGCCCCGGCCTGACTCCGCGACCACGGCCTGCTGCAACCACTCAGGCGCCGGCTCCACAACCGCGTGCCAGGGCGCGGGGCAACAGGAGCGACACCTGTGACGACGGCACGGCTACCTGCGACGGCCTCGGCTCAGCGAACGGCGCGCGCCGCGAAGGCGCAGACGCGAGCCTGTGGGCCCAGAGGAGGCGCGAGGGGACTCGGGCTCGGTCAGCCCGGCTACGGCCACCCGGGGAAGCTGTCTGCCGAGAGTCCGCTCGATGGCAGCGAGAGCAGAAGCATCCTCCCGGCTCGCGAGGGTGAGGGCATCGCCCGACGCCCCGGCCCGCGCGGTGCGGCCGATCCGGTTGAGGTACTCGGCCGGCATGGCGGGGACGTCGTAGTTGACCACATGGGTCACGCCCTCCACATGGAGCCCCCGAGCGGCGATATCGGTCGCCACCAGCACTCGCAGGGAGCGCTGCCGGAAGCTGTGGAGCACCCGCTCCCGGTCGCTCTGGGTGCGATCGCCGTGGATGCACGCCGCGTTCATCTTCTCCCGCTGGAGGCGCCTGGCCAGCAGGTCCGCCCCCCGCCGAGTGCGGACGAAGACAAGCACGCTCTCCATCGTCTCCTGCCCCAGCAACCCGAGGAGCAAGTCCGCCTTCATCCCAGACGGCACGAGGTAGACAGACTGGGAGACAGTCGCAGGAGGGACGGAAGGGGAGCCAACCTCCACGTGGTCCGGGCTGCGGAGGATCTCGTCATAGGCGAGCTCGAGCAGCGAGATGGGCATGGTGGCGGAGAAGAGCATGGACTGACGGTTTCTGGGCAGGAGCGCCAGGATGCGGCGCAGATCGGGGATGAACCCCATGTCCATCATGCGGTCGGCCTCGTCGACCACGAGCACCTCGACGGAGCCGAGCCGGGCAGCGCCGCGGCGGGAGTGGTCGAGCAGGCGACCGGGAGTGGCCACCACGATCTCGCAGCCGGCATTGAGGGCCTGCCGCTGCCGCTCCATGCCGATGCCGCCGTAGACCGGCACCGTCCGCAAAGTCGTGCCGTACGTGAGCGCCACGGACTGCTCCGCCGTCTGCGCCGCGATCTCACGGGTCGGGGAGAGGATGAGCGCGCGGGTGTGGTGATTCCGGCCCTCCTGCAAGCGCTGGATGAGCGGGAGCAGGAAGGCTGCGGTCTTGCCGCTTCCTGTCTCGGCGGTGGCGATAAGGTCGCCGCCGGTGAGCGCGAGAGGGATGACTTCCCGCTGAACGGGGGTCGGAGTCTCCAGGCCCATCCGACGAGCGGCCCGGAGAAGCTGGGGAGAGAGACCGAATTGACTGAAGATCGCCGTTACCTCGCATGCTAGAGGAAGCCATATCGCCAAGGCGCCCTGCTAGCTGACGAGGTGACTTGCTCTCGATCGCGCCCCCATGGCGTGGACGGGCCTGCCTTGTGGCCCGCCGAACAGCCAGGCATGAGGGCTGTGCATAGAGTAGCAGAATCCGGGGGCGGCGTCAAATGCCACAGCGACGCGGTAATGCACCAGGAAGGGCGAGGAGGTGGGGCTGCCAGACGGGCTGTGGGCGCCCGGGGCCCGGCAGGCACCTGCCAGCCGCAGGTACCCGGCCGCTACCGGCGGCGGCGGCAGCAGGGCTCGGCCCCCCGTAAGGCGGCTCAGGCGGCGGGCTTCTCGAGCAGTCGCCTGCTCAGCTCGGCCGGGGAAGAGGCGTCCGAGACCGGCCTCAGCAGGACCGAGAAGCTCGTCTTCTCCGGGCGCAGGAGGTACTTCTCCAGGGGGCCGGGGCCGCAGCTCGCGCTGCCGAGAGGCGCCTGGGCATAGTCGAGGTTGACGATCGTCTCCTCCCGAGGCGTCAGCTCGAAGGTGTGCTTGGCGCGGGCCAGGTCCTCGGCGGTGCAGTGGTGGACGCTAACGTTGAGCAGCGGCCTGCCGACGGCGAGCAGCCCGCTGCCCCGCGGATCGGTGACTGCCGCCCACCGAACGTCGAGCTTGTTGCCGTTCTCCTGCGGCCTGACGTAGGGAACATGCTGGTCCTGCACGCTGCCCCGGTAGAGCCCGACGCGCACACTCTCCCTTCGATCGGCATAGGCCTCGTGCGGGCCCAGGCCATACCAGGCGAACCGGTCGAAGCGGCGAGGGAGGCGCAGCTGGAGGCCGAGCCGCGGCAGACTCGGGAGCTCGCGCTGGGGCGCGACCTCCACTTCGACGATCACGTCGCCGGTGCCGTACACGAGATACCGGTAGACGCAGGCGAGAGCCGGGGCGAGGGAGTGAGGCGCCAGCACGGAGGCCGCCTCGATGCGCACCGCGCCGGGCGATACGAGATCGGAGGTGACGCGATCCGTGCGGTGCCAGAGCCTGTCGAGCCCCGCTCTCCGCCAATCGTTGGCGATGTGGACGTCGTTGTCGGTCGGCGCGCGCCAGACGTTCAGGCGTGGGCCGCAGTTCAGCATGGGGAGGCCGCGGTGCTCCCAGCACGAGATGACCCCTTGCTCCTTGTCGAACAGCAGGCGGAAGTCCTGGCCGACGATGCTGATCCGGGCCGCCGACTCGTCAACGGCAAGGGAGGGCATGTCGCTCAGCCGGAGCGTTGGGGTCTTGGGCGCTTTGACCGGCAGCGGGAACTGCGCCCAGGCGACCTCATGGCCTGCGGGCGCCCAGGCGGTGTCTGCGGCCAGCGAGAAGCTGAGGTTGAGGAAGCACTCGGAGCCGGCCCTGGCGGCAGGCAGCCGGTAGGGAACCTGTATCTCCGCCGACTCCCCCGGCGCCGCGTCCAAGGCCGGGAGCGCCCCTCCGTCGAGGGTTT
>Ga0315277_10008322_pt1 | contig 13350 bp, 2 predicted proteins | sample YL17G05_15_MG_FD_203695 | JGI IMG/M metagenome (GOLD analysis project Ga0315277, IMG submission 203695) | Sediment microbial communities from Yellowstone Lake, YNP, Wyoming, USA - YL17G05_15 | ecosystem: Environmental > Aquatic > Freshwater > Lake > Sediment | place: USA: Wyoming | collected...
CTGTCAAAATATTCGGATTCTGATTCGCGGCGCGAAATTGGATCCGGCGCTGGCGATGGGTAAGACCAGGGTTCCGGGCTTGGCAGGGAGATTTTTGGTTGAGCTGGGGGCGATTTTGAGGTTTTCGGGTGGAATTATGCGGATCAGGATGGTTTTAGGGGCGGTCTGGAAAAATTGGATTGAACAACCGCTTGCAGGCGGAGCCTTAGATTAATAATCAACTTCAGTGGCTTTGGGCAACACGCCCTAGAGCTCTGACCCCAGGATCCACGAAACCCGGAACGCGCAATGCGGAACAAATATTATGGCCTGAGCACCCGGACCGGAGATTCGCGCCAGGAGGTGTTGTCGCCGTGCTGACCGCTTTCATTATAACCCCAGCACCAGAGAGTGCTGTCATTCTTTAAGGCACAGGTAGAATAAAAAGTTCCGGTCATTACCTGCACCCAATCGGTAGCGGTTCCAATCTGCACCGGCGAATACCTGGTGGTTTGAGTGCCATCGCCTAACTGTCCCCACCAATTATATCCCCAGCACCAGAGCGTTCCGGTGGTCTTGAGCGCACAGGCATGAGAACCTCCGGCGCTGACTTTAGACCAATTGGTAGCCGTGCCGACCTGAGTGGGGTTTTTACGGTTGTTTTGGGTTCCATCCCCAAGCTGTCCATAGGCATTCCATCCCCAGCAGAAGAGCTTGCCATCGGTTTGAATGGCGCAAGTATGATAACTGCCGGCGGTTAGTTTATTAGGGTCCCAGCTGGTTCCCGCCACCTGAGTGGGCGACTTCCTATTGGCAGTGGTTCCATCCCCGAGTTGTCCATAATAATTATATCCCCAACACCAGAGCTGGTTAGCGCTTTTGGTCGCGCAGGTATGACGATTTCCAGTTGAAACTCCAATAAAAGAACCGCCAACCAAGGTCGGACTTTTCCGATTGGCGGTGGTGCCGTCTCCGAGCTGGCCGGAAGAATTCCAGCCCCAACAATAAAGATCACCAGTAGATCTTTTTGCGCAGGTATGAAAAAATCCCGCGGAAATATAATCCCATGACGGGCCGGCTCCGATTTGCACCGGCGATATTCTGTCCGCGGTAGTGCCATCTCCCAGTTGTCCGATATTGTTCTGGCCCCAACACCAGATGGAATTATCAGTCTTCCGGCCGCAGGTATGAAAAGTGCCTGCTTCAACCATCCACCAATTGGTAGCGGTATCGCCCTGGATCAGATGTTGTTTATTGACCGTGGCTCCGTCTCCCAGCTGGCCATAATTATTGCTGCCCGCGCACCACAGGGTTTCGTCGGATGAAACTGACCTGATACTACAAGCCTGATTTTCACCAATGGTACTAAAAGAATTATAATTCCAATCACTCAAATCGCCCACCCGGGTGGGGACATTTTTATAGGAGGAATATCCCTGGCCGAGATTTCCCCAGGCATTATGTCCCCAGCAGTCAATGGCGCCATTGCTCTTCCTGGCGCAGGCGTGTTTTGATCCTAAAGCTAATTGAGTATATCCCAGGTGGTTCCCGCTTCTCACCGGGTCATTGCGATTAAAGAGAGAGCCATCTCCGAGCTGGCCGGTGCTGTTCAATCCCCAGCAATGGACATCGCCGTTGAGCTCAGTGGCGCAGGAAAAATAATCGCCAACTTCAAGAGTCATCCAGTCTGTGCTGGCCGTGCTTTCCTGTTGAGGACTGCCATAATTCCCTCCGGAAGAGCCAATGCCCAGTTGACCATAACTATTACTGCCCCAGCAATATAACTGATCGGAGCCATCCTGAATCGCGCAGGTATGATCTTTTCCAGCCGCAACCTCTGCCCACACACTTAATCCTACCCTCAGCGGACTGGTTTGCTGGCCTCCTACGCTTCCGATTCCAAGCTGACCAGAGGTATTATCTCCCCAGCAATAGAGCGAATTATCGGTTTTAACAGCGCAAGAATGACTGGCCCCGGTTGCAATTAGCATCCAATTATTATCAGTTCCCACCTGCCGGGGAGTCAGCCGATCCACAGTGGTTCCGTCCCCGAGCTGGCCATAATCATTATCTCCCCAGCAGAAGAGCGTTCCAGCGTTTTTAATTCCGCAGGAATGGTTGTCCCCGCCCGCGACTTCTACCCATTGGCTTGCTCCAATCTGGGCGGGAGAATTTTTAGAAATAGTGGTTCCGTCTCCGAGCTGGCCATTACCATTATATCCCCAGCAATAAAGTAGCGCTGAGCTAAGTTTAATTCCACAACTATGATAGGACCCCAGTCCAAGATACCACCATGCATCTGCAGGACTTCCTGACCGGGTGGGAGTGGTTTTTTGGACCACGGTATTTCCGATTCCCAACTGGCCGATGAAATTATATCCCCAGCACCATAAAGAGTTATCGGTGCCAAGCGCACAGCTATGCTCCCCGCCGGCGGCAAGGCTGGAGAAGCCAATAATCTCCCAGGACCAGTCCGCCGGAGAAAGATCAAGATTGCCAACCTGATCCGTGGCTCGCACCTGGAAATAATGAGTGCCCAGAGTCAGTCCATAGATTGCGCCGGTGTCGTAATAATATTCATCAACCCCGTCATAATAATATCCGCCCCAAATGATCATATGAGTGTCGGCCCAGACCGCGGTATGATATGTCCTTGCTGAAGGCGCATTGGCGGGATCAAGCGCGGTCCAGGAATCCGCGGCCGGATCATATTCGCCGCCGGTGTCATAATAATATTCATAATAATATTCATCAACCCATTCAGAATAATATCCTCCCCAGACCATCATCTCGGATCCGTTCCAGACCGCGGTGTGTAAGTATCTGGCGTCCGGAGCGCCGGAACTAGAGATGGCGGTCCAGTGATTATAAAGCGGATCATACCTGGCGCCATCATTAAAATAAGTAACATCCGCATCATATCCGCCCCAGACAATCATTTCGGTGTCAGTCCAGACCGCGGTATGATAAACTCTTGCAGCCGGAGCATCAGTGGGGGAGGTTTCGGTCCAGGAATCAGAGGTTGGATTATACTTGGCTCCCGAATCCAGGGCGCCAAGGTCGCCATATCCTCCCCAGACAATCATTTCGGTTCCGGTCCAGATGGCGGTGTGCAATTGCCTTACCAAAGGAGCGTCTATCATAGAAGTTGCAGTCCAGGAATCATAGATGGGATCATATCTGCTCCCGTCGTTCAAATTTAAGCTATCTCCGTAATCAACTCCTCCCCAGACAATCATCTCGGCGCCGGTCCAGACTGCAGAATGACTATCCCGGGCCGAAGGAGGATCGAATTGGGGGTCTATTTGATCCGTAGTAGTAGTTTCAGTCCAGGAATCCGTGGCTGGATTATATCTTCCGCCGGCATAAGTATCTTCGGAGCCATCAAATCCACCCCAGACAATCATCTCGGTTTCAGCCCAAACCGCGGTGTGCCAATATCTTGCAGTCGGCGCGTTGGTAGTATCGGTTGCGGCCCAGGAATCGGTAATTAGATCATATCTGCCCCCGGTGTTTAGGGCGTAGCCTTCACTATCTTGCCCTCCCCAAATAATCATTTCTGAACCAGTCCAGACTGCGGTGTGGTAAGCTCGCGCGGAGGGGGCGCCATCCATGGAAAGATCGGTCCAGGAATAAGTGCTCGGACTGGGGCAGTCTTGCCAGCCACCGCTGTCCAGATTGCACTCGTAAGTGCACGGGAGATCATCGCAGGTGAACTCAAAGGTGGGGTTGGTTTCAAAAGTGGGATTATCCGGCTTAGCAGTAATGCTGGTATCCGGAGGAGTCAGATCAATAGTCCAGTTATAAAAGGCCGGACTGGGGTCGGGATTACCATGTCTGATCGCCCGGACCTTAAAGTCGCGGTATCCTTCAGGAAGATTGGTATAGACCTTGGGAGTCACGCAAGCGATCCAGCCGGCAAGGTCCAGGTTGCATTGAAAGGTGCAAGGAGGCTTGTCACAACTAAATTCAAAAGTGGCGGTAGTGGAACCGGTCAAGAGAGGCGGATTGGAATCAATCGTGGTCTTGGGCGGGCTGGTTTCCACATAAATGGTGGTGGAATCTTGCATGCTATTATAGGAAGTCCAGGAGATTAGCTCATTGCAGGCTGCGCCCGGAGGGGTATAGATGCAGGTGGTAGTATTAATGCTTCCGCATCCAACCGGGTCCGTCCATCCGAGAGTAGCGGCTTTAGCAGGATCATAATCCGGGTTATTGCACAGGGCTTCTGAGCAAACATCCGGGCCCCAGCCGACCGTGCCCCCGAATTGAATGGTCTCGGTGGGACCCATCGTGATCGGTCCGTCGGGCTTCAGGATAACCGCGGTGATACTGTCATCATTGGTGCAGGAATAGGTGTCATCTGGATCCGCGCCCGTGTCCTTGGCAGAGGTAAGGTTGCAGGTCCAATTCTCCTTATCGCAGTTAACTTCGGCGCAGGCGCCGTTAACGCCATCCTTGGAGCAGTTCGCGCCCGAGACCGAGGCATCGGTATCTCCATTATCAGTAGTGTCATTGCAGGTGCCGTTTTCAGACCAGTCATAGGAACAGCCGAGAGGTGTAGAAGAAGTGCCTTCGCCCGCGCTCACAATGGAGCAATTGAGAGCCGCAATGGTATCGGTGTCATCCGCTCCGGTAAAGGTGTCCGTGTAGGTGCTGGCCGTGATGGTGCAGGTGGTATTATCATTGCCGCAGAGTTCGGCGCGGCATCCATAATTGCCCGCGCCCTTGGAACAAGCCGTGCCGGTCACCGCGGCATCGGTATCCGCATTATTGCCGACATCATTGCAGTTGCCGCCGCCATCGCTCCAGGAATATAGACAGCCCAGGGCAGTGCAGTCCGTGGCCGGAGTCCCAATCGGACCCTCGGTGTCCGAAACTATTGAGCAAACAACTCCGGTGATGGTATCGCCGTCATCGGTGCAGGAATAGGTATCATCCGGGTCCGCGCCCGTGTCCTTGGCAGAGGTCAGGTTGCAGGTCCAGTTATCATTGCCGCAGGTCTCGGCGCAAGCGGCGTTGGGAGCGGCCTTGGAGCAGTTCGCGCCCGAGACCACGACATCGGTGTCTCCATTATCAGTAGTGTCATTGCAGGTGCCGTCTTCAGACCAGTCATACGAACAGCCTAATGCCGCGGAAGCTCCCTCTCCAACGCTCCCAATGGAGCAATTGAGAGCCGTAATGATATCGGTATCATCAACTCCGGTAAAGGTATCGGTCTTGGTGCTCGCTGTGATCGTGCAGGTGGTATTATCATTACCGCAGAGTTCGGCGCGGCATCCATAATTGCCTGCGCCCTTACTGCAAGCCGAGCCGGTCACCGCGGCATCGGTATCCGCATTATTGCCGACATCATTGCAGTTGCCCCCGCCATCGCTCCAGGAATATAGACAGCCCAGGGCCGTGCAGTCCGTGGCCGGAGTCCCAATCGGACCCTCGGTGTCCGAAGTAATTGAGCAGACCAAGCCGGTGATGGTATCGCCGTCATCGTTGCAGGCATAAGTATCATCCGGGTCCGCGCCCGTGTCCTTGGCAGAGTTAATGTTGCAGGTCCAGTTATCATTGCCGCAGACCTCGGCGCAGGCGCCGTTGGAGGCGCTCTTGGAGCAGTTCGCGCCCGAGACCGAGGCATCGGTATCTCCATTATCAGTAGTGTCATTGCAGGTGCCGTTTTCAGACCAGTCATATTGACAGCCCAGAGCCGAGGACCCGCCTTCAGTCGCGCTCACAATGGAGCAATTGAGAGCCACCAGGGTATCATTATCATCAGTTGCGATGAAGGTGTCCGTGACACCGCTGGCAGTGATCGTGCAGGTTCCGCTGTCATTGCCACACAGCTCGGCCGCGCAGCCGTAGTTGCCCGCGCCCTTGCTGCAATTGACCGCTCCGCTTATAACCGCGTCAGTGTCCGCATTATTGCCGACATCATTGCAATTACCGCCGCCATCGCTCCAGGAATATAGACAGCCCAGGGCAGTGCAGTCTGTAGCCGGAGTCCCAATCGGACCCTCGGTGTCCGAAGTAATTGAGCAGACCAAGCCGGTGATGGTATCAACATCGTCATTGCAGGCATAAGTATCATCCGGGTCCGCGCCCGTGTCCTTGACAGAGGTAATGTTGCAAGTCCAGTTATCATTGCCGCAGACCTCGGCGCAGGTTCCGTTAACTCCATCCTTGGAGCAGTTCGCGCCCGAGACCACGACATCGGTGTCTCCATTATCAGTAGTGTCATTGCAGGTGCCGTTTTCAGACCAGTCATACTGACAGCCCAGTGCCGCGGACCCGCCTTCAGTCGCGCTCACAATGGAGCAATTGAGAGCCACAATGGTATCGTTATCATCAGCTCCGGTGAAGGTATCCGTGAAAGTGCTGGCAGTGATGGTGCAGGTGGTATTATCGTTGCCGCAGAGCTCGGCGCGGCATCCATAATTGCCCGCGCCCTTACTGCAAGCCGAGCCGGTCACCGCGGCATCGGTATCCGCAATATCAGTTAAGTCATCGCAGTTTCCGCCTTCGCTCCAGGAATAGAGGCATCCCAAAGCTGTGCAGTCCGTGGCAGGAGTCGCAATCGGACCCTCGGTATCGGAAGTGATTGAGCAGACAATGCCGGTCAGCGTATCGGCGTCATCCGTGGCAGTGAAAGAATCCGTGCCCGAGGTCTTGGCGGAACCGATGACGCAGTTGCCGGAATCATTTCCGCACAGCTCAGCCGCGCAGCCGTAGTTGCCCGCGCCCTTGCTGCAATTGGCCGCGCCGCCCACGGTGGCGTCGGTATTCGCAATATCAGTTAAGTCATCGCAGTTCCCGCCTTCGCTCCAGGAATAGAGGCATCCTAAAGCCGTGCAGTCCGTGGCAGGAGTCGCAATCGGACCCTCGGTGTCCGAAGTAATTGAGCAGACAATTCCCGAAATCGTGTCAGTGTCATCCAATCCATTAAAGGTGTCAGTGAAAGTGCTGGCAGTGATGGTGCAGGTGGTATCATCATTGCCGCAGAGCTCGGCGCGGCAACCATAATTGCCCGCGCCCTTACTGCAAGCCGTGCCGGTCACCGCGGCGTCAGTATCCGCATTATTGCCGACATCATTGCAGTTGCCCCCGCCATCGCTCCAGGAATATAGACAGCCCAGAGCCGCGCAGTCCGTGGCCGGAGTCCCAATCGGACCCTCGGTGTCCGAAGTAATTGAGCAGACCAAGCCGGTGATGGTATCGCCGTCATCGTTGCAGGTATAAGTATCATCCGGGTTCGCGCCCGTGTCCTTGGCAGAGGTCAGGTTGCAGGTCCAGTTATCATTGCCGCAGACCTCGGCGCAGGTTCCGTTAACTCCATCCTTGGAGCAGTTCGCGCCCGAGACCGAGACATCGGTATCTCCATTATCAGTAGTGTCATTGCAGGTGCCGTTTTCAGACCAGTCATATTGACAGCCCAGTGCCGAGGACCCGCCTTCAGCCGCGCTCACAATAGAGCAATTGAGAGCCACAATGGTATCGGTATCATCAGCTCCGGTGAAGGTATCCGTGAAAGTGCTGGCAGTGATGGTGCAGGTGGTATTATCGTTGCCGCAGAGTTCGGCGCGGCATCCATAATTGCCCGCGCCCTTACTGCAAGCCGAGCCGGTCACCACCGCATCCGTATCCGCATTATTGCCGACATCATTGCAGTTGCCCCCGCCATCGCTCCAGGAATACAGACAGCCCAGGGCCGCGCAGTCCGTGGCCGGAGTCCCAATCGGGCCCTCGGTGTCCGAAGTAATTGAGCAGACCAAGCCGGTGATGGTATCGCCGTCATCGTTGCAGGCATAAGTATCATCCGGGTTCGCGCCCGTGTCCTTGGCAGAGTTAATGTTGCAGGTCCAGTTATCATTGCCGCAGACCTCGGCGCAGGCGCCGTTACTGCCGCTCTTGGAGCAGTTCGCGCCCGAGACCGAGGCATCGGTATCTCCATTATCAGTAGTGTCATTGCAGGTGCCGTTTTCAGACCAGTCATAGGAACAGCCTAATGCCGCGGAAGCTCCCTCGCCAACGCTCCCAATGGAGCAATTGAGAGCCACAATGGTATCAGTATCATCAGCTCCGGTGAAGGTATCGGTCTTGGTGCTCGCTGTGATCGTGCAGGTGGTATTATCATTACCGCAGAGCTCGGCGCGGCAGCCATAATTGCCCACGCCCTTACTGCAAGCCGAGCCGGTCACCACCGCATCAGTATCCGCATTATTGCCGACATCATTGCAGTTGCCCCCGCCATCGCTCCAGGAATATAGACAGCCCAGGGCCGCGCAGTCCGTAGCCGGAGTCCCAATCGGACCCTCGGTGTCCGAAGTAATTGTGCAAACAATGCCGGTGATGGTATCGCCATCATCCTGAACATCAATCACATCCGATTGGCCGCTGCCCGGATCCGTCACCGTGCAGTCCGGCGGATCGTCATTGCCGCACAACTCGGGGAAATCCACCGTGCCGGCGCCGCCACTGCAATTCCCAGATACCTCGGAATCGCCGGTCACATCGTGTTGACCGCCCTCGGCGCAATAAGCCGTCAAAGTATATAAATTGTCGCTGGTTCCCTCAGTACCGATGTTCGGGCTGACTTCAACGCTGCTAATTGTGCAGATAACATTAATGACAATATTCGGAGTAGCCGTCTGCCGAGCCGGATGACGCTTGCTGTAAACTCCAAACTCGCTATCCCCCGGGATATATACCTCCACAACAATCTCCGAATTATTAGCACAGTTTCCCGGCGCCAGCACCCGGATGGACCTTCCGGGATTGATATCGTCCGAGGCCCAGCCTCCGTCTCCCGGCTCTGCCGTATATTCATATGCCATATCCGCGTAATAACCATAGACCTTTCCATCCAGAACCTTCCGTCCATAAATCGTGGCGCCGTGGCAGGTGCTCAGGTCATCCCTGATCTCATACACAATTCCATATCCAGGCCGCCACTTACCGGCATTCCAGGACGGACCACGGGCCCGAATCGCAACCGAGTCCCCGGCATCCACGCTTGGGTTATAGTTCTCAGCCGCAAGGGAGGCCGGATTTCCGGTGATGTCGCTAAAATCACCTTTGGCCCACGCCTTGAGAATCCCCAGGTCCGGACCGTCAACATTTCCGTTCCCATCCAGTTCTTGCCATTTGGGTGTCCGGTTACGCGCCGTGGGCAACAGCACCCAATACCCGGGATCCATCCCGGCCAAGGCAGTTGCCAACGCGCCCACATCCGGGCCGTCAATGGACGAATTATCATAATCGCCCCAGAAATTTGCGCCTGGTTTGTATTGTTGAGCCCTGGTCAATTGCGGGAGAAGCAAAAGCGCGCTTAAACCTACGAACCCAATAAATAATAACTTCCTAAACCCTTTCATTATCTCCTCCTTAGTTTAGTTAAGTTCCTTATGCCTGATTCGCACTCTATCCTATCTTTGATCATTTCTATAATATTTCCCAGCTTGATATTTTGAAACCACCTCTTCCAGATTGAGGATTTCTACTTTTTCCTTTTCCCAGCTGTCGGTGCCGTCGGTTTTTTTAGGATGTATTGCGACCACTGTTCCCTCAGAATTAGTCCCGATAACTCTTCCAGAAAAATCTCCAATACTTTTTCCTTTCTCAAAATCGAGAATTATATTTTCTGTATTAGCAACCGAAAAAACCACAGCTTTAATCTTTTTGCACCAAAATTTAAAATTGATTATTCCATTATATTGTTTAGCATTACTTATCGTTATATTATTCCATTCAAGCATTTCCTTATTATCGCAAGCTCTATACAATTTATGATGGACGCCTTCACCTGGTGTTGATGCATAATATTTACCATCCGGCGAAAAGTAAATACCGCGGTAACTTGTCTCTTCAATTCTTTGCTTCAAAACATCATAGCTCTCCACTTTACCCGCTTTGTAAAGATAAATATTCCCATCATGTTCCGACCAATTTATATAATCGTATGATCCAAGTGATTCATTCAATATTTTTTTAGTAGCGCCGCTTTTGAAAACATAAATCCAAATACCGCTTTCATAATTATGCGGAGGTGCAACGCCTTCCAGCCTTCCACGATAATCAGTCGAATATACAATTGAGTCGCCTTTTGGAGAGAAGGAATAAGAATCGCCATATTTAAGTGAAGAAAGCTCTGATTTGCTTTTTGTGTCTAATATTACCAATCCACAACTGCTTTCAATTGCTATTTTATTCCCGTTTATATCAAGCGACGGATAATTACTCATAATGCATTGAGATTGTTGGAATAAATAATAAGTATTTGAAGATTTGCCAATGGGATTATACTTAATTATTTTATTCCAATTATTTTTTGTAAATAGGGTTATGTACGCGATTCCATCTGGGGAAATAACTAAGTTTTGTGAATAACCAGATGTGAGTGGGAATAAAACCATTAGAAAAGCATATAAAACTATAAAAATAGACTTCTTCATCTTATGTCTCCCTTCTGGCTTTAGGGCCAAGCTATTATTCGGATATGGAAATGATTATCATGTCCCGCTATTGGAGTTATAGTGCATCCAGCTGGTTGAGTAAGATTATCTCTACCAAATTCGTCAGCCAATATTCTTTTAATACCAGCCTTACAAAGCTCATTCACTAATTCTTGAGTTAGGTCTCTATTATAAGTCGCATCCGAAACGGAGCATAAACCCTCATATGATTTATTCTGTTCCGTGGCACATAAATATCTTAAGTCCGCATCTTGTCCATTCTGATGAGATATGTGCCCAAAAGGACCGCCTTTTCTCTTACTGATATCTCCAAACGAAATTCGTGGTCCTTCCGGGTGTTTGAGATTCCATTCCCTGCCTACCTGCTCAATAATCAGAATCATTTCCAGGGTTCCCCAATTGTCAAAATTCAATGCATCACTGCCATAAAAATGCCGATAGCCAATACCTTCCTCCGGCAATAAAAATCCGCCAATGATGGTGCCACTATCCGGATCTCCGGTAGGAGTAGAATTGACTGTATCCGCAGAGGCAGGATTCAAATAATCGGTGGTGCAAGGAATGGTATCCCCGCGCAATATTCCCGCCTGGTTTCTGGCCTCAATCAAATCGCTGATCCCATCTTTATCTCGGTCAAAAAGTGGAAATACAGCGATACCTTCTGGTCCGTTAATATTTGTGCTCTGGTGAAAATAAAAAGCGGAAAGCGGGATCCGGCAGCGATAGCATGACGGCACTTGGGTTGCATCAAGGACTATAATTCTGCTGTCAGTGGAATTGGTCGCAAAAGCGGTTGCGATGACCTTATTCCGATAAGGCGTATAGGTAACCTCGCGGATGCTTCCAGTAGTGGCATTGACCGTATTTGCGGCAATGACATCATTGGTTGCTCCCTGCAAAAGGCCGGTTACGCCAATATTATTGGTCAGGGTGAATCCCAGAAAAGCCTTTTCCCCAAGAGGGGAAATTGCGCAATCTACGCCGCCTCTTCTGCCCGGAAATCCCGTTAGATAGGTTTTAATGGTGTCCCGGGTTTGGGGACTTACATCGAAGATTACACTATTTTCCGTCGTATCACTTCCCAATCCTTTGTTAACCGCAATTCCCCACCAAGTCTCGGAAGGAGGGAGTGCGGCTCTCTGAGGCATCATACAAACTCCGTAGGGCAAAGATACTGAATTGGTGTCTCCGGATAATGTCAAAGGAATTGCCCCTAAATAATCGGGATTGGAATTGGTGTCTCCCTGCTGTAAATAATAGCGCTCAGTGTTGATGATGGCGATTCTTCCTGGGTCTCCCCCGGCCGCGACCACCGCATATTTTCCTCCCGGCGTGAAATTCATATCGTAAAAGGCAGAGCCTACCGTAGTATCATAAACCCAATTTGATACTACATTATTGCAATTGGTATCTCCCCCGATAATTTTCCTCAAATTTAAGATTGAGAGATATCGGTTCTCAGTTCCAACAAACACTCGGGAACCATCTGGACTGACGGCAATCGTCCAGGGATTTAGCAAAGAGGTTCCGCAGGCAATATCTACTTGCTGGGCGATGGTATTGGTCTGAGTGTCAATCAATATTACATTCTTTCGTATCCGATTTACAACAACCACCCTCCGACCATCAGGAGTGATATCCACACTATATGGAGTTGGCGTTCCTCCCTGTTGGATGGTAGTGGAAAGAGTATTATTTCTGAAATCAAAAACACCGATGCGATGATTTCCGCGATTGGTGAAATATGCATAAGGAAGCCCAACGGTAAATGCCAGATGATTGCTATTGCAATTACTCCCCGGAGGATTTTGCACCCAGACCTCAACCGTGTCGCCGGATTGATTATAGGCCGCGCCGCCGGGCACGATCGCGTCTATGGTATTAGCGGTATTGAGCGTGACTTTCGCGGTCGTGCCCCATCCCAGCGTATTAGTAAAAAAGACATTGACCGTGGAGCCGATTCGCAAATTGTTGCCGGTGATAGTGACCGTATCTCCCCAGAAAGTGAAATCCGGAACAATATTTTGAATGTCAAAAATAGGACAAGTGTTATCTATTGTAAAAGATGAGTAAGCAAAACTTAGAATTCCACTAAGATCCCTGATCTGGACATAAATAGTGTGACTGCCATTCCCGAACATATACTCGCTTCCAGGATTCCAGACTGCCGAATCTCCGAGGACGGTAAATTTATCGGTCCGGTCATTCTCATCAATCTCAATATAAAAAGTGTTCCAGTTCACCCCTGAGCCTAAATCTTGAGCCATTATTTCAAAACCAGGAGTGCCGGTGTTTACCGTGCATTCATCACAGGGCTGGAGAAAACTGATGATCGGAGGATTACCGTCTTCAATCATCACCAGCGCGCTGTCAAAGGATTGGTTTCCGGCTAAATCCGAAATCCAGGCGTTGATGACATTGCCGCCTGCAGTGCCGGTTCTTGAACCAATGGCGCTGGAGGCGGTTACGGTGAGCGAGGGAACTATATCCACATCATTATGATAAACAATCAGCGAATTGAGATCAATGCCGGTGCCGGCGTCATCGTAAGTGATTTTGATGTCTATGTCAGTATGAGTGGTTGCGCCGTCTTGGGGCAGAACCACAGTGATTACCGGCGGAACCGTGTCAATGGTCCAGCTAAAGCCAGCCGGAGTGGGGTCAACATTGAGCGCGGAATCTATGGCGCGAACCTCAAAGGTATGAGGGCCGTCAGATAAGCCGGTATAATTTTGGGGCGAGGAGCAAGCGCTGAATCCGCCTCCATCCATCTGGCATTGGTAAGTGCAACTCGGCTCGTTGCAGGAGAAGGTAAAGGTCGGTTCAGAAGAATTGCTTGGATTCGGCGGACTGGAATTGATGAAGGTATCCGGCGGGAAAATGTCCAGAATCGTGACCGGAGAAGAAT
>Ga0315277_10008324_pt1 | contig 13349 bp, 10 predicted proteins | sample YL17G05_15_MG_FD_203695 | JGI IMG/M metagenome (GOLD analysis project Ga0315277, IMG submission 203695) | Sediment microbial communities from Yellowstone Lake, YNP, Wyoming, USA - YL17G05_15 | ecosystem: Environmental > Aquatic > Freshwater > Lake > Sediment | place: USA: Wyoming | collected...
TCTTCATTTTCGCAAGCGTGAGGGTGGAACGTGGGGTCCGCTTGAGCGGATATATAGACCCGGCGTGAATGACTTATATCCTTCAATAGCGGTGTCTCCGATTGGGGTGCCATGGGTTGTATGGCCGGGGGGTGCTCTCCTCTGCACCTATCGGGATAGCGTTGGATGGAAGGAACCGGTCTTTTCGAGGAGAGGAAGCTACGGTTGGATATGTTTCAGTGGTGGGGAGGGACCGTGGGTAGTGTTCTTCGCTGGCGACGGAAAGATGTACGGTACCTTCTGGGATGGTGAGTACTGGTGGGACAGCGGGCCAATACCTTCACCGCATGTGGTTGAGAGCGAGTGGGACTATCGTCCTGCGGTGAGTGGGTTAGTGGAAGGAGGGCCTGTAGTGGTATGGCCCAGGGCGGATCATCATAATGTCTGGAGAGGGGATGTGTACTTAAGTCGTTGGGCAGATTGTTGGTGGAAGAAGGAGACGGTGGTGACGGAGCCGGATAGTGAGCTTCGGGCAGTGGATGAGTGGCCAGATGTCAGCGTCGGTAGAGGTGGGAGGACGTGGATTGTCTGGGAGAGGTGTAGCATCCCAGAGTGTGAAGATGTTGAGGTTTGGGCTCGGTATTCGGATGATGTCATTTACGACCACTGGGTGCAGAATTTCGCCGGGCGCTCTGAAGGTGGATCGGTTGTACTTGAGTGGGAGTGTGCTGACAGTATTGGGTTCAGAATCTATCGTTCCGACATGGGCGAGTGCGGAGGGCCTGCGTACGAGGGTGAGAGGGAGCTTTTGACGCCAGAGGTTTTGAAGGGGCGACTAAGCTTTGTGGATAACACTGCTCGATTGGGTAGAAGGTATGGTTATTGGTTGGAGGTAGCGTCGGATCGTAGTTTGTGTGAGGAGCATGGTCCCGTTGTTGTGAGGTTATGTGAGGGAGGGGTACATGCAGGGGTTGTGGGAGTGAGGCCAAATCCGTCAGGGACCGGTTTCATGCTGGGTTATTATGCTGGTGGGGTGGGCCATGCGGAGTTTGAGGTACTGGACATAGTCGGGAGGTTAGTGAGGCGGATAGAGTGTATTGGGATAGAGGGGGAGGTATTGTGGGATGGGAGGGATGAGAGAGAAAAGGAGGTGATGCCGGGGGTATATTTTGTGCGTCTTTTGGTGGGAGGTCGTGCGGTTAGTGACGCTTACAAGTTGGTTTTGTTGCGCTGACAGGTTCACACCAATTGTTCTTGACTGATAGGTCGCGCTGACAGGAGGTAGAACCTATGCGCAGTCGAGGTATCGCACCCGCATTCCTGCTATTCGTTCTTGCGTTTTTGTGCACTGTTGTCCATGCCGACAAGCTATCGGCCGAGGGGGGCCACGGGGTGGGCATTACTTTTCCAGCCCCCACAGATACTACCGGTGTGTCGCAGGTGAAGACAGTCGACTTCGATCCTTACAGACATAGGACGGATAATCGCATCCGGAATGACATCACGGTGTTGCTTTCTGATACTGTGCAGCAGAGGATTATAGCAAGTGGAGACTCGACGATTCAGACCACTGTCGACAGCTTGCTGAATGAGGTTGACTTGTTGGAGGACAACGAATTCCATTTTCCTGACGTCCACGACTTCGCTCTGATTTACAACTACTTTGCCGACTCTGATACATCGTATGGGCAGCGCGCACGAGATGACGGTTCAAATGTGCTTTTCAGGCTCTCAAGCTACCCTGATCTTCAGCGGAATCATGTTGACTACTACCTTCCCCACTGGGGAGTCGATCTTCCTTATGGCTGGACGAAGCCCGGCGGGACTTATCCGTCTACTTTCTGGGATGAGGATGAAGACTCAACGTCTGGTCCTTCACCCTACTACCTAAACAGCGTCCAGGCCTACGACGGTCCCCAGGGATTAAATGAGGGGAAGTGCGGTTGGTTCAGGTCTGGAACTGCTTCCAATCTGGATTTCCTTCACGAGTACTCTCACATTTGTGGTCAGTCAAACTTCCAACCGAACAGTCCCCCCCAATGGCGCTGGGATGGCGAACTACTTGCTACTGCTGCGGAGTATCTTGCCGGAACTCATGACCCTACTAGTTCGTGGTCGCCGCGCTTTGATTTTCGCTATGATGGCAGAGTAAGACAGACCGAGGTGCACGATTCACTTGCGTCATATCATATGAAGCGTCTCTTTGCCACGTATCTCTTCCAGCAGTTTTGTGAAATTGACACTGTTATGACTGATGATTTGGTCTACAAATGGGTTCGGTGGCCCGGCAATGAGGGTAAGATCCAGCAGTGGCCCGGTATGAACTATCTGGCGAAGGAGCTGGAGCTGTCTCCGTGGAAAGAGATGCAAGTGTTTGCGGGAGACAACAGCGGGATCGAAAGGTTGAGAACTCTTGTACAGAACTGGCACATAGCAAAGCTAGTCAATGACTCCTCTCTTGCCAATGGCGAGTATGGCTTCACACCAGGGAATTCAGCCCATACTACGACCTCGGGCTTTTTAGGGACAACGACACAGTTGCAGTAAACCGTGCCATCATCCCGCCTTGCTTCGATCTGACAGAGGACGACCTAGACGTTCTTAGGTGGGTAGATTACCTTACTTCAGACCAAGAGAGCGTTTTTGTCCCGCTGTACGGCGCGGACTACGTCGTATTTGTACCCGACGGCTCCTTGGCATCAGGCGGTCCATACGACCTGAAGGTTGCCATTAGGGGAAGACCCGACAACGTTACACCACGGTATTGGGAAGAACCCTCGTGCAGGAAGAGTCGGATTCAAGCTGCCTACGTCACCTACGATTCTTTTACGAACTTGGATAGCCTCCTTGCATCCGGGGGCAAGGACGTACGTGAAGTCAAGAAGTTTGCTCTGAACCCTGACAGCGCCGAAGCCAATGTGACGATTCATGTTTTTGGCAATTCTGTCAAGGCGGCAGTTGTGATCGTGTCACTTGTCGAAGAAGTACCCGAGGATACCGTGGACAACTGGCAATATGTGGGTCCCACTTATGTGTGGCCCTACAAATTCGGCTACACAGTTGAGAAACACTGGAAGAGCGGCGCCATTCCTTGGAGTGTGACCTGGTTTGACTCGATCCACGCCACGGGTGATATTAGTGTTCCGTGGGATAGAACACTCACGATTGAGCCCGGGACGAGGGTTGAATTCTACCCCGGGGACACACAACAAGGTGGAGTTGCTTCAGACAAGACCGAGCTTATACTAGGGAGCCGTTGGTGGATATGGCCCGGCGGGAAACTGGTGGCAGAAGGGGCAGCTAGTGAGCCGATTCTCTTCACATCCGGTGCCAGCTCCAAAACGTCGAGTGATTGGTATGGAGTGAGAATGCTCAAAGGCAGTTCTCCCTTTGAGCCGAAGTATTGTACGTTCGAGTATGCGGCTTATCCCATTGCGTGCGCGGGAGACACTCTTACCGTGGATTCCTGTCGTATCCGGAATTTCGGCTACACGGGGATATATGCCGGGGACACGAGCCTTGTCACCGTTGAAGACACCAGGATAGACATGGGTAATGGTACCGTGGGCATACAGCTCGGTGGCAGCACCTTTGGGACTGTGACCCGAGACAGCATCCTGGGCGTCGGTTCTGGGACAGGCGTGCAGGCCAGCACATCAAGGTTGGCCGTCGTGAGCCATAACACAATTGCCTCAGTATACACAGGCATTTACGCCTACGGGGAGAGTCTCAGCAGTTCGTACAACAAGATTTCTGGTTTTCAGAACGATGGTATAAAGGTGAGCGGTTCAACAGTGAGCATTAGCTACGATACGTTGGAGATTGGGAGTACCGGTGTGAGAGGCATTGAGCTTACTTCAACCTCGTCAGGCACGGTGAGCCACAACTACATCACCTCCTCGGGGAGTGGTACGCGTTATGGGATTGAGACACGTGACGACGCATCCCCAGTCTTGGAATACAACCGGATAGACGGTCCAATGTGTGGGATAAGGTGCACCGGAAACTCTGGACCCCAAATCGCTCATAACTGGATCAAGAACACAACGGGCAATGGTGTCCAGTGCTCGGGGGATGGAGGCCCGAGCGTTCGTTACACCACGATAGAGAATTTCCAGGGAACGGCGGTCACTGCTGTGGACTATGTGCTTCTTGACCTTGGTGCCTACCCTGACTCTGGTTCCAATCGCATCTACACGAGCCAGAGTTTTAGTTATTACGTAGCGAATCTGGCACAGGATCCGGTATCAGCACTTTACAATTGGTGGGGAACAAAGAACCCGAGCTCAGGGAAGTTCTATGGGGATGTCGATTACCTTCCCTGTGACACATTGGATCCTGGGACTTCATATGCGCTTCCGCTCTTGCCAATAGCCTCCGTTGTACCCGGGGCGCCCTATGCCATGCAGAGCTATCCCAACCCTTTCAATCCTAGAACAACAATAGAATACGGGGTGAGCGAACCTGGGGCACACGTGAGGGTTGCCGTGTATGACATCTCGGGGAGAGTAGTAAGGATGTTGGTGGACGACCCCAGACCGGCAGGTCGCTTTACGGTTGTCTGGGACGGTAGAGACGAGCGAGGAGGGGCTGTGGCATCAGGCGTGTATTTCTATGAAGTTGTGATTGGGGATTTCAGACAGGCGAAGAAGCTTGTGGTTCTGAGGTAGCCTCGCCGATACAAGGAGATGAAGATCATGAAGAGAATATACATGATTCCCCTGGTGCTCGTGTGTCTTGGGCTCTGGGCTGGTAGCAGTTGGTCACTGAGTCTTGAGGTTGACGCTACGCAGGTGGCGGAGATAAGAGCTTCGGAGGAATCCGAGGACATTAGGTTTCTTGCGAGCTTTGAGCTTCCTGACACTCTGGAGGGCAAGTCGATTGATTTTGCGTGTGTGTCTTTTGAGGCAGACTGTGCAGGAGCAGAGGGAGGAGTTTCGTTTCAGAGTTTTGCTGTAACGAGGGCCTGGGATGCGAAGAATGTGAGTTGGGATGGCCCATGGGACAAGGCTGGCGGAGATTGGGACGATCGGTTGTCGGCCTGCTGGATAAGCGAGACTGGCAGTGACAGGATGGTGGAGCTCGATGTCACCGAGTTCGCTAACAGGTGGGTCGAGGAGCCATCCGCTAATTTTGGGATTATTGTGAAGGTTTCCGGGCCTTTCATTGGGACTTTTTCGTTGAAGAAGGGGCAAGCGCCGAAGCTCAGGATTCTGTATTCGGACATGTGACGCCACATGGGGCGAATGCCGGTTTGAGAAACAGGGCAGATTCCGGTCGATTGACTCAAGGGGCAGCTCGTCGTATGTTGCCCCTTGCATCTATCTCGAACAGGTGTCTCTCGCCCCTCTGGTATCGCCCAGAGTCGAGACCAGAGCGGCGCTAACAGGTGATATTGTTTCTCGCACTGATTCAGGTTGGCGGCACCGCTGTCTGGGACAGAGCTGCACTAGCCTGGCCTGACATCAAGAACCGCTCGGGCAGCGGCACACGGAGTTACAGGTGTGCTCGAACGCGGCCGTGATCAAGTTCCACTCCAGCTGAACCACTATGGAAAACCGCGCCATCGCTGAAATGTTCGACCGGATAGCTGACGTTCTGGAATTCAAGGGAGAGCTGGCATTCAGGGTGCTCGCCTACAGGAAGGCGAGCCGCGTCATCCAGGACCTGAGGGACGACATCGAGGCAATCTGGAAAGAGGGTAAGCTGGAGGGAATCCCCGGTATCGGGGAAGGAATGGCCAGGAAGATCGACGAGTATTTGTCCACGGGAAAGATGGCGAAGTATGAGGAGGTAACCAAGGGTGTACCCTCGGGTCTCATCGAGTTGCTTAACATCCAGGGTCTTGGACCCAAAACTCTTTCGCTGGCTTACGAGAACCTCAAAGTGAAGTGCCTTGAGGATCTTAAGCGGGTGATTGCCGACGGCTCCCTCGCAAAGCTCCCGCGCATGGGGGAGAAGAAGGTTGAGAACATCAACAAGGGTATCCGGCTCTTTGTGGCCAGCCACGAGAGAATGTCGCTGGGTGTCGCGCTACCCGTGGCCGAGCGGGTGATTGAAGAGCTCAAGAGAGCGGTCAATGTGAGAAAAATCTCGGCTGCGGGGTCGCTCAGGAGACTCAAGGAGACAATCGGGGACATCGACCTGCTCTGCGAGGGAACTGACGGCGAAGAGATCATAAGGGAGTTCACCTCACTTCCCAGCGCGGAGCGGGTGCTTGCAGCCGGTGAGACCAAGGGGAGCATAATCGTTGAAGGCGGGATACAGGTAGACTTGAGGGTGGTCGAGCCCGACTCGTACGGTTCGGCACTTCAGTACTTTACCGGTTCCAAAGATCACAATGTGAAGCTCAGGGAGATTGCCAAGAAACAGGGGCTCAAGATAAACGAGTACGGCGTATTCAAGGGCGAGAAGAAAATCGCGGGAAGGAACGAAGAGGACATCTACAAAGCCGTCGGTCTTCCCATGATGGCACCCGAGCTGCGAGAAGATCGCGGTGAAATAGAAGCTGCCGTTGGGGGAACGCTACCCGATCTGGTCACTGGCTCGGACATAAGAGGCGATTTCCACGTTCACTCAGTCTATAGTGACGGCTCGGATTCGGTCTCAACGATTGCCGAGAAGGGCATCTCAATGGGTTACAGTTTTGTTGCCGTCTGCGACCATTCAAAGTCCGCAAGTTATGCGGGCGGCATGAATGAGGCAGCGCTTCTGAAGCAGATTGCGGAGATAAGAAAAATGAACTCCCGGCTTAGAGGAAAGCGTTTCCAGCTTCTGGCCGGGGTCGAGGTTGACATCAAATCGGACGGGTCGCTCGACTTCCCGGACGAGATCTTAAAGAAGCTGGACGTTGTCGTTGCCTCGGTTCACAGCGGGTTTAAGCAGAGGGTCACCGAGCGGATGGCGTCTGCGATGAAAAACCCTTACGTTCACATCGTCGGCCACCCGACGGGCCGGCTCATCTCGAGACGCGAAGGCTACGAAGTAGACCTTGGCCGGGTCATGGAGGTTGCCAGGGACACAGGGACCGCGCTCGAGATAAACGCCTTCTATGACAGACTGGACCTCTCGGACATAGCTTGTAGAAAGGCAAAGGATTTGGGCATCACACTGGCCATAGGCACGGATTCTCACAGTGTGGCCCAGCTTGAATTCATGAAATTCGGCCTGGCGGTGGCCAGAAGGGGTTGGCTCGAGAAGGGAGATCTCTTGAACACGCTTCGGCCCCAGGTGCTCCTGAGGAGGCTTGGGGGCAAGAAGGGGGCCAGGTAATGGGTGGGTTTTATCAGTGCTGGTGGGGCAGTGCCGGTGGGCGACCAGGGTTCCCCGTATTCCGGATTGGGTGACCAGGTTCCGCTGGGGTGCGTCGGGAGGGGAGTAACCGGGACCCCATTCGGGCTGCTACCAAGACGCGGGCTGCGAGGACCCGACTTGGCCGGGGCACAAACTTATTTTTCTTTCTCGACAAGACTATCTATGTTTGGTTATAGTTAAGCTACGTGGCTAGAAGAGAAAAGTACCATAGTGCGCCATAGTCAAAGTGTGAAAGCTCCGTCTTCTCCGCTCGGTGTCTCTGCACGCTCCACTCCGGGAGGAGGGGCGGAGCTTGTTTTTTCTCCGTGCACGTCTAGACATGCGAATTCTACGGGTTGCTTCAAAATGTGGCATGTGCTAGGATGAGCACGGCCATGGCAACCTGTCAAGTTTGCGGAGAAAAATCCCTGCTCGTAGCTCAGGTCTTGAGTGTCTGCCGGGACTGCATCCTCAATCGATTTTCAGACTGCGAGAAGTATATTCGAGAGGCTCACCATAAGAGAGCAGATTTTGGCCTGGAGCCAACACCGCCAACGTGCACAACAGGTGTAGAGTGTCGCCTGTGCGCCAACCATTGCAGAATAGGCAGAGACTCCTTCGGTTACTGCGGAGTGCGAGAGAACAGGGACGGCAGAATCAGGCAATGGATGAACGCGGGCAGTGTCTCGTGGTATTTTGATTCACTGCCGACCAACTGCGTGGCTGATTGGGTATGCCCCGGAGGAACCGAAGCGGGCTATCCGGATTACTCATATACTCAAGGTCCCGAGTTCGGGTACAAGAACCTCGCAGTTTTCTACGAAGCGTGCAACTTTGACTGTCTGTTTTGCCAGAACTGGCACTTCAGGCTTCAAAGCCGCGGCGGTGAGCTCCATTCGGCAAGGGAACTCGCAAACAGTGTTGATCACAGGACATCCTGCGTATGCTTTTTCGGAGGAGACCCGACGCCTCAACTCCCTCACGCGATCCGTGCTTCGACGCTTGCGATGAGAGAAGCAAACAGCTCCCCTACGCCCCGGATACTTCGCATCTGTTGGGAGACAAACGGCGGAATGCATCCCTTTCTTGCCAGAAAGATGATGGACATTTCGCTCAGAACGGGAGGGTGCGTCAAGTTCGATCTGAAGGCCATGAATGAACGGATCAATATTGCCTTGTGCGGCGTAAGCAACAAGACTACTCTTGAGAACTTTCGAATGCTCTCTTCGTTCTTTGAAAAGAGGCCCGATCCTCCCCCCCTCGTAGCAAGCACGTTACTTGTTCCGGGTTACGTTGACGAAGACGAAGTGGCGGCCATTGCCAGGTTTATCGCCGGGCTCAATCCTGAGATTCCCTATTCTCTCTTGGCGTTCCATCCACATTTTCTCATGCCCGATCTTCCACCGACTTCTCGCAGACACGCGGAACGCGCAAATGATGCGGCTCTTTCTCAGGGTCTTACGAGGGTCAAGGTCGGGAATCTTCACCTTCTAGACGCGACGTATTGAGCGGTGTCGTTGGATTGAAGAATGCACGTTTGGTCAGGCAGGTCTTTACTCCACTGACACGCGAGCCAAACACGAACGAATTCACTATCACGAAGGAGTGCGCCTAATGATCAGCTACGAATTGGTCTGGAATCTGCTAAAACGCGCAGGCAAAGAGTTCCCCACGACAAGTCTGTACCTTGATCTGAGTTCCCCCAAGTTCACGACCAAAGACGTCGAAATCGTCCTCAAGGGAATGATCAAGGAGAAAAGGCACAAGATTGAGGAGGGGACCTTTGACAGAGAGGAAAAGCTCTCGCTCGCGAGTGATTTTGAGAAACTCTCCGGATACGTCACAACCGAACTCAACAGAAAAGGTTCAAAGGGAATCGCCGTTTTTTCCTCTTCCGGCTCCAAATCGTGGGAAACCTATCCCCTTCCCGGTCCAGTCGCAAACCTGCTTGTGGTAGACAGAGCTCCCTACATCAGACCCTTCACCATGCTTTTGGACCAGTACAAGCGTTACTGCACCGTTCTGGTTGATAGAGAACGGGCTCGCGTGTTTGCCGTGTGCCTGGGAGAGATCGAGGATCATTCTCAAATATTCGACGAAGTTCCTGGCAAGGTCAAGGCCTCGGGTTGGGGAGGATACGAAGAGCGTCGGATCGAGAGACACATAGAGGATCACGTCCACAGGCACCTGCGGAACGTGGCGGAGGTTACTTACGAGTTTCTTCGGAACAGGAACTTCGACCGCCTCATCATCGGCGGGCAGGCAGAGATCGTGCCCGAATTCGAGCGACTACTGCACAGCTATCTCAAGGAGCGCGTGGTGGCAAGAATCAACGTGGATTCCTCGATTTCGCTCGACGAGGCCCTCAAGCGAACCATGCAGATAGACAAAGAGATAGAGGAACGCTCCGACATAGAGCTAGTCCGCAAACTCGTGGAAAGCGCAAAGGGTGGCGGCCTGGGAGTGTTGGGTTTGAGGGCAACCCTCGGAGCTTTGCGGAGAAACCAGGTGCACACACTCGTTCTTGAGATAGGTTACGTGGAGGAAGGCGTTATTTGTGATAGTTGTCTGTTCGTCGGGATCGATGAGCAAGACTGTCCTCTCTGTAATGCGAAGACCAGGAAGGTGCCCGACGTTGTTGAGGAAACGATTCGGGAAACGCTGAGGCAGAACGGTAAAGTGGTCCACGTGAGCGTTCCCACCGAGCTTGAGAAAGAGGGAAGAATAGGAGCCATCCTCAGGTTCGCGCTTTGACGTCGCTACGTCATTTCACCAGCCAAAACAGTTGGAGCAATAAGGTTCGCGCTATGACGTGGGTTCATCATTTCAACAGTCAGAACCGCGTGAACAATAAGGTCCGCGCCTTGACGTCGGTTCATCATCTCGAAAGCCAGAACCGCCCGGGAGACCGGGTTCACACTTTTGGCGTTCATTCTCAACTCTTTGATTCACGCAGTGAGCATTCGCGCTAGGGTTCTCGGGTCTAGGCTTGAGGATTTGCGCTTGGTTGAGGGGTGATCCACACGATACCCTTGAGAGATACGATTCCGTCCCGCCGCTTCCCGGTTGTCTCCGTTACGTTAATAGTCATTAACGTAGTCGTGTTTTTCTATGAATTCTCGCTCGGCCAACGTGTCAGGCCGCTCATTGCATCCTTCGGGGTGGTTCCGGTTAGTTTCTTTGGTGGCGGCAACCTGAGCGAGTTCCCGCTGCGGCCGCAGGTTCTCCTGACGTCCATGTTTCTCCACGGGGGATGGCTTCACGTTGGGGGCAACATGCTCTACCTCTGGATTTTTGGTGACAATGTTGAAGATCGTCTCGGTCGCGTGCGTTTTCTCTTTTTCTATTTGGCGTGCGGTGTGGCAGCGGGCATCACCCACGTGGTCGCGAATCCACATTCCGTTGCCCCGACGATCGGTGCCAGCGGTGCCGTGGCAGGGGTCCTCGGAGCGTACTTTCTTCTCTACCCGAAAGCGAGAGTCTTGACCCTCTTGCCTCTTGGCATATACTTTCAGATAATAGAGCTGCCCGCGTTCTTCTTTCTGGGTTTCTGGCTTCTCATACAGTCTATCAGCGGCATTGCGTCCCTTGCAGTTCGTGGTGAGATGGTGGGCGGCATCGCGTGGTGGGCGCACATTGGCGGGTTTGCCTTCGGTGCCGCGCTGGGGTTGCTTCTTAAGAAAAAGGGAGGGAGGTACAGGTGACAAGGATTCTTCATCTTGCTGACCTCCATATCGGCTATTGTCCTGGGTTTCTGAAACCAGAAAAATCCAGAGTCAGGTCCGAAGACTTCAAGTCTGCCTTCGAGAGGGCGGTGGGCTTCGCGTTAAAGCCCGAGAATGCCATCAAGGCAGTGATAATAGCGGGCGACCTCTTCGACTGCCCTGCGCCTGACGAGGCAGTGAGAGGATTCGTGAGAGCTCAGCTTGGCAGGCTGTCGACGGCGTCAATCCCAGTGCTCATTATTCCAGGCACACACGACACGATTGCGCTTCCTGAAAGCGTCTACAGGAAGGAGTCTTTTCCATCAAACGTGCACATCCTCGCAGCGCCTTTTTTGAGGGCACCGCTTGAACTCGTACTGAATGGTGCGAAGTTTTACTTCTACTGGCTCACCTACGAGCCTCACGAAAAGAGGACAGTTGCGGAATTTCTGACGAGTGTGAAAACGAATCTTCCACAGGACGGGTACAGAGTTTTCATGGCCCACGCCTCTCTCAAGGGTTCACCGGAGTGGGACGTGAGACGCAAGGACCTTCCCGTGTCTCTGGAAGATTTGCTTTCGAGCGGCATGCATTATGTTGCTCTAGGACACTACCATGACTTCTTTGAATCTCGGAAAGGAACATATCCGCCGGGAGAAGCTCGGCGAGGAGAAGCTCAGCGTGGAGAAGCGCAGCCGGGAGAAATCCCGAGCGCAGAGACAAAAGTAGTCTACCCCGGAACGCTGGAAGGAAAAGCGTTCGGTGAGAACGGATCGCGTTATCTTGTCGTGGTGAACTTTGACAATGGTCGGGCTCAAGTGGAGAAGCATCCATTCAACAAGCGTGTTTTGGAAGAAAAAGTGATCTCTCTCGACTCTGAGCCCGTTTCGAGCGAAGAGGAACTCCTTGAGAGACTGGAATCGCTCGGGAACGAGACTCTGCTTCTCAAGCTTACGCTGACCGGGAATCCAGACTTTGTGGTGCGATCTGATTTTCTGACGGAGGCCCTGGCCGGCAAGTTCTTTCACGTCGAGATTGAAGACGCAACGAGCGCGCTCGGTTCGCTTCCCGTAGAGGAGATTCTGCACGAGAAGACGATCCGGGGGATGTTCGTGCGGAAGCTCAAGGAAGCAATTTCCGCTATTCCGGGGCCGGACAAATCGGGCGGGGTCGCGCCCGAACGCGTTGCGGCCGAGAGAGGGGCATTCAGCGGGGGTTCGTCGGAGCCTCCCTCCGAGGACGCGACGTGTGAGAACGCGGCATCAAAGAGAGCGATTTACGAACTGGCCCTCAAGGAAGGTCTGAGCGCGTTTGCGGAAAAGGGAATCGTGGTCCGTGCGCGTAAGGAGTGCAAGGAGTGAGTGCGTAGGCTCGATTTGTTGCACCTGTGAGGAAGACGTCCGTTGAGGCAGAAGTCTGTTTTCCGAGGGTGAGCTTGCGAACAATGGTGGCGTTGCTGGCGACATGGCCGCTCCGGCCGATGTGGATCAGAAGGCAGTGGTGAGTCAATAGGCAATGAAGATTCTAAAAGTTGAAATAGAAGGATTCGGCCCGTTCTCGTCTCGGCGCTCGATCGATTTCTCTAAAAAGGGTCTGAACATTGTCTACGGGGGGAACGAATCGGGAAAGTCCACGCTCGTGGAGGCCATCTATGCCACGATCTTTGGTTTTGAAAAGAAGGAAACAGAGCAGAGATTCGAATCCTGGTTTCCTTCGCGTGGATTCACGGCTCTTGTAGAGGCTGAAGTGACTGGCGGGACGGTAAAGTTCTTCAGAGATTTTTCGTCGAACAGCGTAACCGTCACGATGACCGAGAACGGAAAATCGAAGGAACTGTTCTCTGGAGACGTGAGCCCGCGTTCCAGGAGCGAAGAAAAGCGAGCGCATGCGGAAGTTCTCCGGCAATTTTTCGGATTCGCAGACGGAGCTCTCGCGAGGCGGACTTCGATCGTGGCCCAACTAGGCCTTGAGACTGAATTCACTCCTGAACTCAGGGGGCTAGTATCTGGAGCTGGTTCCACGGATTACCAGGGCGCGATTGAGGTCCTAAAGTCGAGGTTCGAGGATCTGACCGTTGAGAACCCCTGGGGTAGGGTCGCTCGGAGAAAGATGAGGGCCATCGAGGAAACGCTGGAAGCTCTGAAAAAGGCACGAGCGCAAATGGAGGAAGCAGAAGGTGTCTTCTCAAGGAGCGCACGCCTTGGAAAAGAATCTACCGAGATTCAAAAGGAGATAGAGGAACTCAGAGGAAAGGCGGCTCAGAAAAGGGAGCTTCTTGGCAAGATGGGGAGACTGGTCGAGCTCCAAAACAATCTCAAAGAGAAACAACGACTTCTTCGAAGCGAGCACGCCGCCAGAGAGGATTACGAAAAG
>Ga0315277_10008326_pt1 | contig 13346 bp, 13 predicted proteins | sample YL17G05_15_MG_FD_203695 | JGI IMG/M metagenome (GOLD analysis project Ga0315277, IMG submission 203695) | Sediment microbial communities from Yellowstone Lake, YNP, Wyoming, USA - YL17G05_15 | ecosystem: Environmental > Aquatic > Freshwater > Lake > Sediment | place: USA: Wyoming | collected...
AAATGCCAAAGCCCCGGCTCTCGCCGGGGCGCTCTTGAACTGGCGCCCCCTCAACCTCACAAAACGTCACCATCTTTACTTGCCTCCGCCCAACCACAGGGGTCACGATCTACCCAGCTTTCCCTCTACGGAGAGACCTGTAGAAGTCAAGACTTTCAAAAACTTGCGGCGGCGACCCGGCATGGCAGCGCCGGCTTTCTGCCTTCGAACCGGAGGCCGACGGCTTGCCGGGGCGCCATTGTGCCGGGGAAAGCTGGGCGTGAGCTTCTTCAGTAATCCCGCTCCAACAGAAACTGGGCTAGCGCCTCCAGCGCCACTGCGCGGCCTTTGAAGGGTTCCAACGCGGCAAACGCCTTCTCAGTCAGTTCGACCGCAATCTTTCGCGATTCTGCCAAACCGACAATGGCCGGGTAAGTCGCCTTCTGCGCTTTGGTGTCCTTGCCCGCCGTCTTGCCGAGCTTCGCGCTGGTTTGGGTCACATCGAGGATGTCGTCAATGACCTGAAACGCGAGGCCGACATGATAGCCGAAGCCAGTGAGTGCCTGAAGTTGGGTCGGCGTGCAGTTCGCGCTCATGCCCCCCAAACGCACGGCGCAACCGAGCAGCGCTGAAGTTTTCCGCTCGTGGATGTAGCGGAGTTGCGGCACCGACAGCTTCCGACCCTCGCCTTCGAGATCGGCCACCTGCCCGGCGATGAGTTGCAGCGAGCCGGAGGCGCGCGCCAGCTCGAGAACGATCCGCTGGTGCGAGTAGCGCGGCCGGGCTTTGACTTGCGCCGCAATCTCGAAGGCCTGTGTCAGCAAAGCATCGCCCGCCAGCACCGCGATCCCTTCGCCAAAAACCTTGTGGTTCGTCAACTTGCCGCGCCGGTAATCGTCGTTGTCCATCGCCGGCAGGTCATCGTGGATGAGCGAGTAGGTGTGAATGCACTCGACGGCACACGCCAGCGGGAGGGCGTCCGCCTGCCGGCCGCCGCACGCCTGCGCCGCCGCGAGGCACAGCGCCGGGCGCATGCGCTTGCCGCCCGCGAAAAGCGAGTAACGCATCGCCTTGTGGATCGTGGCGGGTAGCGTGGTTTCCGAAGGGAGGAAACGGTCCAAAGCCCGGTTCACGGATTTGGAGCAGGCGGCGACGTAAGCGTCGAGATCAAACGCATCAACCGGGCGGGCAGAGACTCTTCGGGTGCTGGCTCGCATCGGCAGGTCTTGTAGGGAATGGGGGCGGCGGGAGCAAGCGAGTTTTTTGCGATGCATTGCAGCGAACCCGCTACGAAACGGGCGCCGGGCTTCGGCATCGTCCAATCCCGGCCGATTGGTCCCATCGCGCAGGGCCGCCATTGACCACCCCAGGAACCCGTGGCACGTTCGGGCCGTCATGAATCTATCCGATGCCTCCTCGACTTCCGGTTCGGTGCTCGTCCGACATGAGGGCGCGACCCCCCGCGAGCGCAGCGCGTGCGGTTGGCGCGACCGCCTGATCAGCCGCGAAGATGCCGCACTCGGCCCCGCCGCTTGGGCCCATGCCGTGGACATCGAGCACGCGAAGCTGCACTACCACAAGCACGCCACGGAGCTTTACTACGTGCTCGAAGGCGGAGGCGAAATCATCCTCGACGGCTTGAAGCAGGAGATTCGGAAAGGCTCGCTCGTCCACATCCCGCCGGGCGTCGTCCACGGCGCGCGCGGCAAGATGCGCGTGCTGGTCATCGGGATTCCGAACATCGCCGAGGACGATTATTTCGAGGCGGAGCCGAAGCCGGCGTGAGGTCGCGGTGCGGCGACCTCGGGCCTCGTGATTCGGTTGCGAATCGGGGCCGAGGCAATCCGCCAACAGGCCGTAATTCTTATTCGGTTTGCCAACGCCGATCGTCTGTGGCACACCACAGCGCGACTATGCGGACCTGTTGGATCATTTTGGTGACCGTGATGCTGGGCGTGGGGTGCAGAAAGGCGCCACCTTCCCCGCCGCCGCCGCCGGAAGTGCTGGCGCGCTGGCATTTCGCGGGCAGCGAAGCGGTGGAGGCCACCACGAACGGCAGCGCGGTGAAGGCAATCCTCGCGCTGCCGGAAAGCAAGGCACTGCTGGAGCAGACGCTCGACAAGCTGGTGCGTGCGCCGTACGCGCGGCTCAAGTCGGGCATCCATGCGTCCACGAACGACTGCGCCGAACTCCTGCGACCGTTGTTCGACGACCTCACGCGGGCGGAATCCTATTTTGAACTGCGTGCGGCGTCGAACCGGCCCACCGAGTGGACGCTGGCGGTGCGGCTCGCTCCGGCACGGGCGGAAGTATGGCGGACCAATCTCGCCACGACGCTGAGTCTTTGGACCGGCCAGCGCCCGAGCAACGCGGCGCCCGCTGGACTCACCGGCTGGCGTTTGCGGAAGCACGACGCACCGGATCACGTCGGCTTGACCGTGGCGCCCGGGTGGGTGTTGTTCGGCGCCGGGCTGGGCGGGTTGCCGCTGCAAGACGAACTGGCGGCGCGCGTCCAGGCGCAAGGCCGCCCGGTACCTGCCACGACGAACTACTGGTTCCAGGTAATGGTGGACTGGCCCCGCTTCGCGGACCTGCCGCGCTGGCTCGCGGCACTGCGTCTGCCGAAAGCCGATTTGACGCTTGCGCCACGGGGAGACAATCTGCGTGCGCAGGCGGAGTTGCTGCTGCCACAGCCGTTGAACTGGAAACCGGAGCCATGGCGATTTCCCACGAACGCCATTCACGACCCGGTGGTGGGCTTTGCCGCAATCCAGGGGTTCGGCGAATGGCTCAAGCCCATCCTCGACGCGCTGGGCGTCAAGCTGGATGGCGTGCCCAACCAAGCGTGTCTCTGGGCGCTGCAAGGCGTCCCATTCCAGACGTTCATCGCCGCGCCCGTAACCGAGGCGACGAACGTCATGGACCAATTGCGCGAACGGCTGCCACCTTGGTTCAGCACCAACACCGCGGGTCACGTTCTCGGAAGCTGGCGCCCTGTGACGAACACGCATGCCATCTTTTGGGACGGCATGCCGTTCTTCGGCGGCTTCATGTCCACGGCCATCGAGGAGACCAACGAGGGATTCATTATCGCCGGCTTGTTTCCGAACACCACGAACCCGCAACCGCCGCCCCCCGAGCTGTACTTCCAAGTGCTGGGTCGCACCAACCTCGCCTACTACGATTGGGAGATTGGGGCCGAACGGCTGGCCGCGTGGCGGACGATGGTCCAACTGGCACACGTGCTGGCCGAAAAGCCCATACTGCTCCCGGAGGCCGCCGCCGCGAAATGGATGGATGCCATCGGGCCCAAACTCGGCAACATCGGCACTTCGTTGACGGTGAACGGACCGGACCGCATGACCCTCATCCGGCAATCGCCGCATGGGTTCACCGGTTTCGAGACGGTGCTGCTGGCGCACTGGCTCGAATCAACGAACTTCCCCTGGGGTTATAGGCTGCCCGCTCCGCAGCCCATCACCACCAACGCCGCGCCGCTGAATCCGAATCCCTGAACCATGCTGAAATTGGGCGTCAACATTGATCACGTGGCCACGCTGCGCGAGGCGCGTTACCGCGGGCGCGAGCACGGTGAACCCGATCCCATCGAGGCGGCGCGCATTTGCGAACAGGCAGGCGCCCACGGCATCACCTGCCACCTGCGCGAGGATCGCCGGCACATGCTGGACCGCGACGTGTGGAAGTTGCGCGACATTGTGCGGACGCGGTTGAACCTCGAAATGGCCAACGCGCCGGAGATTGTCGGCATCGCGCTGAAACTCAAACCTGACATCATCTGCTTGGTTCCGGAGCGGCGGCAGGAAGTGACAACGGAAGGCGGGTTGGAAGTGGCCGGGCAGCTTGCGGCGATCCGCGAGACGCGACAACGGCTGAATGACGCCGGCATTGACGTGAGCCTGTTCATCGCACCGGATGCCACGCAAGTGGAGGCGGCGGCGAAATCCGGCAGCCAGTTCATCGAACTGCACACCGGCTCATTCGCTGAGGCGTTCAACGACGAGCGGAGGCGCGAAGTGGAAATTGCCCGGTTGATTTCCGCCGCGCAGCAGGCCCACGCACTTGGCTTGCGCGTGAATGCGGGGCACGGATTGAACTACGAGAACCTCCGCGCGCTGCATTGCGTGCCACACCTTGTCGAACTGAACATCGGCCACAGCATCATCAGCCGCGCCGTGTTTACGGGTTTGGCCAGCGCGGTGAAGGAGATGCTGGCGCTGATGGAAGGCTATCGCGGGTGAGGACGAAGGCGACCGAAGTCAGACGACTTCGCGGTAAACGTCCGGGTGCGGGCGTGAGATCACGACCGCGTTCACCAGCACGCCGGCTTCGGCGATGACTTGTCGGCCTGCTCCCACCGCAGCTTGCACGGAGGCCACGTCGCCGGTCATGGTGCAAAACGCTTTCCCTCCCAGCGCCATCGCGAGGCGGATTTCCAGAAGTTGCACGGCGGCGGCTTTCGCGGCGACATCGGCGGCCTGAATCAGCGTGGCGACGTTGAACGATTCGAGGATGCCCAGCGCGCCGGTCGGCTCGGGGGTTTGCGTGCGGCCCAGGGCAACGAACACGTCGGGATGCACGTTGGCGATGACGAAGCTGTCAATCAAGCAGCCGTTGGCGGCGTCCGCGCCGGCCTGCACGGCGGATTCTACCGCGGCGGTTTCGCCGCCGATGAGCACCATGTATTTGCCCGAGCAAATCGAGCGCGAGAGCAGCAAGCGCACGTTGCCGGCCTTGAGCATCGTGTCCGCGACTTCGAAGCCGGACGCGACGCTCGACAGTTCAATCAAACCAATGGATTTCTCGGGCATGTTATCTCTCCAAAACGATTTGTTGCGGCGTCACCTCGCGCACGGTGGCGCTGACGGGCGCGTGCAGGACGGCGCCCAGTGCATTCGCCACCGGTTCGGCGATGATTTGGCCGACGCTGACGCGATCTCCCGCACACACCTTCGGCAGACAGGCCGTGCCGGCGCTTTGCTTGAGCGGCAGCACAAGGCGGCTGGGTGAGAGCGGTTCGGTGCGGAAAGGCGCGGGCAAGTCGTATTGCGTCACATGGAGTTTGCGGGCGAGCGTCTTGATCGGCACTCGGCGGCCGTCATGCGTCGGGTGCGGCTTGACGGTTGTTGACCCGGACCAATTCAGGTTCGCGCGGCGCATCTCGGCTTTGGCGTCATCGCAGGCTTCCTTCGGGAAAAGTTCCTCCGGGCAGGCGTAAAGCGTGCACAGGCCGCACGAGCAGCAGAGCGAAGCCCACTGGTTCCAATACGCTGCGCCCGTGGCGGTGAAGCCGAGGCTGCGCATGACCTGGTGCGGCTCGACGGCATAGCCTAGCAGGAAGCGGGGGCAATACTCGGTGCAATAGCGGCACTGGTCGCAAGCGGACTTGCCAATCTGCGCCTGCACCTTGTTCGGCTTGAGCTTGCGTTCGATGACGTGATGGCTGCGCGGCAGGATGACGACGCCCGTGGCGGTCTTGGTGATCGGCGTGTCGAGATCATCCGTCGTCTGGCCCATCATCAATCCGCCGATGACGAGAACCGGATCGTCGGTCGTGAGTCCGCCAGCGGCCTCAAGGCAATCGCGATACGCCGTACCTAGCGGCACGCGCAACGTGACCGGTGAGTTCACTGCGCCGGCGATCGTGAGCGTCTTGTGCGTGACGGGTTTGCCTTCGGCCGCGGCGGCGATGTTGATGAAGGTCTCGACGTTATTGACCACGACGCCAACGTTGATCGGGATGCCCTGCGGCGGAATCAAGCGGCCCGTGACGTTGAACACCAGATCGTATTCGTCCCCCGCCGGGTAGTAATCCCCGAGCAACTGGGCGCGGACATTCGTGCCTTTGCACGCGGCGGTCACGGCTTCGACGGCGTGTTTCTTCTTGGCCTTGATGCCGATGACGCCGTCCCTCGCGCCCACGGCCTGCATGGCCAACTGGATTCCGCGAACAAGTTCAGCGGCGTGTTCCTCCATGAGCACGGCATCCTTGTGCAGGAGCGGTTCGCACTCCGCTCCATTGGCGATGACGGTGTCGGCTTTGGCAGCCAGTTTGACGTGCGTAGGGAAGCCACCGCCACCTGCGCCCACGACGCCGGCCTGCCGAACTTGTTCGACCAGGTTCATCTTGTTTTCTGAATTCCGGTGCCTGTTATGCCAGTAGCCAGAACGGATTACCAAACAAAACGCGCGCCAGGAGGTTTCTTGACCATGCGGTTCGCTGTGCTATACACGGAACGCGCCGTGCATGTCCCGCAGAGCGTATGCGGCGCGGTTGCGGACGCCAGTTTAGCTCAGTGGTAGAGCACCCGATTTGTAATCGGACGGTCGTCGGTTCAAATCCGACAACTGGCTCCAGTCCGCACCGCGTGACCGGCAAAGACTTACGAAAAGAGAAGGCGGGCTCCCCCCAGCGAAAGCTCCGGCAAGATGATCGTTCCGGTATCTTGCTGGCGGTCTGCTGGGATTCTGCCCGGACAATGGTCCCACCTTCTTTCCGCGGTTGATCAAGGGGCGAAAACAGGGTTGCGGCGGCAAGCTCGTGCGGCTGTCCCCCGGGCAAGCGTGCCGCTTCCATAGCAGTGCTTCACCCGGCGAGAGATGCTGATTCTCCCTTTCCAACCCCTGGTGGCACCATCCAGGGTGTCTTGGTGAGGCGGAGCTGTTTGGGGGAAGCGAGCAAGGTCGTGACGAAGTATTCTGCAACGAGACGCGGCACGAGTTCGTGGCGTATGGGACGCGTCTGCCGGTGGGAGGGATTCTGCTGCCGGCGGTGCGGCGCGGCGGTGCGGGCGGTGCGGCTGTGGTTGTTGATCTACGGCTTGGAGGTTTGTTTCCGAGGCTCAAGGAACCGGGACAGCACTCAGAGAGCGCGGACAGGTGGCGCTCGCTTCTGCTGGTCACGGCCTGGCTGGCGCCGAGCGGCCGGCGGAAGACTCTGCAAATCAGCATGAGCAGACGGCCTTGGGAGCAATTACGGGCCGGCTGCGAGCGGATGGGAGCGTGGTTGGCGGCAACTCCGCGCGGTTGAAAACGAGGAGGCTGGTAGTGCCGACCTCGCTTCAATTCGGAGTCGCCACCACATGGGAACTTCCCTCGAGGAAAGTCCGACAGACTCTTAACTCACGATTTGCAAGCGGTGGTGGCCAGTCCGCCGGCGAGTGCAGCCGCCAAAGGCGGGCTGGCCACCCGTCGCGACGGTTACGGCACTGGCATCACCCGCAGGTAGGCATATTGCGCTCCGCCGGAGATGTCCAGCTTGACTGTTGTGGCATCAATCCCATCAACGCCGGGAATATCCTGCGCCACGGTCTGCCAATTCAGATAGTTGTCGGGGCCGAGGATGTTTGCCGTTCCAAGAACCTTGTAGTTCTTCTTGGCCGTCCCAGTCCACACGAGCTTGATCTGCGTGGGACTCACCTGCGAAACCTTGATGATTCCCAGCCGTTGATAGGGCGCGAGCGTCTCGCCCATGGCCCACTTCGCGGCCCGCACGAAAATCACCCGGCCCAAGTCACTCAGGGAGTTGAAGACCCGGCGGTAGCTATTTCCACCGCCCTCGCTGACGTAGTAGTGGACCATGCGGATCTTATTCGTTTCCGCGTAGCCCAAGTTTGGGTTGACGGCGAGCAACTTACCGGGGTCGGCGACGGCGAAGATCGCCTTCGTGTCGTCGCTGCCCAGCAATCCCAGCACCGTCGTGCAGGGCGCCGCATTGGCGACCCGCTGCATGGGAATGTCCCATTGCCAGAGTGGATTGCCGCCCGCGGGCATATGGCCAGACCCAGACGCAAACACCTCCTCCGGATAGGGGTCCCGGTAGATCTTGACGCAATCATTCGCATCAAGCGGGATGCCTTGGAGGATCGGATGAAGTTTGCCCGCCGCAGTGACCCTCATCCACTGGTTGGTGCTGAGGCTCGTGCCGGCGGTGTCGTCGCTCCCGCCAAACTCACGACTGTACATGAAAATGCTGCCAACTCTGTCGGTTCGGTCGCTCAGAATCACATGCTCGCCGCACAGGTACGGGATGCCGAACTTAGCCAGTTGTGGAGCGCGGGACGAATTGGCGCTGCCCGACTGGATGATCAGACAGGCCTTGTAATCCGGATTAAACGGGCCGCCTGGCTCGGAGCTCCCACCTGCAAGGTAATTCGTTGGATCGGGGGGGAATAGCGTGTATGGGTTGGCACGGGCATATGTATCCCCCATCGATTGGAGTTCCATGTCGATAATGACACGGGTGGGATAACCATAGTCTCCGAGCAGCTCTGCTATCTGCGCATCACCCGGCGAGATCTGGCCAGCACCCGTGACCACCATCCCGTCACATCTGTCGCCATCCTCCATATACCAACTGAGGTCTTGTGAATAGCGCGTTACGATCAGGATCACGCCATTGGTCTGGCCCAAGGTGGTGACCTGAGAGGTGAGTGTCGTTGCCAGCGCCAGGGCGCTGGCCCATAAGAACCGGTGTTTCAAGCGTTTCATACGTTTTTCTTTCTTTCGGATGGCCGCGTTCAGCGGCGGTTTTGGTTTAGTGCCTGAGGGAGCAGAGCCAGCGCCTGCCGGGAGGCAGCACGTCTGTTGTCTAACTGCGAATGAGCCTTTCCTTTGCCAACGGAGCCAACCTCCGCCGCAGATGGCGCTCGGTTTGCTGAAACAAGCAACGTGCATCCTAACAACCCTCTCTCTCAGCCGTCAATAGAAATCCTTAAAGCCCCGCTGTCTGGAAACAGAATCACGCAAAGCACTGAGTGGGATTCAAGCGCAGGGCGGGGGTGCCAGGCGGAGGTGCAACGGGCCGATCGGAATTCCGCACGCGGCAGTGCAAAGTCTTGACAAACCCCTTCCTGATCAAAACAGTCTGGCGCCAAGATGCGCGCCGGGTTCCTGACACTCCTGCTTCTATTGATAGTCATTGGACTCATGGGCACGAACGGTTGCGCGAACCGTTCGCACGCCCCGCACTTCGGCGCCGCCTCCCCGGCGCCGCTGGTGCGTGAGGAGTTCATCTGCGAGCAAAGTCCCACGCCGGCCTCACACGCCTCCACCATAATCGAGACGGAGCAGGGATTGGTTGCCGCGTGGTTCGGCGGCATGCGGGAGCGCGCACCGGATGTCGGCATCTGGCTGGCTCGCCACGACGGCAGCCGCTGGTCGGCGCCGGAACGTGTGGCGACGGGCCGGATGCCGGACGGCACTCCATGCCCGTGCTGGAATCCGGTCCTTTTCAAGCCGCGGGGCGGGCCGCTCATGCTGTTCTTCAAAGCCGGCCCGCGTGAGTCCGAATGGTGGGGCGAGGTGCAGACTTCGACCGATGGCGGTCGAACGTGGTCCGCGGCGCGCCGGCTGCCCGACGGGCTTCTCGGACCCATCAAGAACAAACCGGTGCAATTGGCCGATGGCACCATCATCAGCCCCTCGAGCACGGAGGAGTTCCGCCTAGGGCCGCAGTCAAAGACGGTGGAGATTTGGAAAGCGCATCTGGAACTGTCCTCGGACGGCGGGCAGACATGGAAGAAGGTGGGCCCGCTCGCCGACCCAGGCGGGGCCAATGTGATCCAGCCAACGGTGCTCGTTCACGACGACGGGCGGCTCCAGATTCTCTGCCGCAGCCAGGTTGGTCGCATTCAGGAAGCGTGGTCGAGTGACCAGGGGCGCACCTGGTCGGCCATCGGGCCGGTGGAGCTGCCGAATCCCGACGCCGGGATTGACGCCGTGAAGTTGCGCGACGGGCGCTTCCTGCTGGTTTACAACCATAGTGACGAGCGTGGTGCGAATCGTCGTGTGCTAAACGTGGCTGTCTCGTCCGATGGTCGCCGCTGGGGCGCCGCACTGGTTTTGGAGAATCAGGCCGGCGAGTTCTCGTACCCGGCGGTCATCCAGGCAGCGGACGGACTGGTGCATGTCACTTACACGTGGAACCGAAAGCGGATCAAGCACGTGGTCATCAACCCGGTGAAGTTGACGCTTCGTCCTATCCACGACGGCCAGTGGCCGCAGTGACGAGCCGGTGGCAGCCCACGGTTGATCCGACACAGTTCGGCGGGAAAGAAGCGCGCATGGCAGAAACCATTTTGAATGAACGGTTCAACGGGCCGGTGCTGGACGCGCGCCTGCGGTGGCTGAATCCGCCGCCGGCGTGGAGCATGGAATCGGCGGGATTGATCGTTCGACCGGCTGCGGAAACCGATTTCTGGCAGCAGACGCATTACAGATTCCGCGCGGACAACGGACACTTTCTCCACCTCGATGTCGCCGGCGATTTCACCGTGACGACGAAGGTGCGCTTCCACCCGGCGCATCCATACGACCAGGCCGGACTGATGGTCCGCGTCGGGCCGTCGTGTTGGATCAAGACCTCAGTGGAATACGAATCTGAGGAGCCGTCCAAGCTCGGCGCCGTGGTCACGAATCACGGCTGCTCCGACTGGTCGTTGCAGGACTTCCCGCGCGGTCGGAACGAAGTGCGGCTGCGGATTCGCCGCAAGGCTCAAGACTTCCTGATCGAGTGGAAGCGCGGCGCAGGCTCAAGCTGGGCGTTGCTTCGCGTCGCGCACCTGCATCAAGGTGCGGATCAGCCGATGCAGTGCGGCTTGTATGCATGCAGTCCGAAAGGCGGCGGGTTTCGGGCGGAATTTGAATTCTTGCGGGTCGTCCGCGATTCCGCCCCAACGAGATCGGGCTTGCCGTGATCGAAACCTCGTTACCCATGAAACCCACCATTGTCGGCATGATTCCCGCCCGCTACGGCTCGACGCGTCTGCCGGGCAAGGCGCTCAAGCTCATTCTCGGCAAGCCAATGATTCAACGCGTCTATGAGCGGGCACTGCTCGCGCGCGGGCTAAGCTCGGTGTGTGTCGCCACGGACGACGAGCGCATCGCCCGCCTCGTCGAGAGTTTCAGCGGACGGGCTGTTATGACATCGCCTGAGCATCCCAGCGGCACGGACCGGCTGGCGGAGGCCACGCGCACGATGGATGCGGACATTGTCGTCAACATCCAGGGCGACCAGCCGTTCCTCGACCCCGTGATGATTGACGAGGCCGTGCAACCGCTGCTCGACGACCCCGCGCTACCGATGGCCACGCTCATGCACCCCGTTCATCGGCCGGAAGACTTGCAAGACCCGGCGGTCGTCAAAGTCGTTGTGGACCTCGCAGGCAACGCGCTCTATTTCTCGCGCTCGCTCATTCCGTATCCGCGACAGGCCGTGTCGCACACGGTTTACGAGCACGTCGGGCTTTATGTCTATCGCCGCGACTTTCTGCAAAAGCTCGCGCAACTCCCGCCCACGCCGCTGGAGAAGATCGAATCGCTCGAACAACTGCGCGTGCTGGAACACGGCTTCCGCCTGCGCGTCATCGAAACCCAATGCCGCGACCACGCCTTCAGCGGTTTTAGCGTGGATACCGAGCAAGACCTGGTGCGCGCGGAGGCCATGCTGCGCGAGCGCGAACTGAGTCAAGGCAGGCCGTTTGGGTAGGAATGATATGAATGAACTATCAAGGGCCGGCTGTGAGTTGTGCGACTCTGCGGGCGGAGAGATGCTCTGGCGCGATGATTTTTGCCGGGTGGTTCTGGTCGCCGATCCCGACTATGCCAGCTACTGCCGCGTCATTCTCAACCAGCATGTGAGCGAAATGACCGACTTGGAAGCTGGCGACAGAGAGCAACTAATGCGCGTGGTGTTTGCTGCCGAGGCGGCGGTGCGCCGCGTTATGCAACCCGACAAAATAAATCTCGCCAGCCTCGGCAACATGGTGCCGCACCTGCACTGGCACGTAATCCCGCGTTGTGCCGATGACCGCCATTTCCCCAACTCCATTTGGGGCGAGCCTGTGCGTGAGGGCGCGGCGCGCAAAATGCCGCGCGAGGCCATCGTGACCGCACTGCAGAAGCTGCTCGCCAAGTGAACAACTTGCGCGCATCCAAGGACCCCGCTGGGCGCAGGATCACCCTCGCCCGGTCTGAAGGACTGCCTCGCCCCAATCGGATGGGAAGAAGGACTGGGTGAGGAACTTTCGTGAACCTGGCCACCGGACCCGGCGTGGTGGTCCTGTCTGGATGCGCACCGCGCAAACGAATCCGACGATGAAAAGAGTTTACATTTCGGTACACCAAAATTACAATTGGTGTGTAGCAGTTGTTCGCAACGAACTTCAGGGCTTATGAGTAGTTTTCATTTTGGCGGCGGGAGTTCTGCACGACCTGAACGGGACGACGGATTGGCCTTCACCCTCATCGAACTTCTCGTCGTCATCGCCATCATCGCCATCCTCGCGGGCCTGCTGCTGCCGGCGCTCGGTAAAGCCAAGATCAAGGCCCAAGCGCTTCAATGCATGAACAACGGCAAGCAGTTGATGGTGGCGATGCAGATGTACACGGGCGATTTCAGGGATCTTTTCCCGCCCAACCCGGACGATGGGAACACGGGGCCGGGTCGCAATTGGTGCCCGGGCAAGGCCGGACCAGGCCAAGACGATGAGTTTAACAGCGACAGACTGAGGGACCCGACCTTTTCTCTCATGGCTCCGTATATTGCCAACAATGTCAGCGTGTTCAAATGCCCGGCCGACAAGCGCACGGGCCGCTCCTCGGCTCCCTCGACATACGGACAAACGGTTCCAGCCGTGCGGACCTTTTCGATGAGTCAAGCGGTCGGCACGGATCCTTACGGCACCAGCCGGGGACAACTTCCAGTCAACGGCCCCTGGCTGGACGGCACCGGTTTTCATACAAGAAGCGGTCCTTGGCTGACCTACGGAAAGACGACGGCAATCCTTAGACCAGGTCCCGCACGACTGTTTGTGCTCTTGGATGAAGACAACAAGAGCATCAACGACGCCGCCTTTGCGGTTACCATGGTGCAGAGTTTGTTTCAGGACTGCCCGGGCAGCTATCACAATCTGGCTTGCGGTTTCGCCTTCGGTGACGGCCATTCGGAAATCAAGAAGTGGCGGGATTCGCGCATAGCCGTCTGGCCAGTTGGGGAACCTTACAACCCGCCCGACCCGGATGTGGCCTGGCTTCAGGAGCGGACTTCGGCCCACAAATAAAGGTACCTCCCGCGGTGTGCGCTTTGGGCAACGTAGAAAATTCCCGCAAGTTAACCGCGTCTGGGCAGCAGGGTCCGGCTCGCGCACCAAGACAGGAAAGGCCCTTGGCAAACTCCAAGGATAGGGTGGAAGACGAAGCGATGGGAGGGGTTGCGGGGAATCCCGAAGGGATTCGGTGTTCCGGTCGTAGAGTCCCAACGCCGCTACGGCACGAGAACAGGGAAAGCTGGGTAGATCGTGACCCCTGTGGTTGGGCGGAGGCAAGTAAAGATGGTGACGTTTTGTGAG
>Ga0315277_10008328_pt1 | contig 13345 bp, 13 predicted proteins | sample YL17G05_15_MG_FD_203695 | JGI IMG/M metagenome (GOLD analysis project Ga0315277, IMG submission 203695) | Sediment microbial communities from Yellowstone Lake, YNP, Wyoming, USA - YL17G05_15 | ecosystem: Environmental > Aquatic > Freshwater > Lake > Sediment | place: USA: Wyoming | collected...
GATGACCTGAAGCAGGACCCACGTTTTACCAGAGAAGGGCTATCCCATCTTGCGATTTATAAAGCGTTTCCTTATGTAGGCGCAGTGATTCACGCACACCCAAAATATATCAATCCTTTTGTTGCATATTCCAAAACAATACCGCCTATGCTGAGCGCTTCCATGCAATTTGGCGAATTGCAGTATCATGCAGAAGCTGCCCATTATTCGCAGGACCAAGCAGAAAAAATTGTTGACGTGCTTAAAAGCCAGGAAGAACGGATGCAGAAAAAAGCAGCCGCTGTGCTGATGCCCAGGCATGGCATAATTGTAGCCAGCATGAATCTGATGACTGCTCTGGACTGTGTTCAGCGCATGAATACCAATGCGTTCACCGTTCTCGCCCAAAAATGGCTTGAATAGTTTAATAGGTACCAATAGTGATCCTTGCAGTCTGCCCTAATACCGCTATTGACAAGATCATCTTTATCAAGGAATGGATACCCGGAACACCCATGCGCACTAACCACATGGTTACTTGCGTGGGCGGTAAAGGATTGAATTCCGCGGTAGTACTTCGCTTTTTAGGAGCCGAAACAGTGGGGATGGGTTTTTTTGCAGGAAAAATTGGTGAGGAACTGGTTGAACTGCTGGGGGAGTATGGCATCATTCCGGAACCTGTCTGGGTTGGCGGCACCAACCGAATTGCCCATGTCATCGCGGAAGAAAAGACCAATATTCACAGTCATGTAATTGCCGGCGAGGTGGTTGTTTCTACGGAGCAGAAGCAGGAATTTGTTGATAAATTCAAAAAACGCGTGAAAGATGCTGAGTGGGTCATATTTGCGGGATCGCTACCGCCATCTCTGAATGTAGATTTTTATTCCGAGTTAATTGCCATTGCCAAAGAAGCAAATGTCCCTTCATTGATTGATTCCCAAAAACAATACATCGTTGAAGCCATCAAAGCCAAACCAGAGATTGTAAAAATGAACTGGGAGGAATTTGAGTGGACATTTAACAAGAAAGCGGAAACGCTGGAAGCCCTGATTCAGCAGACAAAAGAATTATATGCTGAGAAAAACATAAAGAATCTGGTGATAACTCTTGGCAAAAATGGCATACTGGTGCTGACTAGCGAAGGGAATTATCTGGCAAAAGCGCCTTTCCAAAAACCGGTTAATGCAGCTGGCGCCGGCGATGCGGTATCCTCAACGCTTGCCTATCGATTATCCAAGGGAGATTCGTGGGAATCAGCCTTGCGATGGGCAAGTGCGGTCAGCGCTGCCACCGTACTTACCGAAAGAACTGGAGATGTTGATATGAAGGATGTGGAACACATCTATAAAGAAGTTGAGGTTAAGAAAATTGAATAATCTTTATTATTAAATTCTCTTTCTTAGATTGGAGCGATTTATGAAGATCAAGAAAATTTACGAACTTTCGCACCGGATAGACCCGGACAAAGAAGAGTACCGGCTGGAAGTGGACAGCCGGCAGGTAGAGGGTTGGCCTCAGTTCACTAAATATCCGCGCCGCCCGGAAGACCAGTATATGATTTCAGAGGTAACATTCTGCACCCATATCGGAACCCATGTGGAGCTGCCACTGCATCATGACAAACACGGTCTTGATGCGGCAGATTTTCCAGTAGACAAGTTGATTGGCGAAACTGTGGTGATGGATATCTCCCGGTACGGAAACAATGAAGAGATTCACTTGGATGACCTTAAGAAAATCGCGGACGGACGCATCCAACCAGGCGATATTGTATTTTTCTATACAGGTCTGGACAAGAATTACTACACCACAAAACAACATGAACGGCCGTACTTCGCGACTGAAGCTATCCGCTGGCTGGCAAATGAAGCCAAAATCAAATTAATGGGTGTGGATACTTCGGGCCATGAAGTGCGGGAGAAAGACAGCACGCCGGTAATCGGGCAGCCCAACCATGAGTTGCTTTTGGGCGCCGGTGTGCCATTGATTGAATATTTAACCAACCTCAAACCTTTGCTGAACAAACGCACTTGGACCTTCACGCTACCTGTGCGCATCATTGGGCTTGAATCCTGCCCTGTAAACGTAATTGGAATTGACTGGGAGGAAGCATGAGTTTTAAAAGACCTGAAGACGTAGCTACGCCCTTAAATCTGGATGGGTATGAGAAACCGTTTCTGGAAAAACTATTTTTACGCATGGTAAGAGCGCGCGAATTTGAAGAACAGCTTTATTATCTCTTCCTGACCACCAAAATGCCGGGCACCATGCACCAGGCGACTGGTCAGGAAGCTGTGGCAGTAGGGGTAGCCAGTGCCTTGAACACGGATGATTATGTTACCAGCACCCACCGCGGACATGCTCATTGCATTGCGAAGGATGTACCGCTGGATGTGATGATGGCGGAAATGTTTGCCAGGCGCAATGGTGTTTGCAAGGGTATGGGCGGTTCAATGCACTTGTGCGATTTTAGCCGCGGCATGTTGGGTGCTTTTGGTATCGTCGGTGCGGGTATTCCCATCGCCACTGGCGCGGCTTTGACTTCAGTAGTCAAAGGCTCCAAGCAGGTGGCAGTAAGCTTCTTTGGTGACGGGGCTATCAACGAGGGTGTTTTTCATGAATCGTTGAATATGGCTGCTTTATGGAAATTGCCAGTGGTGTATGTTATAGAAAATAACCAATATGCGCTCTCTATGCCCAATGACCTTGTTTCTGCAGTGACCGATTTGTCTTCCCGTGGATGTGGTTATGGCATACCAGGTGAAAAGGCGGACGGTAACAATGTGATAGCGGTTTATGAAGCCGCTTCAAGGGCGGTTGAAAAAGCTCGAAACGGAGGCGGGCCGACACTTTTAGAATGCATCACTTACCGTATTCGCGGCCACGCACGTTTTGAACCGGCGGATTATCGCGATAAAGCAGAAGTAGAACAGTGGGAGAAATTTGATCCGATCAAGCGGTTTAAAGTTGCAGCGCTTTCCGGTGGAAATTTTTCAGCGCAAGAGTTGGTAAGTATTGAAAAAAAGGTTGAAGAAGAAATTACCGCAGCAGTGGCTTTTGCCAGCGCAGGAGAAGAAGTGGGGGCTGAGGATTACTTGCAATACATTTTTGAGCAGCCCTCAGAAAGTGCAGGCAGCTGATGAGAAAACTCTCTATTTCCGAGGCGCTTCGTGAAGCCATGGTGCAGGAGATGCGCCGCAATCCCAATGTGATTTTGATGGGTGAAGATGTTGGCCGGTTTAATGGGGCTTTTAATGTTTCTAATGGAATGTTTAATGAATTCGGACCCAAACGAGTCTGGGACACCCCCATTTCCGAAGCAGGATTTATGGGCATGGGTATTGGCGCGGCGCTCACCGGGCTGAGGCCTGTGATCGAATTTCAATACGCAGACTTTATGTTCTGTGCCATGGACCAGATTGTGAATGAGGCCGCAAAACTGCGGCTAATGTCTGGCGGACAAGCCAGCGTTCCGATTGTGATGCGCGCGCCCCAGGGTGCAACAGGCCGAGCGGCTCAACATTCGCAGAGCGTCGAAGCCTTTTTTATGCACACACCCGGATTGTATATCGCATTGCCTTCCACACCCTATGATGCTAAAGGCTTATTGACCAGAGCCATTCGTATGAATGATCCTGTGCTGATCCTGGAACATAAATTACTTTATGGATCCGCGTCACCTGGCGGCGGCAAGGCTATTTCTGAATTGACCATCAGTGATATTGGCTCAGATGTACCGGAAGAACAATACGAAATTCCCTTTGGAAAAGCGGATGTCAAGCGCGTTGGAAGGGATGTGACAATTATTGCTACATTGTTAATGGTGCATCGTTCACTGGCTGTCGCCGCTGATCTTGAAAAAGAGGGTATTTCTTGTGAGGTGGTTGACCCTCGCACGCTTGTTCCTTTGGATGAAGATACTTTGCTTACTTCAATCCGGAAGACTAATCGTGTGGTTGTTGTTTCGGAAGATATCAGCAGAGGCGGTGTAACCGCTGAATTGAGCGCGCTGACCATGGATAAAGCCTTTGATTATCTTGATGCCCCGGTGGTGAGAGTCGCTGCGGATAACACACCTATCCCGTTCGGGCCGGCTGCCGAAAAGCGGGTTATTCCCCAGCTTGAGGATATTAAAAAAGCTGTGTATGAAGTCCTGAAAGATTAGCGCATGGCAACCAAAATCTTTCTTCCTCGTTTGGGAGAATCCATCACCGAAGCGGTAATTGGACGGTGGTTGAAGCAGCCCGGTGATCCTGTTGCGAGAGGTGAGGTCATTGCAGAATTGGAAACAGCCAAGGCAATGATGGAGCTCGAGAGCCCTGTCAAAGGTACTCTGTTGGCAATTTTCCCGAAGACCGGTGATACTGTGCACTTGGAGGAATTGGTGGCTGTAGTTGGCAAGCCAGGAGAGGATTGGGATTCATCAGAGAAACCTATTGTAGCTAAAGCTGATGATGAATCAGCTAAACTGGTACAGAAAAAAGATATAAAAACAGCCCTAATGAACGACACTGAAATACGTTTACGAGTTTCACCCAACGCAAAAAGGCGGGCAAAAGAACTGGGCATCAGCCTTGAAAATCTAAGCCAGATTGTAAAAGATGGCCGTGTTACCGCGCAGGAAATAGAAGCGATAAAACCAGCTACAAATATTTCAGACTCTGAGACCATTCCTTATACAAGGATTCCCCTCAACCAAATTCAGATGATCACCGCCCGCCGAATGGTACAAAGCGCGCAAACCATCCCTCAATTTTCAGTTTCTATTGAGGTAAACGCGGATGGATTGATCAATTTTATTAATGCACGAAAATCAATAGGGAACTCAAAAATAACACTCACTGCAATTTTAATCTGGAAGGTTGCTGAGGCATTGCTGAAACATCCTCGCCTGAACTCACGGTTTGACGGGAATGCGGTGCTTCAATTTCAAGAAATCAATATTGCGGTGGCTGTAGCTGCTCCCGAGGGTTTATTTGTTCCGGTGATACATAAGGCGCACCAACTATCTGTCGAGGAAATTGCTAAAAAACTGGAACAGATAACTTCACGGTTAAAGAATAAGCGGCTGGAAATTAAGGACACACAGGAAGCCACATTTACGATCAGCAACCTTGGGATGAGAGGAATCACCAGTTTCATGCCATTGATTGACCCTGACCAGACGGCAATTCTGGGAGTTGGGGCGCTACGAGACGGAATTCAATGGGATGAAACATCGATATTACTTCGTACCCGGTTTTTCACTCTGACTCTGGCTGCTGATCATCGCGTGGTGGGCGGTGCGGAAGTTTCTGATTTTTTGGCAACTTTAAAGCAGTTGATCGAAACACTATAAGTTATCAGGAGATGTAAAAATGACCTTAAAAAAAGAAGATTACCCCATCACTGTCCAATATGATTTTAATCTGGGAGAATTTTCACCCAAAGAAAGATCGATTACGCGAAAAGTTAGCGATCTCTCCTCTATTTTTTATGATAAAGCAGCTTCTGAAGTGCTGATAAGAAAAGGCGATCCGCTTGTGTATGAAATTTTCTATTATGGTTTTAAGACCTCACTTTCGGATATGGCTTTGGGCACAACACGCATTCAGCCTGGAAAAGTAGGCGATGAATATTACATGACCAAGGGTCATTTCCATGAAGCTGAAGACCAGCCGGAAATTTATTTTTGCGTTAAAGGCCAGGGTTATTTATTAATGCAAACAATTGAAGGTGAATTTCTGGCTGAAAAATGGAAAGTCGGAACAATAAGCCATATTCCGCCCATGTGGGCGCACCGGGTGGTCAACAATGGGAACGAACCTCTGGTTTTTGTTGCGTCCTATCATTTGGCCGCTGGTCATAACTACGGTCCGATAGAAGAAAAAGGGTTTCAGAAATTGCTGGTTGAACGCAACGGGAAACCGGAATTTATAATAAACGAGCAGTGGAAATAATTTATCTTAAATGATTTTTATAAATGAAATATCTGCAAATTATCCAGCGGTGAGACTTTGAAAGAAGAATCCTCCCAATACGTCCTGGCTGTAGATATCGGCGGTACAAAAATGGATATCGCTTTTATCAACCAATACGGGAACTTGTTGGAACCTGCGCAACGGCTTCTGGTACCTTTTGATGAAAAGGGGGTCGCCAAACCAGATGATATCCTTGATTTGCTTGAGCCGTTTGTAAACCGGGCAAAAAAAGAATTTAGTAATTTTCCGGGAATCGGCCTAAGCATTTGCGGCAATATCGATACAGAAACAGGCGACGCGGTGCTGGTAGCGAATCTGTATTGGCGCAATGTGCCTTTCGGGCGGATAGCTCGGGAAAGATTTGGCGTGCCCAATTACCCTGCTACAGATGTCAGAATGGCGCTTTTAGCAGAAGTGCTTTGGGGGAAAGCAAAAAGTCTAAAGAATGTTGCCTGGATGACTCTGGGAACAGGTTATGGGGGCTATCTCTTCTTGGATGGCAGACTGTATGGTGGCGCGCACGGTTTTGCGGGTAACCTTGGCCATAATATCTATGACGAAAGAACCGGTGAACTGTGCGGCTGCGGACAGAAAGGATGCTTTGAAAGCTTTGTGGCCGGCCCTGCTATCGCCAGACAAGGGCAGCTTGCGGTTGACCAGGGTAAAAGCAAAACACTCCGTGACCTTAGTGAAAACGGGCGCCAACCAGTGACAACCAAAATGGTATTCCAGGCTGAATCATTGGGCGACTCTGCTTCAAAAGAGATTATTGAAGAAGTTATCCGTAAGCTGGGCATCTCACTTTCGTCAATGGTTAACTTACTTGATCTGAAAATGATCGTTTTGGGTGGCAGCGTTTGGAAAGGATCACCAGAATTTATTGGTCGGGTTGACCGGCATGTGAGAGATTTTTTGATGACCGAGGAAGCAAAACGGGACTTGGAAATTGTAACCGAGTCCTTTCCCAATTCAGCTTTAGTTGGTGCTGCGGCAGATGTGTTTCTGCGCACCGGATTGCTTAAGTTCTAAGAAATGACGATGGTGAAAAACAGATATGGTAATTAAATACAAGATCGATAGGAAAGAAGATCTAGTCGCCACCCTGGTGCAGGTTGCGCATCTCTACTATGATGAAAATCTGTCTCAGCAGGAGATCGCGGATAAATTATCAGTATCCCGGTCTTCAATAGCACAATACCTGCAGCAGGCGAGGGATCGCGGTATTGTCCGCATTGAAGTAGTCAATCCAATGAATAATAGCGAAAGCATGGCGCTAGAGATCCAGGATCGAACAAATCTGGAACGGGTATTTGTTGTTCCGAGTATGCATAAATATCATGATCTGACTATGCGGGCTATCGCGGGTGCTGCGTCCACCTACCTTGATAAAACTCTGGTTGACTCCGATATTTTGGGGATTGCCTGGGGCAGAACAATTACACGGATTGTGCAATTGCTCGCGCCGTCTGTGCCGCGGGATATCGATGTCGTGCCATTAATTGGAGAGCGTGGATACACTGGCACGTATTCCCAGATTAACCAGATTGTACTGCAGGCAGCCAAGAGCTTTAGCGGTCACCCCTATTTTCTGCTGGCACCTATGTTTGTCGGCTCAAAACAACTTCGAGACGATTTACTCCATGACCCTGCGGTGAGCATGGTGGTTGAACGCTGGGATAAATTAACTGCTGCGGTGATCGGTATAGGGGCTGTTCCTCCACTGCCAGGCAGCATCGTTTATGTTGGTACAAAATATATGCGCCAAATGCAGGAGCAAGGGGCAGTGGGCGATATTTGCGGAAGACATTTTGGTCTGGAAGGAAAACTGATCGAAGCGGAATTCTATGATCGTATGCTCAGCATTAGCCTCGACCAAATCAGAAAAATAAAAAGGGTAATTGCTGTTGCAGGTGGAATTGAAAAATCGCGCGCTGTTATCGCAGCCATGAAAACCAAATTATTTTCTGTACTTTTCCTTGATGAAATGCTTGCTGAGAATATGTTGTATGAACTCAGGAAATCTGGCAGTTAGAAACATGATTATATTCATTCAAATAACAAGGGAGGGTCTTGACAATGATTTGGGAATACGCTATCATTAGAATGAGCAAAAATACAATAGTGAACAATATTTCATTATCAAGACTGGTTATCCAAACTAACCGTTGTTAACAATTGTTATTGACATATGCGATAATAGTGATTATGATAAATATGTTGAATTTTATTTCATTGTCGGGAAATTTGACCAGGTAAAAAACAACCCCCTTCTAAATTTCCTAAACAAACAATTAACAAATCTAAATTGCGTTCGAGTATGCATTTGAGAATCATGAAAATATATTTTGAAAGGAGGGCTTATCGGGAGAATAGGTAAAAGGCGTTTTTGAAACTAAGTAAAATATAAAAAATTAAAACCACTAAAAGGAGAAGAGAACCATGAAAAAAAGCATTATCTTTTCAGTTATTGCAGTTATTGCATTACTTGCAGTAGCTTGCCAACCACAGGTTGTAACTGAAACCAAGACTGTTGTTGAGACCAAAATCGTTGAGGTCGAGAAAAAAGGCGCAGTAACCATCGGCTACGGTGCTCCTGAATTGTCCGGCGGACAGGGCCAGATTATGAACGGCCTTGTAACACACGCGGAAGAAAAAAACTGGGCTGTTGTTACCACCAACGCGAACTTCAGCGCTGAGAACCAGGCAAACCAGATGGATTATTTCATGTCCCTGGGTGTTGATGCGATCGTAACCGTGCCGGTTGACAGCCAGGCCATTTGCGCATCTGTCGCGAAAGCAAAAGATGCGGGCATTCCCTTCTACACCATTGACCGCGCACCCATTGGCTGCGAAGTTAACATGGTTATTCAATCCGACAACTACCTTGCCGGTAAACAGGCTGGCGAAGCCATGGTTGAATTGCTCACGGGCAAGTACGGCGAACCCAAGGGTACCGTCCTTGAACTGCAGGGCGACCTCGGCCAGAACGTTGCGCAACTGCGCGGCGGCGGCTTCAATGATGTAATGAAAGCATATCCGAATATCACCGTCATTTCCAAACCCACCGAATGGTCCGCTGACAAATTCTCATCCAATACATTGGATGTGGTCGGCTCTACAGCTGTTGATGGCATTTACATGCACTCAGACTGTGTTGGCACAACGGTTGTATTAGCCGCCCTCGAGCAACTTGAGAAGAAATTCAAGAGCGGCGAAGATGGCCACATCTTCATTACCGGTGTTGACGGCTGTAAGGAAGCTCTGCAGGCCATCCGAGACGGCTATTCCGATGAAGCCTCCAGCCAACCGATTCCTGACTTCGGCATCATCGTGAACTGGATCCAGGACAAATTCGACGGTAAAGATCCTGTAGAAGGTGAAATCGTACAGGAAGGTGCTCTGTGGTCACCTGCCCAAATCGTGAAATCTGATGTTGGCTTTATGGCGAATCTGTCAACAACCAAGGTTACATCCGCAAACGCTGCTGACAAAGCGCTCTGGGGCAACAACTAATTCCTTAAATTAGAAAACATAAAAGAATGAGCCGTAGATCCTTACGGCTCATTCGCTACATTCCTGAAATTCCTTTTTTCAAGCGAGGTGGATTTGTGAAAACCAGAGCAAGCAAATTTTTAGCAATAATTTTAGATAATCTTATTTGGATTCTGGTTCTGGCGGGACTGGTTATCTTTTCAGTCCTTTCCCCAAGTTTTAGAACACCGTTTAACCTCGTTAATACCCTTTCTCGATCCGCTTACCTGGGTGTACTTGTTATCGGTCAGGCTTTCGCGATGATTTCAGGTAACTTCGACCTTTCCTCTGAATCAGGGCTTGGCTTGACAGCCATGGTAGCCGGGTTATTCCTGGCTTCAACAACCAACGGTGGGTTTGGATTTGAAGTTTCTCCAATCCTGGCAATTCTGATCATGATCGCGGTTGGCCTAATAATTGGGTTTATAAACGGTATTCTTATCACCCGGATGCGTATGAATAACCTGATTGTGACCATCGCGATGCAGATGATACTTCGAGGGTTGATCTATATCATATCTCCCGGCGCAACCGCCAGCTTTTTCCCTAAAAGCTTTGATTGGCTCGGGGGTGGGAACCTTATCAAAATCCCGATGGAAAAAGGGAACCTTGCCATTCCGACTGCTTCAATTTTTATTATTCTGGCATTTATCATCGCACATATCATTACGCGTTATACGCAATTTGGGCGCAATATGTACGCGGTTGGGTCGAATCCTGTGGCAGCAAAAGACGCGGGAATTGAAACTGACAAAATCATACGCATTGTTTATTTGATTAGCGGATTCTGCATGGCTATCGGCGGTTTGCTGATTGCCGGACGGTTGGATTCCGCCACGCCGCGCATCGGCGCCGGGTTGATATTCCCGGTCCAGGCAGCGGCTGTGGTGGGCGGCGTCAGCCTCTTCGGTGGACGTGGCACCATGATCGGTGCTTTTGGCGGTTTACTTCTGTGGTCTATTCTTGATTCGGGATTGAGCATCATGGAAGTGTCCCCCTTCTGGATTGAAGCCAGCCGTGGGCTGCTGCTCCTGTTCGCTGTAGGGATAGATGCGATCAAAGTCAAGGGTATGCACCAACGCGCTTTGGAAGAATCTCTGGCCACCACTCAAATTGGCCTCAAAGATAACAAGATCGTTACTGATTAAGAAATGGTGAGAGCATGAATATTGAAAAAATAAAAACATCAGCCGCGCCCATCCTGGTCATGACTGAAGTCAGTAAAGCTTTCCCCGGTGTTCAGGCATTGCGTCGGGTTAATTTGCGCGTTCTTCCCGGTGAAATTCATGGCCTGGTTGGCAAGAATGGCGCAGGAAAAACCACTTTGATGGCTGTCTTGATGGGGATTACCGAACCTAATGAAGGAACCATCGAAATTAGTGGGAAAGTCTTTGCGACAATGACATCAAAAGAAGCCATTGAGGCTGGCATTGCCTATGTTCCCCAACATGTGGCTATGATGGACAGCCTGACCGTTGCCGAGAATATTCTGGCGGGTGAACTCCCAAAAAACAAACTGGGTTTTGTGGACTGGAAAAGAGTCAATCAGGAAGCTGAAAAACGCCTGGAGCAGCTTAACCTGCGGCTGGATGTGACCAAAAAAGTTGAAGGTCTGGGTGTAGCCGAACAAACCATGCTGGCTATATCCAAAGCGCTGTTCGGCAATGCCAAATTAATCATTCTTGATGAGCCTACCGCTTCGTTATCAAGGTCTGATATTAACCGCCTGTTTGATTTTGTAAAATCACTGCGCGATAAAGGCGTCTCTTTTGTTTACATATCCCACCACCTTGAGGAAGTTTTTGAAATTTGCGACCGGGTGACCGTGATGCGCGATGGCAGGATTGTGGATACCAAAAATGTGAAGGATATTGGTATCCCTGAGTTGATCATGATGATGGTCGGCGAAGGCGTGGAAGAATACACCAGGGAATCCACTTGCACTGACGAAATTGTTTTTGTCCTTAACAACCTAACCCGCCGCGGGTGTTATGAAGATATCAGCCTGGAGCTTAAAAAAGGTGAAGTTGTCGGTATCACAGGGCTGCAGGGCTGTGGCTCCGAGCAACTAGGGAAAGGCTTGTTTGGCCTTGAATATCGCGGCGTTGGAGAGGTCAAAATACATGGCGAGGAATTTACAGCGATGCGCCCGATCGATTCCTTCAACCAGGGGCTAGCGTATCTTCCCCAAGACCGCTATCGCTTTGGATTGGTGGGTGTTCGCCCTGTGCGGGAAAATGTGACTTACCCAATCTTGAACCGTCTTGTTAGACTGATCAATCTAATTAACAGGAATGAAGAAAAGAAAATCGTATCTGATTACATCAAGGGCTTGGATATCATCACACCAAACCAGGAACAGCCTGTGCGGCTTTTGAGCGGTGGCAATCAGCAGAAGGTAGTATTTGCCAAACTGGCCTCAACCAAACCGACGGTATTGATTCTGCATGAACCCACCCAGGGTGTGGATGTGCGCGCCAAGATGGATATTTTCAGAATTATTGATGAGCTGGCAAAGCAGGGTGTGGCGACTGTTGTTCTCTCATCTGAGATCCGAGAGTTGATTGGCTTATGCGACCGCATCCTCGTAATGAACAGCGGCAAACTTACGCATGAATACAAGAAAGGCGCCAAAGATACAACACCAGAGAACATCCTCAATGCGATTGAAGGAGGAAAAGAGAACCATGGATAAGCTTAAAAAGATCGACTGGATGAAACAGCTGCTTGATAATTTTATTTGGATAATTATCGCGATTGTCTACCTTTACTTTGCCAGCAATGTGGGTGGAAAATTTGTCACATTATCCAATCAATTTAATATCCTTTCACATGCAAGCGTTTTAGGAATTCTGGTTATTGGCCAGGCAATTGTCTTATTGACAGGTAACTTTGATTTATCCGCTGAAGGAGTCCTATCCTTAACCACAATTTTTGCTATGTGGCTGATGGTGGTACCCCGCACCGATGCGGGCGGCGCGCAGGCTTCAGGCTTAATGCTTAATCCTCTCATTGTTATACCGATTATGTTTTGTATTGGTATTTTGTCAGGTTGGTTAATTGGTATGATGATTACTCGTCTGAAGATGAATAACTTTATCGTCACATTAGCTATGCAGTTGGTATTACGTGGAATTGCCATGCTGGTCAGCGGCGGCCAAATCATGACAGGTTCTCCGGCGTTGTTTAATTGGCTGGGTGGAACGCGCATTAATGGTTTCCCTGTTGCCGTGGGTGTAACGCTGATTATGTATTTGGTGGTCAATTACCTTTTGAACCATTCAAAATTCGGTCGGGAACTGCGCGCTGTTGGCGCCAACCGTGATGCGGCGCAGGCATCTGGCTTTGACCCCAAGAAAACGATCACATTTGCGTACATTATCAGCGGTTTCATGGCGGCATTTGCGGGGTGGATGCTGCTGGGAAGGCTTGAAACCACCATATCAACCCTTGGACAGGGTATGACACTCGAAACGGTGGCTGCCTCAGTGATTGGTGGCGTGAGCTTGAAAGGCGGCCTGGGCAGTGTTGGTGGCGCTTTTGCCGGCGTAATGCTCCTGTCTATTATTGATAATGGACTAAACCTGATGGAGGTTGATCCTTTCTGGGTTCAGGGTGTCCGCGGGATGATCATTTTGCTGGCTTTGCTGATTGAAGCTCAGAAGTTTCGCTACAAACCGAAAGTCATTCATGAAAATAATGAAAAACCTGCTGAGAAAGTAAGCGCTTAATCAATCAGGAGATTTAATTCTTAGCCTCTGGAAAATTGGCAAGCCAATCCACCAGAGGCGGAATTTTTATAAACTGAAAATACTTTGGGGGTGAAAGAATGGAAGAAAAGAAATACGCAGCAATTGTTCATAATTTTAATTACC
>Ga0315277_10008331_pt1 | contig 13344 bp, 14 predicted proteins | sample YL17G05_15_MG_FD_203695 | JGI IMG/M metagenome (GOLD analysis project Ga0315277, IMG submission 203695) | Sediment microbial communities from Yellowstone Lake, YNP, Wyoming, USA - YL17G05_15 | ecosystem: Environmental > Aquatic > Freshwater > Lake > Sediment | place: USA: Wyoming | collected...
GGAGAGACTGCACAGGCCGCCAGCGCTCTGGCAACCGGGCAGGAAGGCATTTCGGTCAGTCCGCTCCGGCCGTCGGGCACGGCACAGTTCGGGACGGACCGGTTCAGCGTTGTCACAGAAGGCGAGTTTATCCCGTCCGGCGTCCGCATCGAAATCATATCGATCACGGGTGGGCGCATCGCGGTCCGGCGGGCGGACTGAGTTTCCGCGGGCAGGTCTTGGGTATCCGGATTGCATTTGAACTGACGGAGGTGCATTGAGAGTGGGCCCAGCAAATGTGTGGTCTCTGATTATCGTCGCTCTCGCGTTTATCGGTGGTTCGATAATCCTGAGCTTTTTCCCGGTTGGCCTGTGGATATCCGCACAGGCATCTGGTGTCAGGGTCGGGATGATCAGCCTTATCGGTATGAGGCTGAGGAGAGTGCCGTCGGCGAAGATAGTTGGTGCGTTGATAAAGGCAACTAAGGGTGGGCTCCCGCTGAATGTAAATAACCTGGAGGCGCACTACCTGGCGGGCGGCGATGTGGACAGGGTGGTTAACGCCTTGATCGCGGCCCAGAAGGCGGGAATAGCCCTGGACTTCAACCGGGCAGTCGCGATCGACCTTGCAGGACGAGATGTTCTGCAGGCCGTGCAGATGAGTGTGAACCCTCGGGTTATAGAAACACCGGTTGTGGCCGCCGTAGCCAAAGACGGTATCGAACTGAAGGCCAAGGCGCGCGTCACGGTCCGCGCCAACATAGATAGGCTCGTCGGCGGCGCCGGTGAAGAGACGGTCATCGCTCGTGTCGGCGAAGGTATCGTGACCACGATCGGCTCCAGCACCAGCCACAAGGAAGTGCTCGAGAACCCGGACAGCATCTCGAAGACCGTGCTGGCCAAGGGCCTCGACTCCGGCACCGCTTTCGAGATCCTATCGATAGATATAGCCGACGTTGACGTCGGTGAGAATATCGGCGCCCGGCTTGAGACAGACCGGGCCGAGGCGGACAAGAGGATCGCGCAGGCACGAGCTGAAGAGCGGCGCGCCATGGCTATTGCTGCCGAGCAAGAGAACATAGCCCTCGTGGCGCAGATGAGGGCAAAAGTGGTGGAAGCGGAATCGGAAGTCCCGAAGGCCCTGTCCGACGCATTGCGCGCCGGTAGGCTGGGCGTTGTGGATTACTACCAGCTCCAGAACCTCCAGGCCGATACCAGGATGCGGGACAGCATAGGCGGAGTGCAGTCCGGCAAACCGAAGGAGCCGGGCTCCGAGAGGAAGTAGGGCACCATGGTGGTATTTCCGTTTGTGTTCATTGGGCTCTTCTGGCTGGTCTTCGTGATGCTAATGCTGGCCAGTTTCATGCGCAGGGTCTCACGATCCGCTGCCGACGAAGCCAGACGGACCTATCGCCCGCCCATCATGACCAGACCAGCGGAGCGTCCGCCGGCCGGCGCGAAGCCACTTCCGCGAAAGCGGCACGTGACAGAGCCATCCACCGCTCAGCCGGTATCTGGTGAAGTGACAGGCGCACGGGGTACCTCCCGTGCCGGTACGGTCAGACCGGCGACTGGTAGCCTCGGCACCGGGCAGATGGAAGGGCCCAGAGGAGAACGCATCGAGCCGGAACCAGCAATACAGGATGCCGGTGCGTACACATACGCTTCAGGCGCCAGCCCTGCGGCTGCCTACGTCCCAGGGCCAGGTCTTGCCGCTTCGGCACTGTTCGGCGCAAGAGAGGATATCGCGCGCGGAGTAGTGATGTCCGAAGTGCTCGGCAAGCCGGCCTCAGCGTTCGCGCCGGCGAGGCCGAGGCTGTTGCGGCAGTGGAGGGTATAGGCTTGTGGCCTGCAAGTGGCGACTATAACCTCGCGATAGGCGAAACCCGGCAACGGTGAAGACCACGCACTTTACGAAGGCCGCCCCCCGCAAGGGGGAGACGGCCTTCTTTTCGTCCGACTCGGACCTGGGGGCGGTGGCTAGACCGGAAATGACATATCGAGTATTTCCCAGGAAATATATAAGTCTGAAACTACGTGATAGCGGGTTCGATGATTTACTGGAACAGCCCATGGCTGCAAAGGCAGCCGGGGCACGACAGGCGAACGCTGCGCAGAGCCCAAACGCCGGCAGGGCAGAGCAGGCCGCCGCCCGTCAAAGGAGCGCAAGATGCGCTCTCACAACACCAAGGAAGGTGAAGAGAAGTGAGGATCAACACGAACATTGCCGCGCTGAACGCGTGGCGGAACCTCACCGTGAGCGACGAGCTCATGGCAAAGTCCCTCGAAAGACTCTCCTCAGGTCTCCGGATAGCCAAGGCAGCTGACGACGCTGCGGGTCTCGCGATCTCCGAGAAGATGAGGGCCCAGATCGGCGGCCTAAAAATGGCCCAGCGTAACGCGCAGGACGGCATCTCACTCATCCAGACAGCAGAAGGCGGCCTCAATGAGACGTCGAGCATCCTACTCAGGATGCGGGACCTGGCCAACCAGGCCACCACCGGAACCCTGACAAACGAGGACCGCAGCAAGGTGGTGGAGGAGTTCACCCAGCTGAAGGATGAGCTCACTCGTATCGCTAGCGACACAAGATTCAACGGTATGGTGCTCCTCAACGGTACACTGGGGTCCACAGTCACTCTTGATTCTGCACTCACGCCCGCGGTCGGCATTACATCGGTTAACAGCAACGGTGCTGGTTCCGGCGTCTATGATCTGACATATGACGATGGGACCAACGAGATGACGATCTCAAAGGGCGGAATAAGCCAGACACTTAGCGTCACGGTGCCAGGTGCTGGAGAGACCGACGAACTTGACTTCACAGCTCACGGGCTCAAAGTCACTATCAATGAGAACCTGACTGCGAATATTGCCGCTCCGAACAATACCGTTACCATAGCCGCCACTCCCGCCGAGATCAGGATCGGGGCATACGGCTCCGAGAAACTGGACGTGAATATCGGCAACATGAGTGTGGCCGGTCTTGAGCTGACCTCCACGGCTGTCAACTCAGCAGCGAACGCTGCTCAGGCCCTAACAGACATTGACGACGCCATCGAGGACGTCAACACCCAGCGCGCGACGCTTGGCGCCTATCAGAACAGACTCGAGCACACCATTGCGAATCTGGGCGCCACCATAGAGAACCTTACTTCCGCCGAGAGCCGCATCAGGGATGTCGATATGGCACTGGAGATGGCCAGCTTCACGAAGGGCCAGATCCTGCAGCAGGCCGGCACAGCGATGCTGGCGCAGGCAAACCAGAGACCACAGTCGGTTATGCAGCTTCTTCGTTAGCGCCTCACGGCAGGCAGTAGACCAGGGCAGGGAGGCGCCAGTCACAAGAAACGCTGCGCGTGAGGAGGATATCGGGGGAGCACAGGAGAGTTTCAAGATAGATGAAAGCCAGGTCCGCTCCGATACCGGACCCGGCTGACTCAGGGGGCGCTCGCATTGGCGGGCGCCCCCGTTTGCCGTCATCGTGACTGCTCTTACAGCGACGCTTGGCCGCATAGGTATAAGCATGGCAGAGGTGAGGGCTGTGGCGGACGACGTCAGGGGCAGAGACAAAGGCGAGGACCGCAACAAGAGCGACGACCATGGCAAGGGCCAGGTTGAGGGCAAAGGTGCGGAGCAGGACAAGGACCGGGATCCGATCAAGGGCCGGGCTCAGAAAGCCGGGCTGATAAAGAGGTTTTCCCAGGCGTTCGAGCTTCCAGGTGACGTCGTCCTGAACGTCCCCCGGGTAACCATTGTGGGCAATGCTGTGGTCACTATCGAGAACCACCGCGGGCTCGTCCGCTATGACCCGAGTTCCATCACCATCGGCGCAGGGGGATTCCAGATTGTTATCGAGGGCGAAAGCATGGTGATCGGGATCGTGGAGGCCGAGACTATAACGATACGGGGGACCATCACTCGGGTCGGATTTGAGGTCTGATGCTATGATCCTGGTCAGGATCTGGTATTACTTAGCCGGCTTCGTTGTCGTCCGAGTCGAGGGGGAATGGCTCGAGCGGTTCCTCAATCACCTCATCGGACAGGGTATCTACGCATGGGATGTGACGAGGCGGGGCGGTGCTCTCTATGCCAGGATGGGCATCCCCGGCTTCAAGCGCCTCCGTCCCATCGTGCGAAAGACAAGGTGCCGGGTCCGCATCGAAAGGAAGGCCGGCCTGCCGTTCTGGCTTGCGAGGTTCAAAGGCAGGATTGCGCTGTTGGGAGGCATCGTGTTCTTTATCGTGGCAAGCTATCTCTCCACTTCGTTGGTGTGGATTGTTCGAGTAACCGGTGTCGTGAACGCAAATCCTGAACACATACTGGATATCGCCAGGCGGTCAGGCCTTTACCCGGGCGCCTGGAAACGCAGCATAAACCTCGCCAACGTGGAGACCGGCGTCGTTCTCGGGACGAAGGGCTTGTCGTGGGCCAAGGTGCGTGTCCAGGGCACCGCCTACACAATCGAGGTCATCGAGAAGGCAGCGGAACCGCCTCCCGAGGTTGAGGGGCCATGCGACATCGTCGCGTCACGGGACGGGGTGATAGAGGACCTGCTGGTGCTCATGGGTGAAGCCAGGGTGAAGGAGGGGAGCCATGTATCTAAAGGTCAGGTCCTGGTGAGCGGCGCCATATACAGTTACACGCCTTCAACTGTCCCGGGTGGCAGCGCTCAGGTTCATGTCGCCAAGTACCTGCGTGCGCGCGCGATAGTAAAGGCACGGATACCATATTCGTCTTACCAGGAGGTCTCTCTCAAACGAACGGTCCTGGAACCCACCGGTCAAGTACGCAAGGCAATACTTCTGAGAATCGGCAAAACGCAAATAATACTCAGGGTGCCGGGCGCGGCCTTTGAGCAGCAGCAGGTAGACGCACGTTCGCTCATACCCTGGCTGGGAAGGAATAGCTCGGCATACGTAGAAATGCATAGCCTGGAATTGCGCGAACTGGCTGCCAGAGAAATAACCCTATCAGTAGATGAAGCAAAAAGCATTGCGCAAAGAGCGGCAACTGAAGCCGCTTCTTTAACAATTCCGGCAGGCGCCGAGCGCGCGGATGTGCGTAGTGAAGTGACCGAGCTTCCCGGCGCGGTCGGTGTGCGTGTTACAATAGACACAATCCAGGAGATTGGCGAGGCAAAGCCGGTGATCGGCCGCTAGGAGGAGACGAGACGGCGCTGGAACAAAGGCAGGCTGAGAAGCGGTTCAGGATTGAGGACAATGTACAGGCCCAGGATTTGTTCGGGCGGCACGATACCAACCTCAAGAGGATTGAGGAGAGTTTCAACGTCCGGATAGTGTCAAGAGGAAACGACATCATCGTCACAGGTTCGGAACAGGAAGTAGAGAAGGTCACCCAGCTGATGGACGCGCTCCTTGGCGCCGTCAAGCAAACAGGGCCGCTCGCAGATCACGATGTGAGGTACGCGATAGACCTGACGAACGAAGGCAACATTTCACGACTCGATGAGGTCGTGAACGCACCCATAATGGTGACCCCGAGGGGCAAGCAGGTCCGTCCCAGGGGACTCGCCCAGAAGGCCTACGTCGAGGCGATGAGGAAAGAGAGCCTCGTTTTCTGCATTGGCCCGGCTGGGACAGGCAAGACTTACCTGGCGGTCGCCATGGCGGTCGCCGCCTTGCGAGACCGGCAGTACAGCCGGATAGTGCTGACTCGTCCGGCGGTTGAAGCCGGCGAGAAACTCGGCTTCCTCCCGGGCGACATCCAGGAGAAAGTAAACCCGTACCTGCGGCCCATCTATGACGCACTGTTTGACTTGCTCGGAGTCGACACCTTCGAAAAGTACATGTCGCGAGGGATAATCGAGGTAGCTCCGCTGGCATACATGCGAGGGCGTACGCTGGACGATTCCTTCATCATACTGGACGAGGCACAGAACACCACGCCGGAGCAGATGAAAATGTTCATCACCCGCATGGGGATCGAGTCAAAGACGGTTGTCACAGGAGACATAACTCAGATTGACCTGCCGAAAGGAACCTACTCCGGCTTGGAGCAGGTCAGGATCGTACTCAAGGACGTTGAGGGAATGGAATTCATTTACCTGAGCGAAAAGGATGTCGTCCGGCACGAATTGGTTCAGAAAGTCATCCAGGCTTACGATAAGTTCGATAGCAAGAAACCTCGACATGAGCCGGGCGAAGTGAGGTAAGCCTGTTGGGGTTTTTCCGAAACGTCGGTAGAGAAATTCACGACATAATGGACAAGCCCACAGTGAGGGGATCAGTCGCCCGGCGGGCAGGCCTCGCTGTTGGGTCTTTTGTTATCCTCACGCTGGTCTTTGCGTCTTCGCTTGCTCCTGAAAGCTTGGACGTGAGGGCCGGGCAGATATCGCCTAAAGACGTCAGGACCCCTCAGGAGACCATCGACCGGGCGAAAACTGAGAAACTTCGCGAAGAAAAAGCGGCACTGGTGAAGGACGTCTATGAACAAGACCCGTCTGTCCTTCCCAGCGTCCTGGATGAGATAGACAAAGCGTATGCTGCCGCCCGAGTCATCAAGGCCGACCCTTCGCTCAGCTCGGAGAAGAAGGCCAACGGTCTTGTGGAAGTGTCGGATGCTCCGCAACAGTCCTGCCTCGCGTTTATCAAAACCGATGCAAACGCCACCAACGCCCTGCGCGATGCGTCTCGCCAGGCGGTCACCAAGGTGCTGGGCGTGGGCGTGAGGTCGGACAACCTTGAGCCCTACTACAAGCAGATCGAGCAGGAAATCGAATCGGCCCGCTACTCCAAGGACTTGAGGTTGTTTGCCGCAGGAGTGGCGAAGAAGGCGTTGAGACCGAACCTGGTCCTGAACGCGGACGAGACCCTCAAGAAGCGGGAGGAAGCTAAGAAGACTGTCGAGCCCGTCAAAGTGCTCAAAGGCCAGCTCATCCTGCGCGCGGGCGAGATCGTGACCGACGACCACATGGTCCTCCTGCGCGACCTCGGCATCATCAAGGCCGCTCCTCATATCAGCACACTCCTGGCGAGTTCGGTGTATTCTTGCATCCTGGTCGCAGCTGTGGTGATCTACCTCTGGAGGTTCGAGCGCGCTGCGTTTGAGGATGAATCCAAGATACTGCTCGTCGTACTGGTCTTTTTCGTGACCCTTTTGTTTGCCGGCGTGCTGTGCAGAGTGTCTGGCTACTTGATGCCGGTAGCCGCCGGGACTATGCTCTACGCCACTATGGTAGAGCCCCGGTTCGCGATGCTCATGGGCATCGTGATGTCGCTGGCATCCAGCATCATTGCCGGGAGCGATTTGAGGTTCCTCATAGTCGCGCTCGTGGGCGCGACAGCCGGGGTGTTCGGCATAGTCCGTCTTGAGCAGCGTTCGGGCTTGATCCGGGCGGGAGTGGGCGTGAGTGTCGTCAACCTGCTTTCCATAGGGGCGCTGGGCCTGACCGAAGGGCGCACTCTGCTGGACGGTGCGCTGCTGGGGCAGCAGTTCTGGGGGCTCCTTAACGGCGTGGTGTCTGCGGTGCTGACCATGGGTAGCCTGCCGTTCTTTGAGGGCCTGTTCGGCATCATCACACCTGTTAAGCTGATCGAGCTTTCGAACCCGAACCACCCGCTGCTCAAAAAGCTCCTGGTCGAGGCGCCGGGCACCTATCATCACAGCATTCTGGTGGGGAACCTGGCTGAAGCGGCCACGGAAGCTGTCGGAGGAAACTCCCTGCTTGCGCGCGTCGGCGCGTACTACCACGATGTGGGCAAGACGAAGAGGCCCTATTTCTTCATTGAAAACCAGATGGGCATAGACAACCCCCACGACAAGACGAGCCCCACCCTCAGCACGCTGATAATAACCGCACATGTGCGCGACGGGGTCGAGATGGCGAAAGAGCACGGCATCCCGGAGCGGATAATCGAGTTCATCCGGGAGCATCATGGCACCACTCTCGTCAGCTACTTTTTCACGCGGGCGACCGGTGGCGATCCGGAGACCGCCTATGCCGAGCAGGACTTCCGGTACGAAGGCCCGAGGCCCACGTCCAAAGAGACAGCGATAGTGATGCTGGCCGACTCGGTTGAGGCTGCAGTGCGGTCCATGGGCAGACTTCCGGCAGGGCGCATAGAAACTGCCGTGAGGAAGATCATCAGAGACAAGCTCAACGATCACCAGCTCGACAAGTGTGACCTGACGCTGGGCGATCTTGACGTCATAGCCGAGGTTTTCACAAGCGTGCTATCAGGCATTTTCCACCCGAGGATCGAGTATCCCGATGTGAAACCCGGCGCGGAAATAAAGGAAGGTCCGAAGATAGAGAATGCAGACAGACTTGACAGTCTTGAGAAGAAGAGACCACGACTACGAAGAAGTGCCAGGGGAGATTGAGGCCCTGGCCAGGAGAGCCTTTCTGGCGGCGCTGACCGCCGCGGGATATGACCGGGCTGCCGCTGAGGTCAGTGTGCTTCTTACCGGCGACGGAGAGATCGCCGAGCTACACGGGCAATACCTTGGCGTTGCCTGCCCGACGGACGTGATGTCGTTTCCTTCCCGGGGCGAAGGGCGCGGCATCGAGCCTGAGATCAAAGGGGCGCCAGACGATGCCTTCCTGGGAGACATCGTTATCTCGGAAGACACTGCTCGATCGCAGGCCCTGGAATACGGGAATAGTCTTGAGAGTGAGATTGCTCTGTTGATCGTTCACGGCACGCTGCACCTGATCGGGTACGACGACCAGGATCCGGAATCGGCGAGCGCCATGAGGGAGATGGAAGGAAAGGCTCTAGCGCTACTATAGGCTAGCCACTCTGCCATGAAGGCGAAATCCCTGTTCGAAAGCTTCAAATACGCATGGAGGGGATTGACATACGCCTGGCTCCACGAGAGAAACATGCGCGCTCACGTTGCCATCGGGTTCACAGTGCTTTTTGCAGCGGTACTCCTTGAGATAAGTACACTGGAGTTCGTGGCGACCAGCCTGGTCACGGGCATGGTGATCGTAGCCGAGATGGCAAACACCGCGCTTGAGGCGCTCATCGACCTGGTCATAAAGCGGCGGGACCCTCTTGCCGCAGTGGCTAAGAACGCAGCAGCCGGCGCAGTGCTTGTGACTTCAGGCGCCGCGGTGCTTGTGGGCGTCGCGATCTTCGTACCACGGCTTCTGAGATGGAAGCAGGTGATGGCACTCCTGGCGGCCAAGCCGGCCGCGACAGCGACTGGTTTCGTGGCGTGCGGGCTGGTGTGGGTGATCTCGCTCGCGCTTCCGCTTGAGAGAAAAGGCACGAAGTAGGGCTGGGGGAGAGATGCTGAGCGCATGAGGAAACTGCGCAACTTCTTCGTCACGGGCTTAATAGTGCTCATACCAGTCATCACGAGCGTTCTGGTGCTGAGGTTTTTGTTCAACGTCAGCGACGGTATATTCGGTCCGCTCATCAGCAGGCTGACCGGCGTGAACATCCCCGGTATCGGCGTAATCACCGGCATTGTGATAATAATGGTCACCGGCCTCCTTGCCGCGAACTACTTCGGCTCAAGACTTATCCGGTTTGCTGAGAATGCTCTGAGCAGGATGCCTGTCGTCAGGGGCATTTACCTGATTTCCAAGCAAATAGTGGACGCTTTCTTCCACCCGGAGACGACTCCGTTCCGGCAGGTCTGCGTGGTAGAGTACCCGAGGAAAGGGGTGTACACGATCGGTTTCGTCACCCGCGAGCTGCCTGGCGACGAGGCTTCGGAGCCAATGGTAGGCATTTTCGTGGCAGCAACCCCCAACCCCACGTTCGGATTCTACATCCTAGTCCCCAAGAGCCAGGTGACGTACCTTGATATGCCCGTGGATGAGGGCTTGAAGATGGTGGTCTCCGGCGGCATAATCATCCCTGCCAATATGTCCTCCGCTTTCCAGAAGAAGTCGAGCGACCAGGAACAGGCGTGACAGAGGCTTCGTCGAATCCTGTATACCAGTTGCTGACAAGCCGTCCACGGCGAACCAATAGAATGGACGGTGACGGAACAAGCCCCCGGAGGTGCCCGTTTCATGCGCTCATTCCGGTTGCTGGCCCTCATGCTGGCGGTGTCGTTGTTTGTCTGCGGTTGCGGTACGGAAGAGGCAGTCACGAAGCCTCCCGAACCGCAACCGCAGGTAGAGCCGCCGAAGGTGGAGCCACCACCAGCGCCGCAATCCGAAAGCCCCCTGACTGGCGTGCCTGTCAGTGAGCAGATAGCCAAGCGACGCCCCATTGCGGTCATGCTGGGCAACTCGTCCAAAGAGCGCCCCCAGGATGGGCTCACCAGAGCATCTGTTGTGTATGAGATGCTCGCAGAGGGCGGAATCACGCGTCTCATGGCAATCTACCTTGAGAAAGACGCACAATCCATCGGCCCGGTGCGGAGCGCACGGCACTACTTCCTGTATGCAGCGCTGGGCCAGGGTGCGGTGTACGCGCATTGTGGCGGCAGCCCGCAGGCACTTGCGGACCTGAAATCCCTGGGTGTCCAGAACCTGGACGATATGCGGGACCGGGGTGTTATGTGGCGGATCAGGGACCGCGTTCAGCCCTATAACCTGTATACCTCGACGGCGAACATCCGGTACGCAATGGAGGAACGCAAGTGGACCTCGTATGAGCCAGTGGCGGCGCCGTGGGGTTTCCGGGACGAAGCGGCAGATGGAAGGCCCGGCGCTTCGGTGCGGGTGCCCTATCCGAACGGCAACCAGGGATATGAGGTCCAGTGGGACTACGATCGAGATTCGGGACTGTACAGGCGTTCTGTTGACGGCAAGCCGCATGCTGACGCTCAGGACGGGACACAGATCACTGCGAAGACCATTATCATCCTTTATGTGAAGACATGGAGGATCCCGAACGACCAAGACCTGCGTGTGGACATGAATATTGTCGGGAGCGGCAAGGGCCTTGTGGTTTCCGATGGGAAACTCAGGGATATCTCCTGGTCAAAGAAGTCCAAGTCATCGGCTTTCGAGATGAAAGAGACAGATGGGTCGAGGCTCTTGATCCAGCGCGGGAATGTCTGGGTCGAGATCATGCCTCCGCCCGGCACGACCCTGGGATCGTAGGGGAGGTAAGTGCGACGTACACTAGAGAGCAGATTGCAGGCGCCATTGATCACACGCTGCTCAAGACCACGGCGACCCGGGACGACATGCTGAAGCTGTGCGCGGAGGCGCGCGACCTGGGGCTGTTCGCGGTGTGTGTGCCCCCGTGCTACGTGGAGACCGCTGTGGATGCGCTGAAAGGTTCCCGTGTCAAAGTAGCTGCCGTCATCGGTTTCCCGCACGGATACAACACTTCCGAGGTCAAGGCCTTTGAAGCCGGGCAGGCCGTGCGCGCCGGAGCTGCGGAGGTCGACATGGTCATCAATATCGGGGCTGTGAAAGCCCGTGATGAAGCGTACGTCCGGCAGGACATAGCTGCTGTCGTCCGTGAAGCGCAGGCAGCGGGCAGGGACGTGGGCTCGAGGCCTCTTGTCAAGGTGATCATCGAGACAGCGGCGCTGACAGATGACGAAAAGCGGTTTGCGTGCCTGGCAGCGAAAAGAGCACGTGCGGATTTCGTCAAGACGTCCACAGGGTTCGGCGGCGGCGGAGCCACCGAGGCCGACGTCCACCTGATGCGCGAGACTGTCGGGCCGGAGATGGGTGTGAAAGCCTCTGGCGGTGTTCGCACTCTCGACCAGGCTGTCGCGATGCTCGACGCAGGTGCGACGCGTATCGGCGCCAGCAACGGCGGAGCGATGGTCCGCGAGTTCGACGAGAGAGTACGTCAACAGTGACGCGGAGAAGATAAGTTGCGAAAAGGTGGGAACCTTGGCGTCCTATAAGGTGGAAGCGGTGGTTCTCAAGACTTACGACCTTGGGGAAGCCGACAAGATACTTGTGCTCTTCACCCGGGAGGCCGGTAAGGTTTCCGCAGTCGCCAAAGGCTCAAGAAAACCGAGAAGCAAATCCGCAGGGGGCGCCCAGGTCTTCGGCCATAACGTCTACCTGTTGCACCGCGGCCGGAACCTGGATATCGTCGGGCAGTACGAGATCGTCAGGCAGTACCGCCAGATCAGGGGCGACCTCGACAGTCTGGCTTATGCAAGCTACGCGGCTGATCTGGTGTTCCAGACCAGCCACGAGCGCGATCCCGCCCCAGACGTGTTTGACCTCCTGATCTGGATACTTAACACGATTGAGGAAGAGCGAAACCCTGAGGTCGCGTTTCACGTATTTGAGTTACGTTTGATGGAAACTCTGGGGTACAGGCCGCAGCTGGACGCGTGTGTCGTCTGTGGTCGTGAGGTTCCAGCAATCGCCAGGTTCTCTTCGGAGGCGGGCGGTATCCTGTGCGATAGGTGCCGCCAGGGCGCCGCAGGTGCGCGAGAGATATCCGAAGGGGCGTTACGGTCCCTCAGGCTGCTTCAGGAGTCACGCGACACAAGATGGCAGTCCTTGGGGCTCGCGGGCGAGGTCTTGCGAGAAGTGCGGGCGGTCCTGGACGACTATATTGTGTACCGGCTTGAGAAGCGACCGGCGTCCCTTGAGTTTCTCAGATCGCTAAAACAGAGCAAGTGAGGTGCTGGTAGAATGACAGAGCTCGAGAAGATCGACGCTATCCGCTCGAGGATGAACGTCAATTACGACGAAGCGCAGCGCGCGCTGACCCAGGCTGGCGGCGACGTGGTCCAGGCGCTGGTGCTGCTTGAGAAGAAGCCCAGCGTCTGCTGCGCGGAGAAAGACAGCTGGACGGAGAAAGTCCAGGTCCAGGGGTCTGAGCTTGTGGAGAAGGTCAAAGAGGTAATTCGCGAAGGCAACGTGCGCAAACTGGTCGTGAAGCATGAGGATAAGGTCGTATTCGAGATACCGCTCACCATCGGAGCAATAGGAGCTATCATCGCGCCCCAGCTGGCAGCGATTGGCGCCGTCGCTGCGCTCTTGACCAAGTGCACCATCGAGATCGAGAGGACCGGGGCCCCACAGAAGAACCCTGAGGAGCCCAAGCTCTAACCGGTCGGGTCAGGTGCTTGCGCATCCTGGCACGATGGCTCAGCATTGAGCCGGATAGGATTAAACGCATAATGGCTATTGCGAAACGCCCCGACGGCCGGCGTGCCGGGCGGGGTTTCTTTTTACCGAGCCATCGAAATATGAGTGAGAGCGGGACGGGGCAAATTGCAGGGTTCTGTCGAGATGTGTGGAATTCATAGCAGGTTTACGGCAAGCAGCAGAACGCAGGGCCTTTTTGGGGACATTACCCTGCAACGGATACGCACAAGGTATAGGAGGAGTAAGGAATGGCCTTCCAACACACGTATGCCTTCAAGGAAGGTAACGCGGAAATGCTTGACATCCTGGGCGGCAAGGGTGCCAACCTGGCAGAGATGACCCGGCTCGGGTTGCCCGTC
>Ga0315277_10008332_pt1 | contig 13343 bp, 8 predicted proteins | sample YL17G05_15_MG_FD_203695 | JGI IMG/M metagenome (GOLD analysis project Ga0315277, IMG submission 203695) | Sediment microbial communities from Yellowstone Lake, YNP, Wyoming, USA - YL17G05_15 | ecosystem: Environmental > Aquatic > Freshwater > Lake > Sediment | place: USA: Wyoming | collected...
AGAACGGCAATCCGCAGACCATCACGCTCTACGAAGAGAGCGAATCGTCCCCCGCCGACCGATTCGTCATAGGCAATCCCCGAGCCGGGGAATACGGTTCCGTGATCATTACACCCAAGAACACATACAAGGGGATCACGTTCTCCATCAACAAACGTTTCTCCAACAACTGGATGCTGCACTTCGACTATACCTACAGCCAGACCAAAGGAAACCATACCAACAGCACGACGGCAGCCTGGGGAGGGATCTACTACGAAACGCCCAACAGACAGATCAATGCCTACGGTTATTTACCCTATGACGCTCCCCACTCGGTCAACCTGTATGGGACGGTCGTTCTACCCCTTGACATCGTGTTGACCCCGAGATTCTCCTATCAGAGCGGCTGGAACTGGACGCCGTACGTGAAAGTTTCCGCCGTTTCAGGGAGCCCCAGTGTCAACGTCACGTCCAGAGGGTCGAAAAGGCTTCCGGCCCAGGTCACTTTTGATGTCAGGGCGGAAAAGCTCTTTGAATTCAACCAAAGGATGAAGGTCAGCTTGATCTTCGACGCGTTCAATATTTTCAACCGCGGTGTCGAGACTTCGGTGGAATCCAGGGTGACCCTGGCCACATACGGGAAAGCGACGGATGTTTGCGAACCGAGGTACTTCCGGGTCGGAATGAAGTTCTACTTCTGATCTTGGTATGAGATGACGGGGGGAGATTCGATTCTCCCCCTCTTTTTTATTTTCAAGGAGGTTCTTAAATGAAAGGGAAATGGCGCCACGGGATCTTCCTGGCAACCTTCGTCCTGTTTTTGATCGCGGGACTGCTCGCCGCCGACGAAAAGACGGATAAGGTTGACAAGCTCTTCGCCGAGTGGGATACGACGGTCACTCCGGGCTGCGCCCTGGCCGTCGTCAAGGACGGGCAGATCATCTACGAGCGCGGCTACGGCATGGCGAAGATCGAGGACGGGCTGGCCATGACGCCCACCAAGATCTTTGACATCGGCTCGACCTCCAAGCAATTTACGGCCACCTGCATTGCCATGTTGGTCAGGGACGATAAGATCTCCCTGGACGACGACGTCCGGAAGTATATTCCGGAGCTTCCCCGGTACGAGAAGACCATCACCATCAACCACCTCCTCCACCACACCAGCGGGCTCCGCGACTACAACGCCCTCCTGGAGCTTTCGGGGTTCAGGCCGGAGTCCGATTCTCCCACGGTCGAAGAATCCATCGACGTGATCTCCAGGCAAAAGAGGCTGAATTACCTGCCGGGAGACGAATATTCCTATACGAACACCGGCTTCTTCTTGCTGGGGCAGATCGTCGAGCGGGTGAGCGGCAAGAGCCTGAATGAATTCGCCCAGGAGCGGATCTTCAGGCCCCTGGGTATGCGGCACACGATCTTCCAGGACGACCACACCCAGATCGTTAAGGAGCGGGCCAGCGGCTACGACAAGACCGACAAAGGCTACAAGCTCGACATGAGCAACTGGGACGAGACCGGGGACGGCAACATCTACACGTCCGTCGAGGACCTGTATCTTTGGGACCAGGCGTTCACCAACAACAAGCTGGGCAAGGACCTGATGGACATGCTCCACACGGTGGGCGTCCTCAATAACGGGAAAAAACTCGACTACGCCTTTGGCCTCGTTGTCACCGAATACAAAGGGCTTAAAGTTGTCGAACATGGCGGCGCCTGGGCCGGGTTCCGGGCGGGCTTCGTCCGCTTCCCCGAGCAGAGGTTTTCGGTCATCTGCCTGGCCAACCTGAGCTCCATAAACCCCTCGGGCCTGTGCTTCAAAGTGACCGACATCTATCTGGCCGATCTGCTTAAAGCCGCCCCCAAGGCCGACGTCAAGAAGGTCGAGCCCATCAAGCTGTCCCCGCAGGAGCTCGAAGCCAAAGCGGGGAATTACCAGGACGACAAGTTTGGAATGTGGATCTCCCTTTCTGTCAAGGAGGACAAGCTGGAAATGGACGGCCTGGGGAAGCCGTTTCATTTCGCTCCCGTGAGCCCGGTGACGTTTCTGGCGATCGACGCGCCGGAGGAGATCATCCTGGAATTCGCTCCGCCTGCCAAGGGAAAGGCGCTCCAGGCGACCGCCCGGGTCGGCAATGATGAAACATTCATGCTGACCAAGGCCGCACCTCTCGCTTCCTTGACCCCGGTCAAGCTCCAGGAATTCGCCGGCTTGTACAAGAGCGAGGAGCTGCTCGGGTCGGAGTACCGCCTCGTCGTGGAAAAGGACGACCTCGTCATCAAGTTCAGGAACGCGCCCAAAGACCCTCTCGTCGCCAAAGCGCCGGATAAGTTTAACCTGGGCTACTTCAACATCGAATTCGTCCGCAAGGGGAACAAGGTGACGGGCTTCGAGCTCAGCGTCGGCCGCGCCGGTCACATCGTCTTCGTCAGGAAGTAGGGTTCTTTACGCGCGTTGGCGCTTTTCCCGGCCTTGTTCACGGCGGGGAAGGGCCGGAGAGGTAACGCTATTGCCCTGTTGACGCTGACGTCCAAGGACCGGAAGCAGGCGCGTCCGGGTTCGGGATTACTTTCGCCGCGTCCGGGATTGGATGTAGGATGAGAACGCCTCCGGCTTCCCGGGCGGCGCGATATCGAAATCAATCCTCACGGAATCCGCCGTTTCTTTCGTGTAGACCAATCGAAAGCGCGGGGCGTCGGCCTGCGGCTCGCTGAGAAAGGTCCAGGTCGTGCCGTCTGGGGAGACGCTTGCCGCGTATTGGATGACGTGGCCTTCGTTGTCGAAATAGACGGCCCGGGTCGATCCCGACTGCTGATAGATGATCATCAGATCATCATGGTGCATGGCCGGCCGGTTCGCGGTCGCCGGGTATTCGGCCAGGTTCCTTCGGACCAGGATGGTATTTTGAAGGTCCAGCGCAAACGTAGAGCCTCCAACGCCTTGGCCCGGTTCGCCGCCGCCCTCGCCGACCCATTCGCCGAGCAAAAACCGCCATGGGGTCCAGTCCGGCGTTTTCGTCCGTTGCTGAGCGGACGGCTGAGGGGCGGCCGCCAGGAATAAGACCGCCGACGCGGCAATGAAAACAAAGGCTCGAGGTTTCATGACATTTCCTTTCATGCAGTTCCTGATAAGTTTTTGCTTTCTGTTCGCGGCATGATGCTTTCTCCCAGACCGTGTAAAAAAATGGCCCTTACGCGGTCCGCCAGTTCGCCGATGTCTTCCTTGCCGAAACCGGCAACGGGGACCGGGGGTTCGATGGTTAGATCGACCCGGCCGGGGCGGATGAGGAGGCTTCCCTTGTGAATGATCCTGTATCCGCCTTTCTGGACGATCGGCAGGATGTCCAGCCCCGTTTCCAGGGCCAAGTGGAACCCGCCCCGCTTGAAAGGCCCCAGTTTCCCGTCCAGGGTGCGCGTTCCCTCCGGCAGAATGGCGATGGAAAACTCCTTGCGGCTGCGGACGAGGTCCGCGGCCTGTTTGATGCTCTCCCTCGCCTTCGGACTGTTTTTACGGTCGATCGGGATCATGCCGATGCGGCGGAGAACGGCCCCATAGAACGGCCAGCGGAAATGGCTCTCCTCCTCGATCCCCCGGGCTGGACCGGGGAATGCGGCATAAAAAACGAACGGGTCTAAGATATTGACGTGGTTCATCATGACGACGTATCGGCGGCCCGCTTCGACATTCTCCCATCCCCGCACCCTGAGACGAACGACGCTAGCGAAGAGCACTAATCGGCAGCAAGCCTTGATCAATCCTTCCAGGCGCCGGCCGCGGTAGAAAAGGGCGACCAGCAGGATCACAAGGCAGCCCAGGACGAAAACGGGCAGAGCGATCACCCAGATGACGAACGACCGCAGGCTTTCGAAGACGCGCTTCATGCCAGGACGGTCAACTCCCGGGGCCACACCTTCAGCCGCAGGGGGGTCTCGCCGAGGAGCTCGCCGTCGGCCATCAGGAGCTGGGGCGGATCGGCGTCGATGGAGATCTCGGCGGCCTTGATCACGTCCACCTTCGGATGGCCGGTGTGGGTCCCGGAGAACACCTTGCGGAAGATGTCGACGATCTCACGGCGGTTGACCTCGCGGAAGATCACCAGGTCGGCCCGCCCGTCCGATGGGTCGGCGTCCGGAGCGATCTTCATCCGGCCGCCGGTGAATTTTGAATTGGAAATGACCATGGCGCTGTCGCGGACGGTCCATTTCTTACCGTCGGCTTCGATGTCCATGCGGTTGTTCATGCCTTTGGCCAGCCTCAGAAGGACAGCCAGGCTGTAGCCGAAGGAACCTAAGATCTTCAGACGTTTGTTGGCCAACTTGAGGATGTCGGCGATGAGCCCGACCCCTAAAAGATTCATGGAGAACCGGTGTTCGGTCAGCCCGTCCTGCCCGTACCAAAATTCCACCAGGTCGATGGCGTGGCGGCGCCCGGCCATGATGTTGTCGAGTGCCTGGTCAGCCGTGAGGGTGTCGAAGTCCCTGAGGAAAGAATTGCCGGTCCCGGCCGGGATGAGCCCGATCTCGGGCGTCCGGGGCGGCCGTCCTTTGGCATAGATGCCGTTGATCACCTCGAAGGGCGTGCCGTCGCCGCCGAGGCAGATCACCCGGGCGAAACCCTGCTCAGCCGCCCGGCAACCGATTTCCGAGGCGTGGCCGGGGTATTCGGACATGCGGACCTCGATCCCGGGGAACTCGGCGAGGATCCGGGCTTTGAGACGGCGGTAGCACTTCAAGCCGCGCCCATGGCCGCAGGCGGGATTGACGACGAGCAGCGTTTTATCGTCGGTGCCCACGGCTTGCTTATAACACGACTCCCGGGAAAACTCAACGTGGCGCTATTCGGCGCCTTGACTTCTCTTTTTATGGAAGGTTATCATCTGTTGCCGACCGGGAAGACGCCTTGAGGAGGAGCCCGTGAGAACCGTATCCGCGCTGACCAAGTTTACCGTCCTGATGATCTTCGCGCCGGTTGTGCTTCAGCCGCTCTCCGCGGTCCAGACCAAGAGCCTGGCCGGGACCTGGAAGGTGAGCTGGACGGAAGGAAACCACAGCCCGCAGGAGGTCCCTCCGCTCTATACACTGCCGATGAAAGACCCGGGCCGCTATATAGACGTCCCTGTCCCCATGGAGCTCCACCGCGTCCTTCAGGCCAAGGGGCTTATTGAGGACCCCAATATCGGGATAAACTCCTTAAAGGCGCGCTGGGTAGCGGAACAGATCTGGTCCTACCGCACGGAGTTTACGCCCCCCCGGGAGGCGCTCCTCGCCAAGGCGGTCTGGCTCGTTTTCGACTGTCTGGACCTCGACGCTGTAGTGTCCCTGAACGGCAAGGTCGTCGGCCGCCACGCCAACGCTTATATTCCTCTGCGGATCGTTCTGACCGGGAAGCTCCGCGAGGGCCCGAACGAGCTCATCGTGGTCGTCGAAAGCGGCCTTTACGATGTCGCCGATCGCTCTTATGGCGACTATTCGCGGATGATGGACGCCGTCCTCAACAAACGGCAGTGGCTGCGGAAGCCCCAGTATCAGTTCATCTGGGACTGGAACCCGCGACTGATCAATGTCGGGATCACCGGCGACGTTCGTCTCGAATGGGCGGACGCGGCCCGGCTGGACCAGGTCGTTGTCTTCGCTCAACCGTCTTCGGAATTTGCCTCCGCGGACATGACCGTGAGAGCATTCGTCGATGGAGTCCGCGAGGGCCCGCCCGCCGTGCTGCGGGCCCGCGTCAAGGAAACGGGGCAGGAAGTGAAGAAGAGCATTGACCTCGGACGCGATCTCCAGCCTCAAGATCTTCATATCCGGATCGACAAGCCGCGCCTATGGTGGCCGCGCGGACACGGGAAGCAGGACCTCTACACGGTGGAGGTCGACCTCCTCGCGGACGGCACGGTCGTCGATTCGGCGGTGAAGCGGACGGGCATCAGGTCCGTTGTCATCGATCGCTCGCCTCACCCCGTGGAAGGCGAATACTTCATCATCACGGTCAACGGCCGGCGCATCTTCAAGGGCGGGAACTGGGTTCCGGCCGACATGATCTACTCGAGCGTCGACCATGAACGGACCCGGAAGCTTGTGGACCTGGCCGTGGACGCCAACTTCAACCTCCTCCGGATCTGGGGCGGCGGACTTTACGCCGGGCATGACCTGCTCGACGTCTGCGATGAGAAGGGTCTCCTCGTCTGGCACGACTTCCTGTTCGCCTGTTCGAAATATCCCGCCGATGACGGCGATTGGCTGGCCAATGTCCGTCGCGAAACGACTTGGGCCGTGCGCGAATTCGCCCGCCATCCCTCGCTCGCCGTCTGGTGCGGCAATAACGAAATCGAGTGGGGCGTCTGGGCCTGGGGATACGAATCCTTCGGCAAACGGCATCCCGATTATTCCCTTTACCACTTCGTCCTTCCGGTCATCGTCAAAACCGAGGACCCAACGAAGCCCTATTGGCCGAGCTCCCCGTTCTCGCCGAACCACGAGTTCCCCAACAGCCCTATCGTCGGCGACCAGCACCCCTGGGACGTCACGCTCGGTCAATACGGCGCGGACTTCCGGGCCTACAGGAGATTCATGGACAGGTTCCCCAACGAGGGGGGCGTCCTGGGGGCCAGTTCCCCGGCGACCCTGCGGCAGTTCCTCCCGGCAGGGGAGAGGGGGATGAGGTCGTTCTCCTGGGAGCACCACGACAACGGCGGGAATTTCTGGACGGAGCTTCCAGGCATCACCTACCGGACCGTGGAATTCTGGTTGGGGTGCGACCCGGCGGTGATGTCATTTGATGACTATGTCTTCGCCAGCGCCCTCCTCCAGGCGGAAGGCCTCGAGGAGTATATCGCCAACTATCGGCGGCACATGTTCTCAAGCTCCTCGGCCATCTTCTGGATGTACAACGACTCCTGGCCGGTAACCCACGGCTGGACCATCGTCGATTATTACCTGAGAAAGAAGCTGGCTTTTCATCCCGTCCGGCGCGCCTACCAGCCGGTCACCGTCGTCGTGGCGGACGACGGGCCGACGATCACCGTCTACGGTATCAACGAGGGGCGGGAAGAGTGGAAGGGCGCTCTGCGCTACGGTCTCTTCGCGACGAGGGGAGGCCGGCCTCTGGACGAAACGCGGGATATCGTGCTCCCGGCCGACGCTTCGACGCCTCTGGCGACGATTGAGCGCTCAAAATGGGAGGCCCTGGGGACCACGACGCATGGGGCGTTCGCGGCGCTCTTCGACTCCGCCGGGAACCTCCATGCCCAGCATCGGCTATTCCTCGCCCGGTTCAAGGACCTTGATCTGGCCGAACCCGGCGTCCGCGTCAAGCGTCTGAAAGACGCGGCGTCCTACGCTTCGGACGTGTTCGTCTGGGGGGTCGCCCTGGACATCGATGGCGAATCGGATGTCGCGGACAACGCGTTCGACATCATTCCGGGCCTGCCTTACCGGGTACCGCTCCCGGCGGGCCGGCCGGCGCCGCTCGTCCTTAAGACGGGGAATGAAGTGGCGCTTCAGAGAGGGAAATAGCTCCGACTTCAAACGCCATGGTTATAGGCCCTGTCGATCCGCCCCGGACGCTCTTCCTCGAACTCACGAGCCACTGCAACATGCACTGCGCGTTCTGCCCGTCCGATGTCCTTCGCCGGCCGAAGGAGCATCTTTCGGAAGCGCGGCTGCGAAAGTTCCTCGACCAGATCCACGCCCTCAACCTCCGCACTCCCGTCCTCCTCAATGTCCTCGGCGAGCCCCTTCTCAATAAGAAGGTCTATGAGGTCCTGGACCTGCTCGAGGCCGAAGGCCATCCCGTCACGCTGATCACCAATGTTTCTCTTCTCGGAGATCCGGACGTCCGGCTGAAGCTCCTCCGCCACGGCAATCTGACCCTGGCCCTCAGCCTCCAGACGGCGACGAAACGCTCCTACAGAATGCGCGGCTATGACCGTCTGCCCTTCAAGAAGTTCTACGGGACGGTATTCGAGGTTGTTGAAGATAAGTTCCGGACGGGGAGCGCCGTCCGGCTCGAGGTCCACGTGGCTTCGAACTTCGTCGTCCTCCATGACCCGACCGTCCAGGCGGGACGCGGGTTCGATCTCTGGGCAAATTTTCCAAGCGATGGAGCGGAGCGTCGTTGGATAACCCGAACGTTCAAGCGGCTGGAGCGGCTGGCTGCGGTCCTCGAGAAGAGATATCCGGAAGCTTATGCACGGGAGCGGGCGGCGGCGCTCGAGAAGTACAGGGAGCACATCGGGACGAAGATCGCTCTCGACCGGGCGGGCCTGCCGCCGGATTTCCACCGCCTCAAGGACGAGGTCTTCTGGGGATACATGGCTTTACCCAACGTCTTCCTCGTCTTCAAATCGCTTGAGCTCTGGACGCGCGACCGAGATTTCCTCAGGGCGGCCCTGCCGGCTGGAACGTTCGTTTACGTCGAGGAGCGCGAGGAGTCGAGGACTTGCGTCATGGCCGACAACTTCGGCCTCCTGGCCAACGGTGAGTACGTCCTGTGCTGCCTCGATTATGAAGCCGAGATGGCCATCGGCAACATCGACACGATGCCGGTGGGGGAGGCTCTTGGCTCGGGAAAGCGGTCAGCCGTGCGAAAGGACGCGATGACCGGGAAGGTCTGCCGGCGGTGCAAAGGGAACGTCTTCGTCTTCGATACGGCCCCGATCTCTTCAGACGCGCAGGCCGTTGACCGGTTCGGCCGGGGCTGGTGGGAGTTCGAGACCGGTTTATCGGGCTCGGGCGGAAGATGGACGAAGGGGAGGGCCTGGGCATATGTATATAGCCGCATCGCGGCGCGGAGCCTTAAGCTGTCTTTTCTGTCGCCTTTCGAAGAGGCCGTGCCGTTGGAACTCGACGTGTCCGCTTATGACGAGCGCATGGACGATTTCCGGATGTCAAAGGCCTTTGCCTTTCGCGGCCGGAAGGGCGCCGCGTCTGAATTCGAGTCCGCCTTCGATTTCGTGCCGGGCCGGCTTTATCGAATCCAGATCGATTCACCCGTGTTCGTCCCCGACGAGGCTTCTCACATCGGCGACACCCGCCGCCTGGGCATCGCCGTCTTCTCAATGACGTTGCGGGCTTGAAGGCGACAGGCGCCGTTCCGTCATTCATGGGCGCCCGGCACACCCGCCTTGACGAGCGGGAATATGCCCGGCGGCTTGCCGCGGGGAACCGCTCGTCGGGGGATCCAAGGGGGTATACCCCCTTGGTCGCAGGGCGCGGGTCCATGCCCCGCCCGAGAAAGGGAGGCAGGGAGCGAAGCGACCGTTGGTAGGGGGAAACGCGAAGCGGGTTCCCCCTCCAAGTTGACTTTGCCCTCCGGCTGAAATAAGATTTCCGGCGAGATATCCATGCCCGATGAACTGGCGCCATTACACGTGTGTGCGTTGCGGGAAAAAGGTTGATGTTTGATGGCCGCTTGCGGCGATGTTTTATCTTGTTGGAGGTTTGACATGTCCTATTCAGGATCCCTTTCACGGAAAAGTAGAATTCTTGCCGTCGCTCTTCTCGTTCTTTCGACGTTGGCAGCCGCCGTTCCGGCCAGGTCCCCGGCTCCCGCGCCGCCGGACCTGGACGCCTACCTCGCCCGTGTCATGAAGGCCTTCGAGGTGCCCGGCATCGGGCTGGCCATCGTGAAGGACGGGAAGGTCGTCGTCGCAAAGGGTTACGGCGTCCGCAAGCTCGGCGAGCCCACGCCGGTGGATGGACAAACGCTATTCGGCATCGCCTCCAACACCAAGGCGTTCACGGCCACCGCCATCGCCCTCCTCGTCGAAGAAGGCAGGCTTGAATGGGACGCTCCGGTCATACGCTACCTGCCCTGGTTCCAGATGTGGGACCCGTTCGTGACCCGGGAGCTGACGGTGCGGGACCTCCTGGTCCACCGGAGCGGCCTCGGATTAGGCGCGGGTGACCTCCTCTGGTGGCCGGCATCGACCTACGACCGTAAGGAGATCGCCCGGCGCATCCGTTTCATCCCGCCGGCCACAAGCTTCCGCAGCGCTTACGCTTATGACAACGTCCTTTACCTGATTGCCGGAGAGGTGATCGAGGCCGTTAGCGGTAAGATCTGGGAGGATTTCGTTGTTGAGCGCATTCTGAAAAAGGTCGGGATGACCGGGAGCCAGGTGCGCCACGCCGCGGTCGCCGAGGGCGGGAACGTCGCCGCTCCCCACGCCTCCGTCGAGGGCGTCGTCCGGCCCGTAAAGCCGTTCGACAGCGACAACACGAACCCTGCGGGCGGCATCTGCTCGAACGCCGAGGATATGGCCAAATGGCTGATCGTCCAGCTCAACCGTGGGCTCCTGGCCGATGGAACGCGCCTTTTTTCGGAGCGCTCCGCGCGCCAGCTGACGACGCTGGTGACCCCTATGCCGTCCGGCGAACCGCCGGCCGAGCTGGCGGCCCAGCGGATGAACTTCCGCGGCTATGCCCTCGGCTTCGAAGTCCATGACTATCGCGGCAAAAAGGTCGTCACGCACACCGGCGGACTTCCGGGCTATCTTTCGGAGGTGACCATGGTCCCCGAGCTCGGGCTGGGGGTCGTCGTCCTCACCAACCAGGAGTCGGGCGCGGCGTTTATTTCCGCCACCAACCGGATCCTAGACCATTATCTGGGAGCGGCGCCGACGGATTGGGTCGACGCGTATCTCAAAATCATGGCGCGCGGGCAAGCGGCAGACGCCGAGGCCGGCCAAAAGGCGGCGGCCGGCCGCGACGCTTCATCGAAACCGTCGCTCCTGCTCGAGCGCTATGCCGGAACATATAACGACGGCTGGTACGGCGACATCGAGATCGCATCCGAAAACGGCCATCTCATCATGCGCTTCACGAAGACGCCGTCGCTTGTCGGCGACGTGGAGCATTGGCAGTATGACACGTTCATCGTCCGGTGGCGGGACCGGGAGCTTCGGGCCGACGCCTACGTAACGTTCGCCCTAAAACCCGACGGGACGATCGACCAGGCTAAAATGGAAGCGGTTTCACCCGAGACGGATTTCAGCTTCGACTTCCAGGACCTTCTGCTAAAGCCCGTGCGCCGTCAGAATTGAAGGAGGACATCTCATGCCGGACCATGATTTCAAGCTCTATAAGTACCGCTGGGTCGTTCTGGCGGTCTATGTTTTGATCAGTATCGTCATCGAGATCCAATGGCTGACCTTCGCCCCGGTCGCGTCGGCAGCCCGGGCCTATTACAAGGCCACCTCACTCCAGATCGACCTCCTTTCGATGCTATACATGATCATTTTCATCGTCTTTTGCATCCCGGCTTCCTACGTGATCGACACGTATGGTTTAAAAAAGGGGCTATGGATCGGGGCCGGCCTGACCGGAATTTTCGGACTTATGAAGGGCGTTTTCGCGTCTGACTACGTCATGGTCCTAATCGCCCAGACGGGCCTGGCCGTCGCCCAGCCTTTCATCCTTAACGCCCTGACTAAGATCGGGGTGACCTGGTTCCCGCTCGGTGAGCGGGCGACGGCCGTGGGGCTCGGGACCCTGGCCCAATACATCGGGATCATCGTGGCCATGGTGCTGACCCCTCACCTGATCGCGTCATTGGGGAACGGGGTCTTCAACCTGAAACCGATGCTGATGATTTATGGAATCGCCTCCTTGGCGGCGGCGGCGATCTTCCTGGTCCTCATGAGGGACCATCCCCCGACGCCGCCTTCGGCTTCGGAGGACGCCAGGCGCTCCAAGGTCTTCGAAGGCATGCGGTCCATTTTCAGTAACCGGGACATGCTCCTGATGCTGAGCATCTTTTTCCTCGGGCTGGGGATGTTCAACGCGATCAGCACCTGCATCGAACAAGTCTGCCGCCGACTCACGATCGAGCAGGCGGGCCTGGTCGGGGGGACGATGCTTTTCGGCGGGATCGTCGGCGCCGCCATCCTGCCGGCCGTTTCCGATAAAATCCGCAGGAGGAAGCCGGTCTTCATCGTCTGCACATTCGGGATGCTTCCGGGGATCATTGGGCTGACCGTTTTTTCTGGTTACGTCCCGCTGCTTATTTCGGGCTTTATCTTCGGTTTCTTCATGATGAGCGCGGGCCCGATCGGATTTCAGTACGGCGCGGAACTGAGCCGTCCCGCCCCGGAATCCACGGCCCAGGGGCTCCTGCTCCTGGTGGGCCAGATCTCCGGGATCCTTTTTGTCTTTGCCATCGACAAGGCCGGCATCGGCCTTTCGATGACGGCTTTCATCGTCATGACCGCGGCCGTGATCTTCTTCAGCGTCGTCATGAGGGAATCCCCCATGTTCCGAAGAGCGACAGGGGGTCCGGCCGGGGATTAAGGCGTCCGGGATGCCATCCACGACACCGAACATGCATGCCTTGCGAGAACGCTCTTTTCGTTGGAAGAGGAGAAACCATGAGTCGACTTAGATATTCTGCTTTGATATTCAGTCTGCTCGCGCTGGCTTTGGTCCTGTCGGTCCTCGCCCAGGAGAAGTCGGAGCAGGCGGCGATCGAGCCGATCCTCGAGGAGATCCATAAGGCCGGGGGGCTCAAGGAGCACCCCGACGCCAACGGCCTGATCATCTTCGAGGACACGCGAACGGTCTTTCAGGAAGACGGAAGCTACACGTCCCGGGAGCACGCCCTGGTCAAGGTCCTGACCGATAAGGGGAAGCAAATGTTCTCAACCCGAAAGCTCCCGTATCACAAGCGCTATTCGACAGTCAACGTCCTCCTTGCCCGGGTCATCAAGAAGGACGGCCGGGTCGTTCCCGTCCCCAAGGAATCTATGAAGGACGGGACGATGGCCGAGACCCAGGCCATAAACGTCCTTGAGGAGAGCTTCCGGCGGGTCAACGTAACCTTCCCCGGGCTCGAGATCGGGGACTCCATCGAAATGGACGTTGAAAACGTCTCCCAACCCATCGTCAAGGGGCACTACAACGATATCATGCTCTTCCAGAGCGGCGAGCCCATCCTGCGGAAGGAAGTGGTCATCGACGGTCCGGCCACGAAACCCCTCCGTTTCGTGGTCAGGAACGGCAAGGTCGATTATTCGCGGGAGACGAGGGGCGACAGGATCATCTATCGCTGGGAAGTCAACGACTCGCCCAAGGTCCAGGAAGAGATCGCCATGGTCCCGATCACGGACGTCGGCGTCAAAGTCGTGGCCTCCACGTTCAAGGACTGGAAGGAGCTTTCCCGCTACGGCGCGAGCCTCAACGCCGGCAAGACCGAGCCCGGTGAAGCCATGAAGGCCAAGGTCAAGGAATTGACCGCAGGCCTCACCTCCGACGAAGCCAGGATCCTGGCCATTTTCCATTACGTCTCCCAGAAGGTCCGCTACATGGGCTCATCCATGGACCTCGGGGCCTTCATCGAGCCCCATGCCGCCTCCTACACGTTCGAA
>Ga0315277_10008334_pt1 | contig 13341 bp, 8 predicted proteins | sample YL17G05_15_MG_FD_203695 | JGI IMG/M metagenome (GOLD analysis project Ga0315277, IMG submission 203695) | Sediment microbial communities from Yellowstone Lake, YNP, Wyoming, USA - YL17G05_15 | ecosystem: Environmental > Aquatic > Freshwater > Lake > Sediment | place: USA: Wyoming | collected...
CGAACCGGCCCATATTCCAGTAGGCCACTCCGAGATAGTTCCAGTTCTCCGGGTCGTAGTCGATGAGGGCGATCCCGCGCTTGAGAATGCGGATGGCCTCCTCGGGTTTCCCCTCCTCGACCAGAGTAATCCCGTAGGAGGTGATCAGCCGGACGCTTTCCGGGTTGGCCTCCAGGGCTTCCTTGAGGACTTCGACCGCCTCGGCTCCCCTCCCCGCCTCTTTGAGGTAGTTCGCCAGGTAGGTGTAGGCCAGGTCGAAATCTTTCCTCTCGGCGATGACCTCCCGGAGAAGCGTCATCGCTTCCTCGAGCCGGCCGCTCTGCTGGGCCACGGTGGCCTGCATCCATTTCGTGTGGTAAGGGAGAAGGGTCTTGAGGTCATCGGCAGCCGTGAACTCGGTCTTCACCTTGGTTTGAGGGGAGGCCAGATAGCCGAGTGAGCGGAGTTTCTCCCGTGTTTCTGCGTCCATTTCCTGGCGGGCTTTCTCCGCGCCGGGGATGGCCAGGCCGGCAAAAAGCTTATTGAAACGGTCCCGCTGCGCCTTCACGTTCTGGCTTTCAGCCAGGTTTCGGGTCTCACCAAAGTCTTTTTCCAGGTCGTAGAGCTCGGGCAGGGGCGACTCCATAAATTTGCTGTTCCGCGAGATGAAACCCCTGAGCGGAGCCCAGCCGCGGTTGCAGTAGGCCGTCAGAGCTTCGAAATAGATATCCCGCTCGGGCTGCTTTTTGCCTTCGAGAAGAGGGACGAGCGAGCGGCCGTGGAGCGGCGTCGGTTTCTCCAGACCCAGAAGGTCGCAGACGGTGGGAAAGATATCGACATGGCTCACATTGGCCGGGATTGTCATGGGCTTGGCGCCCGGAACCGCGATGATCATCGGGATGCAAAGCGTGGCGTTGTAGGCGAAGTAGCCATGGGTCGTCTCGCCGTGCTCGCCCAGGGATTCGCCATGGTCTCCGGTGATGAAGGTGATGGTCTTCGGCCCTAACCCTTTCGCCTCGATGCTCGAAAAGAGCTTCCCCAGCGCTTGATCGACATAGGCGACCTCTCCCGAGTAGAGGTCATCCTTGAACCGGCTAAGGAACGGTTCGGGCGGACTGTAGCGCTGGTGGGGGTCGAAGAGATGGACCCAGAGGAACCACGGCCCGGTCCGGCCATCGAGCCACCCGATGGCTTTGTCCACCACTTCTTCGGCCCTCCTCTCCACGAATGACACTGCCTCCGGGTCCTGCGCGCCGTAGTTGTCGTCATAGAGGTCGAAGCCCTGAGCCAGGCCGAAACGGGAATCGAGGGGGAAGGCGCCGATGACCGCGCCGGTTTCGTAGCCGGCCTTCTTGAGCCATTCCGCCAGGGTCGTGAATTCATCCCGGACGATGAAGTTCGAGTTGTCATGGACACCATGAGCGGGGGGAGTCAGCCCGAGGAGAATGTTGACGTGCGCGGCCAGGGTGATGGGATTATGAGAGAAGGCCCGGCTGAACAGCGCTCCCCTCCTGGCCAGGCCGTCGATGTTGGGCGTCTGGAGGCGGGTGCTCCCGTAACAGCTCAGCCGGTCCGGCCGGAGCGTGTCGATGGTGATGAGAAGAACGTTGAGGGACTCTTTTTTTGAGGCCAGCCCGGACTGACCGAACAGAGAGAGAGAGAGGATGAATGTCCCCCAGGTCATGATTCGTCGGGCCGAGCCGTCCATAAGAGTATTCTACCATCCTCTTCGACACTGAAAAAGGCCCGCCCGTTGTTTCTCTTCTATTCAGGATTCATCAGCCCAGGAATTTTCGTTTCTTCATCCAGCGCTCACGGAGCCGGATCGAGTCCAGGCCGACGTTGTGCCCTTTCGAAAAGAGGTTCTTCCCGCGGCCTTCCAGTCTCAGCGTGTGTTTGCCCGGCGCCAGCTTGAAGCTTCCCAGGTAGTTGTCTTTGACCTTGAGTTCCTGGGAATAGAAATCGTAATCCTGGATCTTCTGTCCGGCCATGTAGTCCGCCGGCTGGCGGACGTTCTTTCCGTCAAGATAGATCCGGTAAACGCCGCAGTCTTCGGCGTAGGTGAAGCGCAGGATCAGGCCGCGGTATTCTTCTTTCTCAACCTGGAAATCCACTTCAAGTACGGGATCTTCGCTCGCGGGCTGGAACAGCAACTGGCCCTCGCCGGTCCAGTCGTAACCCTTCTGGACCTCGATGAGGCCCGGAGAATGCTTGGCGGCCGGCGCCAGCGTTCCGCCCTCGATGATGACATCGAGATTCGGGAAGAGGCGCTGGGCGAGGGGCGGGATCCGGGTGAATCTCTTGGGCTGTCCGACCTGGTACCAGAAGGCGACGGTGGCTAGGTCGTCCTCCCGCTCGACGTGGCCCTCGACCTTGCCGCTTTCGGTCTCGTCCTCGCTCATCCAGCCGGTGTGCTCGATCTCGAACCGGAGGGACTTGGTAAACTTTAATGGATCGGCGATGTGCCAGCGGTAAAGACAGTACTCCACCCCCAGGTCCTCGAAGTCCTCGCTCATGTAAGTGCAACCGAAATAGGGAAATTGGCTTGGATTCAGGCCCCAGGCCATCAGGAAATAGTCCTCGGTCCCCGTGCCCTGGATGGTCGGTTCTTGATCGCCGTCTACGTAGAACCGCGCGTCCCCTTCGCCGAACCAGAACGGGCTCCGCGACCGGGCCGACATGACGGTCCCGACGTAGTGGCCTTCTCCCTCGGCATCGAGGATCAGGTAATCGCGGCCCGTTTTCTCGGGGAATTCGTTCCGGTACTGGGCGCAGAAATAGGCTGCCTTTTCGGGGAGGGGCTCCTCAGTGTAGTCGATATGATAATAGAAGCTGCGGACGTTCTTAGCGGGATTTTCATTGGTGGCCGTGATGACGGCCCGCTTGTGGAAGGGCATCGGCCAATAACAGTTGTAGCCGTCGCCGCCCTCGACCTGGACGGGCACCGACTTGAGCTCCCTCCGGAGGCCGAACCCGGCCCCAAAGAAATCGCCGAGCGGAGCCTCGACGGCCGGCTCCTTGGCGTCATCCCAATACATCCGGATGACGATCTCGTCCGGCCGGGCCGAGCCGCCGGACTCGAGCCAGTTGGGCCGGGCTTCGTTGAATGTCAGCCAGATGTGACGGATGATGCCCGGACCCTTGATGTCCGCCAGGACTTTGGTCTCTCCGGACGTGATGTACTTAATCCTGTCTTGGTTGCTGTTCGGGTTCGGGTCGGATGAAGTTACGGCCCGCGCCCGGCCGGGCGTGACCTTCATAAGGTCGCCCAGATCCTGGCCCGCGGCCAGATGGATGAATCCAGAAACGACAAGAAGAATGAAAGCCGAAAGGCCAAGGAACTTTCCAGGTTTTAGCATGGCTCCTCCTTTTCCTGGCTCCGAGCAAAGCTCTCCTCGTCTCGATGAGCAGGTACGGACGGATCAAACTCGAGGCTTCACTCTATCACTCAAGAAACGAGACGGTCAAACACAAACGATTGTCAGATTGTCTGAGCCCGTCAAGATGCGGATTTGGGAAAAGGCTTCAGAATTTGGGCCTGGTGCCGCGGCCGGCCTGCCTCCGCCTCTCAAGCAGGTTGAGCCCGACGGAAACCGACAGCGGCGAATTGGCTGCTCCCGGGCAGCGGATAATGATCCGGGCCATATACTGGCCGGGTTCGAGACCGGCCGTATGAGCGAGGACGGTAATATTTTTGTTTCCCGAACCGGTGGAAGGTACACAACTGAGCCAAGGGGCGTCCGTTTCGGACGTCCAGGCGAGCGGCCTGGCGCCGGAAACGGCGATGCCCAGGGACTTTTCCAGCGTCCCGGCCTCGGAAGCGGGAGCGATAAAGCGCAGCCCCGAACGGGAGACGCTCAGCTGAACGTTATTTAGAAAATCGCCGGCAGCGCAGGTTTGAGCCCGCATTTCCGACTCATTCTTGGTGACCCGGCCGACGAGGACCCCCCTTCCCGGGTCGAGAAGGCCGCCGCGGTTGTTGATGGTGTCACGGGCCTGGTCCAACCAGCGGTTGACGCCGGCGAAATTGGGGTGGTGACGGAAATTGCTGTCCACCGGATAGAGGATGTACTTGGCTGCCCAATAATCGGCGGCGACCGGGTCCTGGCTGGCCAAGAGCTGGTTTGCCCGGAAAGTCGTACCGGCCGGGTAGCCGGTCAGGGCGGAATGGGAGACCCAGATCGCGTCAATGATGTTCAGAACGGGTTTCACGATCGAGGCCATCATCTTGCCACAGGTCTCGCCCAGCCGGCCGTAATGACGGATTCCCCTTTGGCCGTCGGACATCGAGACCAGGCCGTACATATGCTTCAGGCTGGCGGTGATCTCCGACCCGCCGGAGTCGTGGTGCTTGAGCACGGGCACGTTGATGAGCTTAAGGTTGGAGCGGTGGGCGCCGGCTTCCCAGATCCCCTCCCTGAGCTCAACTCTGTTGCCACCGGCCGTCGTGAAGCAGGGATAGGACACGTTCTCGAATTTCCGATAACCATTCCTGGTATGGTCATTATCGCCGATGAAGGTGCCCCGAATCGGGTCGAGGAGAAAGGCGGACACCCGCGGGTCCAAGAAGACTTTGCTGACCAGGTAGAGGAAGTGGTGGCTTTCGTCGTTGGCGTTGGCATGGACGCTTGAGTCCCCGCCATAGGCGGCCGTCGTATCACACCTGAGGCTTCCCCGGCCCTGGCCGTTTTCGACGATGACCACCTCGCCGCTAAACCCGTCCGGGTGGTCCAGAATCCTCTGGATGAGGCCACGGATGACGTCGGAATTCGTGCAGCCGCGGTATTTCCACTGGGCGTTGACCTTGATCAGCACAACGTCTCCGGCAGCGATGAGGCCGGAAGTTCCGGCAAAGGGATGTCCGGCCGAGGACCGGTAGAACTTGAGGCCGTTGCCGGCCATGAGGGAGAGGAGGGAGTCGAGGCCGATATGGTAGTTGACCTGGCCGGGGTCATAGAACGGATGGTCGGGGATGCGCTGGACCCAGAACAAGTCGTTGAGCACGGCCGATGTCCGGAAACCAGGTAGCTGGGTGATATAGGGGACAGATACCCCGGCCGCCAGGCTCCGAAAGAAGTCGCGCCTTGTCATGGTTCCGGCCTTGTCCGGCTTGTCCATATCCGCCTCCATAGTTAGATATTTTATTCTAGCGTCTATTTCCTATTATATCAATATATTTTATAGGATTAGTAAAGTTAAATTGCTCCGGGGCCGGCCGTTCTCCGCGGAATATTTAGTCGGAGAGAGGGCCGAGTCGTCCGGGTCGCGGATGAAAGCAGACCGGACTTGCCGCCGGCGGGCGATTGGCCTATAACAATGGAAGAGTCCGGCGCCTGCTCCGGACTTCTGGAGGTCGCCGAATGAACAGGAAGAATCGGATCGCCATCCTGACCGGGGGAGGTGATTGCCCCGGCATCAACGCCGTCATCCGCGCCGTAGCCAAAAAGGCCATCCTGGAACACGGGATGGAAGTCGTCGGCGTCGAGGACGGGTACGACGGCCTCATCCGCAACCGCCACCGGAAGCTCCACTACGACGATGTCTCGGGAATTCTCACGGTCGGCGGGACGATCCTCGGTGCCTCAAAAATATCGAACCCGTACCGGTATGCCGTCAAGGCGGGAGGGCGTGTCGCCTTTAGGGACGTCTCCAAAAGGGCGGTCCGGAACGCCCGGGCGTTGGGAATAGACGCCCTCGTCTGCATCGGAGGGGACGGGACCCTGGGCATCGCCCACCGCCTGATGAAGGACGGCATCCCGGTCGTTGGAATCCCCAAGACGATCGACAACGACCTCCGCGGCACCGACATCACCTTCGGGTTCGACACAGCGGTGGCCATCGCCACCGAGGCCATCGACCGGCTCCACACCACAGCCCAATCCCACCATCGCGTCATGATCGTCGAGGTCATGGGACACCGGGCCGGATGGATCGCGCTGTATGCGGGGGTGGCCGGCGGAGGCGATATCATCCTGATCCCGGAGATCCCCTATGAACTTGGCGCCGTGGTCGCCAAGGTCAAGGAACGCAACAGAAAGGGCCGGCGGTTCAGCATCGTCGTCGTCGCGGAGGGCGCGAAGCCGAGGGGCGGGGATATCGTCGTGAAGAGGATCGTCGAGAAAAGCGCCGACCCGGTGCGGCTGGGCGGGGTCGGGTTCGTCCTCCAGGATCAAGTCGAGAGGGCGACTGGGATGGAGGCGCGGGCCGTAGTCCTCGGGCATCTTCAGCGGGGCGGGTCCCCGACGGCCACCGATCGCATCCTGGCGACTCAGCTGGGCTCGAAGGCGGTCGAGTTGATCGTCTGCCAGAAGCTCGGTCAGATGGTCGCGGTCAGGGAAGGCACAGTAACTTCGGTTTCTCTGGAGGTTGCGGCGGGCGGGCCCAGGACCGTCCCGTTGGACCATCCTCTCATCGCCACGGCCCGCTCGATCGGGACCAGCTTCGGCGATTAACTATGGGGACGTTCCCATCTTTAGCGCAGGTTCATTCTCTCAAGCCAGTCGTCAAACCGGGGATCATCGCGGAGAGGGTCCATCTGAGGGTCAAATTTTAGGTAGATCTCCTCGGCGTCCCTCTCGGCATAGGACATCGCCAGGTATTCAAACGCCCGGTCCTTCTCGCCCAGAGCGGCGCTGATCACGGCCATATAATAGAAAGGAACATATGTTTGCTTGGACCGTTCGACCAAGGCTTGCAACTCTGCCTCGGCCTTCCCCCTTTTTCCGGTTGCCGCATAGACACAAGCCCTTCCAAAAGAGCCGAGCGTGCTCCCTCCGGCCTTGCCGGCGGCGTTTTCAAACTCTTTGAGCGCCTTGGTGGTTGACCCCTTCTGTAAATAGGCCTGGCCGAGAAAATAATTGACCCAATTGATGCTGGGATCCGCTTTTTGAATTTCGCGCCATACCCTGATCGCCTCGTCATAATGACGGGTGTAGTAATAGAGAGTGGCCATCGATGCCTTGATGGGCAGGGAATTGGGGTCAAGCTCGATCGCTTTTTTAAACTTGGCCTCGGCCTCGTCAAACCGGCCCAAGTTGGTCAGGAGAGAGCCGTAATACTGATAGGCCGTTGCATAGTTGGGATTCAAGCCGATCGCCCAGTTAAAGTCGATCTCCGCGTCCAGCCAGTTCCAGTCGTAACTGTATTTGACAAAGGCCAAAGCGATATACCCCTCGGCCAGAGTATCGTCGATCTGGAGGGCTTTCTCCGCAGCCTCTTTGGCCTCGGGGTAAACCTCGGCGGGCCGAGCGAATCCCAGTCGCGCCAAAACACTATAAGCATCCGCAATGCCCGCATACGCTAAGGCAAATTTTGGATCCCTAGCGATTGCCTTTTGATAAAAATCGATAGATTCTTTGAGCCCTTCTTCCGTCCTTTTATTCCAATCTAACCGGCCTTCCATGTAAAGGTTATAGGCATCAGGATCCTGAGTATATCGTTTGACCAGCATGTAGTCCTGGCCGGAGACGAGCTCAATCCGGAGGGCGTTGACGACCGCCCTGCTAATCTCGTCCTGGACCGTAAAGATGCTCTCAACCTTGCGGTCGTACGTTTCTCCCCAGAGGTTGGCCCCGTCCTTCGCCCGGGTCAGCTTGACGTTGACCCGGATGTTTTCCTTTTCCCGCTGGATGCTCCCTTCCAGGATGTTCTCAACACCCAACTCTTTCCCGATCTCCCGGATGTCCTTGTCCGCACTCTTGAAGCGCATCACCGATTGGCGGGAGATGACCTTGAGCTGGCCGATCGTCGAGAGCTTGGTGATCAGGTCGTCAGTGATCCCGCTCGAGAACGCTTCCTGGTCCTTGAGCTGGCTGAGGTCCTCGAACGGCAACACGGCCAGCGAGCTTTTATAGGCAGACGGAGAAACGGCCGGCCCTACCGATGGACCCACGCCCTGTCCCCTCCGGCCGAAGAAAAGATAACCCGCGGCGGCCAGCCCGAGTATCGCCGCGGCGATGAGGCCGAGCCGGAGGGGCCGCTTCAGCCCGAAGCGAAGCGTTTTGGTGATCCCTCCGCTGGTCACTCCCGTCGACGGGAGTTGACGCCCGATCGCTCTCAAGTCGGCCAGGACCTCTTCAGCCGACTGAAACCTCTTCTCCCTGTCCTTTTCCAGACAGCGGAGGATGAGCCGGCTCAGCGGTTCGGGAACTTGGGGATTGGTCTCCCGTGGATCGCGCGGCTTTTCCGTCTTGTGCTTCATGGCCACGACGAGCGGCGTCTCCCCCTCGAAGGGCGGACCGCTGGTCAGCATCTCGTATAGGATTGCCCCCAGGGCATAGATATCCGTTCGCTGGTCGGCGTCCTTGCCCTCGAACTGCTCGGGCGCCATGTAATCGGGAGTCCCGATGATCATCCCCGGGTCGGTGATCCCTTTCGTCCTCAAGGCCCGGGCGATCCCGAAATCCATGATCCTGGCGTTGCCCTCGCGGTCGATCATGATGTTCTGGGGTTTGAGGTCGCGGTGGACAACGCCCAACCGGTGCGCCTCGGCCAGCCCCTCGGCGACTTGCTCGGCAAAGGCCACAGCCTTTCTGGCCGGAAGATGGCCGATCCTCCGGAGGAGCGTCTTCAGGTCTTCGCCCGAAACATATTCCATGCTGATGTAGGCCGTGTCATCGACCCGGCCGAGGTCGAACATCCGGCAGACGTTGCGGTGGGAGACCCGGCGGGCCAGCTTGAGCTCGTTGCGGAACCGCTCGACGACGCCCTCGTCGGAGGCGATCTCGGGATTCAGCACCTTGAGGGCGACGTGCTCCCTGATCTCGGTGTCATAGGCTTTATAAACGCGGCCCATACCGCCTTTGCCGAGCTCTTCGGTGACCTGATAGCGGCCGGCGAAGGTGCCGCCTACGGTGAGCTCGCGAGGCGATGACAGGAACGTAGCCGTCTGCGTCACAGAGGGAGGGGGGGGTTGTTTAATGAGCTGGGTCCCGCAGCGGCTGCAGAAGACGCTGTCGTTGGCGTTTTCGTGCTCGCAGCGCGGGCATTTCATAGGCGAAACCCTCAGGGGCGGGCTTTCTAAGGCTAAAATACCGGCTACCGGAGATTAAGTCAAATCCAATCCGGCCCTCAATCTTACACGCTCCCCCTGCTTGGAAGGTTGGACTTAAGCGGGAACCACAAAGTGAGGGTGAAAAATCATTTTGACGGGAATTCTGATAAAATGATGAACGAAGATGAAGGTCCGGAAAATCCTGAACTTATCTATCGTGTTCCTGGGCCTTATTGTCTCAGTGTTCTTGTCGCTCTCACTGGGCAGAACCGAGGAAAGGGGACCAAAGCTCCACTTGAGTTCGTTTTTCCAAAAGAAGGCGGTGACCGTGGCCATCACCGACTCGGGGCTGGGCGGGCTATCCGTGGTCGCCGAAGCCGTCCGGAAGATGAAGGAAGCACGAATTTTCGAGCGGGCGGACTTCGTCTTCTTCAACGCCCTGTTCTCGAACGAGGGCGGCTACAACACCCTAAGGAGGCGGGAGGAAAAAATCCGGGTCTTCTCGAGTGCCCTGGAGAGCCTGGAAAGGACATGCCGTCCCGACATCATCCTCATCGGCTGCAACACGCTCTCCACGCTCTATGAGGAGACGCCGTTCTCGCGGAAAACAAAGATCCCGGTTATCCCCATCATTCAGGCCGGGGTGGAGCTCATCGCCCGAGGCCTCGAGGATCACCCCGATGCCTCTGTCATCATCTTCGGAACGCCGACGACAATATCCGAAGGCACGTATCCGAGAGAGTTGGAGAGGCTAGGCTTCGCCCCCGAACGCATCTACGGGCAGTCCAGCCCTGAGCTCGAGAGCTTCATCGAAAACGACCCCCGGGGGGATGAAACCGAGATGCTCATCTCCGGCTTCCTGAGCGAAGCGCTCCAGAAACTCCCTTCTCCTCCTCCCCCGCTTCTGGTCAGCCTCAACTGCACCCACTACGTGTATTCGTTGCCGTTCTGGGAGAAGGCGTTCACGGAAGCGGGTGTTAAACCCCTGGCCGTCCTAAATCCAAATCCGCGGATGGCAGAGGTCCTGTTTAGCCCAAATTATAGCGGAAGACATCCGCAGACTGAGGTCCGGGTCCGGGTCATGTCTATGGTCAAGATCAGCCCCCAAAAAATCGATTCCCTGGCCGCCTGGCTGGAACGCGTTTCACCGGAAACAGCCGAAGCCCTCTGCCGGTATGAATACCGGCCGTCGCTTTTCGAGTGGAAAAAATACATCACCCATTGAGGACGGAAAAGCCCGGCTATCCTGGCCGGCAAGAGGGGACGTCCTCCTAGACGCTTTCACTCTTCTCGAAGAAATAAGCCCCCAGCAACAGCATCGCCGCCGCAAACCCGGCCAGGACGAGGAAGTCGAGGGCGACGGGAAATGAGTGGGTCTGGATCAGGACGGCCCGCAAACCGTCGATGCCGTAGGTCAAGGGATCGGCATAGGATAGGCTGCGGATGGCCCAGGGCAGGTTGGTCAGGGGATAGAGCGCCCCGGACAAGAAAAAGAGGGGAAAGACCAAGAAGTTCATCACGAGGCCGAAACCCTGCATGTCCCTCATCCGCGAAGCAAAGACCAGGCCCAGGCCGATGAAGGTAAAGGAGATGAGGATCATGAACCCAAGGGCAGCTAAGAGGCCAAGCCCGCTGTGAGCGCGGAAACCCAGGAGGATTGAAACGGCCAGGATGAGCAGGGCCTGGATGAGCGATGTTGTCACGCCGCCCGCGATCCTGCCCAAAGCGATCGAAACCCGCGACACCGGCGCGACCATAATTTCTTTGAGAAACCCGAACTCCCGGTCCCACAGGACCGACAACCCCTGCATCGTCGAGGAAAACAGCAGCGCCATCCCGATGATGCCCGGCACGAGGAATTTGATATAGTTGACGCCCGGGGCGACGCCCGGAATCGGCATCCGGTTGAACCCGAGGCCGAGGAAGGCCAGGAAGAAAAGGGGCATGATGAGCGAGCCGAGGACCCGGGACCGGGCCCGGCTGAAGCGCTTCATCTCGCGCAACCAAAGGACATAGACGGCCGTCAGGCTGATCAACTCAGCGCCTCCCGATTCCCATCATCATCCGGTTGCGATCGGCCACGCTGGCCTCGCGCTCGCGGATGGTGCTGCCCGTGAAATGGAGGAAGACGTCCTCGAGGCTCGGCCTGTGGAGGTGGACGCTGGCGACAATGACGCCGCTGGCTTGGGCAAGTGTCACCAACTCGGGGATCCGCCGCTCCCCTCTTTCCATGGTCATGGTCAGAACGCCGTCGTGCCGGCTCACGGTCCGGACCCACTCGAGCTTCTGCATTTCAGCCAGGAGATCGTCAGCCGCACCCTCGACCTCTAGGGATACGACATCGCCGCCCAGGATGTCCTTGAGCCGGCCCGGGGTGTCGAGGGCGACGAACCGGCCGTGGTCCATGATAGCGATGCGGTCGCAGAGGATGTCGGCCTCCTCCATGTAGTGGGTCGTCAAGACGATCGTCACGCCGTGGTCCTGGTTGAGCATTTTGATATAGTCCCAGATGTGGCGTCGGGTCTGGGCGTCGAGGCCCAACGTCGGCTCGTCGAGGAAGAGGACCTTGGGCCGGTGGATGAGCCCGCGGGCGATCTCGAGGCGCCGCTTCATGCCGCCCGAGTACTTCTCAACGAGGGTGGCCGCCCGGTCCGTTAGCTCGACGAGGCCCAGGACCTCGTTGATCCGCCGGCGCCGCTCTTCTTTTCCCATCCCGTACATCATGGCATGGAACTCGAGGTTTTCCCGTCCGGTCAGCTTGCCGTCGAGCGCGGGCTCCTGGAAGACAACACCGATCGCCTTCCGGACGCGGTTGCGGCACGTTGTGACGTCGTGGCCCGCCACCTCGGCCTGTCCGGAGGTCGGATGAAGCAGGGTCGAAAGGACGTTGATGGTCGTGGTCTTTCCCGCTCCGTTCGGGCCGAGAAGCCCGAAGAGCTCGCCTTCGGGGACGGAAAACGACACCCTGTCGACGGCGGTCACGTCTTTAAAGGTCTTGGTCAGGTCCTTAACCCAGATGGCGTCCATTGAGGTTTCCTTAGAATACTCTATGATACCAGATCTCGCCCATCCGGCAAGACTGGACAGGCGGAGCAAATTAGGGATACCATATCAATTGCCGAATTCTTTTAGCCGGATGGGGGGAAAATTGGGAAATTGATATGGTGTCCCGGGACTCCGGATGCGAGATGCGCTCAGCGAATGACGACTTCGCGCTTTCCCCTGATCAGCTCGCCGATTAGATGAGCTTTCAGTCCGAGTCCAGCGAAACTCCGGATCGTTGCCGGCGCGTCTTTTTTCGCCACGACCGCAACCATCCCGATACCCATGTTGAAGGTCCGGAACATCTCGTGCTCGTTGACTTTGCCCCTTTCCTTAATAACTCCAAATATCGGCGGCACCGGCCAGCTCCCCTTATTAATCCTGACCGCCAGCCCTTCCGGGATGACCCGCGGGATGTTGTCATAAAAACCGCCGCCCGTGATGTGGGCCAGAGCCTTAATCCGGACCTTCTTCATAACCCGGAGGACCGGCCGAGCGTAGATCCGGGTCGGCCTCAGCAGTTCTGCCCCCCATCTCCCTTTGATCTCCTTAGGGCTGAACACTTTGCGCGCTAGCGAATATCCGTTGCTGTGGAGGCCGTTCGAGGCCAGCCCGATCACGGCATCGCCCGGCCGGCAGCTGCGGCCATCAATGATCTTCTTCCCGTCTACAATCCCGACGCAAAATCCGGCCAAGTCGAACTTCCCCGGAGCATAAAGCCCCGGGAGCTCGGCCGTCTCCCCTCCCGCCAGCGCGCATCCCGCCTCCCGGCATCCCCGGACAATCCCCTTCATGAGCGAGACGAGCTGGGCCGCGACAAGCTTGCCGACGGCGATATAGTCGAGGAAGAACAGCGGTTCAGCGCCCGTCACCACGACATCGTCCACGCTCATCGCTACCAGGTCGATGCCGATGGTGCCGTATTCTCCCCGGGTCTCAGCCACTAATAGTTTGGTCCCTACGCCGTCGGTAGAGGAGACGAGCACGGGATCTTTTAACCCTCGTAGCCGTGGACGGAACAGCCCGCTGAACCCGCCGATCCCCCCCAGGACCTCGGACCGAGCGGTCGTCTTCACCAGTGGCCTGATTCTGGAGATGAACAGGTCGGCCCGGTCGATATCGACTCCGGCTTTTTTATAGGTCAGGACGGCCATTTTCGCCTCCGAATCCGGCTTTCTTATAGCACCGCAAGCAGGCCAAGTCAAACGAAGCTCGCCTTGGCAACTAAAGATAACAAAAATCCTCGTTTTGGTGTAACCTTTTCCTGGAACCTAAGTCTATATGTACGAGCCCGAGTGACCAAGGAGATTCGTGGAACCGACATCTGA
>Ga0315277_10008336_pt1 | contig 13339 bp, 10 predicted proteins | sample YL17G05_15_MG_FD_203695 | JGI IMG/M metagenome (GOLD analysis project Ga0315277, IMG submission 203695) | Sediment microbial communities from Yellowstone Lake, YNP, Wyoming, USA - YL17G05_15 | ecosystem: Environmental > Aquatic > Freshwater > Lake > Sediment | place: USA: Wyoming | collected...
TGGCACGCCTGGGGGCTCCGGGCGTGTCGTGCACAGGAGGGGTCCCATGCGTCATTCCTCAACCGCCGTGCCGTGCTGTCTTGACCTGCTGGAACCGCGAATGCTCCTCAGCCTGCCGGGCTTTGCGGACCTGGCGGTCGAGAACCTCGTCGCGCCCCCCACCGGCGCGTGCGGCGCCAACGTCCACATCGAGTACGACGTCTACAACCGCGGCGACACCGACACGGGCGCCGGATGGGACGACACGATCATGGCGGGCCGCCAGATCGTTCCCACGATCGGCGTGGCGGGCATGCCCGTGATCGAGCCGCACAACGATTCGCTGGCCGCCGGCGACCACGTGCACGTGGCCAAGGACGTCGCCCTGCCGGCCGGCCCCGCCGGCACCGTGTACGTCCAGGTCACGGCCAACGCCATCTTCAGCCAGAACCGGATCGACGAGTGCAACCAGGACGCCAACAACGCCGCCCGCGCCACGATCCATGCCACCGCCACCCCGACCGTGGATCTCAAGCCCGCGTCGCTCACGCCGGGCGGGGCGGCCGTCGCCGGCCAGTCGCTCGCCCTGAGCTGGCAGGTCGACAACACCAGCGCGAACGCCGCGCACGGCAGTTGGGCCGATTCCGTCTACTTCTCGCTGGACGCCAAGTTCGACTCCAAGGACCTCCTCCTGGGCTCCCAGGCATGGAGCAACGGGGTTCTCGCCGGGCAGTCCTACACGTCCGGCGCCCTGCTCAAGGTGCCGCAGGCGGCCCTCGGGAACGGATACCTGATCCTGGTCACCAACACCAATCACGGCGCAGCCGAGGTAACGGCGGCCACCAAGAACAACAGCCTTGCCGTCCCGGTCACGGTCCAGGGCTTCAACCCGGCGTCGATGTGCGGCGGCATGTTCATGCCGCGCTCGACCGCCAACCTCGTGAAGCTCGACACCTACGCCAGCGCGGCCGGCGCAACGATGGACATCTGGTTCTCGACCTTCACGCCTCTGCCGATCGCGCCGACCCATAACGAGCCCGACCCGGCCCTGCCCCTCGCGCTCGCCAGTGCCCAGCCCTTGCCCGCGGGCCTCGGCTCGACCACCCTCGTCGTCGACACGGCGGGCCTGGCTTACGGCACGTACACCCTCAACTTCCGGATGAAAGACGGGGGCGGCAACGTGATCAGCACCGAGAGCATGGCCGTCACGCTCGTCACCAGCGCGGTCTCCAAGAATGACGTCCTCGGCGAGGCCATCGGCGGCGACGGCTACGAGGTCTACAACCTCAGCCTGGGGCGGGCCGACGACCTGCTCCTCTTCCGCGCGGGCGAGAACTACAGCGGAGAGGACGCCGACTTCCGCATCCGCGTCGGACCCGGCAAGGGCCGCGCGAGCGACACGTTCGGCATCCCGCACGCCGACCGCACCACCGGCGCCGGCGCCGACATCTTCAAGGGCCGCCTCTACACCGACGTGAGCTTCGCGCCCGGCGAGGTCGTCGCCTCGATCCCGTCCCTCATCGACACCTTCGGCGGCGAGGTGGTCGGCCAGTCCTTCTCCGACCGGCTCTCGCACACCGGCGCCGGCGACTGGAAGTACGACATCTTCGCCGGCGTGGTGCTGTCGGCGCTCGGGCCCGATGCCGCCAAGTGGATCAACGTCGGCTGGACGATGTACTGCGGCAACGACGAGATCAACGTCGACTTCTTCGGCGGGAGCCTGGTCGCCGTGCCGGCCGTGCCCCAGGTCACCGGCCTCAAGGCCAAGTACGACGGCAACCCCGACCCGGCCGTCGTCGGGCGGTACGTCGGCGGCATCTCGGTCCTGGAGAAGATCAGCGCCACCGTGAAGGCCTCCGCCAAGGACCCGGTGGTGGCGGTCATCTTCGACCTGGGCAGCGAGCGATTCGTCGACACCAACGCCAAGGACGGCTGGAGCTTCCCGTACGACGTCGGCACCCTCGCCGCGAACACGCCGCTCACCGTCACGGCCGTGACGGCGTCGCAGCAGACCTCCGCCCCGTACGCCGGGCAGGTCCAGGTGATCCCCATGCCGTCGTGGGTCCAGCAGCTTGACCTCGTGACGGCCGTTTTCTTGGCGCCCCGGAAGACGTACAAGTTCACCGCCGAGGAGACGATCTTGGGTCAGGAGGCCCAGACGCCCGGCAACTGGTCCGTCATCGCGAGCCGGACCATCGGTGCGGAGGCCGGCGTGGCGTTTGAGCTCACCGTGCCGACCAATCCGGCCGGCGCCCTGAAGTGGATCACCGGCGGCCATGCGACCGCCGATGTCCTCGACGTCCGCGTCTTCGACAAGAATCTGACCCCGCGCAGCACGGCGGCCTCGGGCGGCACGTTCCAGGCCACGCTCGCCTTCGGCAGCGACCTGGAAATCTCCAACCTCACCGGCACGCTGACCGCCGGCGCCCAGACGCTGAAGGCCACCGCCACGTTCGCCAAGCACTTCTTCGCCCCCTACGTGTGGACCACGGCCAAGATGACCTTCGCCGGGAGCTTCACGGCCCAGTCGACCTTCCACTACGACGCGGTCAAGGGCATCGTGGCCGACGCGCCGACCGACCTCCACCTGGCCGGCACCGCCGCGCTCACCGGCCCCATGACCTCCAAGAAGCCCGCCGGCTGGCCCGCCGGACAGGCCTGGGCGCTCACCGGCAAGCTCAGCGGGCAGGTCATGGTCGACTTCGACGGCTCAGTGGCGCCCCCCGCGGCCCCCGTCTATGCCCTGCCGGTCACGGCCCACGTGGGGGCCCAACTGACGGCATCGGATGTTGTGATGGCGTACCTGAACACCAATCTCGGCTGGGCGAGCCGCACGCTCGACCTCGTACCCCAGCAGATGGTCCAGCTGATCTAGAACTCTGTGACTCGTCATTTGACGGGTGGCAGGCCCACGGCGCCGTTGCCGTGGGCATGGTCGCGCCCTGAGACGCGGGCATGGCTGAACAGGTCGGCCGGCTTCCCCCGGCGGCCGCCGGGGTCGTCCGAGTCCTCGATCAGCCGGTCGACCTCGCCCAGGAGCCGCAGGACCCGCAAGGCGTTCTCCGGCAACGCTCGAGCCGCCTCAGGCAGGACATCCAGCAGGATCTCTTGGGTATAGCGCGCGGCCAAGTCCACCCGGCGGTCGAAATCGGGCCCGTTCATCGCCATCCCCCTTCCCGGCATCCCCACGCCCAGCCCGGCGGTTCGTCAACAGCCATCAGCGCCATCTTCGACAGTGCCTTTTCGTAACTCTTGGCAAATCAAGTAGTTAAAGATTCGGCGGCACGCCGTGGCACTACACCCCCGATCCGGCCATGTCGGCCCGCTGCGGCGGATCCTGCCACCCACCCCTTCACGTGTGACAGCGCCCCGGCGATTCCGGCGGCAGGGAAATGGCGGAGGGTCAACACTCCGGCGGGCAGGCCGGCGGAGGCCGGCTTTCTTCCAGGACCTCGACGATCGCCAGGTAATCCCGTGCCGGTCCGGCCAAGTGCGCCGCATCACACGTGCCCGTCTTCACCCAGGTCTCCCACTCTGCGGCCGCGACGCGAGAGAGGCTGGTCTTCGCGTCGAGCAGGTCATCGCGGCCCAGCACGTCGGCGGCGGCAACCGTTGCGATGGAGACGCAGAGCAGCGCGGCGTCACGCTCGGCGTCTTTCTGGGGCTTGGCGAGAGCCGCAAGGAAGCGGCGGATCGCTTTCCCAAGTTGCTCCACGGCGGCGATTTCGGTCTCGTGATCCCGGCGCCATTTCTCTCCCTCCCCACCCTGCTGCCCTGCGACCATTCCCCACCCCCTGCCCATCGCTGAAGATCAAGCGGAGATGTCGCCTCCCGGCGGTTCACCCGCCCGACATTCCACGGCGATGCACAACCTTCAGGGCCGCGGACGTTCCCACCACCGCCCGCGTGCCGACGACCGTACCCGGCTTCGGCTTTAGAGATTTGTCGCGCCTCTTGACAGTTTTTTCTGTTGACAGTGAGTGCAACGGGCATACAATCTATTGGGGTGAAGAATGGCAGAGGCACTAGTGTGACATGACGCTGTCGCAACCCTCTCAACGGGATGCGCGATTCGAGGCACATGATGGCGTCGAAGAGTACTTCTGTGGGGATGCAGTCAACAGCAAGGACACATTGGCGCAAGCCAATCAGGTTTCTCTTAACCAAGGACGGGAATCTGCCGATGAGTGGTGTCGTCAGGCTTGCGATGGCGAAGGTGAGGCAAATAAAGAGCGAAATGACCGAGATTTCGGCGCCAAGGCGACCCGAGGAGCAGCCTTGGATCTCCAGGATTCGCCTCTTCCGGATGCCGATCATTCGCGTCTCTCGCAAACCAATTGCACCGATTGCTGCGAATTCTGGCGAGGCCCTTGATTATATACAGCGGCGTTGAGCCTGTCAAGAGGCGTCGCTCACACGATGTTCGAACACGGGAGGTAGACACTATGGTCGATGACAAGGAGTTCCTGAGACGGCTCCGCGTTGCTGTGGCTTCGATCGGCAAGCAAAAGGAGGCCGCCGCCGCAATCGGCATAACGGACGCACGCCTCAGCAACTACCTGAGGGGGGTCAACAGACCGGGCCCCGAGATTCTCGGTAAACTGGCAGCCGCGGCCAGAGTCCGGCAGGCTTGGCTCGTCGACGGCGCGGGGCCGATGACGGCCGAGGCCGATATCTTCGGGCCGACCGCCACAGCCAGGCAGCCGAGCGCCGACGAAGGACCGCCGCTTCGCCCCACACAGAACCCAGCGCCCACGCCGGCCCCGACCGCCGCCGCTTCCGCCCCGGCGATGCCGGGGGCGCAGCAGATGCTCCAGGCCATGCAGGTCATCCTGACCGGGTGGCTTCAGTCGGCGCCGCCGGCGACGGCCGCCGCCCCCCGGCAAGCCGAAGCCCCGCCGCCTGACGCAGGCCCGTCCTCCTGGAAGGCCGGCAAGATCATCTCACGCAATGACTACGAGGCCCTTCCTGTGGCGAAGCGCAGGTACTTCGTGCCCATCCTCGTCCGCTCCACGGGGGGCCTCGCGGCCGTCAGCTCCCACCGAGGTCTTGCTCGAGAGGCCGCCGAGGAGTACATCCTGGCGCCCGGCGCGCCCGAGGGCACCTTTGCGGCGCGCATCACGGGCCACTCGATGTTGCCGGACTTCCCGGACGGATCCGTTGTCCTGGTGGGGGAGCCGGTCGAGCCCCTGCCCGACCTCTCGCTGCCCGCGCTGGTGGTTTATGAAGACACGATGGGAACGGTCCGGCACACCGTCAAGGTGGTCACGGCGGAAGGGGACAACGTCTGCCTCAGGCCGCTCAATCCGGTGTTCGAGGGCGATGATCGCATTCCGCGCAGCCGCGTGCGGGGGGTCTTCGGGATCGTGTGCCGCCGGTCGTAGCCGCGGACCCGGCGCCGGTCACTTCTTTCCCGCGTCGCCCAGCGGGCATCCGTCGGCGCGCCAGAGGACGCGCTCGCCGTGCTTCGGGATGAGCGTCCGCACCTTGGGGAACTTCGCCGCCATGTAGTCCACGAATTTCTGCGGGTCCTCGCTGTTATTCTTGAACATGTCCCAATGCGACGGCACCGCCAGCCGCACGCCCGCCGCCCCCGCGAGGTCCACCGCCTCCTGGTAAGTCATGTTCCCGATGCAGTTGCCGCGGAAGCGCACGGCGTCGCGGCCGTTGATGGGAAGGAGCGCCAGGTCGATCGGCGCCGCGCGCTTGAGGCGCGTCTCAAGCCCCTCGTACTTGCACGTGTCGCCCGCGTGGTAGATCCGCAGGCCGCCGGCCTCGATGAGGTAGCCGAGGTAGGGATACCGGCCGCTCGCGGCGTCCTGGTCCAGCAGCTCGTGGGCGGCGGCCACGCCGGTGAGGCGGACGCCGGCGACCTCGACGGTCTTCGCGTCGTCGAGGCCGACGAACCGGTCCTCGGGCATCTTGAGGGCCGCGGCCATCTTCTTCCGCAGGAGCTCCGGCAGGACGAACTTCGCCTTCGGCGACGCCTGGGCCAGGGCGGGCCACACGGGCCGGTCGATGTGGTCGCCGTGATCGTGGCTGCCGGTGATGACCGCGGCGTTCGTGACCTCGCCGGGCGCCAGCAGCGGCGGCGTGGTCCGGGCCTTGGACGGCGACAGGTACGGGTCGAGGTACAGCACCGCGCCGGCGACCTTCAGGATGTAGCTCAACTGGCCCATCCACCAGAAGGCGCACTCGCCCGCGGAGAGCGTGGTGGAGTCGACGTCCTTGATGAGGTCCCGGCCGGTGAGCATGTCGGCATCTCCTGCATCGCATGGCCCGGCGGCGATTACTCGCCGGCGATGATCATGTCGAGGCGCTTCGAGTACTCCCCGAGCGAGAGGCCGCTGTCCTCGACCGTCAACCACCCGTTATATCCGACGTCGTCGAGGGCCTTCCGGACCACGGGCCAGTTGATGCTCCCGTCGCGGATCCTGGCCCAGTCGCCCCCGTGGCCGTCGGGCTTCAGCTTGTAGTCCTTGACGTGGCACTTCGCCACGAGCGGCCCCAGGGCCCGCACCCACTCCTCCGTCGGGGCGTACTTCACGTGGTTCCCGAGGTCCAGGTACGCCTTCACCCACCGGTTCTCGAAGGAGGCGACGAACGCCTTGAAGTACGCGGGCTTGACCCAGAGGTTGTTCCACACGTTCTCGAGGGCGATGACGACCCGGGTCTCCTCGGCCACGGGGATGAGCTTCTTGACGGCGGCGATGGAGCCGTCGACGGCCTGGTTATGGGCGTCGAGGTAAGCCTTGTACTTGGCGTTGTCGCCCGCCACGACCTTCGTGAGGTGGCCCGTCGTCTCGTCGAATTCGAGCTGGAACTCCCACGCCTCGGGCATGGCCATGCCGCTGATCCGGCACGGGACCAGCAGGAGGGCGTCGGCGCCGTAGGCCTTGCACGCGCGGATGGCCTTCTCGACGTCGGCGATGTTGCCCGCCACGGTGCCGGCGTCTTTCGAGTTGAAGTTCGCCCAGCCGTAGAGGAGCGAGTGGATGCGCAGGCCGAGTTTCTCGGCGGCGGCGCGGCTGGCGGCAGCCTCCTCGGGCGAAAGTTTCCAGTTGCTCGCCTCGCAGCCGTCGAATCCGGCGTCCTTGAGGGGCTTGAGGTTGGCCTCGTCCGGGCGGCCGACGATCATCGCCTTCTTGAGCTGGGTCTTGAACTTCGGCGTCTCCGCCGCCAGATGCGGCGCCGCCGCCAGGCCCAGCCCGGCCGCCGCCGACGTGGCCAGGAACGTGCGTCGGTTCACTCGCTCTTTCATGGAACGGCCTCCGTTGTTATGTACAAAGCCCGCAATCCAATGCTTCGCCTCTAGGCATCCGGGTCAAAAAGCAAGGCCTGCGAACGGCACGCTTGCTGGGCGGCGGGTTCGCGCGTCTCACTCATGCCCGCGTGTCTGGCCGCCGCACAGACTTCGCCCCAACTGATGAAGTACCTGTCGTAGTAGTCGATGGGATAGCGTCCCATTCTCATGACGTCTTCGCGAGTGGGCAGCTTTCCAAGCAGCCTCGCAATACGCCTTACCTCCAGTTGCAGTTGCTTCTTGGGGACAGCATACTGCTGCTTCAACAACCTCTTGACGTTGCTGTTCTTCACTTTGGGTACACGGCTCGTCTTGGCAAAGGGATCCAGGCCAGCGCGAAGGTCGGCATGCCTGCGGGTAGCCAGTTCGTGATAGGCGGGGGAAAGCTCGATTCCAATGAAGCGGCGGCCAAGTTGCTCGGCGGCAAGCGTCGTCGTGCCCGCGCCGTTGAACGGGTCGAGGACAAGTTCCCCTTCGGCGGTGAACAGGGCTATGAGCCTGCGCATCAGGGCCGGCGGCAGTTGGCACGGATGGTCCACGCGCCGACTGTTGTGTTTCAGGCGGTGGATGTCCCACCAGAGGTCCGACAGAGGCTCGGAATCCTGGTGCTTCGCCAGCCGGCGCGTCCGTACACAGTCTTGACGCAGGCAGTAGAACTCCTTGAGGCCGTTGAGCGATTGCGCCTCAAGCTCGGATGGATGCGGCCCTGAGAGTCCCGGCGGAACGCGAGGGACGCCCTTCGCGAAGCAGACGACCGAGTAGTGAGCGGGCATTACCATGCGCACCGGCAGACTCAGGCCCTCCCAGACAGTCCACGCCTGATACTTGAGCACGGTGCGGAGGTAGGTGAAGTGGCGGATGGCCCACAGAGGGATGTTGAGCACGGCCAGCGTGCGCCCCGGCGTCAGGACCCGCGCCATCTCCCCAAGCCAAGCGTCGCACCATTCAAAGTACTCGCGTATATCCCTTCCATCATTCCAGTTATCATACTTCTTCTTGAGATTGTACGGCGGGTCGGCAAAGCAGAAGTCCACGCTGTCATCGGGAATCTTGCGAAGCGCGCTCAGGCAGTCCCCGTTCAGAAGGACCGATTCGGCCGCGGGCACGTTGGGCGGGCGGGCGGTTCGGGCCAGGGTGCTGGCCGGAACCAAGGTCGGCCCCAAAACCTCAAGCGACCTCAAGTCAACGACATCAAGATTGTGGTAAGGAGGCAGGCCAAAGAGGTAGGCCAAACGCGTCACGACCTCCATGGGAAACTCGTCGGGGTCGCAGTCAATGTCGCGCCATACATCCGACATGAGGGTGCCATAGGAATGGTACGTGTGTTTCTTGCCGCCGTAATCCTTGGTGGTGCGGTCGCAGTAAGGGCAATAGGTGTAGGCTATTCGAGTGGTGGTGTGGCGCAGGCTGCCCCGGTACTTGGTCAGGACCAACAGCGCGGCATGGTGAGCCGGCAACCGACCCGGCGAGCGCACGGCCCAACGCAACTTCACGGCGATCCATAGTTGGAAATGTAACTCGCCCTCCACCCGCGGCCAAAGCGCCGCAGCCACTTCCGGGGTGGTGAGGACCGCTATGACGGCGTCTTTGTGCGCCTTCTCGGCAAGAGACTTGAGGCCCGAGAGCCACTCCGACCTCACGGCCTGCCCATGGGCTTGCGGGCTGAAAGGCAACACCAAGAGACGCACCATCCTCTCGTCCGCGACAAGTGCCGCCAAGTCCTGAGGCGCGTGGACGGTACTTCGCCGAACGGCCAGCGGCTTCGCGTTGTCACTGCTGTGGGCCATCGGGCGCCCCTGCCCCCTTCGTCAATTATTGCCTTTCTTCGAGATCGCCCCAAGGAACCGCGCCAACCCCTCAATCTCGCTGTCCTTGAAGGTGACCGTGCAATCGCTATAGCGGCAGATCGTCGCGAGTGCCGATGTGCGCTCGAAATTGCCGGCGCCGTCGATGACGTAGGCGATGGCATGCCCGTTGCGAGCCAGGAGAGCGTGCCGCGACCTCGCCTGTCCGGCCTTACGCTCGATGGTGCTGTTGGTGGTGAACTGAAAGCTGATCTCGATCGCACAAAATCTGGCGTTCGGCGATTGCGCCACCAGATCGAAGGCAATGTCCGTTCGCCCTCCCGTTTGACTGATGCCCGGAAGGGTCTTCTTCGAGAAGTCCCAGTCGGGAAGGAGCGACTGTAAACGCTCCCTCACATAACTCTCGGCGAGGTGACCCAAAGTATTCGCGGTCGCGCCGCCGGTTATCCGGCTGACCCAAATGTACCGCTGGCGAACAAAAGTGTCGAGTTGCTCTTTGTTGCCAATCATGCCGCCAATGATGCACTTCTCGAGCAAGACGGCCGGCGCGCCCGGATTCAGAGCCGCGCCGCCGAACAGCAAGAGCATCGCCACGTCCTCCATCGCGGGCGTCATGTCCCTCGGCGCAAGCAGGCCGGCACCATGGACGCACAGACTCTTGTTATCCCACCCGCCGCGCCCGGCAAGTGAAACGAGCCTATGCGAATGCTCCCCGTCTCGCCAAGCGAAATCCATCGTGGCATTCCCAAAGACCGAATGGAGTTCGGCCTTGAGGCGCTTCAAGGGTTCCCCGCCAATGTCCGCCAACACCATGAGGTGCTTCAGGAAGAGATTGGGGGAAAAATGCGTCGTCTTGGCAAGGACCTCTCTCCAGGCCGTAGGGGAAGCGTCGGCCACGTGGAGGATGCTGATGAACTTGCCCTGCGTTTCGATCAGCCGCGGAATGACGCTAACCTCCTGCTCCTGGACCGCAATCTCTGGCGGCCAGAAGTACAGGGCGTTCGCTCTCAGGTCGTCAAAGGACCTTGGTTCGTGCATCCACTACTCCACGAACAACGCTCCGCCAAACACAAGCGGCCATTCCGTTGCGCAGCATCTTGCCGCGCGGCGGGGGCAAGGTCAAGTACGTAGGCCGCGGCCTACGTGCTAAACATGGGCGTGGCCCCGGCCTACGGGGCGCCTCATTTCGCCTCCTTGATCTCCTTGAGGCGGATGTTCTTGAACTGGACCTCCATCGGCCCGCCGCCGTGGATCTGCGGCGCGATGATGCCGTCGCGAGGGATGTTCTTATCTTCCTCCGTATATTCGGCGGTCTTGACGCCGTTGAGGGTCAACGTGATCTTGTTGCCGACGGCCTGGACCTCGTAGTCGTTCCAGTCGCCGGGTTTGAGGGCCTTCTTGAGGACCTCGTCGCTGGGACCGGCCAGGACCTTGTTCCGCCGCGCCTCGTCGTAGAGCTTGCCCCACCACCCCGGCGCCGCGTCGGCCTGGTAGCCGGCCACCTCGTGCGAGTTCGGCACCCGCTTCGAGCGGAACTGGACGCCGCTGTTCCCCTTGTTCTCCACCAGCTTCACCTGGAACCGCAGGATGAAGTCGCCGTAGGTCTTCGTGGTGGCGAGGAAATCGTTGTACGGGATGCCGGCCGAGCGGCCGATGAGCACGCCGCCCTCGACGATCCAGAGCTTCGCATCCCCTTCCCAGCCGGTGAGGTCCTTACCGTTGAAGAGCGGGACGAACCCCTCCTCCTTCTCCTCCGCCGCCCACACCGCCGCCCCCACGAGCAGGGCCAAGCCAATGATGCCGAGACCAAGGTATCTCATGCGCCGCCTCCTGATTGGATTGACCTGTAGGCCGGGGCACAGCCCCGGCACTGATTGGATTGGCCTGTAGGCCGGGGCGCAGCCCCGCCACGGTTTCGCACGCGTCACGCCAGGATGCCGGGGCGTTGCCCGGGCTACACCATACTGCCGCGCGGCCGCAGCGGGGTCAACGAAATAGGGACGCGCCATGCCCCGCTGCATCGTTTAGCCGCGGCCGGTACGGCCGCGATCATTGTTCGTCGCCGTACCGGCGACGGCTAAACGCGGCGACGGCTAAACGACGGCCCCGCTGCATCGTTTAGCCGCGGCCGGTACGGCCGCGATAGTTGTTCGTCGCCGTACCGGCGACGGCTAAACGATGGCGGCGGCTATACGATGGCGGCGACAAAACGCTTGTGCCGCCCCCGGTCTTGCCCGGCCGTGCGTTTTGGCGTATGCTTTTCGGCACACCCTGGCGGGCATGGATCGGAGACATCGTGGCCGGCGCCGAGGTCCTTTCACGCACTCATGCCGACCCCGCGGCCGCCTGGCGCGGCTGGCGGCGCGTCATGGACGCACACGCACACCCACAGCGGCCGGCCCGACCACGGGGGGACCGTCAAGCCGCCGGAGAACTACCGGCGCCTGGCGGCGTGGGCGGCGGCGCGCGGCATCGACGCCATCGGGATGGGCTCCCCCTACACGCCCAGGGAGGCCGCCCGCTTCGCCTACTACGAGGGGCCGGGCCTCAAGGAATACTACTCGCCCGCGTTCGACAAGAAGAGCCTGCGCGACCTCGACGAGATTGAGGCGATGCGGGCCGAGGCCAACCGGGCCGGCGCCGGGAGGACGCTCTTCTACCTCGACAACGAGACGCCAAAGGGCAGATATGGACATCTCTGGTGGATCGGATACGCCTGCGACTGGCCCGGTCGCCGCGGCGACTCTTCGACCGCTGGATGGTGCACGAGCAGAGGCCGGGCGACGATTCCGACGAGCCCGTCCCGTACGAGCGGCGGCCGTACTTCGAGATCGCCGCCACGCAGCGGGCCGCCGGCGCCCTGGGGTTCTGGGCCCACCCGACGAGCTGGTGGCTCGGCGACCGCCGGCAGTTCGTCACGAACGTCGCCTCCGAGCTTCCCGTCCACCTGGTCGCCGACGGACGGGCCGACGGCATGGTCATCATGGGCTACGCCGCATGGCGGCCCGACTACCAGGCCCTGTGGATGCACTTCCTGGATCACGGTTTCCGCGTCCCCGGCGTGGCCGAGATGGACTGCGGCCTGTCGGATGAGAAGGTCTGGGCGAGCGACCGGGCGTACGTGACGTGCTGCATGCCGGAGGTCGCGCGCCGCGGGTCTCCCGACCCCCCGCGCCAAGGCGCCGGGGGGCTGACCGTCCGCCGGCTCGTCGAGGCATTCAAGACGGGCCGCCTCTTCGCCACGAGCGGACCGTTTGTCGATCTCGCGGTCGACGGCCGGCCGATGGGCGAAGCGGTCGAGACGGCCGCCGACCGCGCGCACAAGGTCGAGATCACCGCCCTGCCCCGCGCGGGCGCGGAGGGGCTGGGGCGTGTCGAACTCCTGGGCCGCGGCGGCCAGGTCCTGTGGTCCGAGCAGCGCTCAAGCGGCGGGACGGTCCGCCTGGCCGTGCCGGGTGCGGCCAGCGCGGGGTATCTGATCGCCCGCGTCCTCGGCGCAGGCACCGGCGGGGCGCCCGACTACCAGCAGGTGGCCGTCAGCAACCCGGTCTACCTGCATCCGCGCGGAACGCCTTTTCCCCCGCCGGCCACGACGGCGCTGAAACTCACGATCCGCCACGGCTCGCCCTTTGAGGGGGGCGAGGTGCGGATGGAGACCGCCGGCGGAGAGATCCTCCGCAAGGTGCAAGGCTGGGCGGGAACGCTGACCGAGACACTCCCCGCGAGCGGCCGCGTGACGCTCACTTCCCCCGGCGGGCCAAGCCGGACCGATTACCTGGCCAACTCGAACCCGCGCGTCATCGCCCTCCAGCGCTACCTCTACCGCGGGCGGTTCCTGCGCGACTTCCCCAGCGCCAAGCCCGGCGCCATCCCGCCGCAGGCGTGGAAGGCCGAGGACTTCCGCGAGGCGATGCGCGAGATCCAACTAACCTACTGAGTCGGTTGCCCGGCATCAAATCATGGGGTATACTACAGGCTGGGACCTGGAGGGGTGGGGTGCGCGCCTTGTCAGAGGCCCGAAACGGCCATCCGCAGGGGGATTGTTGGCCCTGTCAGGCCGGTGCCGGACGGAGGCGTCGAACCTGGCAGTCTGTCAGCCTTCTCTGTGTGAGTTGGCGGGTGCCATGCTTTCGCGCCGAACCTGTTTGGCGTGCGTGCTGGCATACCCCCCTCTCCCCTTGTGGGAGAGGGGATGGGGGTGAGGGGGCCAGTCGCCGCGGCGACCGGCGCGGGGACGCAACCCCCGCAGGCC
>Ga0315277_10008340_pt1 | contig 13337 bp, 11 predicted proteins | sample YL17G05_15_MG_FD_203695 | JGI IMG/M metagenome (GOLD analysis project Ga0315277, IMG submission 203695) | Sediment microbial communities from Yellowstone Lake, YNP, Wyoming, USA - YL17G05_15 | ecosystem: Environmental > Aquatic > Freshwater > Lake > Sediment | place: USA: Wyoming | collected...
CGCTAGGAAATGTACCCGTCTCGGATAAGGAGTTCGGCGACAAGGACTGCACCTCTGGCTGCTCCCATCTTGGTGTTGTGGGATACCAGAAGGTACTTGATGCCGTTCTTCAGGACGCTGTCCTTTCTGACTCTGCCGACCACGGTGGCCATGCCATCCTCAGCATCACGGTCGAGCCGCGGCTGAGGTCTAAAAGGGTCTTCATGGACTATTATCATGTGCCTGGGAGTTGAAGGCAGCTCAACTTCGTTGGCTGAGCCTTTGTATTCCCTCATGGCCCTGGCAATGTCGTTCACTTCACAAGCTTTCTGAGTGGAGACAAATACTGACTCCGTATGTCCCTCCCGGACATTGACACGGGTACAAGTGCAGCTCACATTGAACCTAGCCGGACTCACTGCATTACCTGCGAAACTCCCCAGAATCTTCTGTGTTTCCCGCTGCACCTTTTCTTCCTCCCCGACAATGAAGGGAATAACATTGTCCAAGATATCAAGGCCTATTACTCCAGGGCTTCGGCCTGCGCCTGACAGGGCTTGCATCGAGGTCATTATGACAGCGTTCACGCCGAACGACTCGTAGATTGGCTTCAAGGTTATCGCCAGGCCGGTGGTAGTGCAGTTGGGAATGGGTGTAATGAAGCCTTTCCAGCCCCGGGCCTTTCTTTGAACATTAACTAATTTGGCATGCTCGGAGTTGATGCCTGGGATTAGGATGGGTACATCTTCTTCGTAGCGGAAGGCCGAGGCCGTGCTTATCACCGCCTTATCTTTGGCAAATCTCGGTTCCAGAATCTTCGCCTGGTCAGACTCTATGGCGGAAAAGACGATGTCCAGGGCGGAAACATCCATCTCGATGGCATTCCGGACAGGCATGTCCATAACCTCCTCCACCAGAGGTTCCTGGCAAAACCAGCGTAAGGCTCCAGACTGGGCATCAGTTATGGCTTCTTTATAGCTGCGCCCTGCCGACCTCTCGGAGGCAGCAAGTGCAGCAATTTGAATCCAGGGATGACCTTTCAAGGCAACGAGAAATTGCTGACCAACTATGCCAGTGGCTCCCACAATTCCGGCTCTTACCATGGTTATCCTCCGCTCTGTTCTTATTCTTCAGACTGAGTACAAGCAGCTTGCACTCCCTTTTACTGAGCCAATCGGGGCGAGAGGACTTGAACCTCCGACCTCAGCGTCCCGAACGCTGCGCGCTACCAGCTGCGCTACGCCCCGTCGTCTGTGCTATTATATGATGTTTATCTATAGAGGACAAGGATGAAGTTTGGCCGTTTACTTGGGTGTCATTCTGAGGGAGCGTAGCGACCAAAGAATCTTGGGAGACCCTTCGCTTCCTCAGGGTGACATGGGGTAATTGGAGCTAAGGATGAAGTATTGCGTCTTAATAATTGATGGGGCAGCAGGCTGGCCATTGGCTACTCATGGTGGCAAAACCTGCCTGGAGTTAGCGCGTACTCCGAACATAGATGCCATGGCCGAGGCGGGCGTCCTCGGACTGGTTCGTACCGTGCCACCCGGGATGGAACCTAACAGCGCCTGTGCCTGCATGTCTGCGCTAGGCTATGACCCTCAAGTATATTATCGGGGGCGGAGCGCCATTGAGGCTCATGGCATGGGCGTTCCCATTAACGAAGGAGAGGCTGCTTTTCGCTGCAATCTGGTGGCTGTTCGCAACGGGAGGATGTGGAGCTACAGTTCCGGGAATATTAGTACCGGCGAAGGGCGACACCTTATTGCCACTTTGAACGAAAAACTCGGCAGCGATAGAGTGCGTTTCTATCCTGGTGTGAGCTATAGACACCTATGCAAGATAAAAGGGAGGGAAGATACTCTCTTGGCTAGCTGTACCCCGCCTCACGATATTCCTGACAAGGCCGTTGCTCAGTTTCTTCCTAAGGGGCCTGGAAGCGACTTCTTAAGAGAGCTCATGGCACACTCTGAACTTGTGCTTCGTGACCATCCTATTAATATAGAGCGCAGAGCACGCGGCGATATTCCTGCTACCATGATCTGGCTTTTTTGGGGCAGTGGCAGGATACCCAATATGCCAGCTTTCAAAGAAGTCTATGGCCTTGACGCTGCCGTGATATCCGGAGTCGATATTGTGAGAGGTCTGGCTCGAATGACTGGGCTTGCGGTATTAGATGTTCCTGGTGTTACTGGTGATATGGGCAACGATTACGTGGCCCAGGCAAATGGTGCCCTGGAAGCACTGGTGAGATATGATATTGTGGTTGTCCATGTAGAGGCAACGGACGAGGCAGCCCACTCCGGCTTAATTAAGGACAAAATAGAGGCTATTCAGAAGGTAGACGAAGAGATTGTGAGTCGGTTTCGTTCCTGGGACAAGGACGCTCTTCGCGCGCTAATTTTGCCTGACCACGCCACGCCTATTGAGACCCAAACCCATGTTGCTGACCCCGTCCCATTTATACTATGGGGGCCGGGATTCAGAGCTAGTGGCGCGAAAAGATTTACCGAAGCAGCGGCTAAAGACACAGGCGTTTTTGTCGAAGAAGGATATAATATTATGAGCAGGCTGATAGAGTAGCTAGAGGTAAAGAGATGGCATTGATAGTTCAAAAGTATGGTGGTAGCTCGGTTGCTGACGCCGAGAAAATTAAGAATGTCGCTCGGCGTGTGGCTAAAGCCAAAGACGACGGAAATCAAGTGGTGGTTGTTGTTTCCGCGATGGGAGACACCACCGATGACCTGATTAAGTTAGCCTACCAGATCAGCGAGCAGCCCAGTGATAGGGAGTTCGATGTCCTGTTGTCCACCGGAGAGATAGTTTCCAGCACTCTCTTGGCCATGGCATTAGGTAGTTTAGGTCACAGGGCAATTAGCCTTAGCGGCGCTCAGGCGGGCATACATACCGATTCCAGCTACAGTCGAGCCCGGATTCTCCGGGTTGACACCAAACGAGTAGTCAGCGAGTTGAAGAAGGGGAATCTTGTCATCGTGGCTGGATTTCAAGGAGTGAGCGGAAGAAGGGACATCACCACCTTAGGTCGGGGCGGTTCTGATACGACTGCCGTTGCTCTGGCTGCCAGTCTGGGTGCTGAGGTCTGTCAGATATACACCGACGTTGAAGGCGTCTATACCGCCGACCCTCGTCTTGTGCCCGAGGCAAAGAAGTTAAAGGAAGTGAGTTATGAAGAGATGCTGGAACTGGCTACCTATGGAGCCAGAGTAATGCACAATCGAGCGGTGGAACTGGGCTGGTTGTACAACGTTCCCATATTAGTGGCTTCCAGCTTCAACGATAGCCCGGGCACCATTATTTGCAAGGAGGTTTCCATGGAAGTAAAAAACAAAGTAAGTGGTATTGCCCATGATGCAAGTGTGGCCAAGATCACCGTCGTCGGTGTCCCCGATCATCCCGGCGTTGCTGCAGCAATTTTCGAGCCCCTGGCGAGAGCCAATATAAGTGTAGATACCATTGTCCAGAATGCCAGCATCAACAGTATTACCGATCTCACATTTACGGTGGCTCGGACTGATTTGCTCAAGGCGATGTCCATTCTGGAGCCAGTGGCTAGATCCGTTGGTGGCAAGCAATGCATTGCCGATTCTACGCTGGCCAAGGTCAGTATCGTAGGCACCGGTATGCTAAACACACCGGGCTACGCTGCCAGAATGTTTCGCGCTCTTCACCAGCACGGCATTAACATCCAGTTGATTACCACGTCTGAGATAAGGATAACCTGTATTATTTCCAAAGACAAAGTCACGGACGCCGTTCGGGCACTGCATCAAGCCTTCGAGTTGGAGAAGGAGACTTGACAATCTGGGCCTGACATCCTAATTATATAGGTCTATGGAAATGTATATTGCATCTTACCAGCAACAAGAAGAGGGAAAAGCTCGTTTAAGACAACGTCTGAGTAAAGAAGCTATAGATTTGGCACTTCAAGGCAGATGGGAAGAGGCTGAAGCGCTAAACAGGGACATAATTGAGAAATTTCCCTCCGATGTCGAGGCCTATAATCGCCTTGGCCGAGCCTTGACAGAGTTAGGTGACTTTGACAAAGCTAAGGAAGCTTATCTTAGGGCTTTGGAGCTTGCTCCCGAGAATGCTATTGCCAAGAAAAACCTTGCCCGTTTAACCAGCCTCTCCAAGCCCATGACGACCTTGAAAAGCAGCCCTCATAAGACTTCAGTATCGAAAGCTCAAGCCCGAAGGGTTGCTCTTGACCTCTTCATAACTGAAGTGGGGAAGGCGGGAATGGTGAATCTTCATAGTGTAGCTCCAGTCGAGGTCTTAGCTAAGATGGGATTTGGTGACCAGGTGCACCTGGAGGCAAAAAAACAGCGCCTGATTGTGACAAGTGAGAGCGGAGAATATCTGGGAGAGGTGGAGCCCAGACAAGGATTGCGTCTAATCAAACTAATGCGAGGTGGCAACAGATACGACGCAGCGATTCTCAATGTTGAGGAAGACAAGGTGCAGGTGATTATTAAAGAGGTTTATCAACATCCCGGTCAAGTAGGACACCCCTCTTTTCCTGTTAGAGCTACAGAGCACCTGCGCACCCGCATAAAAGAAAGCCTTCTCAGACGAGGAATCATTACCGACGAAGGCGAACCTATACCTGAGTCCGAGTATTTTGAGGAGGAAGAAGAACTTGGGCCCGAAGAAGAATCTTTGCCCGAGGGTTTCACCGTCGTCGGTGAAGATGGCGAAAGAGGAATTGCGATTTGATGGAAGCCGCAACAGTAAAGCCTGTCAATATCGAAGAGGAGATGAAAAGCTCCTATCTAGCCTACGCTATGAGCGTTATCATCTCCCGAGCGCTGCCAGATGTGCGTGATGGCTTAAAGCCTGTGCAGCGACGTGTTTTGTACGCTATGGATGGCTTGGGGCTGCGATACAACAGTCCTTTCAAAAAGAGCGCCCGCATTGTCGGTGAAGTCATGGGGAAGTATCACCCTCATGGAGATGCCCCGATATATGAAGCCATGGTACGCATGGCTCAGGATTTCTCTCTCAGATATCCCCTGGTTGATGGACAGGGTAATTTTGGCAGCATTGACAACGATCCACCGGCAGCAATGAGGTATACCGAAGCTCGTTTCTCCAAAATTGCCGAGGAAATGCTGGTTGACATTGAAAAGAACACTGTCAACTTTGTTCCCAACTTCGATAGCTCTCTCCAGGAACCTTCCATCTTACCCGCCAGATTGCCTAATCTGCTGGTTAATGGTTCTTCAGGCATAGCTGTGGGAATGACGACCAATATCCCTCCTCATAACCTGGGCGAGATATGCGATGCCATTGTCTGCCTGATTGATAAGCCCGAAGCCACTGCAGAGGAACTACTGGAGCTAGTCAAAGGCCCCGATTTTCCCACTGGCGGGATAATTTGGGGAAAGGGCGGCATAGACAACGCCTACACCACAGGTCAAGGAAAGATTGTACTTCGAGCCAAAGCCAGAGAACTGACCACCAAGACGGGCAAGAGGCAAATATTGGTTACCGAACTTCCCTATCAGGTAAACAAAGCAACTTTGGTAGAGAAAATAGCCGAGCTGGCCAAAGTGAAAAAGATCTCGGGCATAGCCGAGGTGCGTGATGAGTCGGATAGGGAAGGCATGCGCATAGTCATCGAACTCAAAAAAGAAGCGCAGCCCCGACAGGTGCTTAACAACCTCTACAAGCATACCACGATGCAATCTTCCTTCTACATCAATATGGTTGCCTTGGTTGATGGACAACCTAAGGTAATTAACCTTAGAGAGGCACTGACTTCGTACATTGACTTTCGCTTTCAGGTCATTACCAAGAGGTCTCAGTTTGAACTTGATAAGGCAAAGGATAGGGCTCACATCCTCGAAGGCTTCAGAATCGCCCTCAACAACCTGGAGCAGGTAATCAAGATCATTCGACAGTCTCAAACCGTAGAATCTGCTCGTGCCAATTTGATGGCGGCTTTCACTATGTCACAAATTCAAGCGCAAGCTATCCTTGATATGCCACTTCGCAGATTGGCCAAGCTAGAGCAAGACAAAATAACTGAGGAATATGCCGCTGTCATAAAGAATATTTCCTATCTTGAAGATTTGTTGGCTAACCCCCGGAAGGTATACTCACTGGTTGGCCAAGATGTTCAGGAGCTCAAATCCAACTATGGTGACGCGCGGCGCACAGTAGTGAAGACAGAAGAAATCGAAGAATTTCGTACGGAAGACCTTGTCCCGCACGAGTCAATGGTAGTCACCTTCACTAACAAGGGGTTCATTAAGAGAATCTCCGCCAGCACTTATCGGCTGCAACATCGTGGTGGGAAAGGCATCATGGGAATGGTAACCCGGGGTGGCGATACAGTGAGCCACATCCTGGTGGCTGACACACATGACAACCTCCTTTTCTTTACCAGCACTGGCAAGGTTTACTGTCTTAAGTGCTACGAGGTTCCGGAGGATTCTTCCCGCACGGCCAAGGGGATAGCCCTGGTCAACCTATTACCCATCAACCTGGAAGACGAGGTGACTGTGTTATTAGCCATCGCAAGCTTTCCTGCGAAAAAGTTCTTATTAATGGCCACTAAAGGTGGAGTGATAAAGAAGACCAACCTGGGTGCGTTTGCTTCTATAAGGAGGAATGGCATTATTGCCATGGGACTCAGAAATAAGGATAAGCTGACCTCAGCCAGCGTGGTCGCCGATGAAGATGAGGCCATCCTGGTGAGCCGGAATGGGAAGGCTATTCGATTTCAGGTCAAAAGCTTGAGGACAGCGTCCCGAACCAGTGGCGGCGTTCGGGGCATTCGCCTTGTCGACGATTATGTTATTGGGATGGGCATTGTCCTTCCCGACGCCTATGTTCTCACAGTGACCGAGAAAGGGTTTGGCAAGCTGACGCCGATAAAGAATTATCCGGTTCACAATAGGGGGACCAAGGGGGTCCGGACATACAGGGTTAACCCAAAGACGGGTAATCTAGCCTTGTCCAAGCTTGTCTCCCCGCAGGGCTCTCTCGTCATGTTATCAACTAAAGGAAACGTGGTAAACATTCCCATGGAGCAGGTTTCAATCCAGAGCAGGAATGGCCGGGGAGCCAGGCTAATGGGCTTAGACGAAGATGATAGCGTGGCTTCGGCCACCTGGGTTTTCCGACAGAGTTGAATATTGCCAAATCAGCTTCAGCCTGTTCCGAGAAACACAGAATTCACTATTTGAACAGATATGTGTCAAGAATGGAAAGAGCAGGATTTCAGGTGAGATGGTACAGTTTCTTCGAGAATTAGGTTTAACCTTCGTCCCCATCTTCTTTGCCATGGATGCCGTGGGGAATTTGCCTATCTTTCTCGCTTTGACGCAAGAAGTGGAGTCTAAACACCGCAGACGTGCAGTACATGTGGCTACACTTACTGCCCTTGGTGTAGGTCTGGGATTTGTTGCTGTTGGCAAAGCTATCTTTGCGCTTTTCGACATTGAGGTGGCCGATTTCTTAATCGCTGGCGGCATCATTTTGCTGATTTTAGCCATCCGGTATTTAATCACCGGTAAGATTGTAGAAACCCAGGACTCATCACCCTCCGAGACGGTAAGCGTTGTACCCCTAGGCACTCCCCTGGTCGTCGGGCCAGCGGTACTTGCTAGCTTACTATTGCTTATTGGCAAGTATCGTATCCCCATTGTGCTGTTGTCCTTTATCCTTAATCTAGCGATACAGTGGGTGCTTTTCAGGCAAGCTGACCGAATTGTAAGTTTCTTAGGCCGTACCGGCGTCAACGCTGTATCGAGAATCGTCATGTTACTTTTGGCAGCTATAGCTGTGAAGATGATTCGCGACGGTATCTTGACAATCCTAGGGTGAGCTTTGCGCTAAGAGCTTCTCCGCAGCTCAGACTCCACTGCAACTTGCTGGATCGCCATTATCAATGCAGACATAAAGCTGCGGCCTTGCCTAACTAAAGGGAAGAATCTAGACTTTCTTTAGCGCGGGGGTCACAGAAATCAGTTATTGACATATCCGCAGTACGTGATATAGATTTAACATAAGGAGGTAAACATGTTTTGCTCTAAATGTGGTACGGAAAACCCAGAGGGGGCCAAGTTTTGCTCCAAGTGCGGTGCCGGGCTTGGCGTCGTGACAACGCCAACAGAGGGTACAGCTGGATCCGAAGCTGAGAGTAGCACAGGCCTGACAGCCAACGTAGCGGGCCTTCTTTGTTACGTAGCAGGATGGATAACGGGAATAATATTTGTAGTGCTGGAGAAGAAGAGCACCTTCGTCAAATTCCATGCCTGGCAGTCCATCATGACCTTCGGGGTACTGACGGTAGCACATCTTGTCCTAAGCACAATACCGGGTGCGATTGCAGCCGCCACTTTCCCTTTGTCGGCCGGCCTCGCGATTTTTGCCAGTGTCATGGGCTGGCTAATTGGAGTCATAATGTTTATCTTTTGGATCATCCTTATGATTCAGGCGGGAACTGGCAAAATGTGGAAGGTACCGGGAGCGGGCGACTGGGCTGAGAAGCAAGCCAACAAGTAAACGCCCTAAGGACATGCGCCAAAGCCTGACAAATCAGGGAACCACGGCTATCTCTCTGGTATCTCCGCTGGGAAGTTCCATAATGTAAACTATCCTAGTTCCACGCGTTGGTATTACAGGCAGCCGCTGCGCATGGCGAAAAATCGATATTTTGTCTGTGCTCTGGCGCAAAAATCGCCTTTGGGGATTGAGCGAACGGGTGTATAATAAGAGCGTATGGCTTCTGAGGTTTTCTACCGCAAGTGGCGGCCGCAGACCTTAAGCGAGGTGGTGGGACAACAGCCTGTGACTCAGACTCTGCGTCACGCTGTAGAGAGTGGGAAGATAGCTCATGCTTATCTTTTCTGCGGCCCGCGAGGCACAGGCAAAACAAGCATGGCGCGTATCTTAGCCAAGGCAGTCAACTGTCCTAATAAAGCAGATGGCGAGCCGTGCAATTCCTGCGATATGTGCCGTTCAGTCACTGAGGGCAGGGCTTTGGATGTGATAGAGATAGATGCCGCCAGCAATCGTGGCATTGATGAAATCCGGAGCCTGAGGGAAAAGACAAACTATGCCCCAAGCCTTGCTCGCTACAAGGTATATATCATAGACGAAGTCCACATGCTTACCGAGGCAGCCTGCAATGCCTTGCTGAAGACACTAGAGGAGCCACCGCCACATGTAATCTTCGTCTTAGCTACCACAGAAGCACATAAGGTGCTCACCACCATAGTATCAAGATGTCAGCGGTTTAATTTCCATCGCCTGAGGCAAACGGAGATAATGGATAAGCTCAAGCTAATCTGCAAGAAGGAGGGAATTCGCGTCGAGCCGAGTGCCCTAGAGCTTATCGCCCGTGCTGCTACCGGGAGCCTCAGAGACGCCGAGAATATTCTGCAGCAAATGATTGCCTACTATGGCAATCGGATTGAGCTTGGTCAGATCCAAGCGGAACTGGGCATTGGCAGGGATTCACGAGTTAGAGAACTAGCACGATGTGTGGTCAGCAGGGATGTGGCTGCTGGGCTAAAAACCGTAAATAGCCTCAACAGCGACGGTGTTGACCTTCGTCAGTTCAACATGGGCTTGGTAGAATACCTTCGAGGATTGTTGCTCGCGAAATCCGGATGCGGAGAGGCGCTGGACATTACCAGCGAAGATTTAGCTGAAATGAACAACCTCGCCACCAATGCTCCGATGGATTATCTACTTAAGGCAGTCAAGTCTTTCTCTGGCATAGACTTTCGCAGCGACAGTTACTCCGCTTTGTCCTTGGAAATGGCTTTACTGGATTGTGTTTTGTCTTCACAAGCCGGACAAGAGCAGCCAACTATGACCACAGCTCCAGAGATAGTGCATGCTCCTGAGATAACTAAGACTCCTGAAGGAGTCGGAGTTGACGTTCCTATAGCGTCGGCCCCCGATGGGGTGGGGACTGAAGATACTAGCGAGGTTCTTACCGCAGCGGGTACTTCTGAGATTGCGGGCAAAGAGACTCCTCAGGACATTGATTACGTCCGCGGCCGCTGGAGGGAGTTCATCAAATCCTTGCGAGGGGAAGGTTCCAGTGGTAACCTGGATGCTTTCTTGCGCAGTGCCTGTGACCCCGTAGGTCTTGAGGACGATACGCTGGTGTTAGGTTTCTATTATTCCTTCCATATGGAGAAAATCGAAGACGCTAAATACCGACATCTGGTGGAGAAGAAACTCAAGGAGGTCTTTGGTCGGCCCTATAAGGTACGGTGTGTTTTAGTTGATTCCAAGAAGGAAGTCCTTCCCCAGTCAAGAACACAGAATCCCGTCATTAAAGCTGCGCTGGAAATGGGAGCCAGGATTAGTGAGCAGGAATCGTTGTCCTGAGCAGAGCCGAACGAAAGGAATGAAATGGATAAATCAATATTGCGTCAAGCCCAGCAACTTCAGGCAAAGCTGGCTAAAGCCCAGGAGGAACTGGGCAGCATCACTGTAGAAGCTACCAGCGGAGGTGGCGCCGTCAAAGTGGTGATGGATGGACACCAGAAGGTGCATTCTGTGCAGATATCTCCCGAAGTGTTCGCAGCAGGAGATGTTGAGTTGCTGCAAGATCTGGTCATGACCGCCGTTAATGAGGCCGTTGCCAAGTCGCAGGAACTTGTTAGCAAGCACCTCAGCAGTTTGACCGGTGGTCTCAATATACCGGGGTTACTTTAGAACGAAGTTTGGAGACACGCCACTCTTATAACACCCTGACCCCTGAGTGAAACGCAGGGGAAGAGACTAGAGCGGGAGCGAAGATTCTTCGCTCCCGCTCAGAATGATAGAAAGACTGAAGGGCCAGAGAAGATGAGAACTGTCGCCGCGCCTATATCCAGATTAATAGAGGAATTGAATAAGCTGCCGGGAATCGGGCCAAAAAGCGCTAAGCGGCTGGCTTATCATCTCTTACGCAGTCCTGACGAAGAAGCTAAGGCTTTAGCCGAGGCTATTTTGACGCTAAAGGAAAAGATAAAACTTTGCTCGGTCTGTCTTGACAACACAGATTGTGACCCTTGCCGCATCTGCCAGGACAAAGAACGTGACCATTCTATGATTTGTGTTGTGGAGAAACCTTCAGACATCCTCCCTCTGGAGCAGACAGGAAAATATAACGGCGTTTACCACGTCCTTCACGGGACTATCATCCCAACACAGGGTATCGGGCCTGAAGACCTAAAGATAAAGGAGCTTCTGGTTCGCCTCAAAGATGGCTCAGTAACGGAAGTGATTGTGGCAACCAATCCCAACGTCGAGAGCGAGACTATGGCTATGTATCTGCATCAGCTTATCACGCCCCTCGGCGTTCGCGTCACTCGCCTGGCCCGTGGTTTGCCTTTCGGTGCTGAGCTAGAATATGCTGATGACCTGACCCTGGGGCAAGCTCTGGAAAACAGGCGGGAATTCTAACAGCCTACCCTGAATCGTCGCGGCTGCAACCCGAAGATAAGACGGAGGTTCTGTAGGAGGTGAGGTTTCCCGAAACCTGACGGACCTTCTCGTTTATCAGGTCAGTATTATTAACAAAACAAAGGAGGAACAGACCATGGCAGACTTAAAACAAATTGACGAGGCGTTGACTCGCTATGTGCGGCCGCAAACCTTTCCACTCGCCATCCGGATGTGCGAATCCGAAAAAGAACTTCCCGACAAGACCAGGACACCTCAAAAAGAGGCAGGAATAACCGTTTCGCTATGTCATGCAATCAATATGGCGCGGCGCTACGGCTGGACTATTGCTATTGACAAGTTTCAGAGCTGCTACGTTGCTGGCATAAGCATGGGTTTCTTACCTTTGCTGCCGGATGTCGCTGACGGGAGCTTCCAAGAGTCCCTTGGATTATGGGGGATGAGCAAAAAACAGGCGGCAGCGGCTATTCAAAATATTCCCAAATTTGAACATGGTAAGTACAAGAATGTACTAATGGCTCCTCTAAACAGAGCCACATTTGAACCACATCTTATCCTGGTTTATGGCAATCCCGCTCAAATATGGCTGCTTCTTACAGGCTACCTCACTGGAACAGGCAAGACAGGTCTAGATGCCACTCTGGCTGCGGGAGCCGGATGTACAACTTATATCACCCGGACAATCGAAAAAGACGAGTGCCAGTTCGCCTTGATAGGCCTTGGCGAACGGGTGATCCCTCACACTCAAGATTATGAGTGCGCCTTTTCGATACCGATGAGCAAGGTCGAGAAGACGATTCAAGGTTTGGAACTGGGTCACAAGATTGGTGTCTTCAGGTATCCGCTTCCCACATTTCTGAGATATAACTCACCACACCCGCCCGGGTATGACAAAATGCTGAGTCATCTGCTGGGAAAAGAATCCTAGTGAGGCGGGGCTCAACTCTTATTCGCTGCTTCACTGGCTCTTTTGCCAATGGGAGGAAGCCTGAAAATTTGCCTGCCAGCGCAGCGCGGGCTATACTATGGATCACATCAGTCCGCGAATAACTGGACTACCAAATCCCTAATTATCATCGAGCAAGGAGGAAAAATGAGAACAAAAGACCAGTACATACACGGCCTGGCAAAAATGAGGCGAAACATTTACTTCGATGGCGCGCCAATCGACCGTACAGACGAGCTACAGATGGACTGTATGAATACCATCGGCACCACATTTGACGAAGCTGCCAAGCCAGAGAACCAGGACCTGTGTACCGCTATCTCTCATCTCACCGGCGAGCGCATCAGCCGCTTCACTCACATCCACCAGAGCACCGACGACCTGCACAAGAAGCAGGACATGACCCGCATGCTCTGCCAGAAAGTGGCCGGCTGCATCCAGCGGTGCATGGGCATTGACGGCACCAATGCCGTCTACAACGTTTCTTACGAAGCGGACAAGGTGAACAAAGGCGCCACACAGTACCACGAGAACTTCAAGAAGTGGCTTACTCGCTTCCAAACCGAAGACCTGGTGGGCTGCTGCGCCCAGACGGACGTCAAGGGCGATAGGATGCTCAGGCCTGCTGACCAGCCAAACCCGGATGCTTACGTGCGCATCAAAGAAAGGCTGAGCGACGGTATCATCGTCAGCGGCTGCAAGTTGCACATCTCCGAGGCATCAGTTGCCGACGAGATACTGGTAGTGCCGACCCGAGCGTTGCGTCCAGAGGACAAAGACTATGCTGTCGCCTTTGCCATCCCCGGTGACTGGGAAGGACTGAAGCAGGTCGTTACCGTACATAACCTCAGGGCCAGGGAACACTTCAAGCGTGGCTTCCTGCCCGGAGCTACAGATTCCTATATGATATTTGACAACTGCTTCGTGCCCTGGGAAAGAGTCTTCCTCGCCGGCGAATGGCAACACGGCGGCG
>Ga0315277_10008341_pt1 | contig 13337 bp, 11 predicted proteins | sample YL17G05_15_MG_FD_203695 | JGI IMG/M metagenome (GOLD analysis project Ga0315277, IMG submission 203695) | Sediment microbial communities from Yellowstone Lake, YNP, Wyoming, USA - YL17G05_15 | ecosystem: Environmental > Aquatic > Freshwater > Lake > Sediment | place: USA: Wyoming | collected...
GCCTTGCGCGCGCGTAACAGGGTCCCGTTGCGTTTGCTTGCCAGAATGTACACGGCGGGGTGTTTCTCCCACATCGGTTTCTCCTGGATTCCCGCCTTCGCGGGAATGACGACGGGGACTGGTTCCCGCTTTCGCGGGAATGACGGCTTGTTATGAAATCCGTCCCCGTGGCTGTGAACGGTTACCCCGATTCTGCCCGGGATGATTGGGAACCCTCACCGTCCCCGGCGATATCTTACACTGCCCAAGCGCGTCTGTAAAACAGGATAGCGTCTCCCGTGATCGCCGGGTAAGCAACGAACGCACGTAAGCGCGGAATCATTGACGCAAGTCACCCGTTCTGATACGATTAGAGTGTGAGACGAGATGACGCGACGAGTGGCTGGGTTTGGGTGGTTGCGGCCTTGGCCGGCGCCGCTATGGGACTCGCTTTGTGGTGGTGGGGCAACCCCTTCCGTGCGGGGCAACCGCCCCCCCGCCAGGCGCCGCGTGTCCACGGTGCGTTCCGAGGATGGTGTTCGGAATGACACCGTAGGTTGCCGAGACGGAAGCGGGCGTGCCGCTTCGAGGAGGTTTCCTATGCCGTTGTCAAAGTGTCCCCGATGCAACAAACTGTTCGAGAAAACCCGCTTCGCGGTGTGCTCTCTGTGTCAGGAAGCCGAGGAAGCGGACTATGAACAAGTGCGCGAGGTGCTGGAGCGGATGCCCAATCTGAACGCCGAGCAGGTGGCCGAGGAAACCAAGGTCGACATCGCGGTTATCGCGCGGATGGTGAAAGAGGGGTTAGTCACCAACACCTTGTTGCAGGAACACGGGGCCAAATGCGGCATGTGCGGCGCCCCGGCGATCTCGTTGAGCAAGAAACTGTGCCAGTCCTGTCTGGAAAAGCTGAATGTGCGTGTCACCAAGATGCAGGGCCAGGTCAAGCTGAATCAGAAGAAAAACGTGCAAGTGGACGCGCACCTCGGCAGCGCGCGAAAGTCATTCGAGAAAAAGCGCAGAACCCCCTAGTCTCTTGAGGATGTTAGCTTGACAAACGCCCGTGTTAATGGTAGCCCGAAAACCCGGCGAGTTGTGATAGCGGCGCAGGCGTATCACGCGGGGAGAGTTTTGCGGAGGATGGTTGGGTCTGAAATGGTTTGCCCTGTGCCGCCCAGTCAACCTAGCGCTTGCGCGAAGGGAGGAGGAATTGCCTTATGGCAGGGAAGTGTTGTGTACCGGGGTTACTCGTGACCTGCTGATTCAGGAATGTGCAACCCTGAAAACGGAGATCGATCAACTAAAGACCAAACAGGTCGATGCGACTTCTTCCGACTCGAGAGAGGGCATCGAAAAGGACATCGATGAGAAGATTGCCCTCTTGAAGGAGAAAGAGCAGTTACTCCGCACAGACGACACGACGCGGGACTCGCTGGTGCCGCCGTCGATGGTGGAGTCACTGGCCAATCAGATCGAAGATTGGCGCGCCGCCCGTTGCGCAAGGATGCACGGCGGCTCGGGTTTCCGGCGTCCCGTCAGCCAGGGAGGCGTCTCTGACTGATTTTACGGTCCGAGCCGGCGGCTCCGCGTCGGCCTGTTCGGCGCCCAGAATGGCTGTGGGGGTAGCGGGGTGTCCGCAGCGGGTAGGTTCGGTCCGGCGCGGCGGCACGCAGCGGATATCCGGCCAAATGGGCGTAGCCGCACGTTCACGCCAATCGTCTACCGAGCGCGTGACCCACCGTCTATGGCGCGAACTGGGCGTCCTCGGCGGCGCTTGTGAACGCGCGCCGGCGAGCACTTCCTCGGCCACCACAACCGTCCACGGTACCGCGAGCATCTCGGCGCGCGTCTCCTGTTCAAGCCGTGGCGCGTCTTCGTTTGAAGGACACAACACGGCGGCCACGACACCCGCTGCAGAGTGTCCCGCCACCCAGGCGCCATCAGCCGCACGAGGCCCATCAGTATCTTCCGGCCCCGAACGTTCGGCGTCTACGTCCGCGGAGGAGAGCACCGCACGGCACGCGGCCGCGCGTTACCGCGCGCTAGTCGGAACGGCCTACCTCGAAACGGGTCGTTGCAAGACACGTCCGAGACGGTGCGTTCCGAGGATGGTCTTCGGAATCACACCGCACACGCGACTCCGCCGAACTTGAGTTTTCCCCCACGTTGTGGTTCACTTCTCCGGTCCGCGTCCCCTTGGTCTTGGCGAGACGCGGAAACCGATTTGAAAGAAGGGAGATACGGGCTATGGCGAAGAAGCTTCGCGTGGGCGTGGTAGGCACCGGTTTCGGCCGGTACCACATGGAAGGCTACAGTAAGATCGAGGACGTCGAACTGATTGCGGTCTGCGATTTGAACTTGCCGGAGGCCAAGCAGTTCGCAGAGCAGTACAAGGCGCGGCACGTGTTCAAGGACTATCGCGAGATGTTCTCCCTGCCGGACCTCGATGCCGTCTCCATCGCCGTGCCGAACTGTCTCCACGCCCCGATGACCATCGACGCGCTGCAGAAGGGCAAGCACGTGCTCGTCGAGAAGCCCATGGCCATCAGCCCGGCCCAAGCCCGCGCCATGGCGGCCGCGGCAAAGAAGGCGGGGATGCGGCTCATGGTCGAGCAGGCCATGCGCTTTCACCCGGACGTGCAACTGTTGCGGGCGTACTTCGAGCGCGGCGAATTCGGCAGCGTGTATTACGCCCGGTCCACGTGGATACGCCGCAAAGGATGGCCCCGGCTGCATTTTCCTCCGGGCGGTACGATGGGCCGCGGCGAATGGTTCATCCGCAAAGAGGAGGCCGGTTGGGGCGCGCTGGGTGATATTGGCGTTCATCACACCGATCTCGCTTGGTATCTCATGGGCACGCCGAAACCGGTGTCGGTTTCCGGCATGATGTGGAACACCGTGGCCGCGCCCATCTTGAAGAAACGCAAGATGCCCTGTGAAGTCGAGGAGACCGCCTGCGGATTCATCCGGTTCGAGAACGGCAGCGCCCTGACGGTCGAGGTCACCTGGGACTCCCACAACAGGCCGTTCCAGGAATGCTACATCTACGGGGACAAAGGAGGCGCGAGCCTGTTTCCTGCCCGGGTGTACCGCGGCGAAGATGTCAACGAGACGGTGGACCTAAGCACGCAGTATGGCGGGCTCCCGACCGTTACCGCGTATGAACATTTCATTGACTGCATCCGCAACCCCAAGAAAAAGATGATCGCCTCCGGCGAAGAGGTCGTGAACGTCATCGACATGCTGGACGCCCTGGCCCGTTCCGCCCAAACCGGCAGGGAAGTCTCCATCAAATAGCCATTTGCCGCAACATGGAACAGGGTCTCCCATGACGCCGAGGGAACGTTTCATAGCCGCGTTGGAGCGGCGTCCGATTGCGGGCCGCGTCCCGCATTTTGAGCTGGTGTTTTTCCTGACGATGGAGGCCTTCGGCAAGGTCCATCCCAGCCATCGCGCCTACCATCAATGGGACCAAATGACCGAATCCGAACGCAACCTCCATCGGAACGATATGGCGGACATCTTCATCATGACGGCCCGGCGTTACGAGCACAACGCGATCTTCCTGCATCCCAATCCGGGGACGGAGGAAGAGACGTTCCGGCTGATAGACCTGGTCCGGGAGAAGTCGGGCGACGAGTTCTTCCTCATGGTGCATGGCGACGCCACCTATTCCATTCCCGACGGATCGAAGATGGTGGAGTTTTCGGCGTGGCTGTACGAGCATTTCGACGAGGCCAAAGAGCGCGCGCAGCAAATGGTCGACGAGCAACTCGTGCGGGCCGCGCGCTTCGCCCAGCACGGCGGGCTGGACGGGTTTGCCCTGTGCGCGGACTATTGTTTCAACGACAACCCGTTCCTGAGCCCGGCCATGTTCAGCGAGTTGGTCACCCCCTACCTGGCGCAACTGTGCGAGGGCCAGCGCAACCTCGGCTTCTACGTCATCAAACACACGGACGGGAACATCATGCCCATCCTCGACCAGTTGGTCGAGGCAGGCCCCCACGCGTTGCACTCTCTGGACCCGCAGGGCCACGTCGATATTGCCGAGGTGAAACGCCGCTACGGGAATCGCGTCTGCCTTATCGGCAACGTCAACTGTGGTTTGCTGACGTCGGGCACGGAGGAGGAAGTGGTCGCATCGGCCCGGTATTGCATCACGCACGGGATGCCGGGCGGCGGGTATGTGTTCAGCACGAGCAATTGCGCCTTCACCGGCTTGCCGCTCGAAAGGTACGAACTCATGTGGCGCATCTGGCACGAGGAAGCCATTTACTATTGACAGACTGGGTGACCGAAGAAGTCGCGCGCGACCGGTGGGAGCCGTCCGATGAGCGCCTATCGTAATATCGTCCTGATTGGCATGCCGGGCGCCGGCAAAAGCACCGTTGGCGTGCTGTTGGCCAAAGCTACGTCTCGTACGTTCGTCGACACGGACCTGGTGATTCAGGCGGCGGAAGGCCGCCGATTGCAGGAACTCATGGATACCCTCGGCGTGGGCGCGTTTCGGGCGTTGGAAGAGCGGCACATCCTATCGCTGCGCGCTGCGGGGAGCGTCATTGCCACCGGCGGCAGCGTCGTATACAGCCCGCTTGCCGTGGAACATCTCAAATCCGGGAGCATCGCCGCCTATCTGGACTGTCCTCTCGAAGAACTGAAGACCCGGCTCTCGAATCTGGATTCGCGGGGCGTGGTCCGCGCCTCGGGGCAGACCCTCGAGTCGCTGTTCGAGGAACGGACGCCGCTCTACCGGCATTACGCCGATATCACCGTCTCCTGCGCGGGACTCAATCACGAGCAAGTTCTGGACGAGCTCCTGGCCTCCCTCATGATTGACGAATGATCGCTCTTCTCTTTTTGACACGATGCCGCGGTTGATGTTCAGCGCGCGCGTTGCGGGCTGCCGGGCATGCGGCAAACGGAGACGTGACCGACGCCTGACAAAGGAGAAATGAATACGTGTTGGACACATCCCGGGTCGAGGCGCGATTCGCCATCGAGGCCGTGTGCAAAGCAGCGGAGTTGGCGCGACGGATCAATGCGAGCGCTACACTCATGCGGATTACGAAGAAGGACCTCTCGCCGGTTACGGTGGCCGATTTCGCCGCCCAAACCGTGGTGGCGCGTCTCTTGTCTGAGACCCTTCCCGATGACGCGCTTGTCGCCGAGGAAAGCTCCGACAGCCTTCGCGTGCCGGGGGCGGTGGAGACAGTGGACACCGTTACCTCGTTCGTCGCCACGGTGCTCAACGGGGCGACATCCGGCGACGTCTGCGCCTGGATCGACCGCGGCGGGGCCGACCCCGGCGAGCGGTTCTGGGCGCTCGATCCGCTGGACGGCACGAAGGGTTACTTGCGTGGGGGGCAGTACGCCGTGGCGTTGGCCTTGGTGGAAAGAGGCGTGGTGCGTCTCGGCGTACTCGGGTGTCCGAACCTGGACGAAGAGTGTCAACCGGGCTTGCAGGGTCCTGGGGCCTTGGTGGTCGCTGTCCGGGGCGAGGGCGCTTGGTACCGTTCCATGATGGAAGATGGCGACTTCCGGTCCTTGCGTGTTTCCGCGGTCTCGAATCCCGCGGAGGCCCGCGTGTTTCGTTCCCATGAGGCCGGCCACACGAACGTGGACCAGATTCAGGAACTGACCCGCGCCTTGGGCGTCCGCGCCGACCCGGTGTTGATGGACAGCCAGGCCAAGTACGCTGTGATGGCGGCGGGCGGCGGTGAATTGCTGTTCCGCCTGTTGTCCCCGGAAGCGCCCGGCTACCGCGAGCGGATATGGGACCAAGCCGCCGGGTCCATCATCATCGAAGAGGCGGGCGGCCGCATTACGGACCTAGACGGGAAGCCCCTCGATTTCACGCAAGGACGGGAGTTGCAGTGCAATCGGGGAATCGTGGCGTCCAATGGCGTGTTGCATGATCAGGCCCTCGAGGCGGTGGCCCGCGTGATAAAGAGAGGCCGCTGACCTGAAAAGCGGAAGAACAAAATGCCAGGGTTTGAGTGGGGTGGAGTTGTGGAGAAGAGAGTTTCAGTTCATGGTGCCCTAGTCGGGGTCGCCATGGTGATCGCCGCATGCGGCCACCCGTCCAAACCCAAGGAGATCACCGAAACGCGCGTCGTCACGCCGCCGCCGCAGCCCGCAGCCGCGGCGGCGCCTGCCCCGTCCCAGCCCCCGTCGAGCGCGGAACGGTTCGGCGCAGAGAAGGCGCCGGTTTCGCCTCATGGGGTTGCCCATCCATCCAGCCCGACACTCGCGTGGAGCCAGCCCGAGGGATGGAAGCCGAAACAGGCGACGCCGATGCGATTGGCCAGCTTTCAGGCGGGCGCGTCACCGGAGTGCGAATGTTACGTTGTGGCCCTGGAAGGCGATGGCGGGGGCATTGCGGACAATATCAACCGGTGGCGCGAGCAGATGGGTCAACCCGCCTTGAGCCCCGAAGAGACTGCCGCGTTGCCCACGCTGGTCGTGTTGGGCAAGCCGTCGCCTTTGGTCGAAGTCACGGGAAGCTATACAGGCATGACCGGCGATGCAAAGGAGCATTTCTACTTGGCGGGCGTGGTGTGTCTGCTGGAAGGCCGGAGCGTTTTCATCAAGATGACCGGCCCCGAAAAGGAAACGCGCCCCGAATTGGATCGCTTCAAGGCTTTTTGCCAGTCGCTTCGTTGACACAGGAACCCTATAGCTCATGACCATCAGTCCGAAACGGGTGTTCCGTTTCCTGGCTTCCTACGGCGTGACCGTAGTCCTGCTCCTGTTGCTCTCTGTGTTGACTTTCCTGGGCACACTCGAACAAGTGGACCAGGGGCTCTACGCCGTCCAGAAGAAGTATTTCGAGTCTCTTTTCCTCGTGCATGGGTTCTTCGGCGTAGTGCCGGTCCCGCTGCCCGGGGCGTTCCTGTTGATGATCTTCCTCGCTGTGAACCTGACGTGCGGCGCCATCCTCCGCGCGCCCAAAGGGTGGCGCCACGCCGGCATCCTCCTCACCCACGCCGGGATTCTGGTGTTGCTGGCGGGCTCCTTCGTCACGTTCAAGTTCTCCGAGCGCGGCCACATCACGTTGTACGAGGGCGATGTCTGGGACCACTTCGTGAGTTACGACGCCTGGGAGATCGCCATGGCGCCTGAGGGCGCAGGCGGCCCCGTCACCGAACGCATCATTCCCGGCAAAGATTTCACCCATATGGGACGCGAGGACGCGGTCCCGTTTCATGCGGGAGACCTTCCGTTCGACCTGGTGTTGCGCGGCTATACCCCCAACGCACGGCCCGTTCCCGCAGCCGCTGCGAAAACCCCTCCCGACACAGTGGTGGACGGCTACCTATTGGAAGATCAAGACCTCGCGGCGGACGCTGAGCAGAATATTCCGGGCGTCTACGTCACACTGGCGGAAAAGGCCACGGAAACCGTGCACCGAGGCATTCTCTGGGGCGCCGCCAAGTCGCCGTGGACCCTCGACGTGGGCGGACAACGTTGGACGCTGGACTTGCGCAGACAGGTCTCTTCCTTGCCCTTCGCCGTCCGGCTCGACAAGTTCACGCGGGAGCTGTACCCCGGCAGCAATATCCCCAAGGCGTTCAAGAGTGATGTAACTACCATCGACGGCGATATCCAGCAGCAAATCCAAATTAGCATGAACGCCCCGCTACGTTACAAAGGCTATACGCTGTACCAGGCATCCTGGGGTCCCCCGAACGCGGGACCCGGCGACCGGTTATATTCTTCCCTGGCCGCAGTGCGCAATCCCGCGGAGCAGTTTCCGCTGTACGCGTGTTGCGTGATCTGTTTCGGTCTGTTGATTCATTTCTGCCAGAAATTGGTCGGTTACCTCTACACGGAAGCCAGGAAACGATCATGAGACCCTTGGTTCTGACATTTCTTATGATCTCCACCGCGACCGTTGCTTTCGCAGCGGATGCGCCCCCGGCTTGGGACGACGAGACCATCCGCCTATTCTCGACGTTGCCGATTCAAAGCGGCGGCCGGGTCAAACCGCTGGACACGTACGCGGGGTATGAACTGCTTCAAATCAACGGACGCCGCAAATGTCAAATTGCGCCGTCCACGCTGCTATTCCCGCTGAGCCGCATGGTCTATCCGAACCGCGGCGCGATGGCCTGGTTTCTGGACGCGTTGTTCTATCCCGAATGTGCGAGGGAGTATCCCTCGTTCCTTGTGTCGAATTCCGATGCCTTCGTCGCCCTCGGCGCCATACCGATCAATAAGAAACGGGGTCGTTTCACCTATGTGGCCCTCGAACCGGCCCGCGACCGCATTTTCGAGCTGGCGAGCATGTATGCGGGAAAACCCGCAAGAGAACTCGATGTCATTCAGCGGGAAATCCTCCGCGTGGCCCAGAACATCCACGCCTTTGAGCAGACCACCGAATACTTGGACTTCGCGCGCCATACGTTCACCGTGGGCGACAGCCGGATACTTGCCGAACTATTCGCCGGCAAGAAAGAACTCCGTCTCAGCGAGGTCCTTGCCCGGGGGACCGCCCTGCAGCAGCGTCTTGAAGAACTCATGAGCGGCCGCGTGGCCCTGGACGAGGATACTACCGCAAGGGAGACGAAGGCGTGCCGCGAGTTCTATGCCCATCTCCAGGCCGTGCGTGCTGCGGCGACTTCGCTGGCCTTGTTTCCCGGGCCGGAGGCCGGGGCGCCGTGGCTCACGGTGGGCGACGTCATCGACCATGCCCTCGACGGCGACCTGGACGTCCGTCCCTATCTGGACTGGATCGCGCAACTGGAGGCCATGGCTGCGGCGCGCGACAACCGGCCCGACTTCCATCTCCTTCTAAGACAGTTTCACACCTCCATTGTCGCCCGCGCCAAGGCCCACGGCGAGTACGGCAAGATCGAACTCGAGGCAGCCTACTATCGCGCCAGGCTCTTCTACCGCAGCTTTGCACTGTACGTCCTCTGTTTCATCCTCATCGCGCTGTCCTGGCTGCTGCCGCGCAATCGCGCCATCCATGTGCTTGCGCCGGTGGCCCTCGGCGTCCCCACGGCGCTCCTTATCGCGGGCATCGTGCTGCGCTGCATCATCCGCAGCCGCCCGCCCGTTACGACGCTGTATGAGACCATCCTTTTCGTCACGGCCGTGTCCATTGTGCTGGCCTTGTTCGCGGAATACGTGAGCCGCCAGAGGATCGCCCTGGCGGTCGGCGGCATCCTGGGCGTGCTGGGCATGTTGCTGGCCAACAAATATGAGGTCAGCAGCGCCGAAGACACCATGCCTACCATGGTGGCTGTGCTGGACACCAACTTCTGGCTGACCGCTCACGTGACCACCATCATCGTTGGCTACGCCGCGAGTCTGCTCACCGGCGCTTTGGCGCACATCTACCTCTTTGCCCGGCTGTTCAACCTGAAGCGGGACGATCCCGCGTTTTACAAGACCCTGAGCCGCATGGTGTACGGCATGCTCTGTTTCGGGTTCTTCTTTACGTTTATGGGCACGGTGCTCGGCGGCATCTGGGCCAACGAGAGCTGGGGGCGTTTCTGGGGCTGGGACCCCAAGGAGAACGGCGCGCTCCTCATTGTGCTCTGGCAATTGGCCACGCTGCACGCCCGCATGGGCGGCTACATCCGCGACCTGGGGCTCAGCCTCGCCGCCATATTCGGTGCGGAGGTCGTGGCGTTCTCCTGGTGGGGCGTCAATCTCCTCGGCGTGGGGCTCCACAGCTACGGATTCACCAGCGGCGCGATGACTTGGCTGGTGGTCTACTGGACCATCGAGACCTTTGTGCTGGCCTTGGGCGGTGTCGTCTGGACCCGCGAACGCGCCGTGGCTCAGCGGCCGGGCTAAGAGGTTGTGGAAAAATCGCATGCGCGCCTCGTAATAGGTTGAAAAGCGAACGAAGATGTTATGCTGAACGAAGTGAAGCATCTTGCCAAGTTTGCGTGGCTGTTCGGAGTGGTGACGAAAACATGACTACACGCCATCGCGTACTGTGGGGCAGTGTCCTTCTCTTGATGGCAAGTGCCGTCGCGGCAGCCCAGATTCCCGAAATGCCATGGAAGGAGAAGGCACCGGAGGCCCTCCCGGCGCCGCCGTCGGAGGACGTCGACGCCATAGCCGCGCAGGTCCGGGCGATGAGCCTCCGCGAACGGGTGGCCCAACTCATGCTGGTCACGCTGGAGGGCCGTGCCGGGCCCGATGCGGAAGACCGCGCGTTGCTGGAGAATTACACGCCGGGCGGCGTGGTCATCCCGGTCTTGTCCCGTCCTGAGAACGCCGCGCTTTACGTCCGTTCCTTGCGTGGCTACGAGGCGCGTCGAGGCATCCCGCTCTGGGTGGGCGCGGACCTCTTCCTGCTGGGCCGCGGCGAACGGAATGCCCCCAGCGCGTTCATGCAGTTACCCTCGCCGCTGTCCATCGCCGCAACGAACGACGCAGAGGCCGCCCGATTCTTGGCCGACGTGATAGGCGAGTTTCTGGCCACCATGGCGTTCAACCTGTACCTGGGGCCGTCGCTGGAACTGGCCCCTGTGGTGGCGGATGCGCAAGGGACTATTCAGAGCTTCGGGAGCGACGCCGCGTTCATCGGCAACGTGGCCTGCGCGTTTCTCGACACGCTCGGCGAGCGCGGCATTGCGGCCATGCCCATGGGATTCCCCGGCGGCGGGGCCAACCAGGAAGGGAAAACGGCGCCCGTATTGCTCACGCCGAGGGCGCATCTGGCCGCGAACGACCTTCTTCCCTTCGCGCGCGCCGTCGAACATGGCGCGACGCTCCTCCACGTGGGTCCGGTCCTGACGCCGACCTTGGATGCGGCAAGCCGTCCCGCCTGCGTCAGCGCCGCGGTCATCGGCGGCCTCCTCCGCGGAGAACTCGGCTTCACCGGTGTCGTGGTCGCCGGCCCTTTGGATGCGGCGCATGTGGCCGCAACGTACGACGCCCCAGACGCCGCCGTGCAAGCGCTGCTTGCGGGCGCCGACATGCTGTACTGGAACGAGGCGGGACGGCGCGTCATGCGCGTCGTGGACGAGTTGGTGAAGGCGGTTGAGGCGGGCCAGGTGAGCGAGTCGGTGGTCAACGGCGCGCTCCGGCGCATCCTGTCCGCGAAACGCGACGCAGCCATTCTCGGGCGGGAAATCCCGAAGGGCAAAGAGGCCGCAAAACTCAACAAGCAGAGAGATTATGCCAAGGAAGCGGCCCGGTTTGAACGCCGATCGATTACGCTGGTCCAGAACGCCAACCGGACACTTCCTCTGACCAAGAAGGACAGCCTTCCCGTGGGCGTGACCGGTGTCCTGGGCGTTCGGGAAATGTGCGAAAAGCTCGGCAAGCGTCTTAAGTCCGTGACCATGCAGCCCATCGCCACAGCCGCGCGTCTCGGAGACATCCAGGACTTCGAGATCGACCGCGTGATATCCCGGCTCGAGGGCGTGCGGACGGCGGTCTGTATTCTCTCGGACGAACTGCGCGTCCCCGGGGCGGCGCAGTTGGTTCGCGCGTTGAAAGAGCACGGCGTTCGCGTGGTGGTCGTGTTGCTCGGATATCCTCGAATGCTGCCGCAACTGTCCGAGGCCGACGCGATCGTCCTGGCGTACTGCGACCGCTCGGCTTTTCTGAAGACCCTTGACGTGGTGTGCGACGCGCTGCTGGGGGAAGCCCCCGTTGCCGTGGACCCCCCCGCGCAGGACGTCCATGTAAAGACCGGCGAGACACACACCTTCAGCATCCTCAGCTTGGCCCGGTGTCCCGCGGCGCGCTTGCCCGTATCGGTGACCGATGCCTATCCCGCCGGCTTGGCCGTCTCGTACGATGTGGCCGACGCCGTCAAGCGGGTCGAGTGGGATTTCGGCGACGGCAAACGCGGGAAAGGATTGCGCGTCGAGCATGCTTACACAGAAGCCGGCCGCTATCCTGTGACGGTCTCCGTCGCCGACGTCACGGGTGATGAGACCTCCCGGACGTGGCACGTCGTCGCCGAATAGGAAGGCACAACCCAAGTCCGTGCGTAGCTGTGGAAATGATGCATGCCCGCGCCACGTCAAATGGCGCTTAAGCATATCACTACAGAATATGGATCAACTCCGTCAGTCGTAAGATGACGCGGGCAGGGGGCGTTTCGGCAGGCGCCGCGTTGCCGTCCCGCAGAATCTGCACCGCCTGGCAGCCGGCGGCCGTCGCGCCGGCGACGTCCTCCGTGCTGTCGCCTACATGGACGACCTCGTGGGGGAACAGGCCGGTCTGTTGCAGAGCGATGCGGAATATCTCCGCCTTGGGCTTCTCAATACCCACTTCGCCCGAGATGACGATGGAACTGAAGAATGGCGTCAGCCCCATTTCCTCTAGAACGGAACGGAGATACTGCGGATGATCGAAATTGGAGACTACCGCGAGCGTTCTGTCTTCCCGAAGCCGCTCGAGCACGGAAATGGCGTCCGGGTCTATGACCACGTATTGATGCCAGGCGTTCACGGTGCACGCGGCGGTCTCCCGCACGCAGTCCATTCCTTTCCGAAACCCGATGCCCTCGCCAAAACGCATGATCCGGGTCTCGTATAGTGTCAGCCCTGCTTCCGGCAAAGCCGGCGCAGGGGCATCAAACAGCGAAAGACACTGACTGAGGAACGCGTCTCGGTCCCAATCCAGTCCATAGCGGCGAAACGTCTCATAAAACGCCACCGACCAATCCGCCCATGCCCGCTCCGCGTCGGTCAGGACTAACAACGTCCCATAGACGTCAAAGAAAACTCCCTTGACGACCATCTTGTGGTATCTCCTTGACCGCAAAACCTGGGGTGGGTCCTACGGCAGCGTTGAGGCATTGCACCGCCGGGAATAGACCTCGGCGTGGACCTGGCGGGCGGCCTCGACGAGTTCGGGATATGGCGAGTCTACGACCGTAACGAAGCCGATGTTGTAGTTCTCGCCGTCGAACCAGCGGCCCGTGACCGGTTCGTCGACGAACTGAAACCAGTGGCAGCCGACGAATGTCGGACAGTCCGCCACGGCCCGGACATAGGCGATGTAGCACTGGGCGCGCTCCCGCTGGTCTTTCGTGGGCACGAGGCCCGTGTGGAACATCCCTCGGTCCAGCGCGCCGAAATGGAATTCGCCGATGAGAATGGGCTTGCCCAGGTCGCGCGCCCCTGTGTAGTCGGCGCATTTGATCCGCCGTTCATATCGGTTGAAGCTGACCACGTCGGCTACGTCAGCGCACGCACGGACCGCGATCGGGGGCGCGCTCGAGAACCGGCAGCCCAAGTAGAGGTGATGTGGCGCATACTTCTTCAGTGTCGCGGCGACGGTATCGAAGTAGCGCCGCGCAAACGCGTACTCGAACTGATCCAGATCCTTGGACGCCGCCGCGTTGGGGCGTTCCGCAGCGCGCAGACTGTCCCAAT
>Ga0315277_10008342_pt1 | contig 13337 bp, 10 predicted proteins | sample YL17G05_15_MG_FD_203695 | JGI IMG/M metagenome (GOLD analysis project Ga0315277, IMG submission 203695) | Sediment microbial communities from Yellowstone Lake, YNP, Wyoming, USA - YL17G05_15 | ecosystem: Environmental > Aquatic > Freshwater > Lake > Sediment | place: USA: Wyoming | collected...
AGCGCCGATTATATAATGATTGATTTGAGCAGGTTTCTATGGACGTGCAAACGATAGTGTGAGGCGAATCCTTGGAAACCCGGTTTAAGGCACTGATCGTGCAGCTTATCGTGAATGGGAAAGCCGAAAAAGCCCTAGAGCTGCTTGCAGAACACTACAAGACAGGTCTTCCGAAAATAAAGGTAGGCCTACCAAGTCGCCACCGAATAAACACGTTGGGCTGCTACACTGCAAAGAATCAGACTATCAATGTGCTTAACAGTGACGCACTTATGGAGCCGTTCATAGTCTTGCACGAATTCTACCATCACCTACGCACATCGATAGACCAGAAGCACAAAGGAACAGAAAAGTATGCGAACGAATTTGCCAAAGAATTCATCGAAGCATACAGATCTTTTGGTGCGCAAGCTTTCAAGAAGTCAACCTGAAACATGCGTCGATGGTCGCGTTCTGTAGACAATCATCACCAGAAAGCCTGGCAGAATCAGAAAGCTGCCCCACCATAAGAGCGAGAGGTCACTGAGAGTAATTTGAACAAAGCTGCGAAAGTATTGCTAGAACGTTCCGACGACGATCAAAACCATGCCAAGAAATCGACTCATCTTCTTGTTGCCCAAGGTTTTGACCGCCACAGTTTAACATGTCTAGGTTATGTGACATCATGTTGGCATGCGTGACATAGCCGAAGTCTTGTTTCTGTCTCCCTTCACTTTCCTTTTTTCCCTATTCCCTTAGGAAAACGAGTGTACGCTATCTGCTTAAGCCTCGATTGCGAAGTCGCTCATGCTCCCAACCTTCGAAATCCTGCGGAGGATTGATGATTTCGCTGTTTGATTTTGGCTGGAGTTTTGCTGCTCCGTTTGGGCATCCTGTGGCACACAGACCGCAACCAATGCACTTTTTGCGGTCCACAACTGATACTCCGTCCTGTTCGTAGATGGCATGCACTTGGCATCTGTTTCTGCATGTTCCGCACGCTAAGCATTTATCAGGATCAATGACAGCGTAATAGTTGGCATAGGCTACGGAGTTCTCGATACCCCATTCATTGATTCCCCTGAGTGTCCCACAACAGCAACCGCAGCAGTTGCAGACATAGCCGACTCCTTTCATCACGTTGCTGACCGTGTGAACCAAACCCATCTCCTCGGCCTTGTCGAGAAAGTCCAATGCTTCTTCCTTTGAAACGCTGAGTGGGTCAGGAGGGCGCTCAGTTGAGGAAAAGCTGAGGCAAGTTCTCAGCGGAAAGTCACATTTGCGACCGATGTGGTCCTGTTGCTTTCGGCAGACGCAGTCATGCAGGCGAAAAGTCTTGGACTCTAGGAGGATCGCTTTGACATCGTCGTAGGGTAGAATCCACTCTGACTTGGTTGCTTTCTGTGCAGGAATAACGCGGTGTAAGGCCGGGTAAGGTTTCATGATTCCAGCTGCTCCGCCATTCGCCAAGTATTCTTCGACAAGATGCGCCAGCTCGTGATCCATGCTCTCTAACTGTGATTCATAGATTCCGACGACGAAAGGTGCTAATCTGAATGAGGACTTCCCACTCTTAACGCCACGCCATAGGAGGCCTCGCTTAGCCATCTTCATCAACTTTGCTTCGGCCTCTTCAACAGAAAGTCTCGTTCGCTTGGCTATGACGTCAACTGACTTCATAGACCTGTCTAGCTGGCTTGCCAGCGACGCCTCCTCAGTTGAGAATATCTTCTTCAAAAGTCGTATCTCAACATTCGAAGGTGTTCTGGGAAACCCATTTGGAAGCTTGTCCAAGGCTTCTGCAAGTTGCTCATAAACGTCATCGGTCAATGTTCACGCCCTCTTTCTGAAAGATTTGTGCTAGAGTCCCTATTTAACAATAGTGCGCTGTGATGCAGGCGAAAACCAGATGTAAGGTGAAGGTTTCATAATACTGATTCCCATTTCTATGGTCAACTGAAGATGCCTTCAGCAACTCCTTTTTTCCATACTGCAGCGCGCGCTACTGCTTCTTTTATTGCACTCTCTCCTTTCTTGTATTTCTCCTTAAGCACCTCGATGTGCTCGTATTCACCACCAAGATATCGGAGTCTGGAGCGGGCAGCGTCTCTTAGAAAGTCTTCTTTTGCGGTGAATTTTTCCGTACTAGCGCGCGCCAATTTCTGATCAGACCAGTGAGAACTTGTACGGGCGATTTGTTTTGTCAATCTTGAGAATACCTTTTTGCGCCATCTTCTCAGTATATTCTCTTACAAGATAGTCTGGCAGATTTGCAGCTTTTGAGATATTTCTAATCGTCGTGTGACCATTGGCAATTAATTTAATCAGAAGATCCTCACTTAGTTTTTCTTCCACGATTCTTTGCAGCTCTTTTTCTATTGGCGATCTAACATGGTACTTTGTTCTGAGGTCGATTAGGTTCTGTAGAAGTGCATTTTCCCAGAGTCTGCCCGAAGCGAGAGATTGGTTTCTGCACTCCGTTTTTATCACTTGCCAGTCCAGACTGGATTCCGCTAGAAAGCGCATGTCATCAAGATCAGCTTCACGTTCTGTAATTCCTTTGAAAAGGAATATGTCTTCTTTTGAGGCAAGGCTCAAAATCAATTGCCCTTTTGAATAAAACTCAGTTGCTCTAGATGCCATATTAACCGAGAAGACGAGTGCATTGCAAATAGATCGATTGAATATGTCCCATCTGAAACCGTCTTCGTTTTCCATGATTCTAGATATTTCCATTTTCCTATATTGTCTTGAGATTAAGGAATTCTCTAACAGGTGGTATTCAATATTTGCCAACGACTCAACCAAAGTGCCCATATCTTGGTCACTCAGAACTACAACGTCAATGTCCTTTGTTGCTTCTTTCAGTCCGTAATTAATCAAAGCTAGGCCGCCTATGATGAAAATTTGAGTGTGAACCGCGATTTTTGAAGATAATTTATCTAGCTCGTTGAGTATGTATTTTCTATCAAAAGATGGCCTATTTGTCAAGTCAACGCCTCATCCTCATATTCCCTCATTTTAGCCATTAATTCATTCCATGTTGGCAATCCTGAACCAGTGCGGGTACCTCTTGTTCTCAAAAATTCCAACATTGCATTAATCTGTAGACCTAGGTCGTACCATGTGGCTCTTTTCAGCAGGTAATCCTTGTCGACTTGCCCTAGTTCTTTCTTTAGCAGCATGAGGCTATAAGTTACGTAACGCACATTTCCCCTTTCAATTAGCAGAGTGTGAAGTATTATGTCCTCTAGACAAATCCCTGTTTTTCTCTTGGAATAGAAGTACGTCTCAAAATCTGACGTCAGTTGAATACCGAAATCCGGCAAACAAGAAGTGGCTGTCTTTACAAAATCGCTTCGAGAAATTTCTGTTGTCTTTGGCAATCTGATCAGGCACTCAAAATCCTTTTGCCACAACACAATCGCACTCTCGGAAACTGAACTGACAATTGCTTTAATTATGAAGCTCTGATATTCTTCCAAGAAGTTTCTCAATAAAGAAAAACGATCGTTGATTAGGAGGTCTTCGCCACTGCACGTCACTATCCCGAGGGCCATGAAGTTTCTGGAATATCTCCAAAATGTGATAGGCGAAACGCTTTGATCACTACTGTATGCGCCTGTTAATATTTGAAAGAGAACCTCGATGCCAAGTCCAGGTAAAACGTCTTCCCATTTGATGTGCGAGTATTTTGTTAAGAGTTCTTTTAGGAGTAATGCATGTTTTGTATCCTGGAAAAAGATACTTTTTCTGGAATTCGCAAAATTCATTTCCGAAGAAAGGGCTACTTGTTGTACTCTTATTATGTCTTTTTCTTGAAGTTTCTTTAGGTAGTGCGAGAGAAGGCTCGGTTTGATTGAGCACCTTTCTCTTATTTGAGATAGAATATGATTGGCATTAGCGATTTCTTTTAGTATTTCTATCTCTTGTTTGCTGAAAGCATACTTCTCTTTTTTTGTTTTCACGGTATTTCATATAATTGAAATAGCATATAAGTATTTTAATTTTATGAAATAGACGTGAAAAGAAGCTATTATCATAATAATTGCTTCTGCTCACATACATTTCATAAAATCAAAATAGATATAAAATAATTCAATTATATGAAATGGCCTTTATTCGCACATTATTATAATAATGTAATACGATAAAACATCGGTTTGCTTAGTCTACTATGGGCTTAATACTCGCCTTGGTGCCCTCTCCGACAACTTCCAAAACTGGTCTCAAAGTATAATAAAAACTATAAATGTATCCCCCCAACGTGGCGATATTTTTCTCTTCCAACCAATTCTTATGGATCTTTTGGTTAAATTCTTTTATTGAATTCGTGAAGTACGGTTTCTCCAGAAGCTTATAAATGAAAAATCGAGCTTCCGACAATGGGAATCTTTTGGGATTCTCCAAGGATTTTCTCCAATAGCTGCTGGAAGCTACAAATCCCTTAGGCCTTTTAAAAGTCGCAGTATAAGGTCTAAAATCATTTTCAATCAAGACCTCAAAGATTGCTCTACATATGTTTTCCCAGTAAGGAACAAGTTCTTTCCATCTGATTACAGGGACTTTCTCAACGGTCCCTTTGATTGTTTGAACTGAGAAAGTGTCAACAGATGGCTGTTTTTCCGCCGCCAATCTCACTGTTCCTCCTACTACCTATCATCCAGATTTGTCTAGAATTTAATTCTTTTTCGATTTGGGTAGGCATATCTTTTCCCCTGATTCTTAGGGTCATTCTTCTTAGAGTGTATGCAGATTCCAAGACAAGACGTTCCAATCTTGAAAAGAGAAGAACCAACATCAGTTCCAGTCAATATCCGTCATCATAGAACTTTAGCGCGCTAATCGTATGTCTGCAAATCTGTTCACGCGCGCGGCCTATGCCTACATAACAATTTTTATGGTTTTTATTTCATGCTTGGAGATTGGTGCCTCAATGGTTCTCTCTTGGATAGGTATTTCTGAGGTCTCATTTTCCAAGAGGTCAGTCTCCCTTGCGGCTTCCAAAGTTTCGGCTACGCGGATCACTGCTTTCGCATCTTTCCCCACTGTCTCGTAGAATCTCAGGATGATGTTGTCTGAGTCTTCGGCTTTTTTAATCACGGTCAGGATTATGTCGCCTGGTTGAACCGAGACGAAAGAGTAGGCTTTGGGTAGGTTTCCCTCGTGGCTGGGTTCGATGATTGGCATAACGGGATAATTGAATTCGTAGGCTTTTCTGGCCGTGGAAGCTTCCCTGAAGTCGGAGCGGTGAGGGTATAACGCATAAGCAATGTGGTGCTCTCCTTGGTCGGATAATTCAGCCTCAGCCTCCTTGTCTACAGATAGACCGAACACTCCCCGCAATCCCACCGGATTTCGAGCACTTCTGAGTAAGGTCATTCTGATCATGTCGTTGGCGGTGTCAAAGCCGTACTTGCAGTCGTTCAGGAGGCTTACACCGTAGCTCCCGTCCTCGCTGCTGTGATCTATCCACTTTTGACCGGGGACCTCATATTTGGCCCGTTCAGCTAGTGTTGCGTTAGATGAGATGGGGTTTCGACGCGTGATAAAACCGTAAGGAACCTCGTAGGTTGTGAAGTCGCTATGTACATTTAATGGGAAAGCCACTTTTGCTAGCCTATGCTCAGCATGCCAATCCACGTGTAGCTTGAAAATCACCTGAGGAATCTTGTGGCAGAGGATTATCTCCTGAACGAACATCGAGTCCGCTCGGCCTTCCTGCGCATAATTGTACTTTACTGAGACCCGGGTTCTGACGGGTCCCTTCTCAACGAGCTTCACCTCAACCGGGTCTTTCAATTCGACATATTTGACGCCTTCACGTTGCTGATAGATGAATACTTCCCAAGCGTCAAAGACAGCTGCGTCCATGCGAGAGTTGACGCAGGTTCTTCCCCTCACAGGGTAGTCCTCGAATATTTGAATTCGATTCCCAGAATCTTGAAGGATCTCTTTCCTGCTGCCTTTTTCGAATGTGCTCTTCACCCAGCCTGTCTCTTTGTCCACTTTGACTACGAAGAACTCGTTTTCGAGTCTGATCTCCTTCTCCGTTTCTTCAGAGGATATACTCGTCGAAAACAGTTTCTTAGGGCCTGTTCGTTTGGCTCGGTATTCTTTGTAGCCGACTGGCGGCACTTGCTCCGCTATGAAGACGATTTTCCTATTTTCTTCTATTACTTGTGAAGGAATTGCTCGTCCTTGTTCATCGTAGATTTCGAATTCATCGCCCAACTCGTCTAATGATGCTTCAACAATATCGCTCCTCGACCATGATAGAGGGTTGAAGACGAGGACCGATCTGCCCTCTCCCGTGGTACCGATTTTGGCTGTGATTGCCTTGAGAGATTTTGAGATTATCGAGTTCACTGTGGTAAAAATGAATTTGAAACATTCCTCAGAGTCCTTGTAGACTTCAGGTATGGATGATCCGGGGAGAACGTCGTGGAACTGGTTCAACAGCAACTTCTCCCAAGCCTCTTCAAGTTCCTTTTCTGGGTACTTGTAACCGCATCGTCGTGCCAATGTTGAGAATTTTTCAGCTGTTTCTAGGAGGCATTCAGCTTTCCTATTGTTCTTCTTAGCTCTGGCCTGTGTTGTATATGTTCCCCTGTGAAATTCGAAATATAGTTCGTCGTTGATTTGGGGAACATCTTTTCCCTCAATTTTCTGGGTCAAAATGTCGAAATACTCTTTGGATGTTGAGAACATGCCTTTTATTGGCTTCTTCCCCTGGACGAATTCTGATGCCCTCTTGATCATGTCTTCGGTGACTCCGCCTCCGTGATCTCCCGTTCCGAAAAGGAGAAGGAGGTCGTTTGACTGCTGACGAGAGTTCAGCAGTTTCATCTGTTCAAGTATTCTCGTTTCTACTACGGATTCATCGTATGCTCCCACGGTTTCATGGGTGAAGATCGACGAGCCGTCTGGAGCCGTCCATCTGAAGAAGTAGTATGGGAAAACAGTAGTATCGTTCCAAAGCATTTTCGTCGTAAGAAAGAATTTCATGCCAGATTTCTTCATTATTTGAGGCAGAGTCCAAGCGTATCCAAACGAGTCGGGCATCCAAGCGATCTTAACATCAACGCCGAACCTTTCCTTAAAATATCTTTTTCCGTATAGGAACTGTCTTACGAAGGATTCTCCTGAAGGCAAGTTTCCGTCGGGTTCGACCCAAGTGCCGCCGACGATCTCCCAACGTCCCTCTTCTACTCTTCTCTTCACTTTCTGAAATGTTTCAGGATACTTCTCTAGCCACCTGTAATATTGAGCGCTGCTTTGACAGAAGCAGAAGTCTTGATACTTCTCCATCAGCTTGAGGATCGTCTCACAGGTATCGTGAAAGACCTCTGCTGATTCGCTGAATGTCCATAGCCACGCAGCATCTAAATGACTGTTCCCTAAAAAGTAGCACGTTCCACCAATGTCTCTTGAACTCATTTTCTCCCTTCAATATCCGTTCCGAGCAGGTATAGAGTAAACCGCAGTTATAATAAACATTTTAGCACGACCTGGCGCGCGAAACAGAAGTGTAACAAGAAACATAGCGATCCTTTATGCGCGCGCGTCAGCAGGCATAATGCTCGTCGAGATAGTACCCTGTTCATTCTAATCTTTCTTTTGGCAGATATAAGAATCGACTAGGGCATCAAAGAGAGGCTTGCAAAGAACCAAAAGGTTTTGAAAGAGGTAGGCTCGTTGTGTGCACTCGCAGTGCACACCAAGGCTTAATTATTCAGCTTTGCTCTTGTATCTGGACGCAAATTGGTTTCCTGGGAGAAACAGTTCGAAAAATCCCATTCTCTTGGAGGGGAAATTGCCAAAAAGGCACACAACATGGAAATAAAAAGGAGAGTTTCAGAAGTGAAGAAAACAGCAAATTTGACGATGGTTTCAATGATCTTGCTGCTTCTAATAGGCATGCTTGGCGTGGCATTAAACATTCAATATGTCAAAGCGGGTGGAGCTATATACATACGGACCGATGGAAGTGTTGACCCTTCAACAGCACCTATTAAGCGAGATGGGGATATTTACACCCTAAGTGGAAACGTCGAAAGTGATATTGATGGAATTGTGATTGAGAAGGATGATTTGACGCTCGATGGCACAGGCTACACTGTTCAAGGCCAAGAATATTGGACGTCAAGAGGAATAGATATGTTTCATAGAAGCAACATTACGATCAAGAACATAAACATCAACGCATTTGATTATGGCGTCATGATATACTATTCTTCTAACATCTCTCTAATCCGAAGCAACATAACAAGCAATACAGAGGGTGGTATCAGGTTTTGGGGGTCCTCTAACAACAGCATTTCTGAGAATACTTTGACAGACAATAACTGGGATGGCATATATGCTTACGGTTCTTCCAATAATACATTCGCAGACAACTTAATTTCAGATAATTACAATGGCATTACTATTGATGGCGCCTACAACACGATTTATCGGAACATTTTAACAAACAACAGCATGAACATCAACATGCCCTGCAGTTATCCAGACGCTAGAATTCATAATAACAACGTGAGTTACAACATTGTAACGAACAGTACATATGGTATCTTTCTAGGACAATTTGGTGGAATCCCTGAAGCAATAGGTCCAACCAACAACACTGTAAGCAACAATATCATAGCAAACAATGAGTATGGAATTCAGGTACATTGGAGTGACACTCGCGACAATTTCTTATCCAACAACATCATAGCAAACAATACGCACGGTCTTTTTCTGGGGGGTTATAAAAATGTTCTCAGAAACAACATGATCACAAATAACAAGTGCAACTTTGAAGCTTCGTACACTTTCTATCATGACATAGACACTTCAAACACAGTCAACGGAAAACCCATTTATTATCTAACTGATCAATCCAACATTGTCGTAGACCCTTCAACATTTCCTAACATAGGGTATCTCGGGATCATAGATGCAGCAAACATCCTTGTGAAAAACCTAACCCTTGCAGGCAATGGTCAAGGTTTGTTGCTCGTACACGTAACAAATTCCACCATAAAAAACGTGAACATTTCGAACAGTACTGAAGGTATCTACATGTACGGTTCTACTAGCAACAACATCACGGACAATGTCATAGCAAATAACAGTGGAGCTGGCATTAATATGGAATCTTCTCAAAACAACACCTTTCAAGGAAACTTTTTATCAAACAATTCAGAAGCTCTCTATCTACACGGTTCTCACGGCAACTTTATACGCAACAATACTATAGCAAACAACGGCGGGGGTATCTACATGGATTACTCAAAGGAAAACATTGTCTACCACAATAACTTCATCAACAATACCTGGCAAGCAAAAACATATGGTTATAGTGACAAATGGGACAATGGCTTTGAAGGAAATTACTGGAGTGACTATACTGACGTTGACTCGTACAGTGAACCATATCAGAATGAAACTGGTAGCGACGGTATCTGGGATCATCCATATGTCATTGACGGAAACAATAAAGACAACTACCCATTGGTAAGTCCATATTGGTACTGGAGCAACCCGATTCCAGGCGACATCAACAAAGACATGAAAGTCGATGCAAATGACTTAATTTCGGCTGCCAAAGCATTTGGTTCTTATCCAGGACATCCAAGATGGAATTCTCTAGCAGACATAAACCACGATGACAAAGTAAACGTAAAGGACATAGTCTCAATAGGCAGAAACTTCGGAAAAACATACACGTAGACAAGCGCGCTTCGAAGGAAAGCTTACTAACGCCTCGGACTTTTCCTGAGTCATAGTTGGGTCATATTTGGATCATATTTGGGCCATATACTGAACGGGGGGGTAGGCTGTGTGCGCGCACGCACACCAGAAGCCAGGGAACAATGAAAAGCCTGTTGTTGAGCGCGAAAACCTTGACGATTTCAAGATGCCGACGAAACCTGAACTATTCGCAGTGAAAGAATTCGCGCCCTAGGAATTAGCACCTGCGGAACCTCTATTAGGGGATTTTTGATAGACAATGGCAAGAAGAGAAGACCCCATGAAATACAGACGCTTTGGCAGACTGGACTGGAAAGCCTCAGTTCTAGGATTCGGAGCAATGAGACTACCGATAATAGGAGATGACTTCGCAAAAATAGACGAACCAGAAGCGATCAAGATGATAAGATACGCCATTGACCATGGCGTAAACTACATTGATACAGCGTACGTTTACCACAGCGGCAACAGTGAAATCCTCCTCTGCAAAGCGCTACAAGACGGGTACCGCCGGAAAGTGAGGATAGCCACGAAGATGCCAACGTGGCTAGTGCACGGCAAAGACGACATGGACAAATACTTGGATGAACAGCTCAGTAGACTCAAGACAGATCACGTCGATTTCTATCTTCTCCACGGAATGAATAAGGAACGATGGCAAGACCTGACGAAAATTGACGTGTTCAAATGGGCTGAGGAAAAGATAGAGGAGAAAAAGTTCGATTACTTAGGTTTTAGTTTCCATGATGAATATTCAGTCTTCAAAAAGATGATTGACGCCTACGACAACTGGGCTCTGTGCCAAATCCTTTACAATTACATGGACGCAAGATACCAAGCCGGGACAAGGGGACTCAAGTACGCGGCTTCAAAAGGGTTGGCCGTCGTAGTAATGGAACCCATCGCCGGTGGGAGGTTAGCTATTGAACCACACGAGGAGATTCAAGCCGTCTGGGATGAAGCTGGCACGAAGAGAAAGCCTGCAGAGTGGGCTTTGCTTTGGGTTTGGAACCATCCGGAAGTAACCGTAGCTTTGAGCGGCATGAGCACGATGAGCCAAGTCAGACAGAATGTCAGAGCCGCCGACAGTTCTGGACCAAGAATTCTCTCAAGAAAGGAACTCAACCTATTCAACCGAGTTGCAGAGAAGTATAAACAACTCGGCTTCGTCCAATGTACAGAGTGCCGATACTGTCAGCCCTGCCCGAATGGAGTGAACATACCCGCGATAATCGGATTATTCAACGAGTTCTACATGAAAGACAGAGATGAAAAAACCAAGAAGAAATATGTTGACCAAATTGTCCCAGAAAGCAGGGCTAAAAGATGCACGAAATGCGGGAATTGCGAGAAGCTTTGTCCTCAAGGTCTTCCAATCAAAGACATCATGAGCAGAGCAGCCTTCATCTTCGAGCAAGAAGCCTAGAGAGAGCGCGCTCGGCTAGGCAGTTATTTGACGATTCTCTCTAGTCCTTCAATGAAGTGTTCGTATTGTTTCATGCCGAGGTTCCAAAAGCGTGGATCAGCGACGTCCAGACCTACCATTCTGCCAATCTCGACAGGAGAGACGCTGCTTCCAGCTGAAAGGACTTTCATGAATTTTGGTACAAACTTTGCGCCTTCTTCGAGGTATTTCTGGTAAAGAGCGTAGACGAACAGTTGGGCATAGACATATGGATAGTTGTAAAATCTGAAGTTGGCCAAGTAGTAGTGCGGTGTTACGGTCCATTCAGCTTCCATTTCTGGGAACCATTCTACGCTGTCCCTGAAGACTTTGTTCCTAGCAGCAGTCCAGTATTTGCATATGGTCTCGTAGTTGAGGTATTCTCCTTTTTTGATTGCGTCATACAGATCCTGTTCGAACCATGCCCTAGCACACACTTTGAAGATGACGCTCCCTGCTACGTCGAGAACTGAACAGAGGATTGCTTTCTTTTCGTCGCCTGACTTTGCTTGGTTGAGTAGAAGGTCTGTTAGCAGTAATTCGCCGAATATTGAGGCTGTTTCTGCTACGATCATTGGGATAGCTAGGTTCAGGATTGTTTGGCTTTGTTGGGAATAGTAGTCGTGAGTGGCGTGGCCCAGCTCGTGAGCCAACGTATACACGTCGCGTAACGTTTCGTTGAAGCTGCTAAGTATGAACGCTGATTTGCCATTGTACCAGTTTGAGCACCAGGCGCCGCTTTGCTTGCCGAATTTTGGCGAGGAATCCAAATGATTGCGGGCATACATGTCTTTCACGGCAAAGGCATAGTCTTTATCGAATTTGCTGTAGGCTTCAACGATCAGAGCTCTTGCTTTGCCGTAGTCAAACTTCATTCGAGGTGCATCTGGTAAAGGAGCGATTACGTCGTGGCAACCGAGTTTTGGCAATCCCATCAATTTGGTTTTCAATTTGAGATATCGCCGATATAGCTGAGCGTGCTTCTCGACTGCTTCCAGCAAGTTGTCGATGGTATGCTGTTCAATGTCGTTTGCTATCAAGCTTGCACGCATTGGTGACTTGTATTTTCTTCTCTCGCAGACGTTCATCCAGTCGTTGCAGGTGTTTCTGAAAGCTGAGGAGAATATTTCCCCGTATTGACCCAGCAGACCGTAGATCGACTTGTATGCTGATTCTCTTGTAGCTCGGTCTGGATGGGGCAGCAAGCCGTTCGCTTCGTTATATGGAAGAGTTTTCTTTTTCCCTTCAACTTCAACCTCAAACATCCGAGTGTTGAGCCACTTCTGCTGCAGCTCTTCCCAAGCTTTCACTCCAAACTGGTCCTTCTCAATGACTAACTGTTCCTCAACTTCAGACAGTTTATGGGCAGCTTGTCTCTTGAGTCTCTCCAGATAGTGTTTGTACTTCGCTGACGCAGGATCGTGGATAACTCTCGGGTTCTTGGAAACTAGGTTTCCAGTTTCGAGTTCGAAAAATGCAAGCATCTTGTCTAGCTTTGCTTCAGTTTTGGCTACTCTATCATATAGCGATTGGGTTTCTGGCAATGTCATGTTAGCTGCAAACGATAGGTTGGCAAATAACAAGATGTCGCCAAGTCTGGCCTTATATGCTTCGAACTCTTCAATGCACTTTATGAGATCCTTGGCGGAGAAATTTCCGATTTTTCCTTGATATTTTCCAGCAAAGTCCTCTGCCATCCTTGTGACATGGTTAATTGCTTTTTGGACCGAAGGATCTGTAGTGCTTGGAAATATTTCGGAGAGATCCCACGCAATGTCTGTTTTTGTCAACATAATCATCTTGCCCCAAAATTGGGAAGACTGGCGTTAAATGCTTTTCGTCACGTTCAGTCTTGGACCGGGGAGCATTTTGGAGGAAGGATTTGAAGCTCGCACGCAGGCTATTTCGCTTGCTTGGTGAAGAAGACTATGCCTCCGAATTGACTGATTCGCTTGCCTGCCGGCGTCTCCTCGTTGACTATTCTTGTCTTCACTTTTCTATTCTTGGAGATCTGCAGTAACCTGTGAATACGGTTTTTGTCCTCACTGTCACTGAGGTACCTGTCTGTGAGCAGCAAATATTCAGTTGTGAGGTCACTGCGCCTTTCTCGGTCATAGATCATGTCTTCGATTTCTTTTAGCGAGTAAAGGACAACCGAGTCATTGCCAGGGCTGTA
>Ga0315277_10008343_pt1 | contig 13336 bp, 13 predicted proteins | sample YL17G05_15_MG_FD_203695 | JGI IMG/M metagenome (GOLD analysis project Ga0315277, IMG submission 203695) | Sediment microbial communities from Yellowstone Lake, YNP, Wyoming, USA - YL17G05_15 | ecosystem: Environmental > Aquatic > Freshwater > Lake > Sediment | place: USA: Wyoming | collected...
CACATGAAAATCTATTAGAAAACATCAAAGAAGTTATTGGACGCAATCCTGACACAGAACTCTATTGGGTTCCACGGGTCAATGACTTCATTGGAGTAACGGAGGACGATGCTAAACGATGGGGATGGCGATTAACTCCTTGTCCTGAATATGATAATAGACCAATCGTGTCTTGGCCAGATCCTCAAGGTCGTATCTATAAAAATGTTCCAGATCGTATCAAATGGATTAAAAGATTACATGAACGCATTGATGGATATACTAAATATGCGATGCTTCCATATGAAGTACAGTGGTCATTGTACCACGATAAGGATATTGTGAGACAAAACAAGACGAATGAGCGATACATGGCCACGTTCACTGATAATGAAAATGCGGGCGGAACACGGCATAATAAGTAACATGAAAACTGCGTTCTTAACCGAAATGGGATTCCAAGGAAGAATACCCGACGAACATCCAAACATGCGAACCGAGTTTGCATGGATGAATGCTTTACAGGCAGATCACTTCAATATTCACAATTACGAACAAGTAAAAGATTATGATGCTGTCTTTATCATATTTCCAAAAGCAACCGTCAAGCTAAACACTGTCGGTGTTGAAATGACATATCCTACCAAGGACAATGACATTACAATTTATAGTAAGCCAATCGTTGATGTACTCAAAGCAAACAACAAAAAGGTGTGTGCTGTTCAGGAAGGACCATCGTGGTTTTTCAACGAGTATGATATGACCACCCAGTTCAACTTCTACAATCAGTTAGCGGGGTGTGACATCATATTTGCTCATAACACGTATGATACTCATTTCTACAAGGGATTGTTTCCACAAACGAAAATTGAAGTTATTCCTACATTGATGATTCCGATGGCTCTTACACCATCATATGAAAGAAAAGATGCCATTATAGGGGGCAACTTCTGCCATTGGTACGGTGGATTTCAGAGTTACCTTGTTGCCACAGAGTTTGATTGTCCCATATTCGTTCCTTCAATGCATTGTAAAAGAAAAGGTGAGGAAGCAGTTCCCAACCTCCATCATCTTCCATATATGAACTGGACAGAATGGATGGTAAACCTCCGAAACTATAAATATGCGGTACATCTAATGCCTACGGTTGCCGCAGGTACATTCAGTTTGAACTGTGCTTTTTTCGGAATCCCTTGCATCGGAAATGAAAAAGTTGATACTCAGTCGGTGCTATTTCCAGAACTAAGCGTGGACGTTAACGATATTCATATGGCCCGTTGCCTCGCCATTCAACTAAAAGAAAATATAGATTTCTATGAACATATTCGTAAGTTTTCTCTTGACATTTTGAACAATACCTGTTATTGTAACAAAGAAAAATGGTTGAAACAAATGAGAGATACATTGCTCTATGTTTAACCAAGTTATAAAACATGAATATAGCTCTCATAATTCCGCCATCACCATTTCTATTAGATGAACGAGTAGTTGTCAATCTTGGCATTCTAAAAGTTGGTGCTATGTTGAAACTACACGGGCATACTGTCAATGTAATAGATTTATCGGGTAACACCAACTATAGATGTGATGTAATCTCCGAGTTGACAAGATTAAACCCCGATGCTGTCGGATTTACTTCTACCACTCAACAATTTCCGTTTGTTATAAACATCACCAAAGAGATACGAGAACATTTCCCAAAGTTGAAATTGATAATTGGAGGGACTCATCCAACACTCGTATATGCATCGTTAAAACGAAAACAAGTGCGCTCAGAAAAGAATTGGGAATCCATCAAAAACCATTTTGATGTGATAGTTGCCGGTGATGGAGAACTGGCAATCTTTGAAGCATTGGACCGTCTGAATGAACCTCCCCCAGTTATCATTGATGCTGACAAGACAAGTTCTCCACATTTTCTTACTAACAAGCAGTTTGACGAGTTTCCTTGGCCAGATCGTAGTTTGATTGATATGGATAGTTACCACTTCTATGTCAATGGAAAACGAGCAACGTCCGTAATCGCACAGTTGGGTTGCCCATTTGCGTGTGGATTTTGTAGTGGAAGAACAAGCCCAATGTTAAGGAAAATCCGACTCCGACAATCCAAAGGAGTAATAGACGAATTGTTATATCTTCATGACAAATACAAATACACTGGGTATATGTTTTATGATGATGAACTCAATGTCAATCCGTCTATGACTGAACTTTTAGATATGTTGATTGACATTAGAAACAAGAAGGGATTGGACTTCTCATATCGGGGTTGTATTAAATCCGAGTTGTTTACCGATGAACAAGCTAAGAAAATGGCAGAAGCAGGATTTGATGAATTACTCGTTGGGTTTGAGTCTGGTAGTGATAGAATTTTGAAGAACATCAACAAGAAAGCAACGAAGGCTGATAATGAGCGGTGTGTTGAACTTGCCAGAAAACATGGATTGAAGATTAAGTTCTTAATGTCTATTGGACATCCGGGCGAGAGTCCAGAAACATGCCAAGATACTTTGGATTGGTTATTAAAAATGCAGCCGGATTATTTCAATATCACCATCATTACATGTACCCCCGGTATGTTCTATTATGACTATGCCGTTCTGACAGATAAAGGATGGACTTATACCTCACAGCCATCCGGTGATAAACTACATACCGCAGATCTGGATTACACAAAAATATCCGACTATTACAATGGAGTACCGGGAAAATATAACTCATTTGTATCAACAGACACATTAACATCACAAGACCTTATCAAGTGGAGAGATAGCATAGAAGCGAAGGTTAGAGAAAAGTTCAGTTTGCCGTACTATACAAAATCCGAAGCGTCGTATGATAAATCAATGGGACAATAATATGACAACAATTAATCAAGTAACAACAACTCTTAGATGGTCTGCTGGATTTGGAAGCAATTTTTTACAAGCCATAGACTGGTACTGGTATTCAAAAAATACAGGAATTCCAATCTACATAGATTGGAGATATCAGAATCAAAATTGTTTCGATATGTTCTTTGTCCAGAAACACGGACCAGATCCTAGTGCTATCGTATATGATGGCTATTATCAATCAAGTCCTCTTATAGATCCAAAAATAACAGAACTTAGATATATAGATCTTCCATTATACAAGAAATATGATCATCTTCTTTTTGGAAAAGGAGACGTATATAAAGAACCAAACTTTATAGATATAGTTACATTTTTTAACAAATTATTCAAAGAAAATCTTACAATAAAACCTAATAAAGTAAACCCAGAATTGTTTGTTAATACACTGGGAGTACATGCTAGATATATAGGACTTTATTATGCCGACCCATCATTTAAAATACCGCTATATTCAGTAATACCAGAGCCAGAATACTATGCTAGAAATTTGGCACAATTAAAAGAAAAATTTGAATCTGGTGGTTATACAAACATATTTTTAGGATGTGATGATGTAATCTTTTTTGATATGTGTCTTACAGAATTCAAAGACAAAATCATATATCAAGATTATAAAAGAACAATATACCACAATTGGGAAAATAGACCACAGACTAAAGGAAAATATAATTCTCAAGGACTCGCCGAAAGACTTCCATTAGATATGGAATTTTCAAATGCGCTAATTGATATACTCGCATTATCTATGTGTAAAGATTTTCTAGGTTCTGTTAGCAGTTTTACATTTACCGTATTAGTATTTAATCCCTTCAAAAACTTTGAATTATTTAAAACAACCGAGGGAGTTACTACAGGATAACCTTTATTATAAAACTATGACGCCGCCAAAATGGAATGAACTAACACTAGAACTAAAAAATGAATATACAATGGGTAATACCATTGGTCTTGAAAATTGGTATTGGGATGAGTCGGCGGGTGGTAAACACGACACGTTTACTAAACAAGATATTGATCGATTCATTGCCTGTGCTAAAAACAAAAAAACCGATTGTGGAACTTATGGATGGACAGATATATGGTTACATGAAGCGTTTGAACTTGTCCCCATAGAAGGACAATCCGTAGCAATAATGGGGTCAACCCGCCCGTGGTATGAATCTATGACCATTGCTTATGGGGGACTTCCTACAACCGTAGAATATAATCTTCCAAACTATGGGTATCCCTTAATCAAAGAAATCTTATTGACGGAATTATTAACATCAGATCAAAAATTTGATGTTGGAATATCAATTTCATCATTCGAACATGATGGACTTGGAAGATATGGAGATCCATTAAATCCAAATGGAGACTTACGAGCAATGAAAGAAATGAAAAAGATATTAAAACAAGACGGACTTCTTTTTCTAGCAGTTCCGACTGGACTTGATAAAATAGTATGGAATGCACATCGTATATATGGAAATAAACGATTGAAATTGCTTATGGAAGGTTGGGAACCGGTGGGAACCGTTGGATTTGATGAAAATATGCTGTTCACTGACACTAAAGAAGGTGGAGCATATCAACCAATTATAGTTTTACGAAATACATGAATATAAATCTAGCATTTGACATAGGATACAATCTTGGAGATTTTTCAAAGCGTTTACTCGAAAAATTTCCAGATGCCTGTATTGTTGGAGTTGAAGCTAATGGTGATATTCTACCAAGTGCATATACTCACGAAAACATTGCCGTCGTTAATGCGGCAGTATCCGACAAGAGCAATGAGTTCATAGATTTTTATACCAGTCCAATTCATACTATTTCTACCTCCAGTAAAAAATGGATGGAAGGACGATTCAAAGGATTGCAATGGAATATTCCTACAAGTATAGTTACCATTACCATAGATGATTTGATTAAAAATTATGGAGAACCAGACATGATTAAGATAGACATTGAAGGATATGAACTCACCGCATTGAAAGGATTAACCAAGAAATCTGGTATGCTTATGTTTGAATGGACAGAGGAATCGTTTCATTCAGAAACTCTCAAATGTGTAGAACATATACAAAACATTGGATATACCAAATTCTGTTATACGGATAGTAAAACCGAAAATGGAGGATTTGTAGATTTGAAATTTTACGATTGGGAAACATTAGACATTACAAATAAAATAAATCCGCTTAGACAGGAAGAGTGGGGAATGATATACGCCATATGAAAACATTATTTATACCGAATAATAGCTGCGAATGGCAAGTATATTTCAATTGGAAAGACTATGAAAATGATAAGACGGATCTATTGTTTTGTTACGGGACCGACGCCGGTTATACAATGGACCAACCTAAAAATTTCAAGTACAATTTTTACTATGAATTAGATGAGCCAAACGCATTTATAAAAGGAAAACTCCCCCATGAAAGAGAAAAGTGGGACATAGACAATAGAATTACAAATGGAAAAACTACATGGGACATAAATTTTTGGACTAAAATATTACACATATGTCCATATACCGCAAAATGGGAAAATGAAGTTTATGGTGTAGATAAATTCGTGCCAGTCAATCTCTATTTTGATCCAAAATATAACATGACAAATGAAAAAATATATGACGTGTGTTATGTTGGAGGATTACATACTCATAATCCCGGAAATATAATCTTGGATCTGGTGGGTGAAATATCAACTATACCAAACTATAGAATAGTATCATATTCAGATCACCCTTTAGTAACAGACCATCATGTTTCATTCTCCGAAAAACTAAACATAAATTCAAAATCAAAAATTTCCATTGTAACAAATCTCTTACACGATACATCTACCGCCGCCGAAGTAAACCGAAACATATCTCAAATTCCAAATTATAAAAACAACGAGGCGTTTAAAATGTTAAAATATGGGCTGATGCCTCAAATAAAAAATAGAATATTAGAAGCTGCGGCAACAAAGTCACTAGTATTAGTATTGTATGATCATTGGAACGTAATCGAGCAATATTTTACTCCAGACGTTCATTTTATATACTTCAATCAAGGAGAGTTAAAAGAAACGGTGGATGAGTGTCTTTCCAATTGGGATTATTGTGAAAAAATTATAGACAACATGCATACCCATTATATGAACAATTACACAATGGAAAAAACATACGAGAAATTTTTGAAATCTTACGATACATAATATGAACAACAGATTTATAATCGCAATAACTAGTTATAACAATGAGAAATGGGTTTCTCAAAACATAGACTCCGTTCTTACACAAACACATCAAAATTTTAGAGTTGCCTATTATGATGCGTGTTCTACAGATAAAACACTCGAATTGGCAAAGGAATATGCTGCCAAAGATTCACGAATAACCGTGACCACAACCCCAGAAAGACAAATTAAAACTTGGTTCTGTGAACGATTGTCTGAATTTGAAGACATACGAGATAATGATATTGTCTGTGTATTAGATGGCGATGACTTTTTGGCAAGCGAAGAAGTTCTAAATTATCTTAATGAGGTTTATAACAAAACCAATTGTTGGATGACTTATGGTGGTATGATAGTTTGGGATGGGACTGATACGAAAGAACCATTTCCACAAAATACCGAAGCACCGCTCGAAGTCAAACGAGACAAGTCATATAGAAAAGATTTGTGGAGATATTCTCATTTCAGAACTTTCCGTGGATTTCTGTGGAAAAGAATAAAAAAAGAAAGTTGGAAATCTGTCCATGATAACAACTACATAACATTGGAAGATTTGATTACAATGTATGACTGTATGGAAATGTGTCCCGCAGACAAAGTTTTCAGAATAGATCAAACCGTCTATATACTAAACTATTCTACCGCCAATGGTGGAAGTCGTGGGTGGGAAGAGAATAAGATAAACGGTATTGGACAAATCTACGAATCGGAAATACGAAACCGCCCATCATATCCTGAGTTGCCTATCGTAACCCCCGTTCTTGCGGGCGGATTGGGAAACCAAATGTTTGAAATTGCTGCTGCGGCATCTTTAGCAAAAGATAACAATGCACTGGTGGTTATAAACCCAAGCGAGCATATTCTTCCAAACCAAGGGCGAAATGTAAAAACTTACTTGGATAACGTATTTAGTAGAATAGCTACCGATAATACACCACCATTCAAAACAGCAGTCAATAATGAACACATTTATTACACTCCAATTACGTATAAACCAAACCTAAAAATTGGGGGTCATAACCAATCGTTCAAATATTTCGATCACAATAGAGAATACATCCAAAACCTATTTGGGCCAACCGATGAAGTACTGAAACACATTGATACTAAATATGGATTGGAGAAAACAAGCAAGGTTACTATAGTTCAGGTACGACGTGGAGATTATATACGGTTTCCAGATCATCTTCCATTAATGCCGATTGAATATTACCTTACAGCAGCAAAACAAGCGGCACCGGAAGAAGTTTGGGTATGTAGCGATGATATTAACTGGTGCAAGGAAAATTTACCGTTTAATTGTCCAGTTCAGTATTTAAAAGACGAAGATTACATCAGAATGTACTTGATGTCACTCTGCAAAAATGTTATAATCTCAAATAGTAGTTTTGGATGGTGGGGATGCTATCTCAATAAAAATCCTGATAAAAAAGTGTATGTTCCATCGGTGTGGTTCGGAAAAGCATTGATTGATGATGGGTTTAAGATGGACGATCTGATTCTTCCAGACTGGATTAAAATATGAATAAAATAACCGCTCATACTCCATATAAACGTGAAGATTTTAGACCACATGAAATCCCATCGGTAGAAGCGTGGGAATGGTACACTAACAAAGATGGAGATGTCCATATTTTTGAAGAATGGTGTCTTAAAGATCATGTAAATTACAATGGGAAAATAAAAATAGCAACGCTAGAAGAAGTTCCGACTATCTACGAACATGCAAAGCAGTTTGATCCTAACAATACATGGACCAATCCATATGAATGGATAAAAGATAATCATCAGCATTTTAACTATATAATGAGTTGTTATACCTTCTTAAAAGATATAGTTGGAGAGAAATACATATGGGCACCGCTCCAACATTCATTGATTTTACGAGAGCAGATCGGACTATATGAGAAAGAAAAACTATTGTCTATTATCGCCTCCGCAAAGACAATGACACCCGGACATCGAATGCGACATGAAGTTATCAATAAATATGGCAAGCATATGGACATCTATGGAAGTGGATATAACACCATCCTAAACAGCTATGCCACTACAGGAAAAATAATCGCCTTGGCTCCATATTATTTTACCATCATCATACCCAATACCAATATAGATGATTTTTACTCCGATCAGTTGACCGATGCAATGTTAGTCGGGACCGTTCCGATATTTTGTGGAACAAAAAATGTTGGAAAACATTTTAACATCGACGGAATTATACAATTTAATTCTGTAGAAGAATTGGAAAACATAATTCCAACATTAAACAAACAATTATACGAATCAAAAATGGATGCTATCGTGGAAAATTTTGAAAAAGCAAAACACCACGATTCTGCCGCCGACTGGTTATACCACAACAAGAAAGATTTCTTAGAAAACTTATCAATATGAAACATCCTCTAATGCACAATAACATCACGGAAAGTGATGCCGAGGCTCTTATTCAATTCTTATCTCAACGACCATTACCAATTTTAACCAATGGTAAGAAAGTTCGTGAGTTTGAAGAAGCTTGGAGTAAGTGGCTTGGCGTTAAACATAGCGTGTTTGTAAACTCGGGAAGTTCTGCCAATATCATTACTTTTTCGGTGTTAGGAAATGAGTTTCTTCATACTAAAAATGAAGTCATCGTATCTCCATTGAATTGGGTATCTGACATATCGACCATCATACATGCCGGATTGAAACCAGTATTTTGTGATGTCAATTTCCACAACTTGGCGATGAATGAGGATGAAATCCTAAAGAAAATCACCGACAAAACCGGAGCAATACTGTTGACACATATTTTGGGTTACAATGGTCTTACTCAAAAAATCCTAGACATATGTAAAGAACGTGGAATCTATCTCATAGAAGACGTATGTGAGTCTCACGGAGCAACCTTCAACGGTCAGAAAGCGGGTTCGTTTGGGTTGGTTTCCAATTTCTCATTCTATTACGCACACCACATGACTTCTATTGAAGGAGGTATGATTTGTACCAATAACTCACGACTGTACGATAAATTCAGAGCGTGTCGTTCGCATGGAATGTTGCGTGAGATGGACGACTCTGATTACAAAAATATGCAAATAGATTTGAATCCAGATTTGAACAAGGATTTCATCTTCTTGAACGACGCCTTCAATATGCGTTCCACCGAATTGAATGCTGTTATGGCGTTAAACCAGTTGCCTAGATTAGATGAAAACAACATCAAACGAAAAGATAACTTAGCCATTTTTCTGAACAACCTCGATCCAGAGAAGTATTACATTGGATTTGAACAAGAAGGTAATAGCAACTATGCGTTCACACTCTTGTTAGCAAAAGAAGATGTTGAATTCCGAGATAAGGTAGAATCCGTTCTCCGAGAAAAGGGAGTTGAGTTTAGACGTGGTATGTCCGGCGGCGGAAACCAACTTCGCCAACCATATCTCCGTCAACGATTCGGGGACGAATACAAAAACTATCCAATCTGTGATTTTATTCATTTCTTCGGGTGGTACATCGGCAATTATCCAGAATTGGAAAAAACTCAAATTTTGGACTTGACTTTATTGTTAAATAGCATTACAATATAAACGAATGAATATTGCTTTAATATATCCTAGATGGACTTCTGAATATGGTATTTTCGGGCATTTTGCCAAAGCGGCATCGGTCTGGCCACCATTAATTCTTGCATACTTAGCTGCTTTGGCAGAAAAAGATGGTCATAATGTCATCATCATAGATGCAGAAGCAGAAAATTTACCAATTCCAGCAGTTATAAACAGACTCCGTGATTTCAACGTAGATATCATCGGAATTACTGCGACAACTCCATTTTTCCATACTTCAACAAAACTTGGAGAACAAATAAAAAAAGATCTCCCCAAAGTGCCGCTGGTTATTGGAGGACATCATGTAACATCCGTAAAAGAAGAAGGATTTTATTCCTGCTTTGATTATGCTTTTATTGGAGAAGCCGAAATATCTTGGATAGAATTTTTACGAAAATATGCGAATAACGAAGATGTTACTACTACTAAAGGAATCCTTTATAGGAAAGATGGGAAGGTAATATTCACCGGAGAAGCAAAACGTGTTGAAGATGTTAATACACTACCTCTACCTGCCAGACATTTATTAAAACCCCATCTATATAACGTCGGAACCTTACAAGGTAAGAAGCAATTCACGTCAATATACACAATATGGGGATGTCCATTCCGATGTATATTTTGTTGCACCGGCGCTTTTATCGGTAAGAAAATGCGGAAAAAAGACCCGCAAGCAGTTATAGAAGAAATCAAACACGTTATCAAAACGGATGGAACCAAACACTTCTTGTTCTTAGATGATACCCTTACTATGGACCGTTCACATATTATGGAAATATGCAATCTCATCATAAAAGAGAAACTGGACATTACATTTGAGGGCGGAACCAGAGCGAATCTAGTAGATGAAGAACTTATCAAAACATTAAAAGAAGCTGGTTTAACTCGTCTATGTTTTGGTCTTGAAGCTGTAGATGAGAAAATCCGAAAAATAATGAGGAAGGAAGTCCCGCTGGAGGCATATGTAAAAGCCAATGAAATTTCAAACCGTTATGGAATACAAACTCTTAATTCGTGTATGATTGGCTTACCGGGAGAATCGAGAGAAGCAATAGAAAAGACGCTGGACTTTTTAGATAAACAACACGAGATTAAACAAGCAAATATTGCTATTGCCGTTCCATATCCGGGAACAGAATTGTATCATATGGCAAAACGAGGGGATCATGGATTGAAATTGTTAACCGAGGATTATTCCAAGTATATCCGATATAACTCGGCAGTTATGCAAGTTGGAGATTTGAGTCCAAACGATTTGATAGAACTACAGAATTACGCTTTCCTATCAGTTTATACAGCGCCTTGGAGATTGAAATCTATGATTTCAAGATCGCAAAAGAAAGCATTATTCTTAATGTTTTTACGATTTGTCAAATATGTATATGCCTTACTAAAAGGTTCCGAAAACGTTACGTAGAGAATATTCAGATTTAAAAAACAAAGTTATGACAGTTGCCAAACTAATACAGTTTGAAGATGCGGTTGTAAAAGCATTTTCTAATAAGGAAATAAAATCTCCTGTTCATCTTTATAGTGGAAACGAACAGCAGATGTTCGACATCTTTGAAAAAATTCAACCGCAAGATTGGGTATTTTGCACTTGGCGCTCCCATTATCAATGCCTTCTCAAAGGCGTTCCTCAAGACCGATTGTTAGCTGATATTAAAGATGGAAAATCTATATCCTTATGCTATCCAGAATACAAAATATTCTCTTCTGCCATTGTAACTGGAAATATTCCAATCGCTAATGGTGTAGCATTATCCATAAAGAGAAATCATATACTCAATCAACACGTTTATTGTTTTATTGGAGATATGACATCGGAAACTGGATGTTTTCATGAAAACTGGAAATATTCCGTCAACTTTGATCTTCCAATAACTTGGATTATAGAAGACAATGGAAAATCGGTTTGTACCGATACTAAAAACACATGGGGAACGCAACGATTAACATATGATAATTATGGAGATCCTCTTAAAAAAATAATCTATTACAAATACCAAACAAAATATCCACATGCTGGTACTGGAGAAAGAATTCAATTTTAAGATATGAAATACTTTGAGGAACTTAAAAGAGCAATGACTTGGTTGGGACAAAAGCCAGATACTATTTTTCTAGGCCAAGCAGTAACGTATCCCGGTACCGGAATGACTAATACCCTAAATGAGGTTCCTAGTATGAAAATGCTTGAGATGCCGGTTACAGAAGATATGCAGATGGGAATGTCTATTGGTATGGCAATGGATGGAGTCATCCCAATATCAATATATCCACGGTGGAATTTCCTATTGTTGGCAACCAATCAAATTGTTAATCACCTAGATAAAATGCCATACATGCTGAATCATTCTATACCAAAAGTCATCATAAGGACTTCCATTGGTTCACAACGTCCTCTACATCCACAACATCAACATATTGGTGATTATACTGATGCATTTCGTTTAATGTGTCCAAACATAGAATTGGTTAGATTAGATGAGCCAGAACAGATATTTGACGCATATTGTTTGGCATATACCAGAGAAGATTCCAAATCTACGGTTTTGGTTGAGTGGGGAGATTATTATAACGAAAAATAAATATGATTATTGTAAAGTCTCCATTTAGAATATCCTTCTTCGGCGGTTCGACCGACTATAAAGATTTTTACGAACAACACGGTTCGTTTATAATCGGCACCACCATTGATAAAAACGTATATTTGTCAATGAGAATTAGACCATCTATTCTTTCATCAGAAAGTGTGGTTACGTATTCAAAAATGGAGTTTATTAAAAACTGGAATGAAATAAATAATCCATTGATAAGAGAAATCTTGAAATATAGAAATATCGACATACCAATTGAGTTTTATTCATTTTCAGATGTTCCGTCGAGAACTGGTTTGGGAGGATCGTCGGCGTTCTGTGTGGGAATGTTATATCTCATAAACCAAGTGTTGGAAGAACCGCACATAATGAAAAAACAACTGGTTAAAGATGCTATCTATGTCGAACGAGTATTATTGGAAGAAGCGGGAGGTATCCAAGATCAAATTTGGCCAGTCTATGGTGGACTCAATACAATAGAAATCCATAAAGATGGTGATTTCTCAGTCAAACCTCTGGCAGTAACCGAAGACTTCAAAGAAGAACTTCAAAACTCTATGGTGTTAATATACACCAACGATCAGAGAGATCAAGACTCAATCGCTAAATCACATGAGAAAAAAGATAAACAAGCCATACTAGATATTGCCAAGGAAGCACATGGATATTTCATCAAAGAAAACATTGAAATGATTGGAAACTTACTTCACGTTTCATGGAAAGCAAAATCACAGATTTCGCCGCTCATATCCACGCCTAAGATAGATCACATTGTCAATACAGTAATGTCAATGGGCGCTTATGGAGTGAAACTACTTGGCAGCGGTGGATGTGGATTTGTAATGGTCATTTGTAATCCAATAGTTAAAACAAAAATAAAAGAAACCTTCGGCGATGCCATATTAGATTTTAAATTTGAAAATCATGGTGCTTCTATTATTTACAAGGGGTAATAATGAATGTTACATTACACAAAAAAATACGAAACTTAGTATCATTTACTCCAGCCATATGGAGAGATTATAGAGGGGAGAACTGTGAAACCTATGATGAAACAGTT
>Ga0315277_10008344_pt1 | contig 13335 bp, 11 predicted proteins | sample YL17G05_15_MG_FD_203695 | JGI IMG/M metagenome (GOLD analysis project Ga0315277, IMG submission 203695) | Sediment microbial communities from Yellowstone Lake, YNP, Wyoming, USA - YL17G05_15 | ecosystem: Environmental > Aquatic > Freshwater > Lake > Sediment | place: USA: Wyoming | collected...
ACACGGATGAGCTGGTTTGTGTATGTCATCCGCATCGGCCAGCACTTTAACCGCGACCGCACTGCTGCGAAAATGGATGCCGCTGGCATTCCTGTGCGTCCATATTTCCTGCCAATTCATTTACAGCCTTATATGGTAGACCGTTTTGATTACAAAGAAGGCGATTATCCCATTACGGAAGACCTGGGCAGGCGCAGCTTGGCGCTGCCTTTTTCCGGGTTGATGACTGAGGACCAGGTAAAACTGGTTTGCGATAAACTGAAAACATGCCTTTGCAAATAATTTGATCCTACCCATGAAAATTACCAATGGCTCAGGATTTTAAACCTCCCCGCCAGCGCGGTTTTATCCTGCACTTCGGCGCCCTGCTGTTGAATCTGGCGGTTGTCGGGTTTCTCGTCCTTCAAGCCCTCAATCAACAGGAACGCGGATTCTTTATCCTTTACCTTATCATAGGAGTTTTTGAATTTCTTCCAATCCCGTTTGTCGCTTACCGCCTTTTCGCCTTGTTGCGTTCCCTTTATACGATTGACCGTGAAGGGATTGGCATTCAATGGGGGTTGAGAGAAGAAATGATACCCATGGCGGATATTGAATGGATGCGCCTTGCCAGCGACCTGGCGTTTGATTTACCTCTCCCACCAATCAGCGTTCAAGGCGCGGTGCTTGGCTCACGCCATCACCGTGATCTTGGGACTATTGAATATATCGCTTCCGATCCATCAAATCTGCTGCTAGTTGCTTCACGCGAACGAGTGTTTGCCATTTCTCCAAAGGACGTACGCGGCTTTCAAAACGCATTTACAAACAGCGCCGAATTAGGCTCAATCGCGCCAATATCCGCGAAATCATCCAGAGCAAATTTCCTTATTGCAGCCCTGTTTAATGATAGAGTTTCGCGCACACTGCTTCTGCTCGGTTTTATTTTTTCTGTCGGGCTGTTAATCGCAACGAGTTTTATTATTCCAATACGCGAAAGCATTCCACTTGGATTTAACCCTATCGGCCAGGCTGCAGAAAATTCACCATCAGAACGGTTGCTGTTGCTGCCCGTACTTTCTTTATTAATGTTGGTATTAGATATCAGCCTGGGAGCGTATCTGTATCGCAAGAAAGGTTACCGGGTTGCTTCCTACCTGGTTTTCGCAGCTTCGCTTATCATGCCGCTGTCTTTTTTCGGGGTGATAATTTTCTTGGTTCTTTAATTTCTTGATAAAACCAATTGATTAATGAATCTAGTCTTAATTAAAGGCTAATTTTTTATTTTATATATGTAAATTGTTATTTTTTTTCCTCAAATTTTTTAAATAAATGGTTGTCACTCAGGAATTTATCTATGTTTATTTAATAATCTATTGATACCCAAACCATGAAGAATGTCACTTTCTTTTCATTGATACACGACTTGATATACTTAATAAGATATATTGAAATAGGTTACAGGAGAAGGTAATTTTATATGGATAATAAAAACGCACGATTAACCAAACTGAAAGAACTCAGACGCCAATCTAAACTGGGCGGCGGGGAAGCCAAAATTGCCAGGCACCATGAAAAAGGCAAACTAACCGCGCGTGAGCGGCTGGATGAACTGCTCGATCCTTCAAGTTTTCATGAACTGCTGTCTTTCATAATTCAGCGCGCGGATTTGGCGGAAAATCTGGAGGAATCCCTGCCAGGTGACGGCGTGGTGACCGGATATGGGCAGATCAACGGGCGCACGGTATATGTTTACGCGCAGGATTTCACAGTCATGGGCGGTTCGCTGGGCGAAGCCCAAAGCCAGAAGATTTGCCGAATTATGGACCTGGCCGCCCAGAACGGCGCGCCGATTATTGGCCTTATCGATTCCGGCGGCGCCCGCATTCAGGAAGGCGTTTACAGCCTAAAAGGGTATGCCGAAATCTTCCGCCGTAATGCCATCTACTCTGGCGTTGTGCCGCAGATCAGCCTCATCCTCGGCCCTTGCGCAGGCGGCGCGGCTTATTCCCCCGCCCTGACAGACTTCATTATGATGGTTGAGAAACAATCCTATATGTTCATCACTGGCCCCAACGTCATCAAAGCCATAACCGGCGAAGATGTAGATTTTGAGAGTCTGGGCGGTGCACAAACACACCTGGGTGTTAGCGGCGTTGCTTCACTAACAGCTCCAAGCGAAGTGGAAACCCTGTCTCTATGCCGTTCACTAATGAGCTATATTCCTTCGAATAATATGGAAAATCCGCCATGTTACGCACCGGCAGATGACCCCTTCCGTATGGACCCGGAATTGAATTCCATCATTCCTGACGATCCCACTTCCCCATACAGTATGCATGAGGTTATCTTGCGGGTTGTGGACCAGAATTCATTTCTCGAACTTCAGTCAGCTTTCGCGGGTAACGCCATTATCGGTCTGGCACGCATGAATGGCTGCTCGGTAGGTGTTGTCTCGCAAGAACCGAATGCACTGGCAGGTGTCATTGACATTGACGCATCCGACAAGATTTGCCGCTTTGTGCGTTTTTGTGACTGTTTCAACATTCCATTGGTGACTTTTGTGGATTCCCCTGGTTTCCTGCCAGGTGTCAGCCAGGAGCATCGTGGCATCATCCGCCATGGCGCCAAAGTGTTGTACGCGTATGCCGAGGCTACTGTTCCAAAGATCAGTGTCGTAACGCGCAAAGCCTACGGCGGCGCCTATGTAGTAATGAGCAGTAAATTCCTTGGAACCGACATCAATTACGCCTGGCCTACCGCCGAAATCGCGGTGATGGGTGCGGACGGCGCCGTCAACATCCTATATCAGAAACAGATAGATAAATCTGCAGATCCCACAGCTGAACGTGAGCGTTTTACTGCTGAATACTTAGAGAAATATCTGAATCCCTATGTTGCTGCCAGAGCAGGCATTATTGACGAGATTATCGAGCCTTCTGAAACGCGCGTCAAAATCATCAGCGCCCTGGCAGCCATCCGGGAAAAACAGGAATACAGCCCAGCCCGTAAACATGGAAACTCGCCAGTTTAAGGCAGGTAAACAATGAAAGATGCTTTATTTATCTCGGCAGTAGGCATGGGTCTGGTCTTCGTTGGCTTGCTGGCATTATGGGGGATGATGGCAGTCGTAGTGAAATTGACCAATATTAAGAAAATAATTCCTGCTATGTCAAAATCCATTTCTTCTTTACCAGGTAAAGACGTAGACCTGGAACGCAAACGCAAAGCTGCTGCCGTTGCCGTTACGACCGCAGTAGCTTTGATGGATACCTCTTTCACGGTGTCATCGCACAAAGAAAAAGAAGGCATCAGCCCCTGGCAGGCAGCCAACCGTGCCCACCAGACTTCAATTAATAACCATCCCCCCCGCAGAAAGGATTAGCATGATGAAAATCCACGTCAAGATCCAGGACAAAAATTATGAGGTCAAAATTGGCGATATTCTCGCTCGCCCTATCCAGGCGAATGTGGACGGGGAAGTGTTTGAGGTCTGGCCGGAAGAAATGATGGTTCCCTCGGCTGAACAGCGTCCCGTGGTTTTCCCCCATGTCACTCACCCCATTCAATCCACAGATATTGGCAAGGTCGAAGAAAAGTCCACCTCAAAAGATATTTCGGTTAAGGCACCAATCCCGGGCGTAATAATTGAGGTTAAGGTTAGCGCAGGTGAAATTGTGGCTTACGGAAATGAACTCTGTGTGCTGGAAGCGATGAAAATGAAAAATTCAATTCGTGCCAGTAAAGCAGGCACCATAGACAAAATCCTGATTTCTGCCGGCGACCAGGTTAGCCAGAACCAGATTCTAATGGAATACCGCAAAGAGGCATAACACTAAATGAATACTGGATCAATTTTTGATATTTTCAAGGCTGGCAGCCTGACATTTACCTGGGGTAATGTGCTGATGATTTTTGTCGGTCTGGTATTGATTTACCTGGCGATAGTCAAGGAATATGAGCCCGTCCTACTGCTCCCTATCGGGTTTGGCTGCATTCTTGCCAATTTGGGTATGGCCGCGTCAGCAGATGGGGAAGGTTTTCTGTCTGTGCTATATCGTGCAGGAATCCAGTCTGAATTATTCCCATTGATGATCTTTGTCGGGGTGGGCGGGATGATCGATTTCAGTCCACTTCTGGCACAACCTCACCTCGCACTGCTTGGAGCAGCCGGGCAATTTGGTATATACGGCACCCTGATATTAGCCACCTTGATCGGCTTTAACCTGAATGAGGCCGCATCCATCGGTGTTATCGGCGCTATTGACGGGCCCACAGCCATTTATGTAGCCGGCAAATTGGCGCCCGGTATGCTGGCGCCTATTGCGGTGGCGGCCTACTCTTATATGAGTTTGGTGCCCATCATCCAGCCCCCAGTAATGAAATTGCTGACAACCCGAAAAGAACGCCTGATCCGCATGGAGTATTCTCCCAAACCGATTTCAAATAAAGCGTTAATCATTTTCCCCATTGCAGTCACGATCGTAATCAGCCTTCTTGCGCCAACTGCCGCCCCATTAATTGCAGCATTAATGCTTGGCAACCTTCTTAAAGAATCAGGAGTGGTGGACCGGTTAAATAAATCAGCTCAAAATGAAATCATCAATATATCCACCCTGTTTCTCGGATTAACAATTGGCGGCACCATGACCGCGGCCAGTTTCCTAAATTGGAATACCCTCTTCATCCTCGGTTTAGGGCTGTTGGCTTTTATCCTTGACACTGCTGCAGGAGTCTTATTTGGAAAATTTATGTCATTTATTACCGGAGGCAAGATCAACCCCTTGATCGGTGCCTGCGGCATCAGCGCATTTCCGATGGCAGGCAGACTTTCAGCAAAAATGGCTCAGGATGAGGATTTTGAGAACTTTATCCTCATGCATGCCATGGGTTCCAATACAGCCGGTCAGTTGGGAAGCGTAATTGCAGGTGGTCTATTATTGACGCTCGTTCTATCGATGCATTAATTTTTTATTAAAAACGGATTATTTTTTGGCTGTTTTACCAGGCCGTTTGGGTTTTTCAACTTCCAGGCGGTAGCCGATCCCGCGTTCTGTTTTGATGTATTTAGGATTTCTGGGATCCTCTTCAATTGCCTGGCGCAGCCAACTAATATGAACATCTAATGAGCGAGTATCTCCAAGGTAATCAGTCTCCCATAATTTCCGGAACAGGTCTTCCCTGAGAAGTACTTCACCGGGCTGACTTATAAAAGCCTCCATCAGGTTAAATAATCTGGGAGTCAGACGAGTTTTCTTGCCGTCACAATGCAGCCAGCGTTCTTTGACATCCAGTTTAATTGGTCCACATTCAAGCTTCTTGTTCTCATTCATCGACATGTACGGTCGCAACCGATTGAGCAACTTCTGCAAGGTAAAAGGCAACCACAACACCTGGTCAGCACAATTGTCGTTAACACCTTCCTGGTCTTCCGCCGCAATTAATAAAATTGGGGTTTTGTCAAGTGTTGCTCTAAGGGATGTGCATATCCTGGTGCCGGAAGTACGCATTGAGGCGGCATCAATAATTACCGCTTTTGGATTTAATTGCTGAATTGCTTTTAAGGCTGATGCGCCGTTAGGAACTGACTCTACTTCATAACCTTTCTTGCTTAATCCAGATAAAAAAGAAGGACGGTCGGCGGGTTTACCTTCTACGAGTAGAATCAGATGTTTCATATCAGATATTATATTTTTTTTATTCAAGTATCTTCAATCCAATAAAATAAAACTTGAATTTTTCAGTTCAATTATTTTATTATAGAAATTCTTTTATTTTTTCTTATATCCATTAATACCTGCCCATTTCCCCATTCATGATGAAATCCCAGGGAAACCTTAAAAAATGCAACCTTACGCTATTATATCTTAACTTAAATAACAAGGTTTTTTAAGATTGGCATTGCGGGCATGCTAAAATATAAGTTCAGCGGAGGACCGAATGAGAAAATTTGTGGAAGTGAAGATTGACAGTTTGCGGGTCAGCCTAACCAACCAGCAACGCATTGTGGTGCTCAAGCAAGTTGACCAGGACCGCTATCTGCCTGTATGGATTGGTCCCTATGAAGCTGAAGCAATCACCATTGCTTTACAAGAGATAGAAGTATCACGACCTCAAACACATGACCTGATAAAGAACATCCTGCTTGATCTCGAGGCCAAAATGATGCATGTCGAGATTAGCGCGTTGAAAGATGACATTTTCTACGGTACACTCATATTGACCAAAGAAAGCAAGGAAGTCCGGATTGATTGCCGACCCTCGGATGCCATTGCGATCGCCGTCAGGGCTCATGTCCCAATAATGGTCGCTAAAGAAGTAATGGAGGAAGCCAGCATCATCCCCGAAGAGATCTCGGCAGTATCTGATGAGAGTGAAAGTTCCAACATTGAGCAAACAGATGAAGGTGGAAGGTTATTGCCAAATGAGGAGAGGCTTTCAATTTTTGAGGATTATCTTAAGAATAAAACTGATCAGACTGGTCCGACCAAAGGAAATGAAGATTTTAAGGATGACGATGATGAGGATGATAAAAGTGCCCCTCCTGGTTAAACCCACAGGATATTAATCAATGGAAGACTATTTCCAGCCAGAAGAAATTAGCAGCAGTTCCGTTCAAACACAACCTCACAATCGTCAGGCTGAAGAAGCGGTTCTGGGTTCTGTTCTCATCAACCCCGAATCATATTACGATGTTAGCCAAATCCTGGGGGCGGATAATTTCTACATCATTCGCAACCGGTGGATTTGGGAAGTCTTTACTTATTTGCACGAAAACCGCATCCCGATTGATATCCTTACCTTGACCGAAGAACTTGAAAGTCGCGGCCAGTTAGAGGAGATAGGCGGGCAGGCATATCTGATGATGCTTGTCAATCAAACGCCCAGTTCGCTTAATGCCCAGGCATACGCCAGAATTGTGGAAGAAACCTCTGTCAGAAGGCGCATGTTGACTGCCGCCAATGAAATGGCCAAATTGGCTTATCAGGAAGACAAGGAACTGGATTCAGTCATTGACAGCGCGGAAAAATCGGTTTTCAATCTCAGCGAGCGGCGCATCCGGCGCGATATGCAGCCAATCCAAGCTGTGATCAGCCAGTATTATGACCGGGTTTCAACCCTTTCTGCCCGCAGTGAAGAGATTCGAGGAGTACCTACAGAACTGGTTGATCTGGATAAACTTCTGGGTGGGTTGCAAAAATCCGACTTATTGATCATTGCCGGCCGCCCTGCTTCAGGCAAAACCGGGTTTCTTTTGACTGTGGGAAAAAACGCCGCCATCAAACATAAAAAACATATAGCCATGTTTTCACTGGAAATGTCCAATGAGCAGCTTGTCCAACGCATGATTGCTCAGGAGACCAGCATCAATTCCCAGAAGTTACGCGCGGGAAAAATTGAAGCCGATCAATGGGAACTCTTTACCCACGCGGTTGAGGTGCTCAGTAACACTAAAATTTTTCTCGATGATACCCCCGCCATGACCCCCATCCAGATGCGCACCAAGTGCCGCCGCCTGCATCTTGAACACCAAATTGATCTGGTACTGGTGGATTATATTCAGCTCATGTCAGGCGATACACGTACTGATAATCGTGTGCAGGAAGTTTCTTACATTTCTCGCAACCTTAAGACTCTGGCGCGTGAATTGAATGTGCCGGTACTGGCCGCCGCGCAGCTTTCACGCGCGGTGGAGCAGCGCTCCGACAAAACGCCCATGCTTTCTGATCTGCGTGAATCCGGCAGCCTGGAACAGGACGCCGATATTGTGATGTTTATTCACCGCAAAGAAGAAAACAAGAACGAAAAATCACCAACGGAATTAGTACAACTTAAAGTCGCCAAACATCGTAACGGCCCCACTAAAGATATTGAAATGATCTTTATGAAGGAACTGGCAATGTTTTATAACGCCAAGACTATCGAGTAAAAAAGATGAATGTAAATTTCTCAGGTTTCCAGGAAAACAAGAAAAGCTTCACGGGAATCCCCGAGCAGTTCTTTAGTGAATTGATGCCGGGTATCAAGGATATTAATGAACTTAAACTGGTCTTTTATCTTTTATGGTCAGCATATACCCAGGGCGATTACGGGGCAGCATTTACGCTTCAGGATATTCTTCTGGACGAGCATTTCCTCAAAGGGTTGGAGATCTCAGACCAAGATGCAAAATCTCTGGTGGCTGGTTTGTTTGAAAAACTGGCTCAGGTCAATATTTTGGTTAAAGTCAGCATTGAACCGTCGGTAGAAACCTGTTATTTCATTAACAGCCCGCGCGGCCGGGCAGCCGCGGACCTAATGCGTTCGGGTTCTTTATTCCAGATTCAAAGCCAGCCTAAAGCCACTCTGGATATCATCAAACCCAATATATTCAGGCTCTATGAAGAAAACATCGGACCGCTTACACCACTTATCGCTGATTCGCTGCGCGATGCGCAGGAAAGTTATCCGGAAGAATGGATTGAAGAAGCAATACGAATTGCCGTTGCCAACAACGTGCGGCGGTGGAATTATATTGACCGCATTTTAACCCGCTGGCAGGAGGAAGGACGCGATGGAACCGATCGGCGAAACTCTCAGGAAGATTACCGGCGCTACCTCAAAGGTGAGTATGGAGAATTCGGGAGCCACTAACCTGACCAATATAAAAAAGTCAATTAAAGAAGTCTGCCCGATCTGCGGCGGGCTGGGATATGTGCGACGCGACCTGCCGTTGGACGACCCCAATTTTGGTTTGCTGGAAGTGTGCGAATGCCAGAAACTTGAAGCCCAAAAATCCAGCCTTCAACGGCTTTATCACCTCAGCAACCTGGATGCCTTTAAGCAAATGACCTTTGAGACTTTTAATACAGTCGGGCGTGGTGGTAAACAGGATAGCAATAAAACGATTGAAGTTGCTTTTAACACTGCCAAAAATTATGCCCACCACCTCAACGGCTGGCTGCTTTTAATGGGCAGTTATGGAACAGGAAAAACCCATTTGGCTGCCGCCATCGCTAACGAAGTGGTTTCTTTGGGTTTTGAGACGCTCTTCCTGACTGTCCCGGATCTTCTGGATTGGCTGCGTTACAGTTTCGGTTCCGATGAAACAACCTATGAAGAGCGATTTGAAGAAATTCGCAATATTCATTTCCTGGTATTAGACGACCTGGGCACGCAGAATACAACCGCCTGGTCGCGCGAAAAACTCTTCCAGATTATTAACCATCGCTATACGCATCGTTTACCAACCGTTCTGACCACTAACCTGGCGCTCTCCCAGATTGACGAGCGGGTAAGTTCTCGTCTGCAGGATCGTGAGCTTGTCATTACTGTCCAGATTGACGCAACTGATTATCGCAATCCCCTGGCTGAGGGAGAGAATTCACCCATCTCATCTTTAGCTCACATCAGCGACCACCGCACTTTCGATAAATTCAACACTCGCAAGGTAGAGAAGTTACATCCAGATGAACAACAAAGCCTTGAACAGGCATTATACGCATCGCAGCAATTTGCCGATAAACCTGATGGATGGCTGGTATTGATGGGTTCCTATGGAACTGGAAAAACGCATCTGGCTGCTGCGATCGGACATTACTTCGCAGGATTGGGCGGTGATCCCATTTTTTCGGTTGTACCTGACCTGCTCGATCACCTGCGCGCCACCTTTAGTCCCTCGAGTACTGTTACATATGACAATATTTTTAATCAGGTAAAAACAACCAAATTGCTTATTCTGGATGATCTGGGCACACAAAATGCCACTCCTTGGGCGCGTGAAAAACTCTATCAGATCCTCAATTACCGCTATGAAACCCGCCTGCCGACCGTTATCACTACATCTGCGAGCCTTGAAGAAATTGATCCGCGCATACGCAGCCGTATTATGGATGAGCGCGTATGTCAGGTACATAAAATTATTGCCCCGCCCTACCAGGCACGTTCCCTTAAAAGAAAAACACACGTAAAATAATTTTGAAAGAGGCTGTCATAAAAGGCAGCCTCCTCAATATTTTATAGCCAATTAACCTTTTATATCTTGCAGGTTCCCCCAATTTTTTCCCCAGGCCGCGTCAGTTTCGAGTGGAATTGACAGTTTATATGCGCCTTCCATCACCTCTTGCGTTACCTGCATGGTTTTTTGTAACTCTTCCTCAGGGCATTCCAAAAGAAGTTCATCATGTACCTGCAGCAGGATTTGCGCTTGTAAACCTGCCGTATGCAACGCTCTCGGCAGTTGAATCATGGCCACTTTCATAATATCCGCCGCGGTACCCTGGATTGGCGCATTGATGGCCTCTCGTTCAGCGCGCGCCTTGAGCTGTGGTGTGGTAGCAAGTTTAAGTTCGGGGAAATAGCGCTTGCGTCCCAGCATCGTCTCCACAAAACCCTGCTCGGCTGCAATTTTACGGATATTATCCAGGTAGCTTTTGACACCCGGGAAATTCTGGAAATATGTTTTAATAAAATTCTCCGCTTCTGCCCGGGTTAAGCCAGTACTCTGGGTTAAGCCATACGCGCCCATCCCGTAAATAAGCCCGAAATTAATCGCCTTGGCATGGCGGCGTTGGTCCTTGGTCACCTGGTCGAGCGGCACGTTGTAAATTGCAGCTGCGGTGGTGGCATGAATATCCTGACCTGCGCGAAATGCCGCGAGCATGCTTTCGTCATTGGACATATGCGCCGCGATGCGCAGCTCAATCTGTGAGTAATCCACTGAAAGCAGCACCTTGTCAGGGTCAGCCACAAATCCCTCTCGCACCTTGTGGCCAAGTTCAGTGCGGGTAGGGATGTTCTGCAGGTTTGGATCAGATGAAGCCAAGCGACCTGTCACTGAGCCGGTCTGATTAAATGAAGTGTGCACCCGCCCAGTCTTTGGATTAACCTGCCTGGGTAAAGCATCAAGATAGGTGGAAACCAGTTTGGAAATTTCGCGGAACTCCAGAAGCAGATTCACAACTTCATGCTTGTCTTTCATAAGCTCCAGCACATCCGCAGCGGTTGAATAGGCACCCGCTTTGGTTTTATTGGATGAGTCTGGTGGGGAAAGATGTAAGGTCTCAAACAACGCTTTGGAAAGCTGCTGGGTAGAATTAAGGTTAAAGTCGTATCCTACCTGTTTATAAACCCCTTTCTGGATTTCAAGAATTCGCGCGCTTAGTTCATTCGAGAATTTTTGGAAGAATTCCTTATCCACCGCAATGCCTGCGAATTCCATTTCCATCAACACCGGGATAAGCGGCATTTCAATTTCTTCAAAGACCTTCAGCAGGTCATTTTTAACCAGCCTTTCGCGCAACAATTTTTCCAGCCGCAGTGGGATCTCGGCATCCGCGCCGGCATAGGGCGCTACATCACTAACCGCCACCAGATCCATCGTTAATTGCTTGCTTCCACTGCCAATCAATTCTTTAATTTCGGTCATGTTAACATTTAGCTCGTCTTCAGCCATTTTCTTTAGCCCCAGGCGCCTTGAGTCTGGTTCAAGTACCCAGGCTGCGATCATGGTATCAAAAGAAAGTGGCGCAATTTCCAGCCCATGGTTGCGCATCACCAGGCAGTCATATTTCAGGTTATGACCAACCTTTGGAATACCAGGGTTGGTTAATGCTGGTGTGATGACATTGAAAACTGCACTTAATGCCAACTGTATCGCAGAGCCAGTATGCCCTACCGGTATGTAATAAGCGCTGCCCTCCTCAACCGCTAAAGATATTCCCACCAATGCTGCTTGCATGGGGTCTGTAGATGTGGTTTCGGTGTCAAGCGAGATACGTTTGGCTGATTTCAACTTTTCAACAAGTTGATTCAGGGTATCTTTTGTATCAACGACTGTAACTTTGATATCATTTTTGGGTGGCAGTCCAAGTTTTACTGGTTCCTGTCCAAAGAGCGCCATTTGTTCGCCGAGTTTGCCAATAACACCCCTGTTCATTAATGTCGCTAATCTTTGACCCAAAGCCCGAAACTCGAGCTTGTTAAATAAAGCGGTGACCTTTGGCAGGTCGATATTATCGGTGCGCGCCTGTTCGAGGTCCAGGCTCACCGGCACATCGGTGCGGATACGCGCCAGGTCATAACTGAGGTAGGCTTCCTGTTTGTGTTCCTCCAACATCCTTTTCACTCGTCCGCTGATTTCCTCCAGATGGGTGTAAATTTCATCCAGCGTTGTGTATTTTTTTAACAAGGTCTCGGCTGTCTTTTGCCCAATACCCTTTACGCCAGGAATATTATCCGATGGATCTCCCACCAACGCTTTAAAATCTACCACCTGATCAGGCCTGACGCCCAATTTTTCCATCACCTGCTCCGGATAAAAATCAATGGACTCAGATTTTTTTCCTCCAGCCAGATTGACAACCACCCTATCGGTAACCAGCTGCAAAAGATCACGGTCGCCGGTTACAATCTTGACTGCCATGCCCTTTTCAGCCGCTTGTCGTGCAATAGTGCCCAAAACATCATCCGCTTCGTAACCTTCCACCTCAAGGCGTGGGAAGCAGAAGGCGTCAACCAATTCGCGGATGCGTTCAATCTGTGAGCGCAGCATATCCGGCATTTTGGCACGGGTGGCTTTATAATCAGAATAAGTGTCATTTCTGAACGTACGCCCGGTATCAAAAGCAACTGCCAGATATTCAGGGCGTTCTTTCTCCATCAGGCTTAACAAAACATTAATGAATCCGAACGTTGCTGCGGTCGGTTCGCCGTTTTTTGTTTGAAAACGTGAACCAGTGGCCGCCAGGGCAAAAAACGCGCGGTAAGCCAGCGCGTGGCCGTCGATTAGATATAGGGTCTTGGGCATGGGCACCTCTCCCTATGATTGTACTATGCGGGAGAACTTGAGAAATTAATTTGAGGATTCTTTATCCATTTCATACAGCAGCCTGAGCGTCTCGTTGCCAATTTGCGCCAGGTGGGTAAAGTTTTCTATGGATTGGTCGAAATCCTTCTGCGGATCGTAACTGCTCTCATCTTCAGACGGTTTTAGCACATTGATAACAGAAACAGCCATACCACCCGCCCGCAACCCCCAAAGTTTGGCCTGAACCAGGATCACTGCAGCCTCCATCTCGGAAGCAATAATATTCATGCGCTTGAGGTCTTCATAATGGTTCGCCCAATCCGACTGCCAGTAATTGTTAAAAGAACCTCCTGGTTTAGGTTGGCGCGCATATAATCCATCATGTGTTCGGGTCATTCCAACGTGGTGTGGAATGCCCAAGTTCTCAGCTGCCTGGATGCAAGCTTTGACAACATCAAAGTGCGCAACCGCCGGGTATTCCAGCGGAGCATAAGCGCGTGAAGCGCCATCATAACGCGCAGCGGAATCAAAAATGATGATATCCCCGTTTTTCACCTCATCTTTAAAAG
>Ga0315277_10008346_pt1 | contig 13334 bp, 7 predicted proteins | sample YL17G05_15_MG_FD_203695 | JGI IMG/M metagenome (GOLD analysis project Ga0315277, IMG submission 203695) | Sediment microbial communities from Yellowstone Lake, YNP, Wyoming, USA - YL17G05_15 | ecosystem: Environmental > Aquatic > Freshwater > Lake > Sediment | place: USA: Wyoming | collected...
GATCACCTTCACCGTCATCGCGCCGTCCTCCACCTTCATGGGACGCTCACCGGGCTACGTCCTCAAGCACCACAACGGCCGGCCCGACTGCGGGTTCTTCGGCCAGTTCTTTCTCCGGCCGGCTACCGTCTCCTTCAAGAATCTCGAAGTCCGGGAGAAGAACTCGCGTTGTACGGCGGATGGTTACTATCAGGCGTTCAACAACTGCACGCACCAGCCGGAGGCCCAGACCGAGAGCGCCTGGTTCACCATGGCCGATTGCATTGCGGGGCAGGGGACCCCCGCGAACCTGGACGACAGAATCTACTCCGGCTATACGAGCGAACCCGGCCCTCCCTTCGAGACCGGAATCATGACCTGGCCGATCGACTGGGAGTACCGTGTGTGGGGCGGCCCGGCCACGGCACTGCCGCAGTTCCAACAGTGGCACTTGGTTAATGTGAGGGGTCAGTGCACCACCAGCAAGGGCGGCACTTCGGAGACTACCGTCCTGAGCGACCCCACCGGAGCGCCGTGGCCTGATTAGGTCTGCCATGCAGAGAAGATGGCTCTCGGGCGCAGCGATCCTCGGCTTGGCGATCGCCGTCGCGGCTGCCGGGCAGCGGACCGGGGCAAAGACGTATCTGGACAAGGTTATCAACGGGAAGCATATGTCGGAAAATACAGCGCGCGCGGCGGCGCAACTCGCCGAGTTTGAGCAGAAGAAAGAACCGCTCTGCCTCCAGGCCGCATCCGACCTGCTGGAGGGAGTTGACCTGGCCAAGGAACCCGAAGCCATGAAGCGGCTGGTGTTGCGCCGCGAGACGCTCCAACTGTGGCTCGCGCTGGTGGCGCTGATCGACAAGAACCTCGATCCGAACTTCAATCCCAAGGACCTGCCGAGTACCAGCGTCGCTCCACCGCCCAGCGGCAACCTCGCCTATCCCCCCGGCGCCGATCCGAAACTCATCTCCGATCCCCAGGCGCGGCAGCGCTACGAGGCGGCCATCAAGCAGAACCAACAGCACGCCGAGAACTACCGTCTGCAGACCTGGCTCACACGGTTCGACCAGAGCATGTCGCCGAAAGTCGAACGCTTCATCCGCCTGGCTTACACCACCGTGCCGGGCGACCAGCGCGAGGTCTCCGAGACGGTCAAGAAGCTCATCCGGAACCCGCAGCGGGCCGACGCCCTCACGCGCGCCGCCGCGCCCAAAGGCCCGTAGGCGCCGGCTGGGTTACCCCTCGACCACCAGGTTGAATCCGAGCAGGCTGCTGATGGTTTCCACCGGCTGCCTGAGGTCGCCGTAAAAGGTGACCCGGTGCCAGCCCCAGCGGTCCCATTCGCCCAGCAGCTTGTGGATGTCCTTGACTTCCGCAGCCACCTTGGTGCGGCAGGCCTTGTCCTCGTCGATGTTGGCCACCGTCCTGGCCTGGTGGAAGACCACCTCTTTGCGGCCTGGACTGAACCGCAGGGTGGTGGTCATCTGGCCGAGCGGCAGCAGAGAGCGCACGGCGGCCCCTTTGCGGTCTTCGGAATGGTCCCGGATATGGTACGGATTGCTGGGCCCGTTGGGTCCGAACACCTTGCTGGGCGCCACGCAGTGCGCGTAGATGATCTGGTTCTTCGAGGTGTCGATGACCGGATCGGAAATGTAGCCTGGCCGGCCCGTCAGGTAGGTCATCACCAGCATGGTGATAGTGGACTCGAGATCCGCCTCGCAGGCGCCCACCAGCCCGTCGTTGTTGAACTGGAAGAGCCCCAGGCAGGGATAGGCCGGCAGCTTCCCGCCGTAGAACAGGCGCAGGCAATCGATGGCAAAAGCCTGGGCTTTGTTCTGCCGCATCAGGTCCTGCATGGCGATGTACATCAGCCCCGATTTGCCGATCTCCTCGCGAGAAGGCTCGACGATCTTCTGGGCGTTCTTGATCCAGAGGTTGGCCGCTTTCTGAGCCGCCGAAGGGTCGGCCTTGCGGTAGGCTTCGTTGAGCTCGTCCGCGGAGACCAGCCGAACCGCCGGCCCGAAGACATCCTCGATGGCCTTGGCAACCGGAGGAAGGTCGCGGTCCAGCACATCCAGAATTACCGAGGAGCGGAGCTTCTTCAGGCACTCGAAACAGGCGACCGCCTGGACCACGTCCTCGAACCGGCTCGAGGAGACGCCGGCCACCTTGAGACCCTTGCGTCTGGCGGCAGCGTACTGGACCAGGAACTCGCCCGAGCCGCCGTACAGGTCATCCACGAACAGCGTCGGCCGCCCGGAGGCGGCGATCACCTGGGGAGCGCCGCACCAGATGCCCAGCATGTACACCAGGTAGCCGTCCACCTCGCTGTCGGCCTCCAGGATCTTCTTACCGTCCTCGGTGTTGTTGGCTGTAGCGGGCAGGAATTCGACCCGCGGGCAGGCCTGGCGGAGCTTCGCGGTCAGCTCTTTCTTCCGGCCCTCGTAGTCATAACCCTGGTAAGGCCAGGTGGGTTTATCCGGCGGGATGTGCGTGAAGACCAGCCGGAGCTTGGGCTTTTCCTCCGGCGCGGCAGAAGGAGCCGCGGCTTGCGGCGCGCTCCTGGCCGGACTGGGGCACGCGGCGCAAGCGGCGCAGGCCGCGCATCCGGCCAGAAACTGGCGCCGATTTGGGGACAGAGTCGTCAGTGGCATGCTGGAAATGATACGTCTTTCGCCCGCTCATTGGCAATCCGTCCGGAGCAGGCGAAATGCGGCAGACTGCTCGCAGGCGACCCGGCAGTTGCCTTTCATCCAGCCCCCGGAGACTCACGCAGGCCGGGGGCCTGCGCCACATCAGCAACTTGCCAGTGTGGTGAGGCAGGTCCCCGACCTGCCATGGCATTTTTTCACAGCCTCTCAGGCATTGCACCCCAAGTCTGTGAAACCGTGCTGCGGGGTTGACTCGGGGTGGGGTGGGGTGTATATTCGACTTGTCCGGGAGTCCAAAAAGGAAATCCGGCTTAGATCTCACGCTGGAGGCAAACCTTGCAACAGGGGAACTCGAACGACATCTCGCGCCGCGGCGCTTTAAAAGCGGCTGCCACCTTCATGATCCTTCCGTCGGGCCTGGCACGCGGCTACGAGGCCAACGCGAAGCTCAATCTCGGCATCATCGGCCTCGCCGGCATGGGCCGGGTTGACGCCAAGACTTTCGCCGGACTTGACGAGAACATCGTCGCGTTGTGCGACGTGGATTCCGCGATCCTCGACAAGCGCGGGGAGGAGTATCCGGGCGCCCGGAAGTACACGGACTTCCGGAAGATGATCGAGAAGGAAAAACTCGACGGGGTCAATATCGCCGTGCCCGATCACAACCACGCGTACATCAGCCTGTACGCGATGAAGCACGGCCTCCATACCTACTGCCAGAAGCCCCTGTGCCAGTCCGTGCATGAGGCGAGAATCATGGCGAAGGTCGCGGCGGAGACCAAGGTCGTAACCCAGATGGGTACGCAGAGCAGCGCCGAACCCCGGACCCTGCGCACGGTCGAGATGATTCAAGCCGGGCACATAGGCGAGGTCACTGAGATTCACATGGCGACCGACCGCCCCATCTGGCCGCAGGGCCTTGACCGCATCGCGGGCGAGGATCCGGTGCCGGCGAGCCTGGACTGGGATTTGTGGCTCGGCACGGCGGCAGAGCGTCCGTACCAGGCCAAGTGGCCGGACAGCCATCCAATCCATGCGCCCCAGAACAAGCGGGTGCGCGGCCCGGGCGGCACGCTCTACCATCCGTTCTCCTGGCGCGGCTGGGTGGACTTCGGCAGCGGTGCGATGGGCGACATCGCTCCGCACAGCATGAACGTGATCTTCCTCGCGCTCGACCTCGGCGCGCCTTCGGCCATCGAAGTCCTGGAAACCTCCGGCATGAAGAAGGAGATGTACCCGGAGTGGAGCATCGTCCGCTTCGACTTCGCTCCTCGTGGAATCCACCCGAAGATGTCGATCTACTGGTATGACGGCATGCAGCCGCTGCCGGTATCGATGAGGCGTCCCGCGCCGCCGCCCCCGGCCGGAACCACTGGTGCCCAGCAGCCCTTGCGCGGCGGCCAGGGCGGCATGGTCTGGATCGGCACCAACGGCAGCTTTCCTGCCGGACGGGGTCCCTACGCTGGCTCGAATACGGAGTTGCCTCCGCCGCCGCCCGAACGCGACTGGGGCCGTGAGGAAGTCCACAAGGATTGGGCGACGGCCATTAAAGCCGGGAAGCAGGCCCCCTGCCATTTCGGGTACGCCGGTCCGTTCACCGAGGCTTACCAACTGGCCAACATCGCGCTGCGCGTCGGCCACCGCATCGAGTGGGATCCGCTCGCCTTCCGCATCACCAATTGCCGCGAGGCGAACCAGTACCTCGTGCGCCAATACCGGAAGGGCTGGGATCTGAAGGAAATCGCCGGCAGCGCTTGGGACGTGGCTGGGCATCGGGCTTGAGCCCGCTCCGCCGTGCGGGACATCGACGACTATGAAACGCACTCTGGCCGCTGCAATGCTTCTCTGCCTCGGGACGGCTGCACAGGTCGTGCAGCCCCTCGGCGAGCGCGCCGCCGATGAGCGGCTGAGTTTTCAGACCAGCGGCCCGTGGTCGCCGCGCGTGCATCTCGACGCCGACGTCGCGATGGTCTATGGAATCGGCCCGCGGCTCCCCGCTACCATCGAGACCTGGCGCAGCCACGGCTACATCATTCACGTCATGACCGGCGTCGCATGGGGCCAGTATCAGGATTATCTCAACGGTCAGTTCGACGGCACGAACCACTGGGACCAGGCGCAGACGGATAAAGACGGCAAGATGATCCTGCACGGCGACAGCCGCACGATCCCGTACATGTCGCCGGGCGAAGCGTATGGCCGGTACTTGACCGTCGGCGTCAAGCGCGCGTTGGACGCGGGCGCCCAGGCCATCCACCTCGAAGAACCTGAATTCTGGGCCAACGGCGGATACGAAGAGAACTTCAAGCGCGAGTGGAAATCGTACTACGGCGAGGCCTGGCAGGCGCCGCACTCCTCGCCAGATGCGCAATACCGCTCATCGAAGCTGAAGTACTTCCTCTATCGCCGCGCGCTCTGCCAGATCTTCGATTTCGTGAAGAGCTACGGTACGGTGAACGGGCGCGCCATTCGCTGCTATGTGCCCACGCATTCGCTGGTCAACTATGCGCACTGGCGGATTGTGAGTCCCGAGTCCTCGCTCCTCGAAGTGGGGGCGGACGGCTACATCGCGCAGGTCTGGACCGGGACCGCGCGCACTCCCAACCTGTACGAAGGCCGCCGCAAGGAGCGCACCTTCGAGACCGCCTACCTGGAGTACGGCGCAATGCAGAACCTTGTGCGCGCCTCCGGGCGCCGGGTGTGGTATCTGAACGACCCCATCGAGGACGATCCGAATCACGATTGGGAGGACTACCGCACGAACTGGGAAAGCACCCTGACCGCGTCGCTCCTCCAACCCGAAGTCTGGCATTACGAGATCATGCCGTGGCCCCAGCGCGTCTTCACCGGCCGGTATCCGGTGAAGGGGGTTCCGGACGCCAAAACGGTCCGGCAGCAGGAACAGGCGCCGATCGGGACGGGCCTGGGCGGTTTCAGAGGACGCGCCAATGTCGAGCGCGTCGGAATTCCCAAGCCTTACGAGACCGAGTTGCAGAGCGTGATCCGCGCGCTTGGAGAGATGAAGCAGGCGGATGTGCGGTGGGAAAGCGCCGGCACGCGCAACACCGGCGTGCTCATCTCCGACACGATGATGTTCCAGCGCGCGGCGCCCAATCCGTCGGACGCGAATCTCGGGTCCTTCTATGGACTCGCCATGCCGCTGGTGAAGCGCGGCATCCCGGTAGACCCGGTGCAGATCGAGAGCGCCAACGCGCCCGGTTTCCTGGACCGCTACAAGCTGCTGCTGCTCACCTACGAAGGGCAGAAGCCTTCCAAGCCCGAATTTCACGACGCCCTCGCCGCATGGGTCCGCCGCGGCGGCGCGCTGGTAGTGGTGGACGACGACAGAGACCCGTACAACGCCGTTCGCGAGTGGTGGAACACCGCCCCCAACTCTTACCAGTCTCCCCGCAGGCACCTGTTCAAGAAGCTCGGAATTGCCTGGGAGCTCACGGGCCTCGCCCGAGTTGGGAAGGGAGTCGTGGTGCGGGAGTCCGCCTCGCCCGCCTCGCTGACCTACAAGGCAGATGGCGCGCAATCCGTCCGCAAACTCGCGCAACAGGGCGCGGCGGCTGTGAAGCTGCCGTGGAAGGAAACGAATGCGCTCGTCCTGCGGCGCGGCCCGTACGTGGTGGCGGTGGGATTGGACGAGTCCGTTCCCGGCGCGCGCGCCTATGTTCTAAAGGGCCGCTTCATCAATCTGTTCGACCCCGAGCTCGGCGTGCTCACTTCGGTGCCGCTCGAGGCCGGGCGCCGCGCGCTGCTGTTCGACCTGGGCGCGGTGAAGTCCGCGAATCCCCGCGTCGTAGCCGCCGCGTGCCGCGTGCGCGATGAACGGGTGGAAGGCAAGACCCTGAATTTCCGCGCCGAAGGCATCGGCGACACGAACGCGGTGGTGCGGATAGCCGCACGCAAGGCCCCCGCTGCGGTTGCGATCGGCGGAAAGCCCGCCGAAAAATCGCAATACGATTTCGCCGGCGGCACGCTGCGCCTGCGCTTCGCGAACTCGGTCGAGGGGATTCCGGTCGAGGTCCGCTTCCCGTAGCGCTCAGCTTTCGAGCGCCCGCCCCAGCGGCACAACTCCCCGCCGTCAGAGCGTCCGTCACCTTGGCAATACGCCCTGCTGTGCCAGCAGCCGAAACAGTTGCAGACGTGTAGGATGGGATTTTGCTCGCTGCCCCAGAAGTGTTGGCGGCGTTGTCGGGGATGTCGGTTCAATCTTTGCTCCCTCGGTTTTCTCGAGGCAGATTACGTTGCGCCACCCCGCCATAGGCAGCGGGAGGCGGCGTGCCCAAACGGCCGCGAAGCTGAAGAGCCGGATCGCCTTGTTGCTGGCCGGCCTGGGCGTCACCAAGACCCACAGTCGGCCGCATGTCTCCGATGACAACCCGTTCTCGGAAAGTCAGTTCAAGACCCTGAAGTACCGGCCCGAGTTCCCCCAACGTTTTGGCTCGATCCAGGACGCCCGCGGCTTCTGCCAGGTCTTCTTCCCCTGGTACAACATCGAGCACCATCACAGCGGCATCGGCCTGCTCACGCCCGAAGTGCTTCACTACGGCCGGGCCGATGACGTCATCGGTCAACGTCAGGTGGTCCTCGGCCAGGCTTTCCAGCGGAATCCCGAACGCTTCGTCCGGGCGCACCCCCGGCCACCGGCCCGGCTTACGGCCGTTTGGATCAATCCGCCGCCCGCGCGGGCGGCGAGTGAACAGGAGCAACACTAATCTATTCGGGCAGGTGTCTCAAAATCGTTGACAAATTCCGTCGCCCGCCGTGAGCCTCGCGTTAGCCGGACAGTAGTGGCATGCAATCAAACAGATCCACATGCGATCCGGGGAGGAACTTCAGTTTAGAGGTCTAATCGCGATTTCCTTAAACCACACCACGTCGAGGTTGTGATTCTGCAGGCCGAACCACCCCTCGTCGGGGCGCGGGACTTTGTAATAGTCGCTGATTCTCTCCCTCATTGGCGTCACGCCCTGGGTGTAGTCGGTGACCTTAACGCCATTGACCGTGACGACGGTGTGAGGGCCGTTGATCATGATTTCCATTGTGGTCCATTCATCGGGCTTGACCGGGGGCGGCTCCATGACATTCGTCATGCCGAAGATCGAGCCGGTGCTCCTGCCGCCAATCTGGATCTCGTGGGCGATCCGAACCACCTCTTGCTCATCGGTGGGTTCTTTCGGAATGCGGATGTACACCCCGGAGTTCGATCTTGGCCCCACTTCTTTGTAGACCACGCGGAGGACGCAGTTCCCGATCTTTTGCTTGTAATAGAACAGGCCGAGTGTGCGGTCGACGCCTTCTGTTTTCAGGACTCCGTCCTCGACGATGAAGCGCCCGTAACCGATGTGGTTCCAGCCGTTGAAGTCTTTGCCGTTCCAGAGTTGCTTCCACTCTCCGGACTGCGCGCTGACGATCGAAGCCCCGAGAGCGAGCAGCACAACCAATGGAATCAAATGACTCCTCACCATTCACCTCCTGTGTCGGACTTCCACCAGAACTCCTTCAGTGGAGTTCTGAAAAGGCGCCTGTAACGTGCCGCCAGCCATATCGTACTGCTCCGGGTCGACGCGCTGGAACGTCATCTTCATCAACCCGCTTTACGCTGGGATGTTCTTAAGCTCGTTTATGGTGCGGTTCTTACCGTCGCCTTCGTACTCCGCACGCGCGGGCGCCTTGTCGACTGCCCTTTGCGTTTTCGGATCGAACAGTTTCGTCTTGCCCTCGCGGTAGGCGTCGACGCCCAACCGGATGGCCACCATGACCTTGTACCCGAGTTCAGCGGGAAGGTTGGGCTGCTTGCGCGAGCGCACGCACGCGAAAAAATTCGTCGTGTGCGGGGTGCGGGCATCCCGCTGCTGGCCTTGAGCAGGCAACTCATGTACCTTCGGCTGCGATCGCTGCCGCGGCTGCCCCTGTCGTTGCAGTTCGGGGAATGTCTCCGGCGCCACCAGCACACGGCCGCCCTCGACCACGATTGTGCTTCTGTTGCCGAAAATGACTTGCTGGTGATACCGGCCTATAGATCCGTTCACCATGCTGCCGGACATGTTGATGATGAAATTCGGGTACTCGATGAGCGTGGCGGAGGTATCGGGCACTTCCCGGTCCTTCTGCACGTAGATGCCCCCCGATGCGCTCACGCGTATGGGAAAGTGTGCCCCCATGGGAAACAAGAGTGGTCCCAGGCCGTGATAGAACAGGTCAGTGGCAAGGCCGCCCGAATAGTCCCAGTATTTGCGGAAGCGGAAGTAGCGCTCGGCGCTGAAGGGCCGCTTCGGCGCGGAGCCCAGCCAGCGGTTCCAGTCTATGGTTTCGAGGGTACCCTCCGGCTCGATACGGTAGTTCATTACACCCGGCAGCGAGTTGCCCGACGAGGATGCTTGTGCACCCACAAGTTCCCCGATCTCGCCACTCTCAATCAATTCCTTCACCTTGTGCGTGCTCGGGGAAGACAGCCCTTGGGCTCCCACCTGCAGGACGCGGTTGTACTTCCTAACGGCTTCGGCGACGGCCCGCGCCTCCTCAATGGTGTAGGTCATCGGCTTTTCAAGGTAGACGTCCTTGCCGGCGGCCAGGGCGTCCAGGGCCATCCGGCCGTGCCAGTAATCGGGCGTAGCGATTAGCACGGCGTCCACGTCGTCGCGCGCCAGCAGGTCGCAATAGTCGTGATGGAGGTCCTTATCCGCGAGCTTGGCGATGTCCCGGGCCCGTTGCTTGCGGCGGGTGTAAATGTCGCAGACGGCCATTACCCAAATGTCCTTTTCTTCTTCGGTCTGCTTCATGAAGGCCTGGAGGTGCACGGTACCCATGCCACCCATGCCGGTCATGCCCAAGTTGATGCCGTCGTTGGCGCCCACCACGCCCGACGCCGATCGGGCGCTGACAGTGGGCTTAATCGCCTGGGGAGAGGCCGCGGCAACCGCGGCGCTCCCGAAAACCGTCGCCTCCAGCCACGAGCGGCTCAAGAAATCACGGCGTCTGGATTCATCAGAAGCTTGTCTCATGGATGAATTCCTTCTTAAAGCCACTGTGAGTGAAGTGGCCGGCGCAAACCCGACGGAGTAATGCGCCGGCCGCCCGTTACTACAGGCCGATCAGAAAGAAATCCTCGCTCCGAGCTGGATGTTCCGCGGACTGTTGCCCTGCGGCGAGGTGATCATGCCGAAGTTGCTGCTGCTCTGGGTCGTGTTAAAATCAGCGAGCGTAACACGGTTCAAAGGGTTCGAGGCGGAAGCCCGCATCTCAAGGCTCACCTTTTCATTGATGGCAAACTCCTTTATGAGCGCCATTTCCTCGCTTTGTGACCAATTGCTGCGAAAGTAGGACATTCTGCGAGGCGTGTCGCCATAGGTCATATTGGGCGGCAGGACGATGGCCGCCTTGTTGAGTCGGGGGACGCTCCACGCCACGCTTCTATCGGAACTCCATTGCGGATTGAGCAACGGGACCGTGCCGTCGGCAACCCCAGGCGCTAAGCTACACCGTACCTGGCCACCCGCACTGTATAAGTTCTGGCCGCACGTGAATACTAACGGCGTGCCGCTCACATAGGTGTGGATTGCCGATACCCTCCAGTTGCCAATGATTCCATTGAGCACCGGGTGCATGTTATTTAGCCACTTCATCCGTTTTCCGAAGGGCAGTTCGTAGACGTAGGCCATCCGGAGGTTGTGAGGCCTATCCTCGCTGGCGACGGCCTTGTCCAGCCGCCGGTTGTAGTAATTCTGAACGGTGCCGTCGCTGCTGCGGTTGGCGTCTTCGCCATTCGAAGTGGAAATCAACTTGCAAAAAGTGTAGTTGGCGATCAGGAACAGACCTTTCGAAAAACGATGCTCGAAGCTGGTCTCAAGGGCGTGGTAGGTCGAATGGCCATCGTTCTGACCGCCCGCATTGCTGTCGATTCCGGAGTACTGCGGGTAGGGACGAAGGGCCTGTTGCAGTTGCAGGTTGGTGCGGTAACCCGGAAACGGCAACTTGAACCCCGCGGCGATGACCGTGGGATTCGTCAAAGCGGTACTGACCGGCGTACTCAATAGCGTTCCATAGATGGCCCAGTACTTCGGATCAAGCTGATTTTGGTTCTGTTGCCTCGAAAGCATCTTGACTCCGACAACCCCGTGATAGGTCGCGCGGAACACCGCGGCCTGGCCCAGGCTTCTCTCGATCGTGAATTGCCAGTCCGCAAAATATGGCGCCCGGCCCGCCGTCGGGTTGTAATAGAAGGGGGTCCCGTAAAGCTGGATCGTCGGGTCGATCAGCGGCGGTGTGTTCGCCTTTATCGCCGCCTGGTCAGCCGCCCCTGACAAGCCATCCTTCCTCAGGAAAGCGATGCCGCTGGAGAGCGTGTTGGCGGTCGCGCTGTACGATCCGCCAAAGCCCTGGATGCCGTTGTCGGCGTTGCCATCTTCGCGCGACGGCTGGTAGAAGATGGACCCGCCGGTGCGGATCACGGTTTTGGACGTGATCTGGTAAGCGAGACCCAGCCGTGGACCCCAGGCGTTCATTCTGGTTTCCCCAAAACGGTCGATGCCGCTCCGGCCGGTACCGGTGCCGGCGAAGATCATCGCTCCAGGCAGTCCGCCCGCAGCAGCGTTCGGACAGGTCGGGCAGAAGTTGCTGTTGTTGTGGTTCCTTTCTCCCTTGGGGACCGGTATCTCATAACGCAGGCCCATATTCAGCGTAAACTTCCTCGTCACTTTGAAGTCGTCCTGAATGTACCAGGCGTAGTAAGGCCACTGGAACGCGGTGTCGGAGTAGTAACGGAAACTGCCCCCACTGTTCACGCCGAGCAGGAAGGAGGCCCAGTCAGAGCCGCTGTTGGCGACGTTCGGGTTGCCGGTCCCGGCCGCACTGAAACTCATCGATCCGTAACCATTGTTGTGGTCCAGCCGGCGATAAATTCCTCGCAGATAATTCATCCCGAACTTGACGGTGTGTCTTCCATTGATCCACGCCACTTGGTTTTTAATTTCCGTGGTCCTTTGGCGCGAATCCGTGAACACACTGTTCCCCCAGGTGACCCCTCCGGCGCCGAATACGGAGTTGATTCCGGCAGGAATTGGGTTCGGCATGCCCTTCAGTGCGAATAGCGTCGCCCACTCCGGGGGTGCATTCCACACGGAAGGGGGCGCTTCGACGAGGTGGCGTTTGTTGAAACCTACTGTGAGGTGATTCAGCAGGTTGGGCTTGATGACGTAGTCATGGTTGTATCGGTAGTACTCGATCAGCACGTCCGTCGGAAAACCAGTGCCGGGAAGTCCCTCAATGGCGTTGATGCTCTTCTGAGCCGGGCTGAAATAGTGACTGTAGAGGAAGCTGGCACGGTGCTTCTCGCTAAAGACATAGTCGAGTTTGATCGAGGGCAAGGCCGTCCTGCCCTGCGACCAGCTCCTTGAGCGATAGTTCTGGGTTATTTTGCTCGGATCGTCGGGGTGTGGCAGCATCGCGATGGCCGCCTTAGCCATTGAATCGATCCGTTCCGGACAAATCACGTCGAGAACGCCATTGCATTGCATGCGTGGGCGGTTGGCCGCATTCGCGATGATGTTTCCGCTGCCGTCGAACGGATCGTACAGCGGAATCGTCTTCCCGCTCGAGTCCACGTTTCGGCGCATGTCTCCGATGCGGTACTCGTCAACCACCAGGCTGGTCAGGCTCGTCGATTGGCCGCTCCTGTTCATGGCTTTTTCGTACGCAAAGAAGAAGAAGAACTTGTTGCGGCCGTCGTACACCTTGGGGATATAGACCGGTCCGCCAAAGCTTCCGCCTGGGTTCCACGTGCGTATGATCGGCCTCTTCGACGCCACGAAGGTGAACCCGCGGGCGTTGAAAACCTCATTGCGATTGAAGACGAATCCGCTGCCGTGCACCTCGTTGGCTCCCGACTTAGTGACCCAGTTGATCACGCCGTTGGAAGTGCGGCCGAATTCGGCGGAGTAGGCCCCGCTCTGCACCTTGAACTCCTGCATGCCCTCCACGCTCACGCCGTTCATGGATGGGTCGTTGCGGCGCTCGCTATTGGCTTCGGAGCCGTCCAGTTGTTCGCTTTGGCCGTCCAGCAGGCCACCGGCAATGCGCGGGTTGCTCGATGACCCAATCACCCCCGGCGTCAGGATGACGAAGGCCAAGTTGGCTCTTAGGCCGCCGCCGATGAACAGCGGCAGATCGCTGATCGCCCTGGCCGGTATGACCTTGCCAAGGTTTGTCCCCTGCGAGTCCAGCAGAGGAGCCTCGGCGGTCACTTCCATTACCTGCTCGACCGCCCCCACAACGAGTTGCATATCGAGACGGATAACGGTGTTCACGTTCACTACGAGGTTGGCGACCTCGGACTTCCGGAAGCCGGCCTTCTCGGTAGTGACGGTATAGGTGCCCGGTGTCAGGTAGAGCGCGTTGTAGATCCCATCCGAGGCCGTCCGGACGGTCTGAGTCAAGCCAGTGTTCACATTCTTGACGGTGATAGCGGCGTCCGGTACGGCGGCGCCGCTGGGATCTGTCACTGTGCCCGTAATGGTGCCCGTATTTTGGGCGAGGCCGACCGCCGCCATCACGAGCATCAGTGTCAGCCCCGTAATCGCTAAGATGCTGATTCGTTTAACGTTACCCATTTCAACTCCGTTTGTTAATCTTCTGATGCTGTCCTCACCGCCCAGCGGCGGGACGTCCCCGTGATCCACCGCCCGGCGGCTATCT
>Ga0315277_10008347_pt1 | contig 13333 bp, 11 predicted proteins | sample YL17G05_15_MG_FD_203695 | JGI IMG/M metagenome (GOLD analysis project Ga0315277, IMG submission 203695) | Sediment microbial communities from Yellowstone Lake, YNP, Wyoming, USA - YL17G05_15 | ecosystem: Environmental > Aquatic > Freshwater > Lake > Sediment | place: USA: Wyoming | collected...
TCGTCAGAAAGGGAAAGAGGCTGTTCAGGGCAAAGATGCAGAAGCGTTTTCCGGCGGGGATTTCGATAGTGCCTTCTCCCCTGATAAAGAAGGCGTCGCCGACCTTATGGCGGGCCCCGCATCGCTCCTTAACCTCAACCACTTCAATCTTCAAATCTCTCATCGCTCCTCCTCCGCCATTCACTATACAAACGGCCATCAAAAAATGCAAATAGGGAGCAAAATGGGAGAGTTCCCGAAATTCGTTGACAAACCGGAATTGTTTGGAATAAAATACCCATCCGAGTGTAGAGGATAAGTAGGAGGCCTATATGGCAGCGAAAGCCGAACCCAATGTCGTTCCGCTATGCGATGTACTGCTCGTTCTCCTGATCATTTTCATGGTTATCACGCCTATCGTTCAAAAGGGGATCGATGTCAAGTTGCCGGAAACCTCGACCGATACGGGCGGAGGGATGCCGACCGGCCTGATCGTCTTGACGATGAAGAAAGACCTGTCTGTCCTGATCAACCAGCAGGTGGTCGAGCTCAGGATGCTCCAGGACGAGCTCAGGCGTATCTACTCGGCCCGTCAAGATAAGACGATCTTCATCAGAGCCGATGCCAAGCTCCCCTACGGCCGCATCATGGAAATGATCGACATCGCCAAGGGAGCCGGGGTTGAAGTGCTCGGCATTATCCCGGAGTATTTCACCGAAGAGGAATCTCAATAGCCTGGCCCCATCCCCAACCTCTATCCCCATGATAGGGAAAGAATTATTCCTGTTTCTCACTGGGCTCCTGTGGCTTGCCGGGCCCGCACCGGCCCAGGTCGAACTCATCGGCCCCCTCACGCCCGAACTGATTCTTGAGAAAATCCCAGAGTGGAAGCCGTTCATCGATGGCTACTCCCCCCGCCTCGATATCATCAGCCGGCTCCAGGAAGTGCCCGAAGTGGTCCGGGTCGAGGTCTTCCTGGGGACCTGGTGTCCCGATTGCCGGCAGCATGTCAGTGCTTATTTAAAAATCATGGACATGGTCCGGAATCCGATGATCCGGACGACCTTTATCGGGGTGCCGCGCGACCGCACGGCCCGGGGCCCCTATATAGAGGGAAAAAACATCGAACGGATCCCGACCTTCATCGTCTTCCTTCGGGATCAAGAAGTCGGGCGAATCGTCGAAACACCCCGCCGGTCGGTCGAAGAGGACCTCTGGCAGATCCTGAAGATAAAACTCGGCGGCGGGTCCGACTCGTTCCCCCCTATTTGATCGGTCCGATCACTTCCCGCGAAATGACCAGCCTCTGGATCTCGTTCGTCCCCTCGTAGATCTGGAGGAGCTTGGCGTCCCGCATCAGCTTCTCCATGGGATAATCCTTCATGTAGCCATAGCCGCCGAAAATCTGAAGGGCCTCAACCGTCGTCCGCATGGCCACATCCGAGCCGTAGCACTTGGCCATGGCCGATTCCTTTCCGCACGGCTTGCCCTGGTCCATCAACCAGGCGGAGTGCATGACAAGATGGCGGGCCGCGCTCACCTCCATGGCCATCTGGGCGATCTTGAAGGCGGTATTCTGGAAAAGGGCGATCGGTTTGCCGAACTGCTGGCGGGTTTTGGCATAGTCTATGGCATACTCGAGGGCCGTCCGGGCGACTCCGACGCCCGCTGCGCCGACCGAGGCCCGCGTTTTGTCCAGTGTCTTCATGGCCACGATAAAACCCATGCCTTCCCTGGCCAGCAGGTTTTCAACCGGGACCCGCACGTCCTCGAAGAAGAGCTCGGTCGTATTGGAAGCCCGGTGGCCCAGCTTGTCTTCTTCTTTGCCGACGGTGATCCCGGGCGTCTCCCGCGGCACGACAATAGCGCTGACACCGCGGATTCCTTTTTCGGGATCGGTCAGCGCAAAGACGACATACAGGCCGGCTATCCCGCCATTGGTGATGAAACACTTGGAGCCGTTGATGACGTATTCGTTTCCGTCGCGCCGGGCCCGCGTTTTGGTTGCGCCGGCGTCGGAGCCCGCTTCCCGCTCGGTCAGGCAGAAGGCGGCAAATCCCATCTTCTTGGTAAAAGGCGTCAGGAATTTCCTTTTCTGCTCGTCCGTGCCGAAGAGGATGATGGGGGTAAAAGCCAAGGAGCTGGCCATGATGGTCGTGAACATCCCGGCGCACCCGGCGGCCAGTTCCTCGCTGATGATGGCGACCTCCAGCTCCTTCAGCCCACCGCCATCGTATTCCTGCGGGATGTTGCAGGTTATGAACCCGGCCTCAAAAGCTTTCTTCATGATCGCCTCGGGGAACTCGTCTCCTTTGTCGTATTTGGCGGCGTTCGGGCGCATCTCCTTGACGGCAAACTCGCGGGCCATATCCTGCAGGGCCTTCTGTTCTTCGCTCAAGCTAAAATCGATCATGGTTTTCTCCTCTTCAGTTTCTTTGATATCCCGGGGGTTTTATATACTGGATGCGGAACCAAAGTCAATCCAATGACAACCCGGCCGGCCGGTCGCCGTCCCGGCGAAAAAGGAGCCGCTCCCGGGTCAGGCGGGGCGAGGCGTTCTCCAGACCGAAAACGGCGCTGACGACATCCTGCGGCCTGAGGCCCCGGCGGAAGAGGGCCGGGTATTCAAGATAAAGCTTATTCTCCTCAACACTCACCCTTGAAGCTATCGGAAATTCCGCCTGCCCTTCGAGGAAGCGAGCCATCTCTTGCCGGACGAAGTCGAGGTTATCGACGTGACTCATTCCGAGCGCGGCTTTCCGGGCCTCCAGGGCCGCACAGAAAACCTCGTCCGAAAGATCCAAAGAATAGACCAGGCCGTAGATTCTTTCGGTGAGAGAGGCTTCGGAATCGCCGACCATCCGGACGCTCAAAAAGCGGATCCCGGAACGCGTCGAGCGGTTGAGACGTCCGAGGAGCGCTTTCCCGTCAAATCGATAAAAAGATCGGAACTCGAAGCATTCTTCTTTGGCCGGCATGCCCAGCGGGAGGGCGGGGGCATAGGAAACAAGCATCTTGGGGTGGAATCCGGACGAGTGGGCGACTTCAACTCCGGCCCGCCGCAGGGACCTTTGGAGGTGATTGGTTAGGTCTCGATGGGATAGGAAGCGGGCCAGGCCGGACTTTTCATAGAAGACTTCGTAGCGCAGCTCCCGGTCCGTCCGCCGGCCGAATGAGGCGGGCTTTATCGGCTCCTTCCGGTCAGGGAGCGGTTGTGTCCTCCGACGCCGCAAGGGGGAATCACAGCCCCGGCACAGGCCGCAATCGCTTTCCAGGCAGGAAGCTGTTCTTTCCTCCCTGACGGCCTTTTCGAGCTCGGACAAAAGGAAGGCTTTTTTGATCCCCGTCTCGATGTGGTCCCAGGGAAGCACGGCGTTTTTTTCTAGGGGACCGAGATAGGTCCTGTAGTCGATCCTTTCGGCCAAAAAGGCTTCCTCCCAACGGTTAAAATCGAAGCGGTCTATCCAGCTGTCGAACCGGGCGCCTCGCTTCCAGGCCTGGACAAGAGCTCCTCCCAGCATCCGATCGCCACGGGAAAAGACCGCTTCTAAGACAGAGCTCCCCGTCGGGTGAGTCCTGATCGCAACCGAACGGGCCCGGCTCAGCCGGGAGCGGATGAGCCTCTGTTTTTCCCCGAGCGTCCTCTCCTCCTCCATAGACAGCCATTGGAATGGAGTGTGCGGCTTAGGGATAAAAGAGGATAGGCTGAGGTTGATCCGGGGCGGCCCCTTCAGCACGCTCCTTCCCAGCCGGAGGATCTCCTCGACCAGGCGGACGATCCCTTCGAGGTCTTCGTCTTTCTCCGTGGGCAGTCCCACCATGAAATAAAGTTTGAGGAGCCGCCAGCCCCTATTAAAAGCCGTGGACGCGGCCTCCAGGATATCCTGATTATCGAGTTCCTTGTTGATGACCCGGCGCAGCCGGTCTGTGCCGGCCTCCGGCACAAGGGTAAAACCTGTTTTTCGGACCTTGAGGATGTTCTCGGCCACCGACGCGGACAAGCCCTTCGGCCGGAGTGAAGACAGCGACAGCGAGATCTTTTGGCCGGCCAGCTCACCCATGAGAGCGGTCACTGTTTCTTCGAGAAAGGGATAATCGCTTATCGAGAGAGCGGACAGGGAAACATTCTCAAACCCCGTCGCGGCGAGGCTCCGTCGAACTTTTTCCCGGACAAACACCGGGTCCATGGTCCGAAAGGGAAAATAGATATTGGACGCCTGACAGAAACGGCAGCGCTGGGGACACCCCCTGGCCACTTCGATCGTCACCCGGTCGAAGACGGCCTGGATATCAGGCACGATGATAGCTTCGGGATAGGGAGGTTTTCCCAAGTTCTCCTTGATCCGTTTTCTGATTTTAGCCGGCGCGTTGTCTTTGGGACGCCGGGCCTGAAGCCCGGAGCCCCGCGGAATGATGCTTTCATAAAGGCCGGGCACATAGACTCCCGGGATTTCCGCGAGCCCGCCCAAGATCCGGTCCCGGCTTGCCCTGCCCTTGCGGAGCGCTACAAATTTCTCGACAATCTCCAGGAAAGCCTCCTCCCCGTCCCCGATGAGAAAGGCATCAAAGATATCGGAAACGGGCTCCGGGTTGAAAGCGGCCGGGCCTCCGGCGAGCACCAACGGAGAGCCCTCTCCCCTCTCGCGCGAAAGGAAAGGAATCCCCCCAAGGTCCAACACGGTCAGGATGTTGGAATAGTTGAGCTCATAAAGAAGGGAGAACCCGAGGATATCGAATTGGCCGATAGGGAGCTGGCTTTCCAGAGAAAAGAGGGGCAGCCCGTTCTGGCGCAGGCTCTCTTCCAGGTCCGGCCAGGGTGCGAACACCCTTTCCGCCGCCAGATGAGGCTGCCTGTTGAGGATGTCATAGAGAATTTTCTGCCCGAGGTAAGACATCCCGATTTCGTAGACGTCGGGAAAGACAAGAGCGATCCGGGCCTCGATCCCGGCGGGGTCCTTCCGGATGCTGTTCCATTCTCCGCCGATATACCGGCCCGGCTTTTCTACCCTTTCCAGGATAGCCTCCAAGCGTCCTTTCCCGCTCATGACTTCACCTTGAGGCAAAGGGCTCCGGCATAGAAGGGGATCATGAGGGCCCGGGCGTCTCCTCCCATTTAGATATTGGCGAACCGCCTCATCTTGACATTCAACACGAGACCCACCCCAAGAAAATTGGCCAGGAGAGAAGACCCGCCGTAGCTGAGCAAAGGGAGCGGGATGCCCACGATGGGAAAAATGCCGATGACCATGGCCACATTGACAAGGAGCTGAAAGGAGATCATCAGACTGACCATGAAAGAGATATAGATTCCAGCCCGGTCCCTGGATTTGCCCGCCGACCGGAACAGCCTCCAAAGAAAAAGGTAATATAGCAACAAGACTCCCACTATCCCGAGAAACCCGAATTCCTCTCCAATCACAGAGAAGATAAAATCTGTGTGCCTGGCCGGAAGGAACTTGAGCTGGCTTTGGCTGCCTCTGGCGAAGCCCTTGCCCAGGAGGCCGCCGGATCCGATGGCGATCTTGGACTGGAGGATATGATAGCCGGCTCCCTTCGGGTCCCGGCTGGGGAAGACTACGGTCGCCAGTCTTTGCTTTTGATAATCCTTGAGGTAGAAATTCCAGCCGGCGACCCCGGCCAGGAGGGCCAAAACAAGGATCCCGATGACCGCGTTTCTTCTCAAACCCGCCAGAATCAGGGACCCGAGGAGGAGGGGAAGGAAGCTCACCGCGGTCCCCAGGTCCGGCTGCAGAGCGACGAGCAGGAACGGCAGAGCGACGAGCCCCGAGCTGGTCGCCACGGCCGTGGCCGAAACATGATTTCTTTTGTATTCGGCAAAGAGGCGGGCCAGGACCAGAATAAGGGCGATCTTGGCCAGCTCAGACGGCTGGATCTGAAAATAGCGCAGCTTGATCCAACTCCCCTTGCTAATGAAGCGGCCGAATACGAGCATCATCAGAAGGACAAAGGACACCGCTCCATAAAGATAAAAGGAGAAGCTTATCAGCACCTGGTAATCGAAGAGCAAAAGAATAAAAAGGGCCAGGAGGCTCGCGCCGATAAAGATAAGCTGTCTCCAGTAATAGTGACCCGGCACGTAATGGGAGGCGCTGTAGATGACGATGACGCCGAGCAAAGAGTTCAGAACGAGAAGGCCGATCAGGAACCAGTCGATGTTCTCAATCAGGCGCCGGTCGATCATTTTTTTCCCGATAAAGTGAAAAAAGTTCTTTGGCCAGAGGCGCGGCGGTGGCGCCACCCATTCCCCCGTACTCGACCAGCACAGTCACTACAATCTGAGGATTGTCCCGCGGCGCGAAACCGGAGAACCAGGAATGGGTTTTGATCTGCTTGCCGAGCTTTTCCGCCCGTTCCCTGCTGATCAACTGGGTGGATCCGGTTTTTCCGCAGACATCAAAACCGTCGACTTTAGCTCCGCGGCCGGTCCCCTCTTCATTGACGCTTTTCCACATCCCCCGGATAACGATTTCAAAAAGCTCGGACCTGATATTCTCAGCGGGAGAAGCGCCCGGCGCCTGCCCCTGAGATAAAGCTGAGGACATAAGGAGGTGGGGAGCGACAGCGCGGCCGCGGTTGGCTACGATGGCCGTGTGGACGGCCACCTGGAGGGGGGTAACGACGAGCGGCCCCTGACCGATGGCGACTGATATAGTCTCACCGGGGTACCAGTCCGTCTTGCGCGCGCTTTGGCTCCATTCCGGCGTCGGCACCAGGCCGTCCTTCTCTCCCGGGAGGTCGATCCCGGTCCTTTCTCCGAGCCCAAGTTTCTTGGCCGACTCGGCGATCCGGTCGATGCCCATCCGGCGGCCGACATTGTAGAAATACACATTGCAGGAATGCCGGATGGCTTCGGTCAGGCTGAGGGCACCATGACCTCCCCTTTGCCAGCAGTTAAAGGGCCGACCGTAAAAATAGGCGGCTCCACCGCAGAAAAAGCTGGTCTGCTCAGTGATCAATCCGGCATCCAGGGCCCCGAGGGCCATGGTCAGCTTGAAAATGGAGCCGGGCGCATACAGGCCCCGGATCGCCCGGTTTTCCAGGGGATGGTCTTCCCGATTGATAAGCTCCATCCATTCCTGGGGAGAGAACCGGGTGATGAACTTGTTCGGGTCGTAGGTAGGAAAGCTCGCCAGTGCTAAAACTTCTCCTGTCTGGGGATTGAGGACGATGATGGCCCCTTCCCGTCCTTCGAGGAGCTGGCTCGCCTTTCGCTGCAGATCGAAATCCAGGGTGAGCTGGACATCTCGCCCGGGAGTGGGCTCGGACCGGGACATTTCGCGCCGGGTACGTCCCTGGCTGTCCACGATCTCCATCTTCCAGCCGTCGACTCCGACAAGAGTCGACTCATACCGACTCTCCACTCCGGTCCGACCGACCATTTCCCCAAGGTTTCTTCCGGCATAAGCTTCGCTCTTCAGCTCCTGGGGCGAGAGTTCCTGCATGTAGCCGATGACATGGGCGGCCAGGTCGCCGAACACGTAGTAGCGGCGGGGGTCGGTCTCGACGATGAGCTCCGGGAGTTCGAGCCTTCGGGACTCGATCCGGGAGACGTCTTTCAGGTCCAAGTTCTCCTTGACCACGATCGGACGGAAAAGAGGCAGGGATTCGTACTTGGCGATCCTTGTCTTCAGGTCCTCGGGAGAGATCTCCAGGAGCCGGCCGGTTTCATCCAGGGAGCGGTCATAATCCCGGCAATTCTCCCGGATGATCGAAGCCTTGAAGGAGGCCGTGTTCTCGGCCAGGATGATATCATTCCGGTCCGTGATCAGCCCGCGGGGCGCCGGGACGACGCTCTCCCGGGTGCGGTTGGCTTCGGCCAGGGCCCAATATTTCTTGTGATCCAGGATCTGGACTTTCCAGCAGTAGAAGACGAGGAAAAGAAGAAGCAGGCCGACCACGGCGGAAACCTTTCCCGTCCGGCTCAGGATGAGCGAGACATCTTCGTAGAACCTGTTTTTTTCCATGGCCCGAATCTAGGACCTCCGCGCCTCCCTCCTCCTTTGCACCTGAAAGGCGGCAGTGACGAACAGGGCGGCAGCCGGAGGCTGCAGAAAAATGAGCCCTCCGGCCGGCGAGAAGCGCTCGCCGAAGAGGAACAGGACCAGGGTTTTCCAGAGGAGGAGCTCAATGGTCGCGATGACGAGGACAAAGACAAAAGTCCGGGTCGCGGGAGTGACATTGATCTTGCGCGAGATGTACCCGGCTCCGAATCCCAGCAACGTTTTGGTCAGGCCTCCCACTCCAAAGATCCCCAGGGAAAGCGAGTCCTGGAGAAGGCCGCACGTTGTTCCCATGAAGGCGCCGAAAACTTCGTGCCGAGTCAGGCCAAAATAAAGGACAACCCAGGAAAAAGCGTTAAAGACGATGAGAAGCGACGCCGACACTTTGCCCAGGATGGTATGCAAGACGATCGCCAGGACAATCCCGGCGAAACCCTCAAGGATGCGCTTCATCTCCGGTTATCCTCAGGACAGGTCTCTTAGGTCCACCGTGAATACCGCCACCTGGTCCAAGTCCGACAAGTCGAAATAGGGCGCGACGACGACCTTCTTGAAGAGGTCATTGTCCTCGGCGACGGACACGATCCGTCCGACCGGGATGCCGGACGGGTAGATGCCGTCCAGCCCCGATGTCAGGACCTCTTCATCCACGCTGACATCCTTGTTTGTCTTAACGACGTACTTGAGCCGGCACATTCCTTTGCCGTCTCCCTGCAGGATGCCGACCACCCGGAAACGCCCGGTCAGGACACCCACTCCGCTATCCTCATCCGAGATGAGCTGGACGCGCGATTCTCCCTGCGAGACGGGGTCAACCACACGGCCGACCAGGCGGCCTTTCCTATCCAGGACGACCATGTCCTTGCGAACGCCGTCGCCCTCTCCCTTGTTCAAGTGGATGGACTTGTAGACCTGGCCGGAATCGATCCCGATCACCGAAGCCACCAGTATCGACCGGGAGACCGTTGCTAAAACGTCCTGGATTCTCCGGCTCCCCTGGAATTCGAGGAGAAGGTTCTTGAGGGCCATATTCTCTTGGCGAAGCCGGAAGGCCTCGTCCCGCAGGGTTTGGTTCTGCCCCTGGACATCACGGAGATAGAAATAGTTCTGCCAGAAATTCTTCAGGCCGCTAAAAAAGGAGACGACGCCGTGCTCGATGGGTCCTAAGACGGAGAAGACCGCTCGTTCGAAGTAGGTCGGCTCATCCCCTCTGGGCACTTGAATGGAGACGAGCAGGAGATGGATAAAGACCAGCCCCGCCAAAAGGAGGAACCGTTTTCTTTCTTTCACGCACCGCTAGTCGAGAGCGATTTTCTTCAGCAGGTCAAGGTCATCCAGAAGTCTTCCCGCCCCGAGGACGACGCTGGTCAGAGGGTCGTCGGTGACGAAAACCGGAAGCTGCGTCTCATCGCGGAGCCGTTTGTCCAGGTTCTTGAGGAGCGCCCCGCCGCCGGTGAGGACGATGCCCCTGTCGATAATATCGGCCGAAAGCTCGGGAGGGGTTTTCTCCAGGGCGATGCGCACGGCGTTGACGATGGCGGCCACCACATCCTCCAGAGCCTCGCGGATCTCCTGGTCGTCGACGACGATCGTTTTAGGGATGCCCTCCCTCAGGTCCCGGCCCTTGATCTCCATGGTCAAGGGCTCGTCCAGCGGGTAGGCGGAACCGAGCTGCATCTTGAGCGTCTCGGCCGACCGTTCGCCGATCAGCAGGTTGTACTTTTTCTTGAGGTAGCTGATGATCTCATCATCCATCTCATTGCCGGCGATGCGAATGGAGTGGTTGAAGACGATGCCGTTCAGGGAGATGACGGCGATATCGGTGGTCCCGCCGCCTATATCGACGATCATGTTGCCGGTTGGATCGGAGATCGGGAGGTCGGCCCCGACCGCGGCGGTCATGGGCTGCTCCACGAGATAGACTTCGGAAGCTTTGGCCCGGATGGCCACGTCCTTGACGGCCCGGCGCTCGACCTGCGTTATGCCCGTGGGGATGCCGATGACGATGCGCGGCCGCAGCCAGAAGCCGCGGTTATTGGTCGCCTTCTTGATGAAGTAGTCGAGCATCTTCTCCGCGATCTCGAAATCGGCGATGACTCCATCCCGCATGGGTTTGATGGCCGTGACCGAAGTGGGCGTTTTGCCCAGCATCTCCTTCGCCCGGCCTCCCACGGCCTCGACCTTGCCGGAGATCTTGTTGACAACGACGATCGAGGGTTCCTGGACGATAATCCCTCTTCCCTTGAGAAAGACGAGCGTATTGGCTGTGCCCAGGTCGATGGCCAGGTCGCAAAACAAGCGGTCCTTAAACCAGCTGATGAGGCTCATGATCTTCCTTCAGAAGGCTCTATTGTATTCTATCCGAATCCTCATTTGCAAGTAGCGGGGACGTTCCCCGAAGTGTCACCTCTCAGGGGATGGCTCCGCGGGACACCTCCCTCCATTCGTCCCTCCATTTTGGACTTGACTAACAGAGGATAATTTTAATATACATTAAGGCGCTTCGAGAAGAAAGGAGCCAAAGATGAGTTACAAACCTTATGTTCCTGAAACCACCACCATGAAAGAATTCACAATCAGGGCCCTGATCCTGGGCGTCATCATGACTGTTATTCTCGGCGCCGCAAACGCCTACCTGGGGCTTCGGGCCGGAATGACCATCGCCGCTACTTATCCGGCGGCGGTCATCGGCATGGCCATCCTGAAGCTGATGAAAGGGTCCATTCTGGAGGAGAACATGGCCCGGACGGTGGGCTCAATCGGTGAGTCCGTCGCCGCCGGCGCGATCTTTACTATCCCGGCGTTCATCATCTCCGGCGCCTGGCTGAGGTTCGACACGGTCGATGCCTATATCAAGTCGTCCGCCCTGATGTTCGTCGGTGGTCTGCTCGGGATCATGTTCGTGACCTTCCTGAGAAGAGTCATGGTGACCGACCCCGAACTCCGCTTTCCCGAATCGGTGGCCGCATCGGAGATCCATAAGGCCGGCCAGAAGGGCAGCCAGGGCGCGCGGTTTCTCTTCCAGGCGATGGGCTTGGGTGCGCTCATCTACGCCCTCGGCGTAGTCAAGATCTTCGCCGCCACCAAGGAGTTCATCATCAAGGTGGGAACGATCGGCGCCAGCTTCGTCCGCCTGGGAACGGCCGCGGAATCGCCGAAAGTCGCCGCCGGAGGGACCGTCGCCGTCTCCGGACCGGGCATCTATCCCGCCTATATCGGTGTCGGCTACATCATCGGCCCGCGGCTGGCCTCGCTCAACTTCGCCGGCGGCGTCCTGGCCTGGGGGCTCTTCGCCCCCCTTCTCATGTTCTTCTTAGGACCTCAGCTCGTCGAGAAGTTCTACGGACCGGGCGTTGCCTTGTCCAGCGTCGCCTGGCCCGACATGATGCTCGACGTCTGGAAGTTCATCATCCGGCCCATCGCCGTTGGCGGAATGCTGGTCGGCGCGGGCTACACCCTATTCCGTATGAGGAACCTCGCGGCCGGGATGAAACGGTCGATCAGCGACGTCAAGAAAGCCACGGGCCAGACGCAGGTCACATCGCGTTGCGAAAGAGACTTGAACATCCGGCTGGTCCTGGGCCTTCTTGCCGCGACGGTCATCATGATGGTTTTCATCTACAAGATATTCTCCGGCTCCTTCGCGTCCGCGATACTGGCCGCGGTTGTCATGGCCGTCGCCGGATTCTTCTTCGCCGCCGTCTCGGGGAACCTGGTTGGACAGATCGGGTCGTCGAACAACCCCGTCTCCGGCCTGACCTTGTCCACCCTGATCATCGCCGCACTCCTCATGGTTGTCATAGGGGCTACCGGGGTCAGTGGAGTAGCTGCCGTACTCGGTGTCGCCGCTGTGGTCTGCGTCTCCTCGGCCGTGGCCGGAGAGATGCTCCAGGACCTCAAGGTTGGACACATCCTCGGCGGCACGCCGTGGAAAATGCAGATCGGGAACATTTTCGGAGTCCTGCTGGCTTCACTCGTTCTGTATTTTCCCCTACTCGTGCTCCACGGCGCCTTCCAGTTCGGCAGCAAGGAGCTCTCGGCGCCCCAAGCCGGGTTGATGGCTGCACTGGCCCAAGGGATCGTCGGCAAAGAGATGGCCTGGCCGCTGGTGATTGTCGGGATGCTGATGGGCTTTGCGTTTATCCTCGTCCAGATCAAGTCGCCTATGCTGGTGGCCGTCGGGATGTACCTTCCTCTGGAAACAACCTTCGCTATCTTCTGCGGCGGGATGATCAAGGGGATCGTGGAAAGGATGGCCAACCGCAGAGGCCTCAATCCCGCCCAGAAGACGCGGGTGGAAAACGCCGGCATACTGCTGGCCTCCGGCCTGATCGCCGGGGAAGCCCTCACTGGACTTTTGCGCGCTACCTGGAAATTCCTTTTCTTCCAGAAAGTCCTCGGCACAGACATCCCGGAAATCTTCGCCAACGCCAGTTATTATGTCGGGTTGGCAGTCCTCGTTTTGATCGGGGTCTATCTCGTCTACTTCCCGCTCCGGCACGCCGGCAGGGCCGATGAGCCGCCTCCGCCTTCCGCCGTCGTATAGCTCAGGCCTTTTTCCGAAACGCCGGCCTTTTTCAGGCCCCTCCGACCTACATGAAAGACTCCGACATTTTTAGCCCCCTTTTGATTGCCCCGAAATTTGAAAAAAAAGCCGCCCTGCCTTAAAATATTAACGGAAAAAGAAATGCCGGCCCGAAAAATAGTGACCTACGGACATCCCGTCCTCGAAAAGGTGGCGGAACCGGTCTCGGAAATCGACCGGGAGATCAAGGATCTTGCCCGGGACATGGTCCTGACGATGCATGCCGCCCCGGGGATCGGTCTGGCCGCCCCCCAGGTCGCGGTCAGCAAACGCGTTATAACGGTCGACCTTTCCGTGGGCGAAAACCCGGATGATCTGATCATCCTCGTCAACCCGGGGTTCATCGAGACCGAGGGAGAGGAGGTCTCAGAGGAAGGCTGCCTTTCCGTGCCCGGGATACATGAGAATGTCAGGCGGCCGGCCCGGGTTGTAGTCGGGGGAATCGACCTCGAAGGAAAAGAGAGGGTCATCGAAGCGAGCGGAACCCTGGCCCGGGTATTCTGCCACGAGATCGACCACATCAACGGCCGTCTATTCATCGAAAAACTCTCGCCCTTGAAAAAAGCGCTGGTCAAAAAAAAGCTGAAAAAGGACCAGGAAACCGGCGGGGGGGAATGAGGATTGTTTTTTTCGGCAGCCCCAGGGCCGCCCTGCCGTCGCTTGAACGGCTGCTCGAAACCGGACATTCGATCGGATTGGTTGTCACCCAGCCCGACAGACCGGCCGGACGCGGGAAAGAACCGACTCC
>Ga0315277_10008348_pt1 | contig 13332 bp, 14 predicted proteins | sample YL17G05_15_MG_FD_203695 | JGI IMG/M metagenome (GOLD analysis project Ga0315277, IMG submission 203695) | Sediment microbial communities from Yellowstone Lake, YNP, Wyoming, USA - YL17G05_15 | ecosystem: Environmental > Aquatic > Freshwater > Lake > Sediment | place: USA: Wyoming | collected...
GTGGAAATCGCGAACGGAAAATCAGGGGAATATTTAAAAGTATATAGTTTCGCGGTTTGCTCTTTATGATCAACTTCATCGTCAGCCAAGGTTGATTGGCAGCGCGGACACCAATTGACCACCCGCTCCCCGCGATAAATCACACCATCGCCATACATATCAATAAACATTTTTTTTACCGCCTTTTCCCGCTGACTGTCTAAAGTAAATGCCAAGCGCGACCAATCAAGCGAAGCGCCCATTTTTTTGATCTGATTCAAAATCGTTGATTGATTTTCCAGAGCGACTTTCATGACTTCAGCTAAAAATTTTTCCCGGCCGAGATTATGGCGCGTCTGGCCGGTTTCTTTAAAAATTTTTTTCTCGACGACATTCTGCGTGGCAATGGCGGCATGATCCGTGCCCGGCACCCAAAGGGCGCGAAAGCCGTTCATCCTTTTATAACGCGTCAGCAAATCCTCGATGGCGATCATCACCGAATGTCCGACGTGCAATTTGTCAGTCACATTCGGCGGCGGCAAAACGATCGTATGGGCCGGCGCGTTTTCCGGCAATGGCAAATTATCCGGATTAAAAAAACCGGAATTCTCCCATTCCTTATTAATTGCATCTTCGTAATCCGCCGGATTATATTGCTTTTCCAACTCTTCCGTCATCTTAAAATGCTAATATTTCCTTTATTTTATAATATAAGATTATCAAAACAAAACAGTTTTGGCAAGGCAAAAATAAATGATAAACAATAGCTGCTAGCTGATTATTTTTATCTAAAAACAATTGCTTTTTCCCCTGATTATTAGTATAATATAATGTTAACCGATTCTTATTGACTCCCCGAATAAATAAGTATAAGATTAGATTTTTGAAGAAAAATCCCCAGAGGGAAGGAGCTTTTTCCCCTTTAATCACTCTTAACAACAGTCTAATAAATGCTCTCAGCGCATCAGCAAATTTTTGAACAAATTAAAAAAGCGAAGAATATTTTAATCACTTTTTCTTCGGCCTGGAATGGCGATAATCTTGGCAGCGCCTTGGCTTTTTATTTATGGCTGAAAAAAATGGGCAAAAAAGCGGAAATAATTTCCAGCAAATCGGAAATCGGCACAGCCATGGAAATAAAAACCAAAGCATTCTCCTTCTTGCCGGGTTTTGGAGAAATAAAAAGGATCGCCCGCGAGATGAATAAGTTCGTTATTTCCCTGAATATTTCCAAAGCGCAGATCAAGGGCGTAAAATACCGTCTGGAATCAGGCACGGCCAAATTTATTATCACGCCGCTTAAGGGAAATTTTACCGAGGAAGACGTAAAAATCGAAACTGAAGACGCTAAGTATGACTTAATTATCGTCTTGGATACTCCGGACACGGAATCTTTAGGAAAACTTTTTATTGAAAACACTCAGTTTTTTTACGGCACGCCAATTATCAATATTGATCATCACAGCGCCAATGAAGAATACGGCCAAATAAACTTGATACAAATCAATGCCGTCGCGACCGCAGAAATCATTCTGGCGCTTTTTGCCGCCTATGAAGAAAATTTAATCGACGCCGATATTGCCACCTGCCTTTTAACCGGCATCATCGCTAAAACCAAAAATTTCAAAACCGCCAATATCACTCCGGACACTTTAGCCGCTACTTCGTCGCTGATTTCCCGAGATGCCAGACGCGAAGAAATTGTCAATAAACTTTACCGCTCCCGCGGCATCGGCGTTTTAAAACTTTGGGGGGTTGTTTTAAGCCGTTTAACTTATGCTAAAAACGGCCAAATTATCTGGTCAGCCATCACCAACAATGATTTTCTTAAAACTGATACTTCAAAAAACGACTTAAATGATATTATTGATGAATTAATCGCTAATATTCCAGAAGCAAAAGTAATTATAATCTTTTACGAAACCACTGATGCCGCCGGCAAACTGACAACCAGCTTTTTAGTTCATTCACCAAAAAATATCAACCTTCTGGATTTAACCCGCGACTATAATCCGCGCGGCGATGAAAAAATGGTGGAAATAGAAACCAAAAAACAATTGGAAGAAATCAAGGAAGAAATAATTGAATTGATTGATAAAAAAATAAATCAATATTCTTCTTAAACCAGCTAAGCTTGAAAAAACCAATTTAAAATGCTAAATTGGATATTGACGTCCGAAAAAAAGAGCGTCCATAGCTCAGCTGGTTAGAGCACGGCTCTTATAAAGCCGGGGTCGATGGTTCGAATCCATCTGGACGCACACAAAAATATTTCGGGTAATTAGCTCAGTTGGTTAGAGCGCTACATTGACATTGTAGAGGTCAGAGGTTCAACTCCTCTATTACCCACCAAATTCGGACAAGAGATAAGAAAGAAGGGAGAAGAAAAAAATATTTCTTATTTCTTCTTTCTTATCTCTTCTTTTTTATGAAAAAATTCCAGCGAAAAATTGAAAATTTTGTCTGCGCCAACTGCGGTGCAAAAGTTAAGGGCAACGGTTACACCAATCATTGCCCGAATTGCCTATGGAGCAAACACGTCGATATCAACCCCGGCGATCGCGCCTCGGATTGTGGCGGATTAATGGAACCTATTGGCATTGAATTAAAAAACGGGGAATATATCTTAACCCTGAATTGCCTGAAGTGCGGGCATATTCGAAAAAATAAAACAATCAGCGAAGATAATTTTGATAAAATCGTCGAGCTGGCAAAAAAATAAAAGGCATTAAACCGCGAATCAAAACCCGCCCCTATCTTTATAATTAAGCAAATTTCTAAAAACTAATTTCAAAACTGATTTTTTCTTGCAAAAAGGAGCTAAAACTTGTATAATTATAAAATAAAAATATCTTCATCCAAAATAACTATGTTTAAACTATTTAAAAAAGAATCGGGGCAAGATTTACAAAACGCGCCGGCAAAAGCACACGCCTGGCTAAAGGAAAATTATGAAGAGGGGCAGTTGTCCATCGATATTTACGAAACGGAAAAAAATATCGTCATCAAGTCCACGATTGCCGGCGTCAAACCGAACGATCTGGATATTAGTATTGATAATGATATGCTGACTATTCGCGGGCAGCGCCACGACGAAGCCGGGGAAGAAGGAAGGGATTATTTATATCAAGAATGCTATTGGGGCTCTTTTTCCCGCTCGGTAATTTTGCCGGTTGAAGTTGACGCCAAAAAAATCGATGCGGCGCTGGAAAACGGGGTCTTGACGATTATCTTAAAAAAATCTAAAAAAACTAAGAGGGTTGGAGTTAAAATAAAAGGCTAATCATGAAAATAAACTTAACGATTGAACGCTTTGAAGATAACGAAGCGATTTTAAAAAGCGAGGATGGGTTTTTCGTTTCCTGGCCAAAAGACAAACTCCCGGTTGATGCCAAAGAAAAAGAGATTATTATTTTTAATCTTAATTCGGAGGCTGTTGCCGAAACTAAAAACGACAACTTAGCCAAAGATATTTTGAACGAAATTTTAAACGCTGGATAAAAGAATTTGATCACCAGAATCGCCGTCACGGAACCTCTTTTTAAGTTAAGCAAAAAGAGGCTCGCTAAACGCGAATTGTCATGTTTTTCTTTAAGAAACAACTAAAAAAAGAAAGTGGGAGATCCGACTGGCTTTGGCTGCTTTATTTGGCGGCTGTTTTTTTTATCGCCATCGATATTATTGCCGCCAGTTATCTTATTTTTATAGAGCTTAACAAACATAAAATCTACCCGGGCGTCAGCATCGGGCAAATCTACTTGGGCGGAAAAACCACAGAAGAAGCAAAAAAAATAATTGAGACTAAGGTTAATGACATCAACCAATCCGGAATTAAGTTTGATTTTGAAGATCATGAGGCAATAATCACGCCGATAATTTCCTCTTTTTCCGGCGACTTTGCCTATCAAATAATAACTTTTAATACTGACAATACGGTAAAAAACGCTTTTTATGTCGGTCGCGGCCAGAATTTTTATGAAAATCTTCTGGAACAATTTAAATCATTGGCTTACGGCCAGCTGATAAAAACCGATTTTTCCTACGAAAAAGAAAAAATAAAAACAATGCTTAGTGAAAATTTCGGCCAGCTAGAACAGCCGGCGAAAGATGCGGAACTTTTTGCTACCACCACCCCCGGCTCATTAAAAAAAGAACTTATTTTCGGTATTAAAAGCGATTCGCCGGGATTTAAATTTAATTATGACCGAGCTTTGGAAAAAATGCGGATAAATTTAGAAAACCTGGACAGCTCGCCGATTAAAATTACCGGCGCCAAAGAATACCCGGCAATCCGCAAAAACGAATGTCAAAATATCGAAACTCAGGCTAAAGAATTTTTAGATAAAGCCGGTCTGACTCTAACTTTTGAAAATAAAAAATGGCTGGTGGGAAAAACTCAAATTGCCGATTGGCTGATGCTTTCCCGAGGAATAGACAATAAAATCACCATCGATTTAAACCCTGATAAAATAAAAAATTTCTTGGCGGAAAAAATAGCCTCCAAGATTGAAATCACCCCGGTTAATGCCCGTTTTCAAATTAAAGATAGCCGGGTTATTGAATTTATCGCCTCACGCGACGGGCAAAAAATTGATTTTGCCAAAACCTTTGAAAATTTAAGGGCCGGCTTTTTAACTAACAACGAAAATTCTTCAGCTATCGCCGTAACCAGCGTCAAAAGCGAAATTGAAACTAAAAGCCTTAATGACCTGGGTGTTACGGAAATTATCGGCACCGGGCATTCCAATTTTGCCGGCTCGCCGAAAAATCGCATTCACAATATCGGTGTCGGTGCCGCTTCGCTCAACGGGCTACTGATCGCTCCGAGCGAAGAATTTTCCACCGTTAAGGCCTTGGGTGAAGTTACAGCTGCTACCGGTTATCTTCCGGAAATGACTATCAAGGGCGATAAAACTGTCCCGGAATACGGAGGCGGACTCTGCCAAATCGGCACGACCGTTTTTCGCGCCGCTCTAGCTTCTGGTTTTCCGATTACTGCCAGACAACCGCATTCTTATCGTGTCGTCTATTACGAGCCGGCCGGAACCGATGCTACAATTTACGGCCCCTGGCCGGATTTGCGCTTTATCAATGATTCTAAAAACTATATTCTTATTCAAACCAGAATCAACGGCAATGATATTTATTTTGATTTTTGGGGGACAAAAGATGGCCGCATCATAGAAGAAACCGATCCGGTGATTTATAATATAGTTAAACCCGAACCGACAAAAATCGTTGAAACAACCGATTTAGCGCCGGGAATAAAAAAATGTACAGAACGCGCCCACAACGGAGCTAATGCCTATTTTGATTACAAAGTCACTTATCCGGATGGAATAATTAAGGAAGAAAGATTCAAATCGCATTATGTCCCTTGGCGCGAAGTCTGCCTGATCGGCGTGGAAAAACTATCAGCCACTTCAACGCCCACTTCAACACCGGCAATTATTCTTCCAAAACAGTAAAAATTTTAAAAAGAAGGATTAAAATCCTTCTTTTTATTTTGGGTAAAATAGTCCCTTGCTTTCCGCCCAAAGCGGACAAAACGGATGGTATATAAAAAAGCAGCTGTCTGAACAGACAACCGCTTAAACTAAACAGTTCCAACAAACTTATTGCCCGATTATATTCATAACATAATCGGTCGCGTCTTTTAAATTTTTTATTTTCCCCTCTTCTTCCTCCGGTATTTCGCCTAAGCCGTCCTCTTCAAATTCGTCCTCAATGGCCATAATAATCTCGACGCCGTCTAAAGAATCCGCACCAAGATCATTGATAAAATCAGCTTGCGGAGTTACTCTTTCCAAGGCAACTCTCAATTTTTTGACGATAACAAGCTGAATTTTTTCCGTCACCTCTTCACGCGTTTTAACCATTTCGCCTCCCTTGGTAATTAGTGAATGGGGTTAAAAAATATTTTTGAACTGCTCCGTTTCGCCTTAAAAAGAACTCAATAATTACATTATATTAGGCTTCTGATATCTTTTTGTCAAACAAAAAAGATCGGCTTGAACGGGAAGGCAAGAAAATCTTCGTTAGGGTTCTTCGAGCCTGGTTCTACCAGCGACAATCCTTGTCGCATATTTCTAAAAGATAATTTGTCAGTTATAAATTTTTGGGCAGTAGAACTTTGTTCGCTCAAAAATTTATAACTGACTCCTTAACTTTTTGGAAGTATTGAAACCTTTTTCTTAAAAAAGTTTCAAATAGAACCAGGCCCAAAAAGCCTAAGAGAAAATCCCCATGCTTGTCGTGCCTCGCCCGTTCAAGCCGACCTCTTAATTTGTTTAAAAAACTATAATGTTTTTACATGATTCACGAAACAGCGTTTAAAGCGAGCCTGAATCCATTAAATGTAAAATCATATCATAGTAGCACGGTAATAAATAGTTGTCAAGGAATATTTACACCCTAATAATCCTGGTTTTAGAACAAATTTAAAAAAATCGCTAAAATTAAATAAAATTATACCAAAATTTACCCCTTTTTAGCCCTTTAAGCGCAATTATTTCTCGATATTTTAATAATCAAATTTGCTAATCGCAAAGTACAAAAATAAAAATAAGACCTCTGTTTATTATTGTTTTATGTTATACTATAAAAATAAAGATGATAAAAAATTATTTTCAAAAACAATGCTGATCGAAGTAAAAAATCTAACCCGCGAATACGAATCCGGCGAACTAAAAACCTTAGCTTTGCGCGGCGTGTCTTTTAACATTGAGAAAGGAGAATTTGTTTCTATCATGGGACCATCCGGCTCGGGCAAATCAACTTTGATGCATATTTTGGGATTATTAGAGCGCCACAACGAAGGCACTTACAAATTTGAGGGGCATAACGTAGAAAATTTAAGCGACGATGAGCTGGCTCATTTACGCAATGAAAAAATCGGTTTTATTTTTCAATCGTTTAATCTTCTTCCGCGCACCAGCGTGTTGGAAAATGTTAAACTGCCCTTGCTCTATTCAGATAAGAAAATCGAGGCTGATGAACGCGCGAAAAAAGTTTTAGAAGCGGTCGGATTGGGACATCGCCTTAATTATCACACCAACCAAATTTCCGGCGGCGAACAACAGCGTGTCGCTATCGCCCGCGCCTTAATCAACGAGCCGTCGGTAATTTTTGCCGATGAGCCGACCGGCAACCTTGATTCCAAATCCGGCACGCAAATCATGGAAATTCTGGAAAATTTAAACAAAGAGGGAAACACGATTATTTTAGTTACGCACGAAACACATACCGCCGAATATGCCAAGCGGATAATCAAAATAAAAGACGGCGAAATTTTTGACGACATTATTGTCGCCCGCCGCCATTCAGCCAAAGATGGCGTAATCTTAAAGTAAAACTATGATCATCTTTGTAAATTTTCTCCGCCAATGCGCTCGCGCTTCTTTCGCTTCTCTCCTTTCTAATAAGACGAGAAGTTTTTTAACTATGCTCGGCATCATCATTGGCGTGGCCGCGGTTATTATTATCATGGCGCTTGGCGCCGGCGCGCAAGGCCTGATTATAAATCAGGTTAAAACTATGGGGACGAACAAAATCGGCATTCTTCCGGGAAAATCAGATTCCAACGGACCGCCAGCCTCGGCCATGGGCATTGTCATTACGACTTTAAAATATGAAGACGCCATGGCCTTGCGCAATAATCCGCAAGCGCCGCGCATTGCCGGCGTCGTTGCTTATAATAATTCCTCGGAAAACTTGTCCTACCAAAATAATTCTTACATCACCACCGTGCGCGGCGTGGCCGGAGATTATTTTATGGTTGAAGGCGGAAAATTGGCCGAGGGCCGTTTTCTATCCGACAACGAAATGAAAAGTTTGTCCCGCCTGGTAGTTTTAGGCGATACGGTCAAACAGCAATTATTCGGCGATTCTTCACCCATCGGAAAACAAATAAAAATAAAAAATCATCCGTTTGAAGTTGTCGGTGTTATGGAAAAACGCGGCAAAGTGGCTTTTCAAGATTATGATGACTTAGTTCTGATTCCTAATCTAACGATGCGCAAAACTATTTTGGGCATTGATTATTTAAACTTCATCCGCGCGGCAGTCGACAATGAAAAAAATATGACGGAAACGACCGACGAGGTAAAAAATATTTTGCGCGCGCAGCATGGCATTACCGACCAAACCGGCGCCAATGACGATTTCGACGTCCGCAACAGCGCCGATGCTTTAAAAATGATTCTTATTTTTACCAATGCCTTGAAATTATTTTTAACGGCCATGGCCTCTTTATCGCTTTTGGTTGGCGGCATCGGCATTATGAATATTATGCTCGTGCGGGTTAACGAGCGTACGCGCGAAATCGGCTTGCGCAAAGCCGTGGGCGCGTCCAACGGAAAAATCACCCTGCAATTTTTAATTGAAACCGTAATTATCACTTTGATCGGCGGTTTAATCGGCCTTCTAACCGGCATTCTTGTTTCTTTTTTGGCCGCCGCTATTATTCGCAACCTGGGTTATTCCTGGGATTTTTCAGTCTCGCCGTTTTCGATATTTTTAGCCCTCGGCGTTTCCGCCGCCATCGGCCTTTTCTTCGGCCTTTACCCGGCGCGCAAAGCCGCAAAAATGGATCCGGTGGAAGCGCTAAGATATGAATGATGAATGCTAAATGCTAAATGATGAATTATTTTTTCTTTTTAAAGTTTAAAATAGTTAAATTAATATCAAATAGCACGTCCTTTTATTTATAGCAAAACAATGCGATTGGAAAACATTAATTTATCATTTAGCATTATGAATTTGTATTCCCTCTCTAAAACAGCTTTGAAATCAATGGCTTCGAATAAAGTTCGAACGGCCTTAACGACTCTGGGGATGGTTATCGGCATCACCAGTATTATGATCGTCTTCTCGGCCGGAGCCGGCATTAATCGCTTATTCGTTGATGAAATAAACGCTTTTGGCACTGATATTTTAGAAGTGGAAATAAAAGTGCCAACCAATAACGCTAAAAGTGCAACCGATGCCGGCAGTGCCTTATCAATGGCCATGGGCACGCAAATAACAACCTTAACCCTGGCTGATCTGGAAAAAATACAAAATATTCCTAACGTAAAGAACGGCTATGGTGCCATTCTCGGACAGGATCAGCTAAACTACGGCAGTCAGCGAAAAAAAATCTCTCTTTTCGGCATTAACGCCAATTATATCGATATCGATAACAGCGAAGTCTCGGCGGGCCGGTTTTTTACCGATACTGAAGATCGCTCTTTAACCGAAGTGGCGGTTATCGGCGCAAAAATTGCCCAAGATATTTTCGGCGATACCAGCCCCTTGGGCAAGGAAATTCGCATTGGCAAAGAAAAATTTGAAGTAATCGGCGTGATGAAAGAGCGCGGCGGCGGACTTGGTTTTGACTACGACAATTATGTCTATGTGCCGATCAGAACGCTGCAGAAAAAAATCCTTGGTATTGATCATGTCATGTATATGGTTGTCCAGCTAAAAAATTTAAGTCGGGCAGACAACACGGCCGAAGAAATCCGCGCGCTCTTGCGCGAACGGCATAAAATAAATTTTACGGTTGACCAGAAAACCGGCCAGGTCGATACCAGCAAAGACGATTTTCGCGTCACCACCATGGAAGAAATGATGAAAATTTTGAATACCGTAACCAATGCTATTACAATTTTACTTTTGGCGATTGTCGCCATTTCTCTGATTGTCGGCGGCGTCGGCATTATGAACATTATGTATGTCGTCGTTTCCGAGCGCACGCGTGAAATCGGCTTGCGCAAAGCCGTGGGCGCCAAGCTTCACGATATCTTGGGACAATTCTTAATTGAATCTGTTTTTATCACTTTCTTTGGTGCGATCATAGGCATAATTTTTGGGGTTAGCATTTCTTATCTGATCGCCGTTATCGCCCAAAGCCAGGGCTTAACCTGGGATTTTGTCGTGCCTGTTAATGCTTTTATTGTCTCTATTTTATTTTCTCTGCTTTTTGGCGTAGCTTTTGGCATTTTCCCGGCCAGAAAAGCTGCCCTAATGGATCCGATAACCGCTTTAAGGAATGAATAGGACTAATATTAAATAAAAAGCCCTACCTCCTATTGACTTTTCATTCAAAATATTCTATACTATTTATTCGCAGTTCTTTTTATTTTTGTTTATAACAATCATCAAACTTGGAGGTAAACAATGAACGAACTTACAAAGAAACAGGAAGATTTTTTACAAGCCGTAAAAACCGACAGCGAAGCAAGCATACGCCTATGCTTAAGCACCGAAGACAATGATCTTCTTTGTGTAATCGGGAAAGCCTGTGTGATCGCCATAAGAACTAACCCGAAAATTTTTGACTTGTTAACGGATGAAAAAAGCTCTTATAAGATTCTGCGGATTTACCATGAAGCTAAGCCACAAACATCCTCGGGAACGCTACCTATACCATCCTTTCAACCATGTGCTAATTTCTAATTAGCCGAAGGAGTCAGAACTATGAATACTAAAATATGCATTCATTCTCTGTCCGCCTGCCAAGACTGTAAAGAAGCCTCTGTCTGTAAAAAAATTCCCACCACCGCGAAAGATCTCAAGGCGCATGTTGACGCCTCCAGCATACTTGGAAAAATGATGGGAGAAAAAACCGATGATCTGCAAGTTGTTTTTGCCACAGCCGATGCTACCAGCAAAAAAAATCCCGATGGCAAGTCCCCGTGTCTTTTCCGTAAATCATTCTATGTCCTGATTAAAAACGTGCAATGGATGAAGCCGGAATGGTTCAACGACAGGTATATCGCCTTCTTGCACATCGTGTAAAATCGTTTCAAAGCTGCATAAAAGCCGGCACCAAAAGTGTCGGCTCTTTTTTTATAAAAAACTATTTTTTTGATTTTAAATACTTTTTTCCCTTAAGCTTTTCCGGAAAATATTCTTGGCCGGTTGAATCAACTAGCGGCGTATATTTATAACCTTTGCCATAATCCAATTCTTTCATTAATTTTGTCGGCGCATTGCGGATATGCAAAGGCACCGGCAAATTACCAAGTTCGGTGGCGTCACGCTCGGCTTCGCCATAAGCCAGATAAGCATCTATGCTTTTTGGAGATTTGGCGAGATAAATTACCAACTGCGCGAGATGCACTTTGCATTCTGGCAAACCCAAACTCTTACAAGAGTCCCAAACACTAGTGGCCAGCATCAAGGCGCTATTGTTGGCCAAGCCGACATCCTCAGAAGCGAATCTGACCAAACGGCGGACGATATACAGCGGATCTTCGCCCGCCACCAGCATCCGCGCCAACCAATACAGCGCCGCATCCGCGTCATTGCCGCGCATAGATTTATGCAAGGCGGAAATAATATTATAATGCTCTTCGCCGTTTTTATCATAAAGCAAATTAGGATTAGCAATTACTTCCTTTACTAATTCATCAGAAATTTTTTTTGCCTGTTTAGAGCAGGCTTCTAAAATATTCAAAGCCGAACGCGCATCACCGTTAGCCAAATGAGCAATTAGGGAAACTGTTTTTTCGGGAATTTTCGTTTTTAATTCCTCAGCGCCATGCCTGATAATTTTTTCCAAGTCCTCGCCCGTCAATCTTTCTAAGACTACAACTTTTGTCCGCGAGAGCAAAGAGGAGTTCACGGCAAAACTTGGATTTTCGGTCATCGCGCCGATTAAAATCAAAGTTCCTCGTTCCACATGGGGCAAAAGCGCGTCCTGCTGAGCTTTATTCCAGCGATGAATTTCATCTATAAACAAAATTGTTTTTTGCCCCAAGCGCTTATTTTCTCCAGCCCGGTCAAGCACTGCTCGCAATTCATTTTTGCCGGATTCCACGGCGGAAAACTCAACAAAATCCGCCTTGGTTAAATTAGCAATAATCGCCGCTAAAGTGGTTTTACCGGAACCGGGCGGCCCCCAAAAAATTAAAGACGGCACTTCGTCGCGTTCAATTGCCTGATACAAAAAACTCCCCGGTTTAATAACCTTTTCCTGACCGACAAAACCGCCCAAATCTTTTGGTCTAAGCCGGGCGGCCAAGGGCATGCCAGCATAAATTGGCTGATTTTTTTTAATAGGCATATTTTAACCAATTTTAGCACTGCCTAAGATAAATTTCAATAATTAAAAACTGCTCTTATCAGGCAGTTTTTTGTCTTCGCCAAGCAAAAAATTATTTTTTATTTTCATCAATCTTTATTGAACTATTATGGTCATCACCGCGATAAACCCTGATTAAAAGATGAAGCACATAACCGGCCAAAAATCCGCCAACCGCGTCTAAGAATATCTGATCGTCAATTTGCAAACCAACCAAAGGCGGCAGCCACCAAAAAATATGCCAGCCTTTAAGCGACAATAAAATGCCCAGCAGCAACCCGGCATAGCTCCCCACCATTATAAACGGATTAACAGTTTCTTTGTCCATAAAAATAATGTCATTCCCGTGCAAACGGGAATCCAGTTTAAATTATTCGATGTAATCCTTTTAGCTTCCTGTCTACAAGAGATGATGTGCAAAAAATTATCTAGCTAAATATTTTTTCTTTTCTTCGGCGGAAAATTTCTCCAGCGCATAACGCAGCATCAAGCGCGGCATTTTTTGGCAATGCTTATTTAAAAATTTTTTTAAAATTTTTACATCGCGCTTGCCCGTTTCCCGCAACATCCAACCGACCGCTTTATGGATTAAATCATGCTCGTCTTTTAAAAGCCGCTCCGCTATTTTCAAAACATCTTTAAAATCTTTTTTTCGGATCATTGCAAAAGTCGCCAAAACGGCAATCCGCCTCTTCCAAAGATTCTTTGATTTAATTAAAGTATATAAAATTTTCCTATTTTTAGCCAGTAAGTATTGTCCGACAATATTCGGCGCGGATAAATCAACCAGATCCCAATTGTTTATATTTTTAGAATTTTTTAAATAAAAGTTATAAATTTTTTCCCGGCCGGCCTCGTTGCTTTTTTCAAAAAGTTTCACCAAAATAAAAACCGCGCTTAAGCGATACTCATGAATCCGGCTTTTTAATAACTTCTGCAAATCTTTAAAATCAAGGTCATAATATTTTTTTATCGCCTGGCGCAAAACAGGCACTTTGATGCCCAAAAAAATATCGCCCTCGCCGTATTGGCCCGGACCGGTTTTAAAAAATCTCTGTAAAATTTTCGCCTGCGCCGGATTGGCCAATTCTTTATACTCTTTTTTAAATTCAACTAACGGCATATTTTTACTTATTTTTCGTTTAGTTTTAAGATCTTTTAAACAATTTTTTATCTACCCGCTCAATTTGGTAAACATTTTCAACTAATCACCGTCTTTTAAAACGATTTGCACAAAACACTAAACACGAGATACGAATATTATACCATTTTTCTCTTTGCCA